>JAANMV010000608.1_pt1 | contig 44082 bp, 31 predicted proteins | sample 7279661 | NCBI WGS metagenome assembly JAANMV01 (sample SAMN14094540, study PRJNA606508) | bioreactor metagenome | isolation source: A lab-scale SPAN reactor treating ammonium-rich wastewater day 121 | place: Ireland: Galway | collected 2017-05-16
CTAAAGCTGGGCGCGGCGACGGCGGGATAAACTCCGGCTGACCTGAATTGATTGAGCACGATGGTGGTGCGGGTGGGGAAGTAGTTGTAGCTCTCTGCATGGCCGGAGGTGTTGGTCCAGCCCATCAGGGCGAGCAATTCCGGGATCCAGTCACCTTCACGCGTGAGAGGGTTGTTCGACCGGTCCGTGCCGTAGTCGCCGGAATCGCCCCAGCGAGCGGATTCACCGACCATGGCCGCGTCAATCTCACGGATGCGTTTCAAATAGAGCGCGGCGGGCTGGTTGCCAACGGGATTGTCCAGCGACACGGGCTCACTGGAACTCACTGAAAAAATGCCGCCGTTGAAGAAGTGACGATGCACGTGGTCGGCGAAGCGGAGGCGAAACTCCGGGTTGGCGCGCAGCAACTGGAACAACTCGGTGGGGCCGCCATTGTTCGTGATGGAAAGCCGGTTTTCGTTGAGGCTTTTAAGTACGTGCTCAGCATCCCAACTGAGATAACGCCAGCGTCCCTCGGGAGTGCGGCGGCGGCTGGCATACCAGTTTTGGTGCGCCCAATCGTTGTTGCCCGCCCAGTAATTGATGATCATGTAGTCCATGAACCATGGCAGATCGAGATGCTGTTGGAGGGCTTCGTAGGTGGCTGGGTTGGCCAGCCCGCTCCGCGCCAACGCGAACATTTGGTTGTAGGCTTGATTGTTACCGGCGACCACGTTGTTCGGGTTGTACCGCAGCACGTCGTATTCGGTGTCATCGCCCCCAAAGTAGTCTCGCGCGAACTTGTCGTCCGGTCGCTCGTGCAGTCCCGTGATGCCCCAATAAAGGCCGTTGAGATAGACATGCATGAAGCGCCAATGGGCGCTGACGCCGCTGGCAGCCAGTTGCAGGTCGCTCATGAACGTGTCGCGCACATACTGCGCGCGAACGCGTTGGTCCTCGGTGCTGGATCCCCCGTTGTAATGCCACACATAGTTCAGGCCATTGTCGAGAATGAGGGTGTTGAACCGGGTCACCGTCGAGTCAGGGAAGAGCGGGTATTGGAGACTGCGGGCGCCGAAACTACCCTTAAACAAGAGCCGCATGGAAAGCTTCTTCGATTTCCAAGTGTTGCCTTGATCATCGGGACTGGTGCCACCCTGAATTTCCAGACCTGCCGGTTCGCTGAAACCTTGTGAACCATCGGGCAGAATCAACTCAACGTTCACGGGCTGTTGATTCCAGTCTTCCCGCCGCACATAGACTCCTTGGGCCGCGCCAAACAGCAAATTCACGTCGGTCACGATGGACAGCGAGGGTAATTGCCGCAATCCGGCGCGAATCACTGCGGCGTTATTGCCCTGATTCACAATGTCCGGATCCATCTCATAATCAGCCGGAATGTCATTCTTGGGGGCAGGTGAGTCCCAGACGGCGGGGAATCCTGGCGGGTTGGCGGGCTGAGTGACGACATGGTCCGGGAATAGGTAAGTGTGGGTCGTGGGCAGCGAAGGCAACCAGCCAGTCCGGAATGCCACGGCGCGCAGCAGCACGGCCGCTTTGAGCGGCTGTCCGGCGATGCTGATGGGGCTGGTGTAGAGAGGGCTGCTGGCCGTGGGTACGCTGCCGTCCAGCGTATAGCGGATTTGCGCCCCAGGGGTCGTGGTCGAAAGCACCACCTTGAACGGTTGCTCAAACAAACCGCTCTTGACCGACGCCACGGGCGGCTGCACGAAGCCGGAAACCAGGCCGGCCATGTTGTTGGCCGTTCCGGGTGTAGGCGAGGCGAAATACGCGGGTGTGTTGCTGCCGGTCAATCCGTAGGCAATATCCCCGCGTTGTTCCGGGAAGCCGGGCGCAAACTCATGGACCACCTGGGCCGGGAACTGGGCGCCGTAAAGCCCGAGATAATCGCCCGCCAGGTTCAGTCGGAAATTGGTGTGCAGCTTTCCCCCCGGCGCAGTGGGTTTGCGATCTTTGCCAGAGGCATACACCAGAAGGTATTGGCCGGCGTTGAGCGTGATGGCCGGGAAGGTCCACTTGCCGGGCACGTTGGGATCGTCGGTGAGCGACCAGCCGAGCAGGTTGACATTGTTCGCACCGCGATTGCGGAGTTCGATCCAGTCCTGCTTTTGTCCGTCCTCGTCCAGCAGGCCGGTCAAGTTGTCGGCCAGGAACTCGTTGATGACGACGTCGCCGAAGGCGGCGTTGCTGTCAAGCAGGTAATTCCACCCGGCGCCACCGAAGAGATTGGCCGCCGGAGAGGTGTCGCGAATCTCGTGCCCGCCCGCCCACGTGATAGCCACCGTGCCGAAGGCGGGCGTCGGGAATTCAAACGTGTAAGGCCCGGCCAACTCGCCGCTGACCGCCGTGGCCGGCTGACCATTGACGAGAAGGTCCGCGGCCTCCACGCCGCTGACCGGTTCGCTAAAGGTTACTTGAATCCGGTTCAGCACCCCGACCGTGGCCCCGGACACCGGTAGCGCGACGCTTACCACCGGCGGGATCGTGTCGGTTAGCGAATACTGCCAGGAGGCTTCGGGGGCGGCTTCATTGAAACGAAGGCCCTCCAAGTCAGTAATTGCCTGGTTGACATCGAACTGCATCTGTACGAGCCCGGGCAATGGCTGGGTGAAGAAGAACGTGTAACTGTTTGTCCCCGTGCCGGCACTCACGGAGGTGGCCGGCAAGCCATTGATCAGCAAGTCGGAGGCGTTCACCCCGGTGACTGGCTTGTTGAAGAAGACACTGATCTGCGTCAGCGCCGGCACGGTCGCTCCGGCGGGCGGACTGACGCTCGTAACGGCGGGCGGGTTCGTGTTGAGGAGTGTCGCCTTCAATTCCAGGTTCAGGTGCAGATCGCTGCTCGTGAGATTCCGGTTGATGAGATGCACGGCCATCGTGTTGGTGCCAGCCACGAGATAGCCGCCGGGATTGCTGAGGTTGGTGCTGACCTCGACCGGCACCGTCCCAATGGCGACCGGCGTGCCGGCATTGTAGGGTTGTTCCCCAGCGTTGGCGTTGTATCGCTGAAGCTCCACCCCGTTGATCCACACGATGAATCCATCGTCAATCACCTCCCGGAGCGTCAGCGAAGTGATGGCGGTGGGATCGGCGACCACGAAGGTCCGGCGCAGGTAAACGGTGGTGTAGTTGGTGCGCATGTCCGAGAGGACCGTGCCCCCGGTGATGCCCGAAAGGCCGTAGTAAAATGGCATGGTGCCGTTGAGCCACGCGGAATCGTTGAAACCGGGCTGCCGCCATGCCGTCGTGGGGCTGGAAACTTCGTTTGTCCCCTTCTGCCAGCGCCAACTGGCGCCCAGGGGAATGAGCGTTTCTTGCGTCTGGGCGGAGGCCAGGATGCAACTGCCGATCATTAGCGTCAAACCGCACCACGACTTGAGCCCCCGAGAATGCATCCGTTTGCGGCGGGATTGACAGGTGGCTTTGCTGAATTCCTTGGCGCGGTTGCAGTGCTCAACAAACATAATACTTGGCGGAAACGTATCACCCGCCGCGCCGGCTGTCATCCGGGATGCTTGCTGGATTTTAGGAAAGTGGCTGCGACTCCGGTAAAGAAACTGTTGGCGACGAACTGAGGAAACGGAGTCTGCGCGCAAATCCCGGCGTTCCATCGCGTTCCCTTTGCCGGCCTGCTGCTAAAACAATTTCGTCTGATTTCCGACGGCTGCCTTGAGGCCCAGCTTGGTGTAACTCAACTCCGTCGCCACGCGCCCCTGGGAGGTGCGCTTGAGGTAGCCTTCCATGATCAGGTACGGCTCATAGACTTCCTCCAACGTGTCGGATTCCTCGCCCACGGCCACCGACAACGAACTCACCCCCACCGGCCCGCCGCCGAATTTCACGATGATCGCTTCGAGGATGCGTTTGTCCATTTCATCGAGGCCGTTCTGGTCAATCTCCAGCATGGCGAGCGCGCGGTCGGCCACCTCGCGGGTGATGCGGCCGTCGTGCCGGACTTGCGCGTAATCCCGCACGCGGCGAAGCAGATTGTTGGCAATGCGTGGCGTGCCGCGGCTGCGCCGGGCGATTTCAAATGCGCCGTCCTCCTCGACCTCCACGTTCAGCAATCGCGCCGAGCGCACCACTATTTTCTGCAAATCCTCCGCCACGTAGTAGTCCAGCCTTTCGCGCACGGCAAAGCGCGTGAGCAACGGCGCGGTGAGCAAACCGCTGCGCGTCGTCGCGCCAATGAGCGTGAAGCGCGGCAGGTTCAACCGCACGCTACGCGCGTTCGGTCCCTGGTCAATGATGATGTCCAGTTTGAAATCCTCCATCGCCGGATAGAGATATTCCTCGATGGTCTTTTGCAGGCGATGAATCTCATCAATGAACAGCACGTCGCCGGCTTCGAGATTGGTGAGCAAGCCGGCGAGATCGGCGGCCTTTTCAATCGTTGGCCCGCTGGTGCTCTTGAGATTGGCGCCCATGGCCTTGGCGATGATGTTCGCGAGGGTGGTTTTGCCGAGACCGGGCGGGCCGTTGAGCAAAATGTGATCAATCGCCTCGCCGCGTTGCGTGGCGGCGGCCACGGCGATTTCGAGCCGTTCCTTGACCTTGGGCTGGCCGGTGAATTCCGAAAAGAGCGACGGCCGCAGCGTCAGTTCCAACGCGACGTCCGGTTTGTTGAGAGTGGCGACGGGCCGTTCAGCCATGGCGCAGGAGCATGGGCAAACGCGGAAAGTGGCGCAAGCTTGCAACTGCGAACCAAGGCCGCGGTAACGCCGGCGGCCCATGAACCCGTGCGATCACCGCCCCTATTCCCGCGCCAAGCAGATTTACCTGTTACGAACTTTTTTGACCCGTTAAGCTTTCGGGCCATGAAAACAATGGGTTGTTTTTGGGCTGTCGGTTTCGCGGGGATCATCGCATTTATCGCACCCGCTGTTGGCACTGCACAGGGGACTTTGGCCAAGCTTCGCACCGTTCCCTTCACCGATGTTAAAATCGCCGATGCCTTCTGGTCGCCACGGCAGGAGACGAATCGCATTGCGTCCATTCCGGTGAATCTCGAAAACTTGGAGAAGGCCGGTAATCTGGAGAACTTCCGGCTCGCCGCCAAGGGCGCGCGCGAAGGTTATCAAGGCCCGGTCTTCATGGACTCGGACGCCTACAAGGCGCTGGAGGCGGCCTCGTATTCGCTGGCGACGCATCCCGATCCGGCTTTGGAAAAGCAGCTCGATGAAATCATAGCCACTCTTGCGGCTGCCCAACAACCGGACGGCTACTTGAACACCTACTTCATCGTCAAGGAGCCGAGCAAACGCTGGACGAATTTGCGCGACTGGCACGAACTGTATTGCGCCGGTCATCTCTTCGAGGCGGCCGTTGCGCACTTTCAAGCCACCGGCAAACGCAATTTCCTGAACGTCGCCGTCAAGCTGGCGGACAACATTGACTCGGTGTTCGGCCTGCCGCCCAAGCGCATGGGCTATTCCGGGCATCCGGAAATCGAACTGGCATTGATCAAACTCTGGCGCGTGACCGGCGAGCGCCGTTACTTCGAACTGGCGCGTTTCTTCGTGGAGAATCGTGGCCGGAAGTTTTTTGCCGGGGAACACAACACGCCACTCGACCGCTACGACGGCAGCTATTGGCAGGACGACGTGCCGATTTACGAACATCGCAACATCAAAGGCCACGCCGTTCGCGCCGCATATCTGATGTCCGGCACGACGGATGTCGTCGCGGAAACCGGCGACGAGCGCTTGCTGGCGATGTTGAACCGCGTGTGGCGCAACACGACGGAGCGCAACATGTACGTCACCGGCGGCATCGGCCCGAGCGCGCACAATGAGGGTTTCACCGTGGATTACGATTTGCCAAACGCCACCGCCTATCAGGAAACCTGCGCCACGGTCGCGCTGGCCCAGTGGGGTCATCGTCTCGCATTGCTCCATGGCGACGCCAAGTATGCGGACGTCGTCGAGCGCGCGCTTTACAACGGCGTGCTGGCGGGCGTGTCTCAGGACGGCACAAAGTTTTTCTACGTGAACCCGCTGGACAGCGCCGGCCGGCATCATCGCCAGCCGTGGTTTGGCTGCGCGTGTTGTCCGCCGAACGTCGCGCGCACGCTCGCGTCACTGGGCGGTTACGCTTACGCCGTGAGCGACGATGCGCTGTGGGTGAATCTTTACATTCAGGGTTCGGTGAAGGCGACAATCGCCGGAGTGCCGGTCGAATTGAATGTAACGACCGAATATCCCTGGGACGGGAAGGTCGTGCTTGAGCCGATCGTGAAACAGGCGACCTCGTTTGAACTTCGTCTCCGGTCACCAGCTTGGTGCGAAGCCCCATCGCTTTCGGTGAATGGGAGAAAGATTTCTCCGCTCAAGACTGAGCAAGGCTACCTCGTCCTGAAGGACAAATGGAAGACTGGCGACAAGGTTGAACTGACGCTACCCATGCCCATTCAGCGTGTCGCCGCCAATCCCAACGTCAAAGCGAATCATGGTCTGCTGGCCATCCAGCGCGGGCCGTTGGTTTACTGTCTCGAACAGTGCGATCAGAGCGAGCCGGTGACGGCGATGTTTGTGCCGGCGGGCGCGGAGTTGAAGCCGGAGAAGGAGAAGTCGCTGCTCGGCGGCGTGGTGACAATCAAGGGTATGGCGGAGATTGCCGCCGATCATAACTGGCGACGGACGCTCTACCAACCGGCCAATGTGTCTCGGCGAGTTCCGTTCAAGGCCATTCCCTATTACGCTTGGGACAATCGTGAGGCTGGTGTAATGAAAGTCTGGCTGCCAACCGCGCCGCTCGTGCCGCGAGTCGGCGGTTTGGAAGCCGAGGCGAAGGTCACCATGAGCTTCGCCAACGACAATTGCCAGCCTTACGGCGTGAATGATGGCATCGAACCCAAGAGCAGCGGCGAGCAACCGGCGGCCAATTGTCATTGGTGGCCGCACAAGGGCACTGAAGAATGGGTGCAATACACCTGGTCGAAACCGATGACCGTCAGCGGCGTGAAGGTGTATTGGTTCGATGACACGGGTCGGGGTCAATGCCGCGTTCCGGTTTCCTGGCAGATTCAATTCCTTGACGGCCAGAGTTGGAAGCCGGTTGCCGCGAAAGGGAACTATGCCGCCGCGAAAGACAAGTGGTGTGAGGTTGAGTTCGAGCCGGTGCAAACCGCCGCGCTGCGATTGGTGGCAAGATTGCAGGATGGCTGGTCCGCGGGCGTGCATGAATGGAAAGTCATCGAGACAGATGATTGAACACTCCAACTGCTGCATCCACTGAAGACTCGCAAGCCATCCAAATCTGTCACAATGCTCGCCGCGCGGCTGCATGGTCCGCGCGACTTGCGCGTGGAACGCGTGCCGCATCCGGGCGCACCGGGTCGCGGACAGGTGTTGCTGCGCGTGAACGCCACGGGCATCTGCGGCAGTGATCTGCACTCCTATCTGGACGCGCGGATCGGGGACACCGCCATCGTTGGTCCGCTCATTCTCGGCCACGAGTTTTCTGCAGTGGTCGAGTCGGTTGGTCCGGGTTCGGTGGACGGACGTTTTCAACCGCTCAAGCCCGGCACGCGCGTGGCAGTGGACCCGGCGCAGCCTTGCGGCCATTGTGAACTCTGCGATCACGGTCACCCAAATCTCTGCGCTCACCTTGCGTTCTGCGGGAACTATCCCTACGGCGGCAGCCTGTGCGAATGGCTGCACATGCCCGCGCGCAGTTGCTTTCCGGTGTCGCGCAAGATTGACGACGAAAGCGCCGCGTTGCTCGAACCGTTGGGCGTGGCCATCCACGCCGTGGACTTCGCCAGGCTGCGTGTGGGTTGCAGCGTGGCCATTCTCGGTGCCGGGCCGATTGGGCTGCTCATCCTGCAAATTGCGAAACTCGCCGGGGCGGATCCGATTTTCGTAACGGACAAATTTCCGTGGCGACTCAAGCTCGCGCAGAAGTGGGGCGGCATTCCGATTCGCTACGACAAAGAAGACGCGGCGCAACGCGTGATGAAAGAAACGCATGGCCGCGGTGTGGACGTGGCTATTGAAGCCGCATGGGCGGAAGAATCAGTGGCGCAGGCAGTAGAGATGTTGCGGCTGGGTGGCCGACTGGCGGTGGTGGGGATCTCCGGCGGCAACTGTTTGGAACTGCCAGCGTCCATGGCGCGCCGCAAAGGACTCACCATCATCATGGGCCGCCGTATGAAGCACACCTATCCGCGAGCGATCCGTCTGGCAGAGACTGGACGCGTGGATTTGGCGGGCTTGGTCAGCCATCGCTTTCCGTTGAAGAAAGCCCCCGAAGCCTTCAAGCTCAACACGGCTTATGCGGATGAGGTTGTAAAGGTCGTGGTGAGGAGTTGAATCGGTTGAAGGTGTATGCGGATTCTCTTCGTCTTTACTCTCCTGTTGGCAATTCGTGGCGCGGTGGCTGCGACCAACGAGCCGTTACGCTCCGCGTATCCGCTGAAGCTGGCGGACATTCGTGTGCGCGATCCGTTCATTTACGCGGACGCCCGGACGCAGACGTATTTTCTCTACGCGCAGACGGGCAATCGGCGCGAGAATCCCCAGCCCGGCCTGGGCGTGGAGGTTCATCAAAGCAAAGACCTGGCAAACTGGAGCGAACCCACGCTTGCCTTTCGCCGGCCAGAGGGCTTTTGGGGTGGAAATGAAATCTGGGCGCCGGAAGTGCATCGGTTTGGCGACAGCTTTTATCTGTTCGTGACTTTCAGCGGACGCGAGGGCGGACGAGGCACACAGATTTTACGCGCGGACTCACCGGAAGGTCCGTTCACGCTGTTCAGCGCCGAGGCCTGCACGCCGCCGGAGCAAACCGCTCTCGACGGCACGCCGTGGGTGGACGCCGCCGGAACGAACTGGCTGGTCTATTGCCACGAATGGGTGCAGGTGGGCGATGGCCGGATGCTCGCCGTGCGGATGAAGCCGGACTGGAGTGCGCGGGTGGGCGAACCCGTCGAGCTATTCAGAGCATCGGAAGCTGCGTGGGTAACGAACCTCACGAGTGCCCTGCGTCCCGGGACAATCAACTTTGTCACGGACGGGCCGTGGCTGTTTCGCACGCCGGGCGGCCAGTTGCGGATGCTGTGGTCCAGTTTTGGGCGTGGTGGTTACAGCGTGGGCGTGGCGATTTCGCGGAGCGGGCGGATGGAAGGACCGTGGGTGCATTTGCCCGACCCGCTGTTCGCACGTGACGGCGGGCACAGCATGATGTTCCGGACTTTTGACGGGCAATTGCGGCTGGCCCTGCATCAGCCGAATCGCGGTGGTCGGGAACGCGCGCAACTGTTCGAGGTGGAGGAAGCGAATGAAGGATTGAAATTGCGTCGCCTGGGGCACGGCGGATTTCTGTTCGCCTACATGGCGCATGAGGATTACTGGCGGCTGCGGTACGCGGTGAGTCGCGACGGTTTGAAATGGACGCCATTGAATGATGGTCGAAGAATCTCGGAGGAATATATCGGCCATCCCGACATTGCCCGGGGTCACGATGGCCGTTTTTATCTCATCGGTAACATCACGAAGAATCGCGACATCCGCATCTGGGTTTCCACGAATCTTGTGTCTTGGTCGTCACACACGGAACTGCGTCCTGACCCGGCAAAAGCTTTTGGTGCGGTACCACACAGCAATGATCATGGCGCGCCGAAAATATATTTTGATGAAACAACGCACACTTACCTCATCACCTGGCACACGTCGGTGATTCCGCCTTTTCGCGAAGACCCCGAAGCCTACTGGCGCGGGCAACGCACGCTTTACGTCACTTCGCCCGATCTGATCACGTTCACCGAGCCGCGCCGATTGTTTGACCACGAGCTCGCGACGATTGATGTCATTGTCCGCCGTGAGGGCGACCGCTACTTCGCATTTCTGAAGGATGAACGTTATCCGTCCTTCGATTGGCCGACGGGCAAGACCATTCGCATGGCGGTGAGTGAAAGCTTGACCGGGCCGTTTGGCGAACTGTTACCTCCGCTGTCCGCCAGCTTCCGGGAAGCCCCGACGCTCATCGCGCGCCCGGACGGCCAGGGTTGGTATCTTTACAGCGAGCAATATCCGGGGGTGTCGTACAGTCTCGCCACGGCGACATCGCTGAACGGTCCGTGGCACGAAGTGTACTGGCAGGATTATGCGACGCCACCAAAGGCGCGGCATGGCTGCATGATCGAATTGCGCAAAGCCGAGTGGGAAGTGCTGATGGATGCGTTTGGCACGCGGTAGTTCGATACGGAATTCTGCCGGTCAGGTTTGACGCAGTGCGGGCGCACGTATAGTTATCAGGCGACATGCCCCAGTTTCCCAAAGTCGTGCTGTTGATCGAGTCCTCCCGCGCCTCGGGCCGGGAGTTGCTCAACGGCGTGGCCCGCTATGCCCACTACCACGGTCCGTGGTCGTTCTATTGGGAGCCGGGCGGATTGGAAACGGTCTGGCCGGTGCTCAAGACCCTGGACGCGGATGGCATCATCATGAGGGACGTGGACAAACTGAAGGAGGTGCTGGCGCTCGGCATCCCAGCCATCGTGGTGGGTCACAACCGCAAAGAGGTGGCCGGGATGGTAAACGTGGTGACGGATTCTCCCAAGATTGGGCGCATGGCCGCCGAGCATCTGCTGCAATGCGGCTTCAGGAATTTCGCCTACTGTGGCTATGCCACGCCTGCCGCCGAAAATATTCCCTGGTCGGAACTGCGAAAGGAACACTTTGCCGCGCGCTTGCAGCAGGCGGGGTTGTCCTTAAACACGTATTCCATCCGCAGCACGCCGACCCAAAACTGGCCCGAAGAACGCAATCGCCTCGCCCAATGGCTGGCTTCCCTGCCAAGACCCGTGGGGTTGATGGCCTGCAACGACGACTGCGGTGTGCAGGTGATGGAAGCGTGCAAGCTGGTGGGTTTGTCCGTGCCCGATCAGGTGGGCGTGATCGGCGCCGATGACGATGAAATTGTTTGTGGGCTGGCCAATCCGCCGATGTCCAGTGTGGCCATTAATTTCGAGCGGGCCGGTTACGAATCCGCGCAAGCCCTGGATCACTTGATGCGCGGTTTCAAAAAAGTGCCGTCGCGAATCACGGTGCCGGCCACGCACATTGTCGCGCGTCGCTCAACGGACATTGTGGCGATTGCGGATGTTCCGGTGGCGAAGGCCCTGCGCTTTATTCGGGATCATGCGCGCCGCCCGGTATCGGTGGAGGAAGTATCGCGGGCGGCGGGCCTCTCGCGGCGCGCGCTGGAACGGCGCGTCCGCAGCGAAACCGGCGCTTCCATCCTGGATCAGATTCGCCGGGCCCGAACGGATCAGATCGCGCGCCTGCTGGTGGAAACGGATCTGCCGGTCTGTCAGATTGCCGAATCGCTCGGCTTCGATGACGTCCAGCACGTGGCGCGCTACTTCCGCGCCGTGAAGCAGATGGGACCGCTGGCTTTTCGCAAGGCTTTCGGGAATCAGACTGCCCGGCCCGTGCCGTAAAATGGTGTTTCTTTGGCGCAAAGTGGCGTTGTCGGCGCGCTTCCGCCCAAGTCATAGTCGGCACTGTGGCGCCAACCATGGTGACCAGCGGAGGATTCGGCAGACTCGATGAGCCGCGAGTCGGCGGGTTGTCTGACATCCGAACTCCGATGGACCGGATTTACACGAGCGAATTTTACACGAGCGAATAAGTCTTTGGCCAATCCACAAGGGTGGCTTCCGGGAACGCAACGACATCGCATGAAGCAAACCAAAGGGGCACAAGTTGAAAACAAGCACGATTGAAATGAACCAATTGGAAGTCTGGTTTGTCACTGGCAGCCAGAAACTATATGGCGAGGCGGCGCTCCAACAGGTCGCTGCCAACTCGCAGCAGATCACTGCCGCGCTCGAAACCTCAAAGGACATTCCAGTGAAGGTGGTCTTCAAACCGGTGGTCAAGTCGCCCGCCGAGGCAACCGCTCTCTGTCAGCAGGCGAACACCGCACCAAATTGCATCGGCCTTGTCACCTGGTGCCACACTTTCTCGCCCTCCAAGATGTGGATCAACGGACTCAAACTGCTGCGCAAGCCGTTACTCCATCTGCATACACAATTCAATCGCGACATCCCTTGGTCTTCGATTGACATGGATTTCATGAACCTGAATCAGGCCGCCCACGGCGACCGCGAGCACGGTTTCATCATGAGCCGTCTGCGCCTGAACCGAAAAGTTGTGGTCGGGTTCTGGCGCGAGGGCGCGGTGCAGAAGCAGATTGGCGCGTGGTCAAGGGCCGCCGCCGCCTGGCACGACTGGCAGGACGCAAAGTTCGCGCGCTTCGGCGATAACATGCGCGAAGTGGCTGTGACCGAGGGTGACAAGGTTTCGGCGCAGATGCAATTTGGCTATTCGGTGAACGGATACGGCATTGGCGATCTGGTGCAGCATGTGAACGCCGCGAACGCGAGCGAAGTGAACGCGCTGGTCGAGCAATACGACGCAGCTTATGCCGTCGCCCCGAAATTGCGCAAGCAGGGTGCGATGCGGAAATCGCTGGTCGAGGCGGCGCGTATCGAGGCCGGTCTGCGCTCGTTCTTGCGCGAGGGCGGCTTCAAGGGTTTCACCGACACGTTCGAGGATTTGCATGGTCTGGTGCAGTTGCCGGGCGCGCCGGTTCAAAGGCTGATGGCGGAGGGCTATGGATTTGGCGCGGAGGGAGATTGGAAGACGTGCGCGCTGGTTCGTGCCATGAAAGTCATGGCCAGCGGTCTCCAAGGCGGCACGTCCTTCATGGAGGACTACACCTATCATTTGCATCCCAGCGGCAACCTGGTCCTCGGGGCGCACATGCTGGAAATCTGCCCCAGCATTGCGAAGGGCAGACCATCGCTGGAGGTGCATCCTCTGGGCATCGGCGGCAAAGCGGATCCTGTGCGATTGGTCTTCGACACACCGCCCGGGCCGGGATTGAACGCCTCGTTGATTGATTTGGGCAACCGCTTCCGCTTGCTGGTAAACGAGGTGGACGTGGTGAAATCGAAACCACTGCCCAAGCTGCCCGTGGCCCGTGCGCTGTGGCGTTGCCGGCCTGATCTGGCCACGGCGGCGACCGTGTGGATTTACGCCGGCGGCGCGCATCACACCGGCTTCAGCCAGGCCGTCACCACCGAGATGCTCGAAGATTTTGCCACGATGGCTGGTATTGAACTGGTGGTGATTGACGCCGACACCCGGTTGCGCGCGTTCAGACAGGAGCTGGGATGGAACGAAGTGTATTACCAGCTTCGCAGTGGGATGGTGGCGTGAATCCGCCGCCACGGGTTCTGAAACCGCCTCCGATAAGAATGAAAATGCTAATCACGCCAATGAAAACCAAGAACCGAAAATCTAACACCGGAAACCGCCATCAACTTGCACCCCAAATCCTGGCCGTCGGTCTTTCTGTCTGCCTCAGCGTTTCGGCGGCTGCGCAATCGGCGGATACGCCTGTCCGACTGACGGTGGACACCGCCAACCCCACGCACAACGTCCACCCGAATGTTTACGGTCATTTCCTGGAGCACATTTACCACTCGGTCAACGGCGGGCTTTGGGGCGAACTGGTCTGGAACCGCAGTTTCGAATTGAGCAGTTCTGGCAGCGGCCAGTGGGCGAGTGAAAATGGCACGCTCGTTCAATCCTCGTTGAGCACCGATGTCAACTTCCTGTTCGGCGACCCGGCGTGGAGCGATTACGAAATCACGCTCCAAGGCCGCAAGGAACGGGGCGCCGAAGGCTTCATCGTTCTCTTTCGCGCCCGGGACAAGGACAACTTCTACTGGTTGAACCTCGGCGGTTGGGGCAACACCCGCCACGCCATCGAAAAGGAAACCGAGCGCCGGCGCGGTGTCATTGGCGAAGGTAGTGATGGCCGGATTGAGACGGGGCGCTGGCACGACATTCGCATTCGTTGCGAAGGCAATCGCATTCAATGCTGGCTGGACGGACAGCAGGTCATTGACCTGCGGGACGCCAACAACCCATTTCTGACGGGCATGATCGGGCTGGGCACCTGGGGTACGCACGCGCGCTATCGCAACCTCCAGGTCAAGAGCCTCGACGGCGCGAACGAACTCTTCTCCGGCTTGCCCAAACTGCCTGCGGAAGTATTCCAGGTGGACTTCTGGACGCACTTCGGCTCCGGCAAGGCGGAGCGGGTGCGCGATGCGCTCAACAACGATTTCAGCATCGAATTGACGAGTGACGGCAGTCCCACCGGCATCCAACAGACGAACTTCCGCTTTACGCGGCAAAGTTATGAGGGCGCGGTATGGATGAAAGGATCGAAGGCGCCACTGCCCGAGGGTGTCCGTCTCGAACTGTTGGATGGCGACAAGGTCCTGGGCACGACCGTGCTGGGCCCGCCCAACGGAGGCTGGACCGAGCATCCGTTTCAAATTGATTCCACGGGTAACACCCTGGCCGGCACGCTGCGCATGACCGTGCTGGGCAAAGGCCCGCTGAAACTCGACCACGTAACCATGATGGGTCAGGACGCCCTGGCGAACGGCGGATTCCGCCCCGATCTGCTCGAAGCCGTCCGCGGCTTGCGTCCGCCAATCATCCGTTGGCCGGGCGGCTGTTTTGCCTCGGTTTATCTCTGGCGGGACGCCGTCGGTCCGCAGCATCAGCGGCGGATTTATTCGGCCCACATGTGGGAGGACCAGGATATCAACTCGTTTGGCACCGATGAGTATATGAAACTTTGCCGGCAAACCGGCGCGGAGCCGTTGGTGGTGATCAACACCGGGCTGCTGCAATCCGGCTGCGGCGCACCCGGCCAGTTCCGGCTCGCATCGGACGACGATTACCTGCCCTATGCGCTGGACTGGATGGAATACTGCAACGGCGACGCCTCGACCCCGATGGGCGCCTTGCGCGCCGCCAACGGCCATCCGGAACCCTACAACGTCGTGTATTGGGAAATTGACAATGAAACCTGGGGCGCGGGAGTGGAAGCCTACATCCGGATCGTGAAGCAGTTTGCCCCCTCCATGCGCGCCAAGGCCGAACAACTGGGCACGCCCATCAAACTCATCGCGTGCGGCGGCAACGGCTTTGACATGCAATGGAACCGCGCGTTGATTGACGCCTGCGCGCCGCTGTTCGACTACATCAGCATTCACCACTATGAAAATCCGCGGAACTTCGGCTCCGGGGTCGCGCGGTACGAGCGATTGCTGGTCGAACTCGCGGAATATATTGCCAAATCGGCCAATCCCGCGATGGAAATCTACAACTCGGAATGGAATGCCCAATCCACGGACTGGCGGACCGGTCTCTATGCAGGCGGGTTGCTCAACGCCTACGAGCGCCAGGGCAGCAAGTTCACGCTCGGCGGTCCGGCCCTGTTTCTGCGGCACACTTCGGCCGGCGCGTGGGACAATGCGTTCATCAACTTTGACCACACCGGCTGGTTCGCGGCGCCGAATTACGTCGTCATGAAACTCTGGTGGGACAACTTCGCCCCGGGATTCCTGCCCGTGGCGGGCGATCAGCGGGGTGCGAACATCGTCGCCACCCGCAGCGAAGACGGCGACCTCGTGGTGCTCAAGGCCGTGAATCCCGAAAGCTGGGCCCTGACGGTGGAAGTGGACCTGCAAGGCGACTTCACTCCGAAAACCGCATCCCTGCAGGTGGTGGCGCCCGGCTCGCTGAACGCCCGCAACACGCTGGCGGAACCCACCGCAGTGCAGCCGAGAATCGGTGTCGTCCATCTGACCGAGAAGCGCATTCGTTTCGACCTGCCCGCCCATTCAACGGCGGTCGTCCGGGTGAACTGATCGTGAACGACATGAGGATCGCCCAAAGGAGTCTGGGTGGCGCGTGCCAAACGAGTGGACTCAATCAGGTTGAAAAACATTGAAGGACCAATGAAACAGAAAGAGCAGAAACTCCTTTGTCTCGCGCTGATGTGTGCGTTCGGGATGTCAACCTCCGGGATGCTCCAGGCGGCTTCAGCTTCCTTGACTGTTCACGCCGACCAGCCCGGCGCGCGAATCAACCCCGCCATGTGGGGATTGTTCTTTGAGGACATCAACTTCGGTGCAGACGGCGGGCTTTACGCTGAACTCATAAAGAATCGTTCGTTTGAGTTTCCAGATCCAATGATGGGTTGGATCCCGATCCTATCATTTTCCTCGGGGCGGCCGCGAGGTGCTCTCTCCATCGAAAGCGTTGCGCCATTCAGCCCCGCCAATCCGCACTACTTGCGGATCCAGTGCGAGTTCGCGACGTACGGAGTGATGAACGAGGGCTTTCGCGGCATGGGCTTGCGTGAGGGAGAGAACTACGATTTCACGGCGCAAATTCGCGCGAGCGAGGGTTCGTCGGCGGTGCGAGTCGAACTTGTTAATCCAACTGGCCAGGTGCTGGCCTCGGCCAAACTCACAGGCCTGGCTTCCGAGTGGAAGAAGCACGCCACAACTTTGAAAGCATCCGCCACCGAACCCAAGGCGCGATTGAAGGTGATTCTGGAAGGCAAGGGAAAGGTGGATTTCGACATGGTTTCGCTCTTTCCGCGCAAGACGTGGAAGCAGCGCCCGGGTGGGTTGCGTGCCGACATGGTGCAGTTGCTCGCGGACATGAAGCCCGGTTTCCTGCGCTTCCCGGGCGGCTGCATTGTCGAGGGCAATGTGCTTACCAACCGCTACCAGTGGAAAACCACCATCGGTCCGGTCGAGGAACGCAAGCTCATCGTGAACCGCTGGAACTTCGAGTTCCGTCATCGGCCCACACCGGATTACTATCAATCCTTCGGGTTGGGCTTCTTTGAGTACTTCCAGCTCGCCGAAGACCTCGGCGCGGAACCGCTGCCAATCCTCAACTGCGGCATGGCCTGCCAGTTCAACTCCGGCGAACTCGTGCCGCTCGACGAACTCGATCCGTACGTTCAAGACGCACTGGACTTGATCGAGTTTGCCAATGGTCCGGCCAGCAGCCCGTGGGGCGCGAAGCGCGCCGCCATGGGTCATCCCAAACCGTTCAATTTGAAAATGATCGGCATCGGTAACGAGCAATGGGGACCTCAATTCATCGAGCGTTACGCCATCTTCCACCGTGTGCTAAAAGACAGACATCCTGAGATCACACTGGTCTCCGGTTCTGGTCCGTCGCCTGCGGATGAGCGATTTGATTTCTTGTGGCCGAAGCTCCGCGAACTGAACGCGGACATCGTGGACGAGCATTGTTACGCCAACCCAATCTGGTTTCTCAGCAATGCAAATCGTTACGACCGATATGATCGCAATGGGCCGAAGGTGTTCTTCAGTGAATACGCCGCGCAAAGCGACCGCATCGTGAGCGTGAACAACGAGAACAACTGGGAATGTGCGCTCGCCGAGGCGGCGTTCATGACCGGAATGGAACGGAATGCGGACATCGTGCGCCTCGCGAGCTATGCGCCGCTCTTTGGCCATGCGGACGCCTGGCAATGGCGGCCCAATCTCATCTGGGCCGATAACCTCCGCGCCTACGGCACGCCCAATTATCATGTGCAGTCGTTGTTTGCGCGCAATCGTGGCGACACGATTCTCCCCGTACAACTCACCGTGCGGGAGCAAGTCCCGCCCGCGCCCACCGGCGGCGTCGGACTCGGCACCTATCGAACCGCTGTCGAGTTCAAGGACGTGCGGGTGACGCGCGGCGGTGAAACGCTTTTTACCGCCGACTTTGCGACGGAGGCGAAGGGTTGGCAGCTTCCGCGCGACGGCAAATGGGGAACGGCACACGGTGCTCTCGTGCAGTCGGACATGCGCGCCATCAGTACGGCCTGGACGGACGAGGTTTCCTGGACCGATTACACCGTGTCGCTCAAAGCCAGAAAAATCGGCGGAGCGGAAGGCTTCATTGTCGTTGTCCGCAATGACCACCAGAACACCCGGGTGCAATGGAATGTGGGCGGTTGGGGCAACACGCGTCACGGCATTCAATCCTGGCTCGGCGTGCAGGAACAACTCGTGGCCCAGACGCCCGGCAGCATCGAACCGGACCGCTGGTATGACGTTCGCCTCGAACTCAAAGGTCCGCGCCTGGACTGTTACCTCGACGACAAACTGGTTCAAACAGCGGAGATTCCGTTGCCCAAGCGCGAAGGACTTTACGCCAGCGCCGTTCGCGATGACCGGACCGGCGAAATTATTGTGAAGGTGGTTAACGCTTTCGCGACGCCCGCGGCCACGGAAATCACTCTGGCCGGCATTAAATCCATTCGCGCCCGCGCGCAGATCACCGTGCTCACGGCAGCGGCTTTGCAGGATGCAAACTCGCTGGATGAACCCAATAAGATTGCGCCCCGGACCGAAACACTGAAAATCCCCGGCTCAAAATTCACCCACACCTTTCCCAGGTATTCGTTCACAGTCTTGCGCATGAGCGCGGGAAAATCGCAAGCTGGTGGCACGCCGGATCGGCGTTCGGCGTTCTGATCACACTCAGGATTATTAACGGATCACACTATGTCAGCCAAATACACCATCGGACTCGATTACGGCACGAACTCGGTTCGCGCGCTCATTGTCAACGTCGCCAACGGCAAGGAGGTCGGCACCGCCGTCTGGAATTACGAACACGGCACGGCTGGCGTCATCTTGTCGCGCGACCCGAATCTCGCCCGGCAGCACCCCGCCGATTACGTCAAAGGCGCGGAGATCAGCATCGGGAAGGCACTGGCCGCCGCAAAGAAGAACGTGCGCGGCTTCAAACCCAGTCAAGTGGTTGGCATCGGTGTGGACACGACCGGCAGCACACCATTGCCAGTGGACGCGAACGGCCAACCGCTCGCGTTTCAAAAGAAGTTTGCCAAAAACCCCGCCGCGATGGCGTGGCTCTGGAAGGATCACACCGGCGTGGCCGAAGCCGCCGAAATCACTGAGCTGGCAAAAAAAGTCCGGCCTCAATATCTGGCCAAATGCGGCGGCACCTACTCGAGCGAATGGTTCTTCAGCAAAATTCTGCATTGTCTGCGCACGGCACCGGAGGTTTTTGACGCCGCACATTCGTGGGTGGAATTGGCCGACTACGTTCCCGCGGCGCTCACGGGCACGGAAGCGCCGGACGAGTTGACGATTGGCGTGTGCGCCGCCGGGCACAAGGCGATGTTCAACGCCGAATGGGGCGGCTACCCGGACCAGGAATTTCTCAGCCAGCTTGATCCCAAGCTTGGCGCATTGCGCGGCCGCCTCCGTACGGAGGCGCACACGATTGATCGCGCAGTCGGCGGCTTGACGGCGGACTGGGCGAAGCGCACGGGATTGCCAGAAGGAATTCCCGTCGCCGTCGGAGCGTTCGACGCGCATTTGGGCGGTGTGGGCAGCGGCATCGCACCGGGGGCTTTGGTGAAGATCATCGGCACGAGCACGTGCGACATGATGGTTTGGCCAAGTAGGACAGGTGGCGCGCCTGTCTCAAATCAAAATGAAACCGCTCAAGCGGAACAAGCAGATGGAGACAGGCGCGACGCCTGTCCTACGGAGAATCTCGCAGACATTCCCGGCCTCTGCGGAATTGTCAACGGCAGCATTCTGCCCGGCTATTATGGCCTCGAAGCCGGCCAATCGGCGGTGGGCGACATTTTCAACTGGTTCGTGAATTACCTGCAACCGGGCGGGAAGAAAGCTGGCTCGCACGAGGAACTCACGAAAGCCGCGGCGAGGCTCAAGCCCGGCGAATCCGGCCTGCTTGCGCTCGATTGGAACAACGGCAACCGCACGATTCTCGTGGACCAGCGCCTCACGGGGCTGTTGCTGGGACAAACGCTTTACACCACGCCAGCGGAAATCTATCGCGCGCTAATCGAGGCGACGGCGTTTGGGGCGTTGACGATCATCAACCGCTTCGAGGAATATGGCGTGAAGGTTGAGCAAATCATTAACTGCGGCGGCATCGCGGAGAAGAATCCGGTCGTGATGCAGATTTACGCGGATGTGACGGGCCGCCCGATGACAGTGTCGCGTTCGGCGCAGACTTGTGCGCTGGGAGCGGCCATTGCGGGTGCGGTCGTGGCTGGTATTTATCCAAACTGCGAAGCGGCGCAAAAGCAGATGACGGGCATCAAAGCCCGTGTCTTCAAGCCGAATCCCAGGGCGCATGACGTGTATCAAAAGCTTTATCCGCTTTACCGCAAACTCCACGATGCATTCGGCACGCGGGATTGGCATGGGGATTTGTTCGACGTCATGAAGAAGCTGCTGGAGGTTCGGGCACGAGTGAGGAAATGAAATGACGCAACAACCCAAAATCTTTATGGTGTCGGTTCTAGGACTCCTCGCATCCGTTTTCGGCGGATGCAAGAAGCACGAATACAAGCAGGCCGACGTCTATGTTGGCTTAAGAAGACAGGTGCTCAGTTTAACAGCGGAACAGATTCAGTTCTCTCCGACTACTGATAATCCAAAGGTCCTAGCCGTGCTGATGGAGACAGGTTATCCGGAGGCCGTGGCAACACTGGTTTCTATAAGCGATGGTGCAGCAAGCCTCTACTTTAGCAACGGAGGAGGCATCATAGGGGCTGGCGAGAATGAAGCACCCAATGCCGCTTCAAGAGCATTGGTGCGATCCGCAGAAGAGTTTATCAAAGAATGCAAACGCACGACAGACTTTCCGCTGCCGCAAAAAAACTTTACGCGTTTCTACTTGGTAACAGTTGACGGCACTTTCACAGAAGAGGTGTTGGAGGATGATCTTGGAAACAAGCGGCACAAGCTTTCGCCATTGTTCCACAAGGCCCAAGATCTGATTACGACCGTTCGATTGGCCGAGGAGCAGAAGCTGAAAAGAGTCAACGAATAGGTGTCATGTTTGAGAAACTTAAAGCCGAAGTCTGCCAGGCCAACCTCGACCTCGTTGCCAAAGGTTTGGTCATCGAAACCTGGGGTAACGTCAGCGGCATTGACCGCAAGCGCGGCCTCGTTGTGATCAAACCCAGCGGCGTGCCGTACGACGGCATGAAGCCGAAGCACATGGTCGTGGTGTCGCTGGCCAGCGGCCAAGTGGTTACCGGCAAGCTCAAGCCCAGTTCCGACACGGCGACTCATTTGGTGCTGTATCGCGCGTTCCCGGCGATTGGCGGCATTGTTCACACGCACAGTCTTTACGCGACGGCTTGGGCGCAAGCGTGCAAGGGGTTGCCCGCTTACGGCACCACGCAGGCGGATTATTGGTACGGCGACGTGCCTTGCACACGACTGCTGAAACCAGCCGAAATCCAAAAGGATTACGAAGCGAACACCGGCCACGTCATTATAGAGACGTTCAAGAAACTGAAGTTCGACGCGATGCAGCATCCGGCCGTACTGGTGGCGAGCCACGGCCCGTTCGCGTGGGGCCGCGATGTGGCGGACGCGGTTCACAACGCGGTCGTGCTGGAGTTTGTCGCCCGCCTCGCCAGCGAAACCCTCCGCATCAATCCCAACGTCGAGTCCATGCAATCGGTCTTGCTCGACCGGCATTTTCTGCGCAAACATGGCGCGGGCGCCTACTACGGGCAGAGCCGCAAACATTGATTCGACCAACCGACAACGTAAACCACCATAATCACCATGAAACAACTCATCAACTGGGCCGCGATGTTGAGCGCCGGTGTTGCCGCGCTCTGCATCACCGGCTGTGCCACCTCAACCTCCCGCAATATGAATCCCACCATCACCCAAACCCCATTTGGCCAGGCTGATGGCCAGGCCGTCACGCTCTACACCTTGAGCAACTCGCGAGGGGCCGAAGCGCGCATCATGAATTACGGCGGCATTGTGCAGTCGCTCCGCGTGCCGGATCGTCACGGCAATTTCGACGACGTGGTTTTGGGCTACGATGATCTGGCGGGTTACGTCGCGAACAATCCGTACTTCGGCTGCCTGGTCGGACGTTACGGGAACCGCATCGGGAGCGCGAAGTTCACGCTGGATGGCAGGACTTATACGCTGGCGGCCAACAACGGCCCGAATTCGTTGCACGGCGGCCTCAAGGGCTTCGATAAAGTTGTGTGGAACGCGCGGACGCTGGTCACCAAAACCGGTCCGGCGCTGGAATTGACGTATGTGAGCAAGGACGGAGAGGAGGGATTCCCGGGCAATCTGAAGGTGACGGCGGTTTACACGTTGACCGAGGACAACGCGTTGCGGCTGGACTTTACCGCCACCACGGACAAACCGACCGTCGTCAACCTGACGCATCACTCCTATTTCAATCTGCGCGGCCAGGGCAAGGGTGACATTCTCGGCCACGAGGTTTACATCAATTCGGACAAAACCACGCCGGTGGACAAGGAATTGATCACCACCGGGGAATACGCTTCGGTCGCCGGCACACCGTTTGACTTCCGCAAACCGACCGCCATTGGCGCGCGGATTGACGACCCCGACACTCAACTGCAATACGGGCCGGGCTACGATCACAACTGGGTCATCAACAAACCCCTTGGGCAGCTCGGATTGCAGGCGCGGGTGTATGAACCGACCACCGGCCGGGTGATGGAAGTGTGGAGCGATGAACCGGGCCTGCAGTTTTACGCGGGCAATTTTCTCGACGGCACCATCACGGGCAAGGGCGGGGCGGTGTATCAACGGCGCAATGCCTTCTGCATGGAGCCGCAACATTATCCGGATTCGCCCAACAAACCGAACTTCCCGTCGGTCGTGCTCCGTCCGGGTGAAACGTTCAAGAACACGATCATCTACAAGTTCAGCACTCGCTAATCACGTCAACCAAAGAGGAACTCGATGCACTCGATAGACTGGGTGGTGATTGTTCTGTATTTCGGCCTGATCGGCTTCGTTGCGTGGTGGTATGGTCGGCACCAAAAGGACACGACCGATTACTTCCTGGCCGGCCGCAACGCCGGCTGGATCGTGATTGGCGCATCAATCTTCACCTCCAACATCGGCTCGGAACACATCGTCGGCCTGGCAGGCTCTGGAGCGGCGACCGGCATGGCAATGGCGCATTGGGAACTCCACGCATGGTGCTTGATCGTGCTGGCAGGGTTGTTCGTGCCCTTCTATTACAAATCGGGAGTCAAAACCATTCCTGAGTTTTTGGAGAAACGTTTCAGTGCCCGCACGCGGCTGGTGCTCTCCTGCGTGTCGCTGGTGGCTTATGTGTTCACCAAGGTCAGCGTCACGGTGTTTGCGGGGGCCATCGTGTTCCAGGCGTTGCTGCCAGATACGTTTGGTTCGCCCGAGAATGCCTTCTGGTTCGGCGCGTTTGCCACGGTCATCATCACCGGCATTTACACGGTGTTTGGCGGCATGAGAGCGATCATGAACACCGCCACACCCCAGGCGGTGATTATTTTGCTCGGCTCCTTTATCATCACGTTCATCGGCCTTTCCAAGTTGAGCGGGGGTACGGGAGTGATCGCGGGATGGAGCGAACTGGTGGCGGCCAGCAAGACCAACGCGGCGGATTTCGCTCTCTGGCGTCCCACCACTCTCGATGGCATTTTTGATCCCAATGCCTTCCCGACGCTGGGCATTCTGATCGCTTCGCCGATCATCGGACTTTGGTACTGGTGTACGGACCAATACATCGTCCAACGCGCGCTCTCGGCAAAGAATCTGGCAACCGCCCGGCGCGGCGCTTTGTTCGGTGGCCTGCTCAAGGTCTGGCCCGTGTTGATCTTCCTGATTCCCGGCATGATCGGCTGGGCGCTGGACAAGAAGTACAACGCGGCCGAGCACGACCCCGCGTTGATGCAGACCTACAATCTGGACATCTCCAAAGCCGAACAAACCGAGATCGTCGTCCAGGCGAATGCGCGCCTCCGCGAAATGAACACTGCTACCGAGGGCAAGCCGGCTGGCTTCTTCATCCCGCGCGAATTGAAGGAACGCGAGATCAAACTGGAGTCGGGTGAAACCAAACGCATGTTCGCGCTCACCATCAAGGGCGACCAGGTTTTCCCCACGCTGGTCACCTCACTGTTGCCTGCGGGTATTCGCGGGTTGATCGTGGCGTGCCTGCTGGCGGCGCTGATGAGTTCACTGGCGTCGTTGTTCAATTCGAGCGCGTCCCTGTTCACCGTGGACATCTATGAGAAGATCCGGCCCGGGCAATCCGAGCAGCATCTGCTGCTGGTGGGACGAATTGCAACCACCGTAGTCGTCGGCCTGGGCATGATCTGGATTCCGGTCATGGCAAAAATATCCGGCGGCGGCCTCTACCAGTATTTGCAGAGCGTACAAGGCTATCTGGCGCCGCCGATTACAGCGGTGTTTTTCCTGGGCTTGTTCTGGAATCGCATCAATTCAACCGGCGCCACGTGCGGATTGCTGGGCGGGTTCTTCCTCGGCATGTTCAAACTCACCGTTCAAGCGTTTTATGGCACGGGCAAGATTGAAAACCCCGAATGGTTGAGACTGATCGGCGATTTCAACTTCCTCTACGCCTCGGGAGCGCTGTTTGCGGCCAGTGCGATCATCATGGTCGTGGCCTCGCTGATGACGCCGCCGCCGTCGCCGGAAAAAATCAAGGGGTTGACCTATAGTTCGATCCACGAAGGCCGGGCGGCCGAGGAAATCAAGCAGAGCTGGGATTTCGGCAATAAGCTGATGGTCGGGCTGATCCTGCTGCTGGTCGGCGGCATGTATCTCTACTTCAGTTTCTGGCTCAAGTAGGCATTGCGGCCCCGGTTCACCTTCAGCATTCAAGCCCCGGCTAAACCGGGGCTTTTTTTCCCGGCGGGGCAGGTTAACCTGGCTTTCGCAACTGCAGGATAAAAAATTCAACCGCACTCAAGGAGGCCCTGCGCCCGCGCGCGAAAGTAAGCCAGCACGTCCGCGATGGATTCCATCGCCGGAATCTCGTGATCAAACTCCGTCAGCGCCGCGCCGAGCGGATGCGTGTGCGAGTCCATCAGGCCCGGCAGAACCATCTTGCCCGCCAAATTAATCAACTCGGTGCGTGGCCCTTTTAGCCGGAGGACATCTTCGTCAGTGCCGACGCGCAGGATCAGGCTGTTATTGATGGCCATCGCTTGCCGCACGGAAAAATCCCGATCCACGGTCACAACTTTGCCGTGATGCACAATCAAATCGGCCTCTTGCCCGCCGTGCTCGCGCACCGTCGCCGCAGGCGCGAGCAAGGCCGTGGCGAGTGTCGTGAGGGTGAACAAAGCAACGAGGCACCACTTGAACTTTGCCCCACGCTTCTCCGGCACTGCGAATCTCATTGAATTCATGGCAGAGGCTCCAGTTTGAATTTGTCGCAGGCGATGCGCGCGACTACGCCCAGCGCCAAGCCAACGTGACCGGCGCGCCCCGGTCCTTTCCATCCTTTGGTGGCTAGCCATTTCGTGGTCACGAAACCCATGCATTGAAGCCTTCCTCCAAGAGCGTCGGTTTTCGGCCATTCCACTTCCAGAGGTGATCGCCGCCCCGGCCAAAAAGCCGTCCCAGCATCGAAGATTCGCGGTGTAGCCAAAACCGTTCGGTCGAGCGTAGTTTGTACTTGGCCATTGCGCGCGCCAAAGTGTCCGGGTCGAGTTGCTCCGTAAAGTGGGACGAGTATACGACGTGCCACTGGAACGTCGGGTCAGGATGTCGGCTGAGAAACGAGGTGAACGCGTCCTCAGGAAAAAAGAAAGTTGATGCGGGTCGTGGGTCGAGAATCTGTTTGGCGGCGACGAGGCCCGGCGCCGTCGAAGTGAAGACGATAGTCGGATCGCTCTCGACCTCGAACGCGTGGCGCAGAACCTCGCGTTCTTGAAGCAGTCGCGGGCCCTGGCGCTCCAGCCATGCAATGAGAGTGCCGCCGAGTGAGCGGCACTGATACTCCTCGGCCTTCGAGAGTTGTGCGCGTTCAGGCAGCGGTTGAGCGGAACACTCCCAATCGAAGTACTCGGTCAGGGCTGACTGCCAGTCTTGTTTGTTCGAGGTTTTAGGCATCGCGTGAGCTGTTAGGCGGCAACTCGCGTATCGCGATCGGCCGGGTGCGATGACGGCTGCGTGCCGATGATCTCCTCATGGGGGCCTCTCGCATATCACTTCGCAGGGAGGAAGTATTCCTGGAAGTGTCCAAGAAATCCCGGCGTGTGGGGTTTCTTCACGTGCTGCATGTTCCACAATCCCGACTTTCGGACCTCCTCACTGAGGGCATGCCGTCCAAGCCAGCCGTCCGAGGGTGGGTCAATCGGCGCGTCGCTGCGGAGGTAGTTGCTTAGGAGTTTGATGCATTGCTTCTCGAGTTCCAGACGCTCGGTCCTATCGGGAATCTCAACCCATGCGAGGGTCATGCTTCGTATTGTGCGAGTGACGATAGGGTGCAACGGATGAAGAGTTGGATGGAGGCGGTCGCGGTGGGTATGCACCGCCCATTGACCGAGCCGACTAAACCACAAACCGGCCCATCGCTCGCGCTCTGCCCGGTCGATCGCGCCGTCGATTTCCCCTTTGCGGATGAGAGCCGTGCCCAAATGGCGGCGGAACACGGAACGTCCCCAGTCGATCGAATGTTCACCAACGACACGGCTCTCAATCGACGATGCCTCACCACTGTGACTGCCGATGCGCACGATCCGTTGCGCGTCGCGGGTGGCTCGCTTCTCACCCGGCTCAAAGAAGAAATAGACACCCTTAGTGCGCCACGCGTTTCGGTGGGAAGGGAGGTCCGACGGTGTGGGGATTCGGCCGTAGCGCGAGCGCATCGCGTCGATGCGCGGCTGGAGCAGATCATACAGGCGGTCGACTTCGGACTGGTCTGCGATGCGAGCGTTGGAGTTCATAGCGCCCTAGTCACGCCCTAGTCGTAGTCTTGTGGCCATGAAATCTTAAGAGGCAATCAACCGGACCTGTGAAGTCCCAGTACTGCGAATCTGATTGAATTCGTGGCATCGGCTCCAGTTTGAAATTGCCGCCGCCGGTGCGGTGGAGCGATTGAGTGCGATCAAATGCCGTGACCTGCGAGGTCGCGATGGTCAACGGACGTGGCCCGCCCGCGCTCGCTCCAGTGATTTTGTTCCATTTCATTTCGACAACTTCCGTCGTATCCACTCTGGGTCACGGCGGAGGTCGATGACTGCCCACACGACAGCGCAATCTCCTTCCATCGTGTAGAAGATGCCGTACGGGAAAACCTTGCTCAGGAGGCGATGATAATCCCGATATACGATACGGTGAATCCCGCCGTAAACTCGAAGTCCCTCGATGTCTGCTCGCAGGCAAGTCGCAAAGTAGTCACCAAGCCCGCGCTCCTGTGCCTCGTAAAACACAAACCCCTCGTTGAGGTCCTGGAGAGCCTCCTCGGCGATCTTGACCTGAATCATGGCCTCCCGATGGTGGACTTCACTGTATTCCAATCCAGAAGCTGTGCCGAACCATCTCGGACTCTCGCTCGGCGTTGATCCAAAAGCTCTCTGAGTTGCTCGGGCATCTCCATCTGCTCAAAACGATCTCGCAGGTCGTCCCAGATCGCTTCCATGATCTGAATCTTCTCAGCCATCGGCAATGTCTTAATTTCTTCCGCTGTCATGGGATAACTCTACCGCGTCATGCGTTGCTACGCTATTCCCTTTTCTATCAACGACCGAACTGAGCGACGCGGGCGGCCCAGCGCGTTCGCATTGCCAACAGACGTGTCCCGCCCGCGTTCGCTTCAGTGAGCTTGTTCGCCATTTTTTCATTGCTGATACCTCCGATCAAAGTCCTCGTAAACATGACAAACAGATCCTGAGTGTTATTCGTGCAGCCCTGCCCTCCATGTTCCGCAGTCTCTCTTTTGTGCTCAGGTGCATTGTACTGCGAATCTCATTAAGTTCATGGCAGCGGCTCCAGTTTGAAATTGCCGCCGCCGATGCGGTAGAGCGATTGGGTGCGATCAAATGCCGCGGCCTGCGAGGTCGCGATGGTGAGCGGGCGCGGCGCCAGCAGGCCGAACGCTTCCGGCACATCGAGCACGCGCAGCACGTTCAGGAAAATGGGGCCGTCGCGGTGTGAGGCGGGCGGATCAATCGCAACGACTTCATTGTTGGTTGGTGCGGAATTTCGGCGTGACCTGATGAATTGCATGCTCGCCAGGTAATCATGGGTGGTGGACGCCGCGTCCGCCGCCCCCTGATAGAGTATTTGACATGCGGGAAGGAAATTATTAGAACCTCCCCGCTGCGCGGCCTGAATTTCCGAGCCGACTGATCGGGGTTCGGCGGTTGGGGCGATCAAATGGGAAGCCGGGTTAACATCATCTGTCTATGACCGAAACATTCAAAATCCTCCCCCTGGACCTGGTCATTTTTTTCGTCTTCATCGGCTGCGTCATCGCGTTGGGCTTGTACAAGAGCAAAGGGGAGGGCAAGGACAGCGAGTCGTTCTTTCTGGCCGGGCGCGGCTTGAAATGGTGGCTCATCGGTGTGTCGCTCATTGCCGCCAACATTTCTTCGGAGCAATTCGTGGGCATGTCCGGCCAGGCTGCGGACTACCTGGGCATGGCCATTGGCAGTTACGAATGGATGGCCGCCATCACCCTGGTGGTCGTGGCGTTTTTCTTTCTCCCTTACTTCCTCAAGACCGGCATCTTCACCATGCCGCATTTCCTGGAACACCGTTACAACGCCTCGGCGCGCACGCTCATGTCCGTCTGCATGATGGTGATCCTGATTGGCGTCTCGCTGACGGGGGTCATCTACGCGGGTGCGCTGACGATGAGTGAATTGTTCGCGGGCCATCCGATGCTCGGGTTTAGCCTCACCGGCTGGTGCTGGGTTATCGGCATGATCGCTGCCCTTTATGTGGCAGCCGGCGGATTGAACGCCTCGACTTGGGCGGATCTGATTCAAGGCATTGCCCTCATCGTCGGCGGGGCGATCATTTCCTATCTGGCCATTTCCAAACTGGGCATGACGCCGGTGGCCGAATTGACAGCGGGCAGTGTAAACCCGAAGGAGGTGGCCGACAGCGCGGGCGGCCTCACGAAGCTTTTCGCGTTGAATCCGGACAAGTTCAACATGGTGTTGCCCCGCAGCGACAAGAACATCCCGTGGACCGCGCTCATCATCGGGTTGTGGATTCCGAATTTCTATTACTGGGGGCTCAATCAATACATCACCCAACGCATCCTCGGCTCCGCCTCCCTCAAGGAAGGTCAGAAGGGCATCGTGTTCGCCGCCGCAATGAAGCTGTTGATTCCCTTTGTGGTGGTCATTCCCGGCATCATTGCCTTCAACCTTTACAGCCAGGACCTCGCCGTGGCGCAGGAACGCGCCAATGAACGCGCCATCCAGAAGGAAATCGCCAGCGCCGCGTCGGGAGTGGTGTTCAAGGTGGCGGACGACTGGCAGACCGCGCATCCCGAACTGGCGGCACAAATTGCGGGACACAACGCTAAGGTGGCGGCGTCGGGCCGGCCAGTGAAGGAAACCGAGATCAAAGGCGGCTATAAGTTTGATGCCGCGTTGAACCTGATGATCAAGAAAGTGCTGCCGTCCGGCAGTGGTCTGGTTGGCTTTGTCCTGGCCGCGCTGCTCGGCGCGATTGTCAGCTCGCTGGCGGCGGTGTTGAACGCCGCCTCCACCATCTTCACGATTGATATCTATCAGAAGTATATGAACCGGGGGGCGTCGCAAAGGGGTCTGGTCGGCTGCGGTCGGGTTTGCGTGGGCGTGTTTGCGTTGACCGGCTGTTTCCTGGCGCCGCTGCTCGATCAGTTCGGCAGCATCTTCAAGTACATCCAGGAATTTCAGGGCTACGTATCGCCCGGTATCCTGGCGGTGTTTGTGTTCGGCCTGATCAATCGCCGCGCACCGGGCGTCAGCGGTGTGGTGGGGCTGTTGCTGAATCCGGTCCTGTACGCTGGCATGGCCTTTTTCGCGCCGGACATTGCATTCCTGGATCGCATGGCCATTTGCTTCTTCACGGTAATGGCCGTGATGTGGCTGATCGGCGTGGTGAAGCCGTTGCCGCAGCCCGTGGAATTCAAAACCAACACGCGCCTGAATCTCGAAACCTCCCGCGGGGCCAAGATTGCGGGCGTGGTGGTGGTCGTCGTCACGGTGATTCTCTACATCATCTTCAGTCCGCTCGGTATCGCCAAGTAGGTCGGTCCAAAGATCGAAGCCGTGGCCGCTGTGAGGTGATCGTTGCCGCCGGCAATTACCGCTATCCTGAGGCTTACAGGGGGCGTCTCAAGGTGGGACCGGAGTCGCTGCGGTTGCAGCGCGCCGAAACTCCGGCGGACTAAATTCAAATGATTTCCACTGACCGCACGTCGTGGCCAGACCGGCAGGTTGGCGCTGCCGACCGCTGACAGACATTCTGAGAGACAGCCTTCAAGTCAGGCTTGGTGAATTCCGCCGGTGACCGTTTACGCCTTCGCGGTGGTTCGCTCAACCGCCCACTGCGCATGTTCTGCGATCAACGGCTCGGCATCCGCTGCGGCCCGGCGCAATGCCGGCAACGCGCTGGCATCGCCGACATTCCCCAGCGCCACACACACGTTGCGCAGCAGGCCACGTCGTTTTGTCCGGAGCAGTGGCGTGCCCGCAAATCTTGCGCGGAACCGGGCATCATCCAGTTCCAGCAGTTCCAGCAAATCCGGAGCGCCCAGTCCGCTGCGGGCGTGCGGTTGCATCAGGTGGCCGACGCGGGCGAAACGATTCCACGGACAGACGGCCAGACAATCGTCGCAGCCGAAAATGCGGTTCCCGATGGCGGGACGCAACGCGACGGGGATCGGGCCTTTCAGTTCTATGGTGAGGTAGGAAATGCAGCGGCGCGCATCGAGTTGGAACGGCGCGGTGATGGCGTTGGTCGGACACGCGGCCAGGCAGCGGGCGCAGGTGCCGCAGCGGTTCTTTTCCGGCCCATCGGGTGCGAGTTCCAGGGTGGTGAGAATCTCCGCGAGGAAAATCCAGTTACCCAATTGCCGGCTGATGACGTTGGTGTGCTTACCGATGAAGCCAATTCCCGCCCGCTGCGCATACTCACGTTCCAGCACGGGCCCCGTGTCCACATACCAGAGCGAGCGCGTGCCGGGGCCGCCGAGTTGATCCACAAAGTCTGCGAGGTTTTTCAACCGCTTGCCCAGTACGTCATGATAATCGGCGAACCGAGCGTAGCGGGCGATCAAACCTGATTTCGGATTTCGGATTTCGGATTTCGGAATCTCTGAATCATAACTGACGGCGAGACAAATCACACTCCTCGCTCCAGGCAGCACCAATTGCGGGTTCAGGCGTTTCGCGGCATTGCGCTGCAGATAGGCCATCTCCCCGTGGCGGCCAGCGTCGAGCCAGGCTTGAAAACGCGCCGCGTTCGCGGGCGAGTCAGCCGTGGTGAAACGGCAATCGTCGAAGCCCAGTTCACGGGCGCGTTGCCGGAGGATTTCTTTCATCAGCGGCCGGAGCGAGCCAGGCGATATTGATGAATCACCTGATGTGCCACCTCCCGCATGGAGCGCATCTCGGTGTTCACCAGTACGTCCGCCTGGCGATAGAACGGTTCCCGCGCCGCGAGAAGTTCTTTGATTTTCTGGATCGGATCCCCTTCCTGCAGCAGCGGGCGGTGACTTTGGCTGCGGACGCGTTCCCAGATTCTTTCCGGGGCCGCCCAGAGACAGATCACCAGGGCATGGGCTTTGAGACTGGCCAAATTGTCCGGGTTGACCGGCAAGCCGCCGCCCGTGGAAATCACCGTGCGGGTGCGCCGGGCCAGTTCCTCCACGAGTTGGCGTTCCTTTTCCCGAAAAACCCCTTCGCCCTCCTGCGCAAATATGTCCGCGACGGACTTGCCGGCGCGGGCAACGATCACGTCGTCGGTGTCCAGAAACGTAAAGTGCAGCAGGTCTGCCACCAGCCGACCCACGGAGGATTTGCCCGTGCCCATGAAACCGATGAGGGCGAGATTGGAAATGGTCCGTGTGCTGTCCATGCCGGAGTTTTAGCGAATTGTTGCGCCTCTGGCACGCGGTTTCTCGGCGACCCAGTGAAAAACCGTGGCGGGTGTGCGTTCGCCCGGCTCAATGGGTCATGCCTCAGCCAGGCAACACGAATTCAGCACGGATTCAACACGGATTGACGAAGGGTCAAGTTCTCCCCAGATTTGCGCGGATGTCACTGGCAAATCAGCGGAGCACCGCACGGCATATTCTCCCCGGGCTGGCGCGGGCGATTCTCCTTTGCCTGCTGGTGTGGGGTTGTGGCCGCCGCGAACCGCCCGCCGATGTCACCGTCATCAACGGCACCGAACCGGAATCGCTCGATCCGCACATTGTCACCGGCATCCCCGAAATGCGGATCACCAAGGCGTTGTTCGATGGATTGATCAAGCTCGACCCGCGCGAGGCCCGGCCCATTCCCGCGCTGGCGGAGCGCTGGGACGTTTCGCCCGACGGCCGCGTCTATACGTTTCATCTGCGCACCAACGCCGTCTGGTCCACGGGGGAACCGATCACGACGGCCGACGTGGTCTGGTCCTGGATGCGCGCACTGAGTCCGGCGACGGCGGGCGATTATGCCGGGCAGTTGTTTTACATCAAGGGCGCGGAGGATTGGTACAATGGCAAAACGAAGGATCCGTCCCGGCTGGGCATTCTGGCGCTCGACGATCACACCCTTCGCGTGGAGTTGAATGCGCCGCTCGCGTTTTTCCCCGACCTGTGCGCGTTTCCAACGCTGGCGGTGGTGCCGCGCGCGGCGATCGAGAAATACGGCGACCGCTGGCTGCACGCGCAGCCGCTGCCCACCAGCGGCGCGTTCACGCTGGGTGCCTGGCGCGTGAACGACAAAGTCCGGCTCCTTCGCAATCCGCGTTACTGGGACGCCGCCAACACCGCCTCCGAAATCATTGACGTGCTGCCCACCGGTTCGCCGAGCACTTCGCTGAATCTTTACGAAACCGGCGTGGCGGACATTGTGTGGGACAAGGACCTCGTGCCCGCTGAGTTGATCGAGGTTTTGAAACAGAGGCCCGATTTCCATTCCTTCGATTATCTCGGAACGTATTTTTATCGCTTCAACGTGACGAAACCTCCCTACGATGATGCGCGCGTGCGGAAGGCGTTCGCGATGGCCACGGACAAGCTTCGCATCACGACCAAGTTGACCTTGGGTGGAGAGAAACCCGCGCCTCACTTCGTCCCCAACGGCGTGGCCAACTACGATGCGCCGCACGGGCCGCCGTTTGCAATCGAGCAGGCGCGAAGCCTCCTGGCCGAAGCGGGCTACCCCGGTGGCAAGGGATTTCCCCGGACCACCTACACCTTTCCCGCTGCCGCCGCCGGGGGCGCGAAGATGCACGGCAAGATTGCGGTCGAACTCCAGCAGATGTGGCGCGAGGCGCTGGGCATCGAGGTGGAATTGCGTCAACTCGAAAGGAAAATCTTTTACAGTTCGCAGTCGCGGCTCGAATATGACCTTTCCACCTCAAGCTGGATTGGCGATTACAACGACGCCAACACGTTCCTTGATCTGTTCACCAGTTTCAGCGGCAACAACCGCACGGGATGGAAGAACGCGCGGTACGACGAACTCATTCGCCAGGCAAACCTGGAAACCAACATGAAGAAGCGGGCCGGGCTTTTCCGGGCGGCGGAAGTGGTTTTGATCGCGGAGGAAGCGCCCATCGTTCCGCTCTACTTCTATGCCGGCTTCAGCTACTACCATCCGGATAAGATCGGCGGGGTGTGGCCGAATCTTCTGGACGAACATCCGTTGCAGTATATCTACAAGAAAGGTCCGAAAGCAGAAGTTCAAAACCCGAAGGAAGTCCGGAATCCAAAATCCGAAGTGATTCTCAAGTTGAAAGCTCCATCAACTTCCTGCGGGCGAATGTGGCTTTCTTCTGATTTCGGGTTTCGGATTTCTTTCGATTCTCGGCATTCGGATCTCGGATTTTTGCCGGCTGGGTTGGAGGCTGACACGTTCTATTGACCTGCCATGTATTTCCTCCGCCGCCTTGCCACGCTCGTACCGCTGCTGCTGGTCATCAGCTTCCTGGCGTTTGTGCTGGTGCGCGTCGCGCCCGGCGGACCGTTTGATCGCGAACGCCAGCCGGCGTCTCCCGAGATCAAACGCGCCTTGGAAGCTAAGTTTCATCTGGATGAACCGGTCTGGCAGCAATACCTGCGTTACCTCGCCGGCCTCGTGCAGGGCGACTTCGGCCCGTCGCTCAAGTACCGCAACCACAGCGTTGCCGACATCATCAAGCAGGGCCTGCCGGTTTCGATGCTGCTGGGCATGATGGCGTTCGGTTTTGCGATGGGCGTGGGCATTCCGGTCGGCTACTTCACCGCCGTGCGACGCGGGCATTGGGAAGATTACTCCGGAAGTTTCTTTGCCATCCTGATGGTGTGCATTCCCGGCTTCGTGATCGCGCCGCTGCTCATCATGTTCTTCGCGATCCAATGGCGGCTGTTGCCCGTCGCGCTCTGGGGTTCGCCGCTGCACGCCATCCTGCCGGTCGCCGCGCTCGGTCTTTATTTTTCCGGCCGCATCGCGCGGCTGATGCGCGAAGGCATGTTGAACACGATGCCGGCCGAATTCATCACCGCCGCCCGGGCCAAGGGTCTTGGCGAAAACGCCCTCATGCTCAAGCACGCCTTTCGCATCGCCGTGCTGCCGGTCGTTACCTATTCCGGCCCGCTGCTCGCGGACTTGCTGGTCGGTTCGTTCGTGATCGAAACCATTTTTCAAATCCCCGGCCTCGGGGTGTTCATGGTCAACGGTTCGTTGAATCGCGATTACACGCTGGTCGTGGGACTGGTGGTTCTCTACGCGACGCTGCTGGTCGTGCTGAACCTGATGGTGGATTTCGCCTACACCTTGCTGGACCCGAGGGTCAGATATGAATGAAGCGAGCCCCAACCAACGCGCCTGGCGACGTTTCCTCAAGAATCGTCCCGCCAGGTTTAGCGCCGGTTTTCTGGCGCTGGTCGTGTTGCTGGTGCTGCTCTGGCCGTTCGTTTCACCCCACGACCCAAACGCGCTCTCCGACAACCAATTCCAGCCGCCGAGCGCACAACATTGGTTCGGCACGGATGTTCACGGGCGCGACCTGTTTGCCCGCGTGCTTTACGGTGCGCAGATTTCGCTGCTGGTCGGCGTGGTTGGCGCGGGCGTCAGTCTGGTCATCGGTGTGCTTTGGGGTTCGATTGCCGGATACATCGGCGGCCGCACCGACAGCGCCATGATGCGCTTCGTGGACATCCTGTATTCCCTGCCCTCCATTATATTTGTCATCGTCTTGATCACGACCCTTGAGGGCCTGTTGCAGCAAGGATTGGAGGCAGTGGGATCGGTCAAACTCGCAAAGTTCGCACGCCTGATCTTTCTGTTCGTCGGCCTCGGGGCGGTGTCGTGGTTGACGATGGCCCGCATTGTGCGCGGACAGGTGTTGTCCCTCCGCACGCGCCAGTTTGTGGATGCCAGCCGCGCCCTGGGCGCGGGGACGGGGCACATTCTCGCCCGGCACATCATCCCAAATGTGTTCGGCGTGGTGATCGTTTATCTCACGCTCACGGTGCCGGCGATCATTCTCTACGAAAGCTTCCTGAGCTACCTGGGCCTGGGCATCCAACCGCCGATGGCCAGTTGGGGTTCGCTCATCGCCGAGGGCGCCGATCAGATGAATCCCATTCGCATCTACTGGTGGTTGATTGTCTTCCCCGGCGGCGTGCTCGTTTCGACTTTGCTCGCGCTGAACTTTCTGGGCGACGGCCTGCGCGATGCCTGGGATGTGCGCAGCGGCAGTTGATTCACCTCCACCGGACATGCCCCGATCCGCGCGACCCGCATGAACAACTTCCTTCGGTTCAAAGTAAACGTTGAGGGATTGCTGACGGCTGCGGGTGGGTTGTTGTGCTTGTTCACACTCACGGCCTTTCTCGGCCGGCTGTGGTGGGGCTTTGATCTGACGACCCATTTCCGCGTCCAGTACTTTGTAGGATTGCTGCTGCTCGCGACGGGCTTTGCCCTAAAGCGGAAATTTGTCGTCGCGGGTGTATTCAGTGGCTTCGCGATCCTCAACGGCGCGGTGGTGTTGCCGTACTGCTACGCCGGAAGGGCCTCCGTTCCCGCCGTCAGCCAGACCTTGCGCGTGATGCTGGTGAATGTGCATACCGAGAACCGCCGTGCGGACCTCGTCGAACTCGCTATCCGCAATCACGACCCGGACCTGGTGGTGCTGCTGGAGGTAGATCAGGAGTGGATGAGCCGGCTGAACGGGCTGCTCACCCGGTACCCGTATGTCTGCCAGGAAATACGCGAGGACAATTTCGGCATCGCTCTCTTGAGCCGACCCCCGCTGGAGAAATCCGAAATTGTGGAACTCGGTGAAACCGGAGTGCCCAGCGTGACGGCGGAATTCCGTTTTGCCGACCGAACCATCCGGATCCTCGGAACGCATCCCCTCCCGCCTGCGAACCGTGAGCAATCTCGCCTGCGCAATCAACAACTTGAAGCCATTGCGGAATTCGTTAAAGACCGAGACGGTTCGGTCATCGTCCTCAGGGATCTGAATACGACCCTGTGGTCCCCTCATTTCCAGAAACTGCTGCGCGATAGCGGGCTGACGGACAGCGCACGGGGTTTCGGTTGGCAAACCACCTGGCCCGCGAATTTCTTTCCACTCCGGCTCGCCATTGACCACGGCTTGCTCTCAGAGGACTTGTGGGTGGTTTCCCGGTCGGTTGGGCCAAAGGTCGGCTCGGATCATCTGCCCTTGGTGATGGACATTGGAGTGGAGTGATTCAATTCCCCGCTCGGCACGCCAGCGCCGTGACAAGCACATTCCAAGACAAGGTAGGGCGCGTCACTCCGTGCGCGCCGTTGGGAAAGCGATGTGCCGGTTGCGGCATGCACGGAGTGACGCGCCCTACCCATACCCCGCAGGATGCAACGCAGCTTCCTTGTCGTGGTACAAGGCGCCGCGTCGTTCCTTCCCTTAACGCACTTCCACCACCACCAGCCCCAGATCAATATATTGCCCGCCGCCGGTCTGGCGGCAGTGGACGGCAATGACGTTCCGACCGGGCTTCAACGCCGCTTTGCCGGCTTCGTTCAAGGGGAAGGTATCATAACCGGTCACGTAGCCACTCACCCGCAAGGCCAGCACGCCGTTGATGTAAACCTCGGCATCCTCATCGTGATGCAGCCAGAGTTGGAGATTTGCCAGCTTGTCGGCGGGCAACTCGACCTCGCGGCGCAGCCAGATGTCGCGCGAGTTCCAGACCGTACCAATGACCGCGCTGGGTGTGCCGCGCGTGCCGAAACCGCTCTTGCCTTCCAGCCAGCCGGCATCACTGAAGTGCGGCGTGAACCAATCATCCGCCGGCTTGGAAGTCGTGTACCGCCAGGTTGCGGGTGATTGATCCGCCGCGGGAACAACCATGGTCACTTTTGGGAGCTTTGGAATCGGCGCCCAGTTGCCGGCTTTCGTTTTGTCGCGGCCGACCCATTTCTGCCACACCGCCTTGTCGTAGAGCAATTCCGCGAACACCGCGCCCACCACGGGTCGCGCAGTGAAGCCCACCTTCCGCGCGGTCTTGGTCTCATACCAATCCGTCATCGGCGAGCGATCCGGCGTCTCGTTGAGAAACCGGTAAACCGGGTCAATCAACGCCTCGAAGTCCGCCTGGTTCCGCGTCAGCGTGGCTGTCCAGGTGATCCAATCCAGCTTGGTGTAGTCACGACGATTATCCAAGGGCAGGCCGTATTGGTTTTGCACCTTGCGATAGAAATCCATTTCCTTGCGCGCGACTTCGGCGGGGAACAGGTTCAGGCCAAGGATACGATCCCAGATCAGATTGTATTTCTGACTCCACGTGCCGGGACGATCAAACGCCAGCCGGAAATGATCGCCGTCATCGGCTTCCTTCACCCAACGCTGGGCGAACTCGCGCGCGAGCTTCCAATACTCGTTGGCTTTCGCCGGCTCACCGCGCAGGTCGCACAGCTTGGCGAACGAACCGAGGCCCATGATGGCCTTGGCGCTGAGGTTGACGTTGTGCGCGAGATGCCCGGCGAAGTCGTCCGTGCAAAGCTGGTTCTCGGGATCAAATCCCTTGGCCTTGAGATACTCGGCCCACTTTTCCAGCGTGGGCCACCACAGGCCGGCGAAATCCGCGTTGCCCTCCATCTCGGCAATGGCCGCCAGAAGGATGAGCAGATTGCCGCTCTCCTCGACGGGCATTTGGTTTTCCTCGCTGCGTTCGCCGCCGCCATAAACCTGGCCGTTGGCGTGCGGATACGTGCCAAGGTCGTGCGGCGCGAAGGGAAACTTCCAACGCTCGCTCGCCGCGTAATTCATGAACGGCACGAGGAACGACTTGGCCAGCGACGGCCCGAACAGCAGGAACTGCGGCGCCATCGGATAAAACACGTCCGCCGTGCCGATGCAGCCGTTGGAATGGTTCTCTTTGCTGAACTGAAGCGGCTGGCCGTTGGCGTCCGCGACGAACTTGCCTGCGGCGAAACACTGGCGATACGCCAGCGCGGCGAGTCGGGCGTATTTCTCGCCGCCGGCCTTGCGCAAATCCGCCATCAACTCGGCGTCGAACTTCTCGCAACGCTTCTTGAGCGATTCGTAATCCGCCGCCGCCTTCTTCAACAACGCCGCTGCGTCATCGCCGTTGCGCCGCCAATACGGGCGGAGATTCTTCTTCATGTATTGAATCGAATACTCGTCGTCGTAGGCGAGCATGAGCCGGCGGGAGACGGGTTTTTCAAGAAGTTTGCCGGTTTCAAAGAATACGGAATAGGTTAGCAGCTTCGTGGGCGCCTCCGGCGCCCAAAGTGAATTGTTGAGAAAATTGGGGCCTCTCTCGACAAAGATTCCAGCGTATTGCCCCGCCATTCCCACGTTGTGCATTCCCAAATAGAGTGCCTGGGTAGAAGCGATATAGAAGTAACCCCAGTCAATCCTCAAGTCGTCGCCCTTCTTCGCGAGGATGGGCTGGTCCTTCGTGCCGATTCGAAAGACATCCATTCCGGTCCTGACATCCTGGTGAGTCCAATTACAAACTTGATCAGGCGTGTTCGCGGCAATTTCGGAAGAAGCATCAAAATACAACTCCACTACTCGAGTTTGCTGGTCCATCGGGGAAACTTCCCAAGTCACATAAGTCACCGGCCTCGAAAGGACTTCCAAATCGTCCGGCAACGCCGGCGTCATGAACGTGAGCGTCAGCCGCACGCCTTCGCCCTCGAAGGTGTAAATCGTCCGCGTCGGCAGCACTTCGAGATTCGTTTGCGGCAGCGCGGGCACGTTGGCGGGTTCCTTGCCCATCAGGCGAAACGCCTTGCCGTCAATCCGCACCAGGCTCGTGAGCCGATGCGGCTTGCCGGTCCAGTGCGTGGTATCCACGTCCGTCAATTTGTCGCCCGGCGACCAGATGCTGAAATACGGGTCATGCGCGACCAGCGGCACTGCGGGCGGCTGCAGCGGCGGAAGGTTTTGATCGGCGGCGGCGAGGCCGCTCGGGTTCGGTGAACTGAGCGCGATGCCCAAGAGCACCGCCGAAGCTGCGCTGGTCCATTTTTGCATAATCACATTGGTGGGTGAGATCATTGGCGTGCGGAAACGATATTTGCCCGCGTTTCGATAGCGGTGCGACTCGTCGCAAACACCGAGACTCGCACCAGAGCTTGCGGACGCATCCAGTACTGCGACAAAAAGGTCTTGATACATCCTGCGGGGCGCGGGTAGGGCGCGTCACTCCGTGCGCGCCGCAACCTACACCTCGCATCCCCAACAGCCCGCACGGGTGACGCGCCCTGCCACGCTGCGCAGTTTGTTTGTCGCAGTACCAGCTCGGTTAAAGAACTGTTCTATCAATACCTTCCCGGCTATCGGCAAACAAGGAAGTCTTGGCTCAAAAACGAAGAATTCACCGGCCATTTCTTGGAAGCGCGCGCCCAATTTTTGTTGCTCCAACGCGCTCAGTTCGGAGCCAGAACAAGCCGGTCAAAGTGGAGCGGGTTCGCGGAGGTAGCCGCTCTGCGTCAAAATCTCCCGCCAGCGCGTGGCGGTGCGATCCAGGGCCGCGCGCGGTGTGCTTTGGCCGCGAATGGCCTTGATCAATTCGTTGTCCAGATAATCGGACAATTCCTGGGAAGGCGAAATGCGGAGACGAGTTTGCGTGCCGGCGAATCCCTCGCGCAGGGGTGTCAGGTAGAAGACCTTTTGCTGACATTCGGGATCGGAGTAGGTCGAGAGGCGGGGCGAACCAATGCCGTAGTCCAGCAACAGCCGCTTGGTGTTCGCCTGATTGACGAAGAACTTGATCCACTGATAAGCCGCGTCGAGGTCCCGGCAGACCGGATTCACCCCCAGTGACCAGGAACTGAGTTGCGGTTGTCCGCCCGGAATGACAGCGGCGCCGATCTTGCCCGCGATCTTGCATCGGTTCGTGTCCGTCAACTGCGACCAGATCAGGCTGGGCCAGGCCAGGTACATCGCGCCGCGGCCTTGCAGGAAAAGTCCATCGGCTTCCCGGACACCGCGGTCCTCGGAGCGTGGCGGCGCATACCGGTACATCTCGACAAACAGCGCGAGGCTCTCCACCCCGGCGTCGGAATTGAGCACCGGACGCAAATGCTCGTCCACCTGTCGCCCGCCCAAGCCATGCAGAATCCCGGACCAGAGGGTGTAAGTCTGTTCCTGGCCCATGAGAATGTTGCCATAAAGCGATTCGGAATTTAGAAACTTCGCGATCTCGACGTATTCGGGCCAGGTCTGCGGCGGACGCAGCGGCCGGCCGGTGAGTTGCTGGAACTCCGCCGAGCGTGCGTCGAAGATATCCGTCCGGTAGAGCAGCGTGGTGACGTCGCACGCAATAGGCAGGCCGTAAATGCGACCGTTCCACTGGCCGCAATTGCTCCGCACGGTGGGAATGAAATCCTGAAGGTCGGGCGCGATTTGCGCCACCACGTCGTCCAGCGGGCGCAAGTGCGGCAGAATCTCACCTTCCCATTGATACGCCACCTGAAAGACATCGTAGTTTCCGCCGCCGGTGAGCACGTCCGTGAGGGTTTTTTCCCGCAAGCTGAAGAAGTTCGCACTGACAATCCGGACGTGAATCCCGGTTTGCTGCTCAAATTCCGTGGCGAGGCGGCGCGCGGCTTCCTCGTAAACGCCGGGCATGTGAAAGGACGTGATCGTCCGGCCAGTTGGCGTGGCTTGGCGACCACAACCTGCGAGGAGAACCGCCAGGCAGCCGATGATGGGAAGCCACCAGCGCAGGAAACTTTCCGCTATGGCCATGCATGCCGGGCGGCGGCGAGGGTCAGGGAAAGTCTTCACGATTTCCGAATCACTTATGGCGACCGCGAACCCGCCAAGCCGCTGGGAGCGCCGGCTTGCAGCCGGCTTTGCGCACCCGACAACCGAGGGGCGTTGTGCCAGTTCCAACGTACCTCCATTCGCAAGCCCAAAGCCGACAAGAATGTCGGCGCTCCGAGCAACCGTTCATGAGCAGCTTCGAACTCCAGGAACGGACGCGCATCGGGGCCATGAACCGTAGCGGCCTCTCGGCAGGGCGCCGCGCCTCCAACCCCAGCCAGTATGCGGCGCTCTACCGAGTCGCCGCTACGACAGAACGGTTTAGGGAAAGTGCGAGCCGAAATACTCATTGCGGCATGAATCATCGGGAGCGGACGAGATGTTCGGAGAGCGCCTTGGCGACCGCGCCGCCCCGCGTATGCACCTGGAGCTTGGTGTAGATGTTCCGCAGATGATTGTCCACCGTGTGATAACTGAGGTTCAACCGGTCGGCGATCTCCTTCTTCACCAGACCCTGAACCATCAATTCGAGCACTTCACGTTCGCGATCCGAAAGGCCGTAATCATGCGCCGGGCGGGCCGCCTGCGAGGCGAACTTCTCCAGCACCAACCGCGCGATGCGGGGATTGATGGGCGCTCCGCCTTGCAGCACCTCGTGAATGGCCCCGGCGATTGCCTCTTCATCGTCGGTTTTCAAGAGATAGCCCGACGCACCGGCGCAGATCGCGTTGAAGACTTTTTCCTGATCGTCAAACACTGTGAGCATGATGACGTGCGTGGCCGGGGACAGGGCTTTGAGATGCGGGATGCCCTCAATGCCATTCATGCCAGGCAGTCCCACGTCCAGCAGGATCACATCCGGCAACGGATTGGAACGTAACGCGTCCAACGCCTCCTCGCACGAGGCGAAAGCGCAGGGACATTGCGTTGTTGGAGCACGGTTGAGGACCCGCGCGAGCACCCGACGGGAGTCGGCGTGATCTTCAATCAGCCAGACCACCGCCTTCGCGCCTGTAGTGCCGGTTCGCATACCGCTATTGTTCTCCGTCTGCCGCCGGGGATCAAGTCCACGGATTGCGGTGTATCCAGGTCTGGTCTTCAAAGACTCCTTCTGGCGCTGGTCCGGGCGCAATCTGGCCGGCAACGCCATTGACTTCCACGTCCAAGTCCTGGGCCTGTCCTTCCACGACGCCATGCGGCACATCACTCAATCATAAAACCTCCGCTGGCGTCACAACGCTACGACGGCAATTTGGGAAAGAACCCTGACCGGGGCAGAAATCGGCCCGGTACGATGCCAGTGCGGGAAAATCCTCCGCCGCCAATCTAACATCGAAATCTGTCCAGCCGCGTCACAACGCTATGACCGGAGCGCGGTAATTTGAAACCGAAATACGATGAGAGTCCGGGACAAACCCTCAAAACGCTACGACCCCAGTTCCGGACGAAGTACGATCAGAGAAAAATCCGTAACACGTCAACCATCTTGCCCACCCGGTTCAAAATTTAGCCGCGCAAAATGCACCATTAGTCAGCCCCGACCCCTTTCCAACATTTACCATGACAGTCCGGTCAACCCGCCACAATCCATGCGACGCCAATTTCACCGAAAGTACGCTCAGAGAAAAATCGGCAACACGTATTGGTAACGCAAGATTTCCACAGCGGCTTGATCCAGCTTGTTGGTCACGCGGCCATACTCGTCGTAATTCCATTTCGTTGCCTGGTTTTTGCCGTCGGTGAGCGAGAGCGGGTCACCTTTGATCGATGTGTGAGAGGTTCAAACAATGTCAATCGCGGTACCAGTACGCCCTGAGTTCGTTAATCGCGTTGCCCTGAATGCCTACTTCGTAAACTTTGTAATGGTCTTCGAGAACCTTAGGTCGACTGTATCTGAGCAATATCACGTTTCCCTTGGATGAATACTGAAATAGTTCGGCAAGGTTTGTTCGGATGGGAAGTGGCGAGCCATCTGAGGTTTCCGTCGGATAGACGATGAAGTCGAAAGGGGCGCCAATCGCGTTGGTTAGCGCTACCAGCGAATCTCCGACTCTCAACTTGCTGAACGCTTCCCGCCTGAACGTTGCGGGGTACTCCGTCAGCAGAAACTCCGGGTCCCGACCAAGTACAAAGATTACGACAAGTCCACAACCAACCGTTGCAGCCAGGAAGATTCTCCACGTTGTGCTCATGAATTTGAAACAAATCACCAAGGCTGAGGCCCAGTCGGCGGTGGGAGCGGCGTGGGAATTGGATAAGTGCGCCCCGGCCCTCGCCTTTTCCCAGGAGGATCTTCGTAAGGCGGAATGTCTCTGCGTGGCCACTTCTTCGGCGGTAGCTTCTTTGGATCCGACCAGTGTCCTCTTGAAGGCGAGCCTGAGAACCCTTTGAAATTGCCGCACTCATCACATTCTATGTTCATTTGGTCAAAGTCTCCGATCTTGTCAGCCCCGCCAGGGTAATACACCGCATCAGCGTCCACGCAGCTACCGGGGTCTGGTAGGCGACGGAGTTCTCCCGTTGCGTCCTCTTCACCTACGTACGAAAAATCGCCCAGCAGTGCGGCGTTGCAGCTGGCACTAATGCAAAGTTTCCCGGGCTGCTTCAGGAACTTGTCGTAGATCGATCTGAATATTGCGCGACCATCTGAGTCGACGTTATTTGGGAATGCGTTCTCGGCCGGTCGGTACAAGTTAATTCCTCCGGCTTCGCCGATGGGGTCTCTATTGATCCACCGCTGCAAACTGGGCGCGTACCAGCGGTAGCCGTAGTAATACAGCCCGCTGTTGCCGTGCTGTTCCTTGCTTGAAAACCGATACACGTTTAGACCCGCCAGACTCCCGCCTCCACCGGCGAGATTTCCATACGCATCATACCGGTAGTTGGCGGCCATCGTCTGGCTGCTGTTCACCAGATACGTGATATTCCCA
>JAANMV010000613.1_pt1 | contig 43973 bp, 37 predicted proteins | sample 7279661 | NCBI WGS metagenome assembly JAANMV01 (sample SAMN14094540, study PRJNA606508) | bioreactor metagenome | isolation source: A lab-scale SPAN reactor treating ammonium-rich wastewater day 121 | place: Ireland: Galway | collected 2017-05-16
CGCGGACATTCTTGTCCGCGGGTTGCCGTTGCTCGGCTCGCGACTCGCCGACAGGAATGTCGGCGCTCCTGTCGCCGTGTTTCAAAGCGATGGTGCGACCAGCGGACAGAGATTTCTGCGCTCGTTCGTTCGTGCTTCCGCCCGCAATCGGAGCGCGCACATTTTTGTCCGCGTGTTGCCGTTCCTCGTCCCGCGACTCGCCGACAGAAATGTCGGCGCTCCTGTCGGCGCTCCCCAACAACCGCGCATGGTATCGGTCCGTCACGCTCCATTGCCATTTGGGATTTGCGCTGCTCCACGGCCAATCCTCCGGCGAACGCACCAGCCCCGCCTTCACCGGATTCGCCTCGATGTACCGCCGCGCCTTGCCAAAATGCGCCTCGTCCCGCATGTACCGATCCCAACAGTCCGTCTGCCACAACTGCCCGCCGCACCCCAGCAGGCGGTTCACCGCGTTGGCACTCGCGCCCTTCCACGCCCGCAACAATTTGCCCAGCGGCAGGTCGCCCAACTCCACCAGCGCGTGAACATGATTGGGCATCACCACCCACGCCGCCAGCCGGTAACGCGCGTTGTTGAACCGCAGCAAAACCTCCTCGACTGCGGCGGCGCGGTTGCCGCGCAACACACAGCCGCCGCGACCTTGGTCCAGGTACTCCTCGAGTCGGGTTCTTTGCTCGCGCTCATCCTCGATGGCGAGCAGATGTTCCCACTCGTGGCGCAACGACGCGGGCATGGCGTCGGCGAGACGGAACGTGACCATTTGCATCACGCCGGGCTGGTCGTAGTGCGGCAAATAACCGCGCGTGTACCACCCTTTCGCGCCGATGGCGGCCTCGCGCGCGGTGGCGGCGGGCGGGGATGGTTCCTCCCACGCGCGCTTGTCGCGGATGGTTTCAAAAACGCTGCGTTTCATTTTAGGAGCGCCGACATTTTTGTCGGCGTGTTATTAAGTTGGAGCGGCCAGACTTTGGTGATGCGTCGTGGTACGAACGGCAACTCGCGGACAGGAATGTCCGCGCTCCAAAGCCCCCCGCCACTTGCCTCGCTAATTCCCATGCTCATTTCAAAAGGGTAAGAGTGTAAGAGAAAAGAAATTAAAGCCCCCTCACACAACGAAACCCGATAACGCTGCCGGCGTTGCCCGGGTAGTCGTAGTTGCGATAGGCGCACCGCGCGCTGCTGGCGTAGTAGTACCAGCCGCCGCCCCGCAGCACACGGCCGCTCCCACCAGCCGGACCTCGGGTGTTATCTTGGATTGCCTGGCTGTTCGCGTACCAGTTTTGATCAAACCAATCCCAGCACCACTGCCAGAGATTGCCGGCCATGTCGTGCAAGCCGTACGCATTGGCCGGGAACGCGCCCGCTGGACTGGTGTAAGGCTGGGAGCCTGTGCCCCAAGTGGGATGATACCCCCGCGTCGGGCTGATGTCGTAAGCGTAACTGGCGGAGCTGGTGTAATTGGCCTGGCTGTGGGTAATCGTGTCGCCCCACGGGAACCGCTTGCCATTCAGTCCGCCGCGCGCCGCCTTCTCCCATTCCGCGTCCGTGGGCAGGCGGTAGCCGTTGGCGTTCCACTTCACGTACGGCGCGGTCGTGCCGGTTCTCCAAACCGCCGTCAGCGCGGGATCGGTGTAGTAGCAAGGCGTCAGCCCTTCCCGCTCCGACCGGGCGTTGCACCACTTGGCTGCGTCAAACCAGTTGATCGTGTGGACCGGATGATTCACCCCCTTGAACGAGCCAGCGTTCCCAAAGCCGTACCCAGCGTTGGCCTCGCCCCATGTGCGGACTTCCGTCCACAGCTCGCGGCCCACGAGATTCTTGTCCATGAAGAACGCGCTGATGAACACGGTGTGGACGGGCAGTTCATCGATCTCCCCTTCGTTAAACGCATCGCCCATCTGAAACGCCCCGCCGGGAATGTAGGCCATGCCATTGGGCGCGGGTGGAGCGGTGTGGTCATCGGCCACGATGCGGACCCGGCACTGGTTGTTGAACTGCCCGGGCCAATCCGTGCCGGCGTTCCAGACGATGTGCCGGTCGTTGCCCAGCGTCACGCCCGGCCCCACCGCGCCGGCCAGCGTAAACACCGGCAAGTTCCACGTCGTGCCGCCATCGGCGGAGATGTGGACATACACGGTGACCGGGCTGTTGCCGTCGGCGTCGGACACGTTGTAGTAGATGTCCACCAGATGCGTACCGGGGCGTTGCGCGGCGCGCACATTGGACACCACGGGCGGCGCGGCGTGCGCCGTGACCTGGGATAAAATCAGGAGAAAAATGGCAGCGAGAGAAATGGGCCGCCCCAACCGGGAATCCATGCCGGATTTCATGCCCCGCTTATACGCCCGCAGCCGCCGGGAACACAAGCGCGAAAAACCACCAATTTCGGAGCGCGGACATTTCTGTCCGCCAGTCGGCAGGAGTTGAGACGCCCGCCCGTAATGCGCCCGCGCGGACCAGAAACTCCACACTCCCAGGCGGGCGCTCCCCGCTCGCGGGTCGCTGATCGAAGCACCATCCAATGGCTCTCGCTCTGGGCGCTTGCGCGCGATTCTCGCGGACAGGAATGTCCGCGCTCCGGCGGCTTCACCGCGACCAGGCAAACACACGGAGGTCGCCGGGCGTGACGTGATCCGCGGACCACCCCGCCTCCAGCCGCCTGGAGCGGACCTGACTGGACCTGAACGCCAGCCAGGTCTCGAAGCGCCTCAAGGCCGCGCCTACGAGAGCAGAAAGCCGAGCGGCGGCGCGCTGCTGCCGGCGCTGTAGAAATTGCCCAAGTTCGGGAAGATGACTGGGAGATTGCTTTTGCTCACGCCCAGCCAGAGCGCGAGTTCGGCGAAGAACTCGTCGCAACTGGTCGTGGGAATGAAACGACCGCGGCCGGTGTCCAGCGGATTCACCTCCGGGCCGCTCTCGGGATTGATGGCTAGGGACGGGTAGTGGCCGAAAATCCGCCGCCCGTTCACCGCGCCGCCCACGACGAATTGATTGCCGCCCCAGGCATGGTCGGAGCCGCGGCTGTTGCTGGTGAGGGTGCGCCCGAAGTCCGAGATGGTGAACAGCGTCACCTGATTTTCCACGCCGAGCGCGACGAGCGCCTGGTAAAACGCACCGACCGCCGCGCTCACCTGCGGCAGCATCGCGGCCTGGCCTTCGAGCACTTCGCTGTGGTGATCCCAGCCGCCCCATTGCACGAAGAAGGTCTGCCGCGTTGCGCCAATGGCTGCACGCCCCTGGATGGCCTTGGCGATCATCCGCAGCCGGTTGCCGAGATGCGTGTTCGGGAAGTTCACTCCCGCCGGCAGGTCGGGCGCGGTGGCTCCGGCAAAAACCTGGTAAGCGTCCAGCGCCTGTTTCTTGCGGATATTGAATGTCTCGGCGAGGAGGTTGCCGTATTGCTGCGTGAGCTGGCTGTCCACGGCGGAACTGAGCGCGTTTTGCAGGTCCGCGTATTGCACCCAGTCGGCATTGTAACCCGTCAACCCCACCGCGCCGTTGGGCGTGATCGAATATTCCGCCACGGTGTCACCGGTCTGGAACACGTTGCTGCCATCGAGCGAAATGTTCATCGGCACGGTCTGGTTGGCGTTCAGGTCCTTCAACAAGTCGGCCATGCGCCCGCCCCAGCCGATGCCGCTGCGCGAATGGGGGATGCTGGTCTGCCATTGCTCGATCTGGTCCGAATGCGAATAGAGGCCGAGCGGGAGGCGTTTGAGGTTTTGCCGGACCTGCGTGCGATTCTGCACCGGCTCGATGAGCGACCCGACGTTGGCGATGAACGCCGCCTTCCCCGACTCGAACAAGTCCGCCAGTTCCGGCATGGCCGCGTGAACCGCAAAGGGCGGCAGACCGGTGGGATGAATGTCAATCAATTGTTCCGGCGCGAGCGCGAGGTTCGAGCGCGAGGCTTGATAGGTCGCGTAGGCCGAGGCTTCGCGCGGCACAAGCATGTTGAAAGAGTCGTTGCCGCCGGCGAGCAGGATGCAGACGAGCGCGCGGTATTCGCCAGGAACGGGCGGCGCACCCGCACTGGCGACGCCCTGCATCAGGCGCAGGTTGACGAGCGTGTTGAGCAACGGCAGCGCGCTCATGCCGGTGCAACCCAGTTGGCGGAGAAACCGGCGGCGCGAGAGATTGCTTCCCAATGGATTTTCGGACTTTGATTGCGCGAACCACTGGGTCGGAGCGCCGGTCCGAGAACGGCTTTGGGGTTTAGGCGACGGCAACGCTGGCTGCAAGTCGGCGTTCCGGTTGTCGGGAGGCGGGGTGGATTTCATGGTGGAAGTTCCGAACTGGCTCGGTTAGGTTCGCGTCATGTCACGGACCTTGGAGCAACGGGTGGAAGATTTGGAAAACAAGATGGCCGAACTACAGGGCCAGGTTCTCCGTCTCCAGCCGCGTAAGAAGGATTGGCAAGGCACGGTCGGCACGCTGGGCGATGATGAAATGACCCGCGAAGCCGAGCGGCTCGGGCGCGAGTATCGGAAACAACAAACCTACGAAAAAGAGATTGTTGGTTCTTGATACAGACCATGTCTCGCCCTTGGGTGCGACTTCGGCAACCAGCATCGCCCTGCTGGAGCGAATTCAGGATTCCCAACAGGACACGGCGACAACGATTATCACCGTCGAAGAGCAGTTGCGCGGCTGGCTGGCCGAGATTCACAAACTGGCCGAACCACACCGACAAATCCCAGCCTACGGAAGACGCGAACGCCGCATTGAATTCTTCGCCGCGTGGACCATTCTCCCGTGGGACTCCGACTCGGCCGACCGCTTCTTGAACTTCCGCTGCCAGGGTGTGCGCATTGGCACCATGGATTTGAAGATCGCCTGCATCGCGCTCGCGCACGATGCCACGCTCCTGACTCGCAACACGGCGGACTTCGCCCGTGTTCCCGGCTTGCGCTTCGAGAACTGGCTGGACTGAATCGGACGATTTCCGCTGCACGTTCATCGCAACACATTGAAGTCCGGCGAGGTTACAATCAGGTAAATCGCCAGGCGCAGCCGCTCGCGGTGCCACAGCCAACTGCCCGGCCCGACGCGCAACATCGCCTCGCGGATGACTTGAAACTGCGGCGGGGACAGCGATCCGCCCGTGAGCGCGAGATCCAGCCGGCGAATCAGCGCGTCCGGGTCCGCCGCCGGGCCGGCAGGGACGTTGTCGTTCATCTGCGCGGCGGGAACAATCATGGCCAGTTCGTTCGTCAGATTCAGGCGGACGGCGTTGGCCGGATTGGCGACGCCCCAGCGGTGCAGGTTGCCGGGGACGGCGTTCCAGAAGTAGTTCGGCCCGGTGATCGCGCTGCTGGCGTTGAGGATTTGAAACTCGGGCGCGACCAGACCCATTTGCGTGATCGGTCCCGGCGGGCTGTGCGTCGGCAGGAAGAAGTTGAACACACTCGGCGCGCTCATCGGGTCCTGGCCGTGATCCAGCGTCAACTGGTCCACGACGTAATGGCCCGAGGCGGAAACTGCGTTGAAGGCGCGGGCTAAATTCACCACGCGCAACAGCGGCTCGCGCAACTTGCCCCACGTCGGTTCCGTCATCATTGCCGGATCGCGCGCCTCGGGATCGAGGAGAATTGCCTTCACCACGGCTTTCAAATCGCCGCGAACGCCGCTGCCGTTGTCGCCAAAAGCCGCCGCCACGCGCGCCACGTAGCCGGTGCTGGGATTGGACGTGACCAAACGTTGGATGAGTTGCCGACCGATGAACGGTCCGACGTTTGGATGCGCGAACAGATTGCTCACCGCCGCGTCCACGTCCGCCAACCCGGCGAGGCCCTGATGTCCCGGGCTGGGCGCACGCTCGGGCAGTTTCAGGCCGCCCAGCAGCGTCTTGGCCGCGCAATCGTGATAAGCGTCCCAACACTTCATCGGCACGGTGAAGTCGCGCGGGTGCAGTTGGAAGTTGGCGTTGTTGCCGAAGGAAAGCCCTGTGAACACGCGCGCCAGTTCCGTGATGTCGCCGTTGTCGTAGGTCGGGATCGGCTCGCCTTGGGCGTCCAGTTTGCGCGTGCCGTCGGGATGCAATTCCCACAGGCCGATGCTGAATAACTGCATGATCTCTCGCGCGAAATTTTCGTCGGGAAAAATGTTGCCGCCGGGCGCCTGCTTCTGGTTGCCGAGATGGCTGAGGTAAATGCCCATGACGGGATGCAACGTCACATCATAGAGCAGGTCGCGATAGTTGCCGAACGCGTGCTTGAGCATCAGGTCATAGTAATTCGCCATGCCCTGCTGCTCGACTGCCAGGGCCTCGGGCCGGTCGGACGTGACGAGAATTTCACTCAACGCAAAGGCCACGCGCTGCCGCAACGGATCGGGCAATTGTTCGTCCGACGCATCGGGCCGCAACCGGGGATGGCCCATCGCCCGCGCCCACCAGGAGAACTCCTTCCAGTTGCCGTAAATCTGTTGGGCTTGGGCGTTCGTCGTCGCCCAGTCCACCCACGGTTGAATGTAACCGATGGGCCGCGTGAACTGGTCCTCGATCCAGCCCGCGAATCCAAGCGCGATGACCTCCTCCAGGTTCGGCGGCAAACCGTTCGCCGGCGCGAGGTCGGGGCCGTAAGCGGCCTGGATCAGAAAGCGCGCCGCTGACTTGACGTTGGGCGGACTGGCCGCCGTTTCGTTGGCCAGGGTGAGGTGCGCGACGTTGCTATTGCCAACGGAATAGCCCGCGCCCGGCTGCAACGTCAAGGTGATGGTTTCGGTCGCTTCCGCATCGCCCACATCGGCCACTGGATGCAGTTCGAGCCACACCTCGCGCACACCGGCGGGGATGAAGATCGAGTTCGTTGCGCTGGGAATGTAGTCCGCGCCCGGAGTCGCAGTGCCCCCAAGCACAAAGTTCACCGTGATGGGTCGCAACCCGCCGCTGCGCCGCACCGCGACCAGTCCGGGATCGGGCCAGCGTTCAAACATCTGCGGGTCCAGCGCGGAAACGGTGACGACACTCGCGGCGCTGAGGCCGTTGGTGATCCGCTGCCCATCGGTTTGATTGTGGCGATCCGTGCGCGCCATGTGGGGATTGAAACCCAGCGCGCGTTCCTCGTAATCCGACACGCCGTCGCCATCGCTGTCCACGTCGTCAATCACCAGCCGGAAAAATCTCATGGCGTCCACGCCGGAAAAGTTCGTCGCGGACAGTTCACCCGTGGCCACGAGCGCAGCCTCGTTGCTCCAGACGCCCGTCAGGCGGGTGCGCGATTGCAGGGTGTATCGCTTGCCGGGGAAACTTTCCCAGGTCAGCCGCGCCACGGAGGGAAACAACAGGCCGAGGTCCACGCGCGGATGCGAGCTGGCGTCGAAGGGATTCGTGCCCGCCCGCGCCTCGGCGGCATTGGTGAAACCGTCGCCGTCCGCATCATCCGCCGGCGCCAGCCCGCTCGCGGCGTAGATGATTTCCCAAATGTCGCTCAGGCCATTGCCATTGAGGTCCACGGCGGCGGACGCAGCCAATGGCGCGGCCAACAGCGCGCCCAGGGCGAAGCGGGCAAATCGTTTCATGCGCAGTATGTCTGCTCCGACTCTCGCACGGTCGCGTTTTCAAGGGTCAACCGGTCACGACGGCCAGACGGAGCGAGTTCCTTTGTTGGGGAAGCCGTAAGCGAAATCAATGCCGCCAATCATCAGCGCGAATTCCGCCGCAAGCGGTGGCGGGGATGTCCCAAAGTGCATCATCCGCGGCAAATTCGGGACATTGTTCCCGCTGCGGGGCCGGGCCAGCGATGGCGGAATCCTACACGCCCATGAGCCTGCTCTTGATCGCAAGTAGCAATGCGTTTCCGAGTCTGAGTTTCCGGGTGTCCGTAGAGCGGGTGCGAAGCGGGTGCTGAAATCTCAAGCCAGCCGCATGGGCACGGCTGGTCGCTTCCTTCCTGTTCAAACCCGGCGCCGACGGCAATGGCACGGCCCTCACGGTACCGGGGTGCGCTGAGTGAACGCGCCGTCCTCGCGCGGAGCCAAAACCACCCCGGTCCAACTGTGCGACGATGAGAATTGGATTGTCCGCCCCGAGGCTTCCCGGCAACCTCACCGGCCAATGATGCAGAAGGTGAATCTCGGAATGATCGGTGGCGGCACAGTGGGCAGCGGAGTGTTTCATGCCTGGCAACACAACGGCACCCTCATGGCCGCCCGGCTTGGGACGTTATCCAGCAACGGCAACGGAAACGTTTTGTATCAGCGCAACCCCGATTGGTTCGGTCGCGACGAATTTAATTACGTTATCACCGATGGTCGTGGCGGACACGCTATTGGCACGGTCGTCATAGACCAGGTGGATTCTGACGGCGATGAAATGCCGGATGAATGGGAGATGCGCAACGGACTCAACCCGTTTGCGGACGATTCGGCAGATGATCCCGATGGTGATGGTCTCCCTAATTTGGGCGAGTACAAATTGCACACGAATCCGCATGCTTCCGACAACCCCCTCAACTTGTCTGTGGTTAATGGAACGATGGTCAAGGGATTTGTCCAGTTGCCGCTCGTCCGCTTGACGCCAGTCATTCAGAAGCAGCCAATCGCTCTGTACGTGAATGGGAATCCGGCTGCAAATTCACTGCTGTCCCAAGGGCCGGACGGGCAGTGGCTGTTGAATTGGGACACGACGTTCTTAACGAATGGCAATTATTCGATCAGTGCTGGCTTTACCTACCGGGCAGTGGTGCCACCAAGCCTGCAGCCAACGTTTTTCGGACCGACGAACACTGTTCAGGTGACGAATTTGATCACCTTCGCTGAACTTACAAGGCAGTTCACAGATTTCTTGTTCATAGAGGCCCAACTTGCGGTCCAGAACGCTACGTACCGGGTTGATTTATTCGATGAAGACGGCACGCCACTCGTCTATGGAGTTTTCGCCACCACCAACGGGTCGATTGAACTAGGGTGGGATCTAACAGACGGGAGCGGCAACCAACTCGCGTTCGGCAGCGTCAGATCTGAATTCAGAATTGGGCCTCCAGGAACAACGAATTTTTCCAGTCTCGATCCGGTTCCCCAGTGGTTTTTGAAGGAAGCGATTGCGAGCGGCACGCATTTCGTCGTGGCTTGGGGCTGGGATGAGTATTCCTCGGGTTTTAACAATCGGCGTGAGCAGTGCATGTTGAACGGCGTGATCAATCTCATTGACCAGAGGATTATTGGCAATGGTTACAATTTGAGTCCTGCGGCGAATGTGGCACTGGCGACTGCGTTCCGTTTCGACACGCTCGAGGAAAAAGACTTGTTACTCGACACATTAAAGGATGTGAATGCCGGCAATTTCTTCTGGTATGGGCATGGCGGTAAGGATTTTATCGCGGGGAATGTGAAGAAAGCTAGCATTGACGCAAACGATGTTGAAGGTCAGTTGCAGAATAAAGCTCATCGTTCGACGCCACGCGTTCCATTGACAAACAAACACCCTTACAAATTCGTGGTTCTCAATGGTTGTGAAGCGTACACGGCCGAGTGGGCGAACGCCTTCGGCATGGACTTTGCGCCCGACGGCTCAACCACAACCTCCTTAAGCTACATTTTGTCTCACCGCTCGCCGCGCGCCTTTGTGGCTTGGACGAAGGGGATTGAGGTTCCTAGCAGATTCGGAAGTTGGCTGGGGTACGATGCCGAATACTCAGAAGGATTGGCGCAACTATTCTACAATTGGATGCAAGGCAACTTCCTGACCTATTCGCTAGACCAGTACACAGCCAAGATGGCCCAGCACGGTTTTGCAAATCACGACTCGTGGCGTATTTCTGGTTGCACCACCATGACCCGCAATGACTGACCTGATAACGAAAGATGGATAAGTTCTTCATCAGCCTCGCCTACAAATATACGGCATTGGCGGCGATGTTGGCGCTAGCCAATGATTTCGCGCAGAATGCGGAACTGCACATTCAACAGCCTCTCACGCTTGGAAGTGTGCAACCTGGCAGTCATGTAAGCCCGCCCCGCTTGATGGGATTCGGCGGAAGTGTCGTGACCAGCAACTACTTCTTTGGGTTCAATAACGGGTATCTGGCGAACTTCAAGAAACTGGAACCGAACCTCAACCCGGACGCGGCACAATTGGCCCGCAACACACAACTCGCGGCCATGAAAAGTAAAGTGGACGCCGATGGCGCTTACCAGCTTGCCACAAACTGGCTCTCTCGCGCTGGGATTGACATCCAAGCCATTGAGTCAAAGTACGGGCACAAGACAGCGCAGCGAAGTTTTCCCAAGAAGGCTGAAACCGCCACGACATTGACCGCAACAACCAATGCCGTCGTCTGGTTGCCGGTGTTCGACATTGAGTGGGGACGCAAAGTGGTGCGATCGCAATCCGCGGCGTATCACATGCCGATGCTCGTCGTCACGGTTTTCGGCCACACCAAAGAACTGGTCGAGATGCACATCACAGACGATGCGATCGTTGGTGGTGCCAAACACCCTATTAAGGATGTTGAGAAGCTGCTGACCATCGCTGATGCGACGTTCATGCAGTACGACGGAACTCAAAGGAGCGACTTGGTCGCTCGCCATGTAACGACCGCCCAGCAATCCGAATCACACGACAAATCCGCAACAAAACAGTGACATGCCTTCTCGTAATCTGTCGGCGCGATTGGTTGTCGGCGCGGTGGTAAATATTTTTCTGCTGCTAATGATTCCACGCTTGGGCGTCTGGAGCAGTGATGAACGTGAGTTTGGGCTTGCGCTTGTCGCGGGCGGCTCTGGCGTTGTGGCAATTGTGTCGCTTCTCCCAGTCATCAAGAGTGGCAGGAATTGGCAGCGTGTAATCGGATTCATTCTGCTGGTTTTGCCGTGCCTCAGTTTCTGGTTCACGTTCGAGTTTATTTTGAAACACAAATGAAATCTTTGCCGTGTTGCGCGGCCCGCGTGCGTTGAGGTCTTCATCCGCGAAGGAGCAACTATCTGGATGATCCATGCGCCCTGAATTGAGGATTCCCCATCGGCTCAGGGAGGATTGAGTCTGGACGCCGAGATGTTGCGCAGTTGTTTTGAAGGCGGCACCGCCTCCTACCCCAAACCGGCCAACTGGGCGAAAGTGGCCGTTCCATTTCTGCTAAAACTGCGTGCCGATGACAATGGCAAAGCCCTCACGGTGCCGAGCGGGACTGCGTGAACGCCGTGTCTGCCGGGAGCACGTCAGTCGCCTTGCTGAAGTGACCGGCAATCAGAATTGAATCAGAATTGGATTGTCCGGCATGGCGCTTCCCGGCAACCTGACCGGCCAATGATGCAGAAGATCAACCTCGGAATGATCGGTGGCGGTACGGTGGGCAGCGGCGTGTTTCACGCGTGGCAACGCAACGGCAAACTCATGGCCGCCCGGCTTGGCGTGCAACTCGGCTTCCGCAAGATCGCCGTGAAGGCGTTCGACGAACCGCGCCCCTATCCCATTCCACAGGCACTGATGACCACCGACTGGCAGGAGGTGGTCAATGATCCAACTATTTCGGTGGTGATCGAACTGGTGGGTGGCACCGGCATCGCCAGGACCATGGTGCTGGCCGCGCTGGCCCAGGGCAAAACTGTCGTGACCGCAAACAAGGCGCTGCTCTCAGCGCACGGTCCGGCATTATTTGCTGCCGCCGCCCAAAGCGGAGCAAATCTTTACTACGAAGCCAGCGTGTGCGGCGGCATTCCCATCGTCAAATCGCTGCGCGAGGGATTCGTCGCGAATCAGTTTTCAGCCATCTACGGTATTGTCAACGGTACCTGCAATTACATCCTCTCGCGGATGGCGGCCGAAGGAGCGGACTTTGCGGACGTGCTGGCCGAAGCGCAGCAGCAAGGTTACGCCGAAACTCCGCCGGACCTCGACATAGACGGCTTTGATGCGCAGCACAAGACCGGCATCCTTGCTTCACTGGCGCACGGTTTTTGGGTGAGACATGAGAACATTCACACCGAAGGCATCCGCTCGGTGACCCGGATGGACATGCAGTTTTCGCAGCAGCTTGGTTACACCATCAAATTGCTCGGCATCGTGAAGCGATGCCAGATGCGCGGGGCGAACGGCGCAGTGCAGGTATCGGTTTATCCCACTCTCATTCCCAATGCCCATGTGCTTGCCAGCGTTAATGGAGTGTTCAACGCCTGCTTCGTCCGCGGCGATGTGGTGGGTGACACTTTGTTCTACGGTCGCGGCGCCGGCAAGGATGCCACCGCCAGCGCCGTGTTGAGCGACGTGGCGGATGCGGCGCTGGACTTGAAACATGGCGCCAAAGTGCGCGTGCCGCCTTTCGTTGCCCACACGCGGAAGGGCCGCGTGCTGCCGATGGACGAAATTGTCTCGCGCTACTACGTGCGCCTGAGTGTCGTGGACAAACCCGGCGTGCTCGCGAAAATCTCTGCCATTCTCGCGGCGGCGAAAATCGGAATTTCTTCAGTCATGCAACCCGAGGGGCACGAAGGTGAGAGTGTGCCGCTGATTCTGATGTTGCACGACGCGCCGAACGGAGCGGTGCGCAAGGCCCTCACCCGGATCGGTCAGTTACCCGCCGTGAAGAGCAAACCGGTGATGTTTCGGGTGGAAAGCTTTGAGTGAATCCCTTAACTTGTGACATGAGCACGGTAGCCCAAATCACCAATAGCTTATCCAACCTGAGCACTGAGGAGTTGCAGCAGATTGAGCGCGCCTTGATCAGCATCTATCGTCAACGCCGATCCGGGATCATCTATGACGACGCCTACGGCGTATGGACCGAGGAGAATCAAGCGGCGGCGGCAGATGAAGTTTTCTGCATGCTCGACAAGGAGGAAGCGCAGCACCGGAAGTCGAGTCAACCATGAATCTGCCGCAGCGGGGAGAGGTCTGGCTGGTGGATTTCGGGATGACCGCAAAGGTTCGGCCGGCTTTGGTTGTGAGTGCTCCATTTGGCGACCGCGACTACGCGCTCTTTCACGTCGTTCCCCATACCACTGCGGTACGGGACTCGCAATTTGAGGTCGCTCTTGACCTAGCCTGGCTCAACCACGGAGCGTTTAACATTCAAGGCTCGCAATCCGTGCCCCGAACTTGGTTACTGCGGCGACTTGGAACACTGACGGAGCATCAACTCCAAGAAATCGCAGAGGCGCTCCGCCGTTGGCTCAAACTCTGACTTTCACAATGAACGTGCTGCTCTTTCACTCCACCAACGGCCAGTCTCCGCCGGTCAACCTGCGCGCGGCCTTGCTTACCGGTCAGGCGCCGGATCGAGGACTTTATCTGCCCACGGAATTTCCGCGCCTGACGCTTGAGGAAATCGCCGCGTTCGCCAGACTGCCCTACAGCGAGATCGCATTTCGCGTGCTGTCGCGTTATACGGAAGGCGTCATGCCGGCTGAAGTTTTGGCGGCGATTTGCCGTGATGCCTATGACTTCGATGTGCCGTTGGAAAAGGTTTACGACCGCGTTCACGTCATGCGGCTGGACCGTGGCCCGACGGCTTCCTTCAAGGATTTTGCTGCCCGGATGATGGCGCGCTTGATGGGGCATTTTTTGCGCGAGGACGGTCAGCAACTCACCATCCTCACGGCCACCAGCGGCGACACCGGATCCGCGGTCGCTCATGCCTTTCACAACGTGCCCGGCATCCGTGTCATCGTGCTGTTTCCGTATGCCGAAGTCAGCACGAGTCAACGCAAGCTGATGACCACTCTGCGCGACAACGTCCGCACCGTCGCGGTTGACGGCAAATTCGACGACTGCCAGGCGATGGTGAAGCGCGCTTTCGCCGATCCAGAGTTAAAACATATTGCGCTGTCGTCCGCCAACTCGATCAACATCGGCCGTCTGTTACCCCAAAGTGTTTATTATTTCTACGCCGCGTCGCGACTGGCGAAAGCCGGGGAGCCGGTTGTGTTTGCCGTGCCCAGTGGCAACTTCGGTGACATGATGGGCGGCGTGGTGGCGAAGCAGATGGGCTTGCCCATCCGCAAACTGATCGTCCCGGTGAACGAGAACGACGCCTTCCCACGCTTCCTCGCCAGCGGCCATTACGAAAAAGTCGTACCCTCGCGCAACTCGCTTTCCAACGCGATGAACGTGGGTCATCCGAGCAACCTGGCGCGGCTTGTGGCGCTGTATGGCGGGTGCATGGATGAAACCGGCAAGATTCATCAGATGCCCGACCTCGCTGCGTTGCGGCGCGATTTGTTCTCGAGTTCAATTTCCGACGCACGCACCCGCCTGACGATCAAAGCGGTTTGGGACAAGTATCAGTTGCTTCTGGAACCTCATGGCGCCGTGGCATGGCGCGGGTTTGAAGACTGGCTGGCCACGGAGACCCTCGAAGGCCTGCCCGCCGTGATTCTCGAAACGGCGGACCCTGCGAAGTTCCCCGAGGAGATCGAGAAGAACATGGGCTGGTCGCCCGACGTGCCGCCCGCCATGACCGCTGCCATTCAGTTGCCCGAGGATTATGACCGCATGGGTGCGGACTACGAGAAGCTCAAAGCTTATTTGATAGCCAAATCCGCGTTTTCGGCCGGCCAAATGAGTTGACTGGCGGCCGCAGTGGATGAAATGGATCGCGCTCACCAGATTGAAAAGGTGCGCGTCCACGTGTTTCCAGTCCCGCTGATCCAGAACGACTCACCGACACGGGGAATTGGGACAGTTGGATGCCATGTTCCGGCGAAGAATGTGTAAAGCTCATAATCGCCGATCGCATTGTTCCACCGGTCGATCCTGTCGCCCTGAGCCGGCTGGAATCCAAGGCCGGTGTCGAGGGGGCCGCTTTGGGGTACAAGAGAACTGCGTATGGAAAAAGTGGAAGGATAAGGATTTGCCAGCGTGCCCTGCCGAAGATCGCCGACAAACGTGAATACGGTGGCCGTTCCAGGCTGAACCAGAGCGCCCTCTCCGGGGTTCAGCGTCATGTAGGGTTCCTCCCAAACACCGGACACGAACTCATTAATGACAAACTGCTGTGCCCCTTCATCCCATTTGTAAAGCATCGTTCCTTCCGGCGAATCGGGCAGAAGGACGCCGACCGCGTTTCCAGCCGGATGGTCCAGTTGGTTTGCGATCATCGAATAACCCACTGGCACTTCCACAGCCACATAGCCCAGTGAATTATACGACAGGATTGAATCGCTCCTGACGCGATAGAAACGATATGCATAACCGGACGCCTGCGTATCCGTAAAGGTCGCGACGCCACCAGCCGGCAGCGTCACCGATCCCAGCGTGGCCCAGCTTTCCAAATTGTGCGAACCCTCGACAGTGCAATTCATCCCGCTCAATCCGTGGATTTGGAATTGGAAATCAAGGTCTTGAAGCCGAACGCCGGAAGACAGCGTCAGTGTCGAAGGATTTCCGGTGTGCCAAGGACTATGACGGAACATCGGCCACGGACTCCGTGCCAGCCCGCTCAAACCGGATAACGCGTAGAGCTTCCTATTCCCGGAACCGACGTACACCGTTCCATTGGCCCCAATAACTGGCGAGGAAAATACTGCTCCCCCGGTGTAGAACGGCCATGGAGCACCGACTGCCGTGCCGTCTGGATTCACGGCGTACAGCCTGCCGTCGTACGATCCGATGAAGATGGTGCCGTCGGCAGCAACAGCCGGGGAGGATCGGACGTAATGCCCGGTGACAAACGGCCACCCCGGATTGATTTGGCCCGTGTGCGGGTTGACGGAATACACCCTGTAATCCCATGAACCAACATAAACTGATCCGTCCGGTCCGATTGCTGGCGAAGAGTCTATACCTCCGCTGCCCAAAGCGACCGGTGGCCATTTGAAGGTACCGTTCGGATTCATCGCATAGAGCTTTCCGTCCGAGGCCCCCACATACACGGTTCCATCTCTGCCAATCGCCGGAGAGGAGGCCACGTATCCTCCGGTGACGACCGGCCAACCACTTTTCACCTGATGAGTGTTTGGATCCACTGCATATACTTTGGTGTCCATGCCGCCAAAATAGATGGTGCCGTCAGGCGCAATCGCCGGGGAAGAATAGATCGTATTCCCGGTTGGAAACGTCCACAGAATCGTGCCTTGCGGCGAGATGGCCTTCAGATCGGTGAAACCCGCCACATAGATCGTCCCATCCGGCCCCAGAGCCGCTGAAACATACGAATCGTAAGAGATCCAGACCTTCCACTTCAGCGTACCGTCCGAATTGATCGCATAGAGATAACCGTTGCTTCGCCGGGCGTAGATCGTTCCATCCGATGTGGGAATCGGCGCGGATCGGAAAGACTGCGGCGGGGACCACGGCTCATAGAACTCCCACTTCTTGACGCCGGTATCCGGGTAAAAGGCGTACAGCCGCCCGTCATCCGAGCCAACATAAACGGTCCCATCCGGTCCGATAGCCGGTGACGAATAGATGGCGTTTCCGGTGGTGTAGCTCCAGAGTTGATTGCCTTGCGGCGGCAGGGCAAAACTCTCCACAACTCCAATTGTGGTAGTACTGGGCGGAGTTGTTGCGCCCCAGCCCATGCCGCGGCGGGCAAAGGCCGCCCACAGTTCGTTCAAATTGGCGCCGCCGGTATAAACGCGGTCTGCCTGGAGGATGGCGTCGCGTGCCTGGATAAAAGTTGGATTTGCCGGCGAAAGATTCATGCCGTCAGTTACCAGTCGCAATATCAGGTCGTTGCCGGTACTGTAGCCGTGGCGATCGATCAGGAATACCCGTGCGTCCCAAAGCGCCGAACACCAGACTTCACCCATGTTGTGGTACGAAGTCGCACCGTTTCCAATTATTGGGCTGCGCGGTGGATAACCGTCGCCGTCAGGATCCGTACTCGGACGAGGAGGAACCGCGTTGGGGTCGATGTCACGAAAAGTCAAAGGATTAAAATTGTGCGGATCAATCTCTCCCATGTCTGTGGTGTATGGGTAGCGGCGAATTCCGAAGTAATAGTTTACCGTAAAGGTCCCACCCAAAAGATAGGTGACGTAACCACCCATCGCATACTTGGCATGGATGTCGTCAGTTTCCTCGCTCAACAGGGCCAACGCGTAAAAATCCGACCACCCCTCCCCCAAGCCTCGCGATTGAAGCGCGGTGATTCCAACGCCTCCACCCACTCGCCTGTTGCTGAGTCCATGTGTGTACTCGTGAAGAATGACCTCAGCATCCAAATCACCATCGCGATCAGGATCTGGGCCGTTGAAGATATACATCTGCATGCGCCCCGGCGTGCCGTCCGGCGGGGTCGAGAAATTCGCATTATTGACGCCGCTGCCGTCCTGGGCGTCAGCCTGGACGGCGTCGTTGCCAAGGCCGCCCCGCCCGAAGTTGTTGTTCTGGAAATTGCGCGCCGCTTCGGTGAAGCCGAACTCATAGAGCCAGTCGTGCATCAAGTTGCACCAATAAAACAGATTTACCACGGCCACGCTCTGATTGAAGGCGCCGGTCTGCTCGACGGTCGGCCCCTGTCCCAAATCCAAGTCGAATTCAAACACGCGCCCAGGAACGGTCCCGCCATTGGGCCGCGGCAGGTCTGGTAGGTTGTTCGCGTCTCGATCAAGGTGGGCGTCAACATTGTTCCCGCGGGTTTCGTTGTCACCGTCGTCGATCCAGCCGTTAGGCGAGGTAGGTGATGGAAAAACGGTCACCATCTGGCGTCCGTGCAGGGGAGGAGGACCTAGCAATGGCGGCTGCACCGAAGACGGCATCGGATGGCCCGGTGAAAACGACGACGGACTGTCGCTTGTGAAAACCCGAAACGACGCGGCCTGACTTTGATATGCCGTCAGGCAATGTCGCACCAAGGGTTCTCCCGTTTGGGCGTCAATCAACACGCGATACATTTCGACGCGACCGCGCCCTACCAGTTCGACTGACCAGCAAAGGCGGATCGAAGTGCTGCTCATCGGCAACCAGACCAACCGAGCCTGAGCCTCGCCAACCAACGGTGGGGCCGTAAAATTCTGCCGCTTGTCTGCCGCTTCCAGCACAGCCGAGACGGCGCTCACGTCTTCCGCTCGCAACGTTTCTCCGATGTTCGTCGCCGCATTCGCCACCGCTTGTTGGGATGAAATCAGAGGGTTCGCCTCCACTGCAGCCCGCTGTGTCGCATCCATCTGCGACGCCGTTTGCACGTTCGGGAGAAAGTGGCTGGACAGATTGACCAACTCGCCATTGCGGGTGATATGACCGATCAGCAAACCTTCAAACACCGGAATGCCATCAAGCTGCTGTTCCCAGACAATGGTGCGCATGCCATTATGGGAAGTTACGTATTCGTCTTTGATCTTTGCGTTATTGGTCAAGACTTCTGACCCGTGGCCAAAAAGCGCGGCATTCTGGTTTAGAAAGAGCCTAATGGGCCGATAAGGATCGGCGTTTACGGGCCTCATCGCAGCTTGGACCGTTCTTGGAACGATTTCATCTTCGCTGGCTGGTCCGGTTAAAAACCCTTGGGATGAATAAACCCAAGCGGGAGAACCAAGCACCTCGTCTGTGTCAATTCGCACCGTCGGAATGCGCGTTCGGAGTTGGGCCAGTGCGGTTTCATGGGCTGGGCTCAAGACGGCACCTTTGGCACGCCTGTCCAAATCAGGCAATTCAGGCTCCGACGGCGCAACTTGGCCAAGTGTGATCCGTGCGGCACACAAGAGCCCTGCGAACAGTGCGGTAATTCGTAGCCAACGGCTTGCATGTTTCGAGTTTTGCATAATGTCCTCCGTAGATTCTGTGATTTCATTTTGCCACGGCCTCTCCGAACACCCCTCAAAACGGGTGACAAGACTTGCGGAAGTATGTGCCGAACGCAGAAATTGAAACAGGTGACAGAAATGTCACCCTTGACTGGCAGCGCGGCTGCTACGGCAACTGGAGCACGCGGTAAAATCGCTGCGAGTTTTGGCCGAGAGTGAGGTCCAGGATGGATGCTGTTATGTTGGTCGCCGTCACGAGGGGTTCAAGGTTGTTCCACTTAGTGTTGCTCAAGTCAGATTTGAACTGCACACGGTAGGTCTCCCCGGCGTCCGCCCGCCATGACAAGGTTGCCACGCCCCCGGCGAGGGTGAGGGACTGGATATGTGGCGAGTTGGCCAAGGAAATCAAATTCCCGAGGACGCGGGCCGCACCGTTTCGCATCCCTTCGCTCAGTACGATAAAGCTATTTGATTGACTGCTGGCAACGACCGGCTTTGCCCCGTTGGTGTTTACGGTCAGATCCCCGAGAGAGACCCTGCCGTTGGCGTCTATTCGGGCCGCGCGGACTTCCGTCGTCGGGCCGCCACCTGGGAGACGGTTGTCCCACACAGCCAGGAAGTCGGTCCCGTTAAATGCCAACGCTGGAAATGCGAAATTGGCAGCCGTGCTGATGAGAAATCCATCCCGGTCCAGCACGCATCCGTCCGAATCCACGCGCCCACCGTACAGCTCACTGCCAAAGGTGTAGCCGTTGGTTGTCACGGTATTGCGCGTGTCTCTCCAGATGACAAGGAAAACGCTACCGGTGGAAGCAACGACCGGGGCTGTCTGCGCATTAGTCGCGCGGCTGATGGGAATTCCGGTGGCGTCGAGAACCACGCCCGCAGGACTGACGCGCGCCCCCCAGACGTCATGCTGAGATTGGGGGCGCTGGTACCACTCAGTCCAGACGACCAAGAAATCTCTACCGTTGAAAGCAGCACACGGTACGGACTGTGCATCCGTGCGGGCGCTAATGGGGAACCCATTTGGCGGCAAAACCACGCCATCCCGGTTCACCCATGCCCCGTAAATGTTGGTACTATCCCAAACCACTAGATAGTTTGTCCCGTCCGATGTGACTGAGGGACTCGGTTGATTGCGTGGAGCCGTACGAATTGCCATGCCGCCAGAATCCAGCACCGCGCCGTCCCCGCGGACTCGCGTGCCGTAAATGTCGTAGTAGGGGGGAGCCGAATTTCGGCTGTCTGCCCAGACAACCAGGTAATCGCCTGCCGCACTGGCGGCTGCTGGTCTCAATTCAAAGCCGGGCCGAGTGCTGATGGGAATCGCCGCCGTGTCCAGAACCCTACCATCGCAACTGATTCGCACTCCATAGATATCGCTCCAGTTTGTCGTATCGCGCCAATCCTCCCAAACCACCAGCCAGTTCGTTCCATTGAATGCAACGGCGGGGCTGTTTTGATCGTTGTCTTTCGGTGTGATGAGAATTGCCTCAGGGTCAATCGCCTCACCACGGCTGTTCAGGCGTGCTCCGAGGATACCCGAACCGAAGCCGCCCGCAGGATGCGAAGTTCTCATCCAGACCGCCAAAAAGCCGTCTTCGGACGCGGCCACCGCAGGAAAGAACGTCCTCGGGACGCCGTCAACGAGAACTCCTTCCACGTCTAAAACGCTGCTGTCCGCGGCGACTCGCGAAGCGTAGATGCCGGGTTGACCGGGCCGGTTGTCGTTCCAAACGACGAGAAAATCATTTGCGCCGGCGGCAACGGACGGTCTGGACTGGTTACCCGCTGCGGTGCTGACAGCAATTCCCTGCGGATGAGACACCACGCCAGCGGGACTGACCAACGTTGCGTAGATGTCGTTCTCTTCGACGTTTCCTGTGGAGCGCGAGTCCTGCCAGACCACGAGATACCCGTTGGAGTTGGCCGCAACCTGCGGGAACCATTGGTCGTTAGACGCGGTGCAAATGGCGATGTCATTGATGTCGAGCACGGCTCCGTTTGTGTCCAAGCGCGCTCCGTAAATGTCCCAACCGGTCGCGCCAAATCCACGACTGTCAGGCCAGACAACCAAAAAGCCACTGGGTCCACGTGCGACGAATGGTTGGGCATGATGACCGGGAGCCGTGCTGATCGGGAATCCATCGCCATTCAGTACGACGCCTCCATTGCTCACGCGCGTTCCATAGACATCCCAGTCGCTGCCGGAGCGTAGGTCCCGCCATGCGACCAGATAGCCTTCGCCTCCGCCGGCGACGGAAGGAGCAGACTGGTCACGGGGCAAACGGTTGATGACGATTCCCTCCGGGTCGCTGGCCTGGCCATCCGCCGTCACACGCGCACCGTAGATGTCCAGCTCCGTTACGAAGTCAAAATGCTCCCACACGACAAAATAGTCCTTCCCGTTCGAGGCAACGGCGGGCGCTGCCGGGGGCGACTCACCTCTGCTGATGAAGATGCCGAACGGGTCCAGCACGGCACCTTCTTTGGAGACGCGCGCTCCCATGACGTCGACTGGGCTCCCGAAAACCGGCCATTCTGTCCAGACTACCAGCCAGTTGGTCCCGTTCCAAGCCACCGACGGTATCTGGTGCTCACCGGGCCGCGGAACAATCACCGGCTGATCCATTCCAAACTCCGGACTGATGAGCGGATCAATCGCGAGGGGATAGGTGGCGGCTGCGAGAGTTTCCCCGGAGACGCGCACATCAAACCCGCCCGCCCTTGCCGCCAGCGGCACTTCGGAACGCCGACCGGCTGAATCAACGGTCACAGCCTTTCCAACGCGGGCGCGCGGTGTCCCGGCGGCATCGGCCAGATGAATGCCTTGATCGCTCGTGCCAACATAATTCAGCCCTCCCACCACGATCTCGATTACCAATGGTCCCTCCCATTCAGGGCGCTTTGATAACACCCAACTGGCCCAAACCCCTTCACCAACCGCTTCGTAATGCTCAACCAACCCGATGCGCTCGTTGAGCAATGCCTGGGCGGTGTTACCCCGCAAAGACCAATTCAGCGCCCGGGCACCCTGCTCGTAAAGACTACGACTTCCCAAGCGAACCGATCTCGTTCGCAGCGTCACTTCAGTGTCCGAATCCGGCAGGGGATGGCTCGTTCGCAGCGTCCGCCCCTTGCGCCACAGATGCGCCGGCGACCGGAGGGCGTTCGCCGCTGTCTCTGGAACGCGAGTCCCGGGGTGATGGGGCGAAACGCGCACACCCGCCCCGTCAAAAGCGGCCGTATAAGTTTTGGCCTGGACGCGAGCGACTCCAGAGGGATCGTTGTCCGAGATGGCATGCGAAACTCGATCCATGATGTCTCCGAGATCAATATCAGTAATCGTCGCGGGCGAATTGTTTGGGTCTTTGGGCTTTGGTTGGGCGGCTGTGACTGACCGCCGCCAGAATTCCTTGCCATAAGGGATGGTCCAAGTCGGAGTTGCCTCGCCAGCGGCCTGGCGCCCGGATAAGTCTGGCTCCGCGGCACTGACGTCCAGAGCTACCAAAAGGCCCGCCAACAAGACTTTCAATCTGGCGCTCACAACTTGCGAATCTTGAACATTATACCTCAGGGATTGCCGACATCCACTTCACAGCCGCTTCGGTTCGATTGTCCACGTGAAGCTTCCGAAAAATGTTGTATTGATGTTTGTGAACTGCCGAGAAACTAATCCCCAGTTCCTCGGCGATCTCCTTGTTGAGTTTTCCGCGCGCCAACCAACGCATCACTTCGCTCTCGCGAGGCGTAAGAAGGTTGTCACCCGGCGTCCAGGACACGGTTTGGCCAGGACTCGGCGGGTTTCCTCCGACCGGTTGCGTCACGGTCTTCAACACAACCAAATTCGGCTCCCCCCAACGAAGAGTGCAAGAAGGATTGTGCGACATTTCTTGGCAGGCGCTTACCGTTTATTAGCGCCTTCTCCCCTGCCTTACGCGGCAATGCGCCAGCAGTTGTTTTCGAGCGCGGTTTCCGACGAACGTACCCGCCAGACGATCAAGGCCGTGTGGGACCAGCACCGGTTGCTGCCGAACCCCATGTCGCCGTGGCGTGGCGCGGGTTTGAAGACTGGCTGGAATCTGAAAGCCTGAACGGTCTGCCCGCCGTGGTTCTCGAAACCGCGGACCCCGCGAAGTTTCCCGAGGAGATCGAAAAGAACATGGGCTGGTCGCCCGACGTGCCACCCGCCATGGCAACGGCCATCCAGATGCCGGAGGACTACGACCAGATGACCGCCGATTATGAGAAGCTTCGTGAGTATTTGCTGATGGCGCGCAGGTGTTTTTGAGTGAGGGAATTCAAAAATGGGTTTTCACAGGGTAAACTACAGACTTTTCAAGTGCCGACCGTCGCTCTACCCTCCGCCGCCAATGGGGATTGACCCAACGCAGAAGAGGCTATCCTTCCCCCAACAAACGTATGGCTTTGATTGTTCAGAAGTATGGCGGCACCTCGGTCGCCAACACGGATCGTATTAAGAACGTCGCCGCGCGCGTGGCCAGGTACCGCGCGCAGGGCGACCAAGTCGTCGTGGTGGTGTCCGCCATGAGCGGGGTGACGGACGGATTGATCAAACTGGCCAAGGATATCGCCCCGGTACCCAGTGAGCGCGAGATGGACATGCTTCTGGCCACCGGCGAGCAGCAAACCATCGCGCTCGCCGCCATTGCCCTGCAGGCGCTGAACGTACCGGCGGTTTCCCTGACCGGGGCGCAGGCAGGCATTGTGACGGATGGCGTTCACACCAAAGCCAGAATTCACAACATCACGCCGAAGCGGACGCACGAATTGTTGGACCGAGGCAATGTCGTCATCGTGGCCGGTTTCCAGGGTGAAACCATGGACGGCCAGATTACCACGCTGGGCCGCGGCGGGTCGGATTTGACGGCCATTGCGCTTGCCGCCGCGCTCAAGGCCGATCTTTGCCAGATTTACACGGACGTGGACGGCGTGTACACCGCCGATCCACGCATCGTGCCCGGCGCGAACAAACTCGAAGAGATTTCCTATGACGAAATGCTCGAACTCGCGAGTCTCGGCGCAAAGGTGATGCAGTCGCGCTCGGTAGAGTTTGCCAAGAAATTCGGCGTGGTGTTTGAAGTGCGCTCCAGCCTCAACGACAACCCAGGAACCATTGTGAAGGAAGAAACCAAAAGCATGGAGGACATCGTCGTGCGCGGCGTGTCCCTCGACAAGAATCAAGCCAAGGTCACGCTGGTGGCGGTGCCCGACAAGCCTGGCGTCTCGGCGCGGGTGTTCAAGGCGCTGGGTGACGCGAACGTGAACGTGGACATGATTGTTCAGAACATCAGCCACGGCAGCGGTGCGCCGGCCACGGATCTTTCGTTCACCGTGGACAAGCCGGACCTGCCCAAAGCCCGCATGGTGATCGAGGAATTGAAGCAGGAAATCAGTTATCGCGAAGCCATTGCCGACGAGAAGATCGGCAAGCTTTCCATCGTGGGTGTCGGCATGAAGAGCCACACGGGTGTGGCCGGCAAAATGTTCGACACGCTCGCGCGCGAAGGGGTGAATATCGAGATGATCTCCACGAGCGAGATAAAGATTTCCGTGGTCGTGCGGCTCGACAAGGGCGAAGTGGCGATGAAGGCTGTCCACGCAGCGTTTCTGGGCAAATGACCGGGCGGGTTTACTGCCCATTCAAACCTCTCATTAGTCCGGCGAAGAGTCGTCTGACCTCGCGGCGTCTTCTTCGATGGCCGGTGAGGTTGCTGCGTCCTTGATGGCGGCTGCCTGTTCTCGTGGCTGCCTGCTTCCCCCGTTGCGCCGGCCCAGAATGAACCAGCTCCTTGGGAACAAAGCTTTCCCCCGCGCCTCATAGTTCCAAATCAGTCGGTCGGCACTCATGCTGGCAACCTGACAACACCATGAGCCATACGAAACATATTCTGAGTCTGACTTGGGCCGCTGCGCTTGCATTTAACATGGACCTGCCTACCGCCTCGGCGGTGACCACCAACCTGTTCCCCATCGCCGACACCTACATCCGCGACAGCGCACCCACGGCGAATTTCGGCGCCAGCACGCCTCTGTTGGCGGGGATCGCGCTGGCTGGCTCGCCTGTCCAGCGTTGCCTGTTTAAGTTCTCGTTGGCTGACTTGCCAGCAGACGCAACCATCACCAATGTCAGCCTGCGATTGGTCGCAACCGCGGGGCCAAGGGAGGCTTCCAACTTCGATCTCAACCGCATCCTTCGGGATTGGACTGAGAATGGGGCAACCTGGAATGTGCGTCTGCCGGCCACGCCATGGGGCGCTCCCGGCGCTCAGGCCGGAACTGACTACGCCGCGAGTCCCAGCGTCACAGCCCAACTGCAACCGGTCCTGGACGCGCCTACCTTCAATGACTTCAGTTCCCCCGGCATGGTAGCCGACGTGCAGATGTGGCTGGACGATCCGAACACCAATTTCGGCTGGCTGCTGCAGGCCACTGGCGGACAGGCTGGTTCCGGACGCCAATTAGCCTCGCGCGAGAATGTTGCGTTCAGTCCGGTGCTTACGATTGATTACATTGTGTCCGAACCGCCCCCACCCACCCTTCCTCCGACCTTGTTCGACACCGCGCTCGTTGGGGATCAAATCCGGTTTTCCTTCAACGCCCAATCCAACCGCACCTACGTCGTCGAATTCCGGGAGTCGCTCACCACCGGCGAATGGAACACGGTGACCAACTTACCGGCGCAAACGACCGACACGGTAATCCGTCTCACCAACGCCATCCCCGGAGCGGCAGGCTACTTTCGCGCCCGTACGCCGTGAGCGAATTACGGAGGCCCTATGGGGCCGGGCGACTTGATGACGAGATACTCCTGATCAAACCTCTCGCGCAGGGTTTGCACTTTCCCCAATGTCGGCGCTTCGAGCCTCGGTACGATAGCCAATTGGATGACCCTTCGCTCCAGCAACCGCTGATAGCCAGGCCGGAACGAGGAAACTACGACGAGCTTGACGCCCGTCCGCTTGAGCGCCTCCTGTTCCGGCTCGGTCAACGGTGGTAATCCGAAGAACAACACCACGGCCCTCGGTTTCTCATGTTTCTCAATCGCCTGGAACAACTGATCCACCGGCACGCCGCCACCCGTGGACATCATCAGCATGGGCGTCACTTGAACCCGATCCACCATCACGTTCATTTTAGTGTGCGGCTTGAGGGTTTGCAGAAACGCCTTCACCTGGGCTTCCACGGATGGATTCTTGTCCGGGCTGGTATCGCGGACCATGAGCAACACCCGGCCTTGCCCACCCAATAGGCTGGCGGTTTCCTCGGCTGTCACGGTGCCCAGCACTTCGTAGGTATCGAGCTTGATCGCTGGGGTTCTCCGGCCAAACCCCAGGTGGAGCGCAGCGGCGGCGGCGCCGATGGCGAGGATTGCCACGATGGTATCCCTGGTTCGCTTGCTCATGTTGGCTTATAGGACAAACCGCGTCGGCAGTTGTGCCGACGCTCGAAAACTGGCCGCCGCACCACAGCTAAAAAGAGTTGCGGTTCATGGTCCCCACGACCACATCCAGCGTTCATCGAAAATCCCATTCCCACCGAGCCAGGTTAAACCCGTGGCCACCTGCCCGCTGGCCGTTCGACTCGGATAGAATTGCAGGCCGATGGCGCTCACCTTGAGCGTCTCAGCATGACCATCGGCAAATCCGGCATTACATCGCTTGAGATGCCGCCCCACGGGCCGTTGCGGATCGTCTTCGTAGTAACCGGTATTCGTGGGCACGCGCCAGTAGAGTGCCTGCTGATGGCGCACTTCAACCCACGCATCCGGGTCACGATCACGCGGATTACCGATCAATCCCGAATCCACGAAGGGTAATTTCCGAGCCGGACTCTTCAGCGTGGCCAACTTCGGTCGCCACGCGGTCGCCCACGCGGAGAGTTCCGGATGATTCAAGGCGACACCCAATCCGCCCGGACCACCCACCCCGAACGGCTGATTGCCCCACACGCTGGGGCAAGTGATGATGTTGGTCCCCTGCAAGTATGGGCGCAACAAATCCACCCACCACGTCACCGTCCCCGGATAAAACGCGCCGGGTGGTGCTGTTTCATACAGGTAGAGCGTTACCACATCGTCCTTGTTGTCGTCCGAGTACAACTTGTACCCCAGCGCCATCTGACGCAGGTTATTGATGCAGTTGATGGACTTGGCCCGATCCTTTGCGCGGCTCAACGCCGGCAACAACATGCTGGCCAGAATGGCAATAATGGCGATGACGACGAGCAATTCAATCAGCGTAAACCCGCCTCGGCGCCTTCGCGTCGGCAACACCTCAACGGGATAACGCAACGATGGATTCATGGACTTGGCTCCTTTCGGAAGTTGATCTGGCCTGAGAACTGGCCCGCCACGGGTTCGCACCAGAGGCAGAGCGCGAGAATATGGCCGTGGTCCCGTTCATGGAATTGACGGTAGTCCCCCGCCCGATTCGGTATCAAGCCCGAAGAAAAATCCTTTGACCCGCCCTGCCCTGCTCAGTACTGTGCCCCTCGTGAATCGAAATCTGAACCTGCTGCTTACGAACGCGCTGCTGCTGTGCAGCGCGGCAGTCGGGTTCTAGGTTAAATAGCAAATTTACCAAACCCCACTGCCGGATTGGCGGTGGGGTTTTTGTTTTGCCTCGCCGCCGCCGGTTAAAACCCGCAAACTAATACCGCCATGCTCAAGCAACCGTCACAGAAATACCGGCCCTTCCCGCCCGTCCATTTGCCCGACCGCCAATGGCCGAATCGGACGCTCACCCGCGCCCCGATCTGGTGCAGCGTGGACCTGCGCGACGGCAATCAGGCGCTCGCCGTCCCCATGAACGTGGGCCAGAAACTGGAGTTGTTTCACACTCTCGTTAAATGTGGCTTCAAGGAAATCGAAGTCGGTTTTCCCTCTGCCTCGAACACCGAGTTCACCTTCAACCGCCGGCTCATCGAAGAAAAACGCGCGCCCGAGGACGTGTGGCTCCAAGTGCTCGTGCAGGCGCGGGAGGATTTGATCGAACGCACCGTCGAATCGCTCGTCGGCGCCAAGAAAGCCATCATTCATCTTTACAACTCAACCTCCCCAGCCCAACGCCGCGTGGTCTTCGGCAAATCGAAAGACGAGATCAAGTCCATCGCGGTGCAGGGGGCGAAATGGATTCAAGAGCGATTGCCCCGCCTCAAAGGCACGGACGTGATGCTCCAGTATTCGCCGGAGAGTTTCAGCGCCACGGAAGTGGAATTCGCGAAGGAGATTTCGGAGGCCGTAATGGACGTCTGGCAACCGACGCCGGAGCGGAAAATGATCTTGAACCTGCCGGACACGGTCGAAGTGGCCATGCCCAATGTGTACGCCGACCAGATCGAATGGATGTGCCGCAACCTGCGCAACCGCGACTCCCTGATCGTCAGTCTCCACACTCACAATGACCGCTGTACCGGCGTGGCCGCCACCGAGTTGGGCTTGCTGGCCGGCGCGGACCGGGTTGAAGGCACGCTGTTCGGCAACGGCGAGCGCACCGGCAATCTCGACATTGTGACCGTGGCGTTGAATCTCTACCAGCACGGCATTGATCCGCGGCTGGACTTCTCCAACCTCAATGCGCTGATCGAAGTCTATGAGCGTTGCACCGGCATGACCGTGCCGCCGCGCCAGCCTTACGCGGGCGAACTCGTGTTCACCGCCTTCAGCGGCTCGCATCAGGACGCCATTCGCAAAGGATTGTCGGAATGGAAAACTGGGCGCACCGAAAACTGGGACGTGCCGTATCTCACCATTGACCCGAATGACATCGGACGCGAATACCGCGAAGTCATCCGCGTGAACAGCCAGTCCGGCAAGGGCGGCGTGGCGTATCTGCTCGAAAGTGAATTTGGCATCGTTCTACCCAAGGAAATGCAGCGTGAATTCGGCCCGTTGGCAAATGATGAAGTGGACCGGCTCGGCCGCGAGGTCAGCGGCGTGGAATTGCGCGCCATGTTTTGGCGGGAATACGTTGAGCGCGCCAAGCCGTGGCAGTTGCAGGGTTTTGAAACCGAAAGCCGCAACGGCCTCGTCCGCTGCCACGCGCGGATGCTGCGGGATGGCACCCCCACAGAACTGCATGGTGAAGGCAACGGCCCGCTCGCCGCGTTGGTTCACGGCTTCAGCACCATCGGCGTGCCGCGCTTTGAAATTGCCAGCTACAGCGAGCACGCCCTGAGCAGTGGCGAGGCAGCCGCAGCCATCGCCTACATCCAAATCAAACACGGCGACGGGCGCACGCGCTGGGGCGCGGGTGTGGATACCAACATCGAACTCGCTTCCGTGCGCGCCGTGCTGAGTGCGCTGAACCGGTCGTGAACAAATCCGTCGGCACAAATATTGCCCCGAGCTTGCCTGGGTTCCTGTCAGTTCAGGCCGACGGCGTTTCGCTGGCCATCAAACTGCAACCGCGCGCCTCCATCAATGAAATCGGCGAACCAGTGGGCGCGGAACTGCGCGTCAAGGTGACCGCCCCTCCGGTAGATGCGAAGGCCAACGAAGCATTACTGTGCCTGCTCGCGGAGCAGTTCGACTGCGCGCGCAGTGCGGCGCAATTACTGCGCGGCCACACCTCGCGGCACAAGGTGGTCAAACTCCACGGCCTTTCCGCCAACGCCGTGCTGGCGAAGTTGCCCCGCCGGAGCGCGGTTCTGTGACCGGCTGACGCCCCGGGCCCACGGCTCGCGTTACTCTCTGGTTCGAACTCGGGCATCATTGCCGTTCGTTACCCCCAATGCCAACGACACGTAGGCGTTCCGCTAGTGGCGCTCCATTAAGGCGCATTGCGCGGGCGAACGTTTGCCAGCCGCCGAGCCAACTGGTTTACTCCGCGCGTTGAATTCACTGGTTCATGACATCGAAGGCACCGGTGCGTGGGCGCCGTGGTTGTTTCTGGCTTTGTTCATCGCCGCCTCGGCGCTGATGATCTGGCGGCTGGAGGCCATGAGCGACCGTGGTTTCGAGGGCACGGTGCTCGGAACATTGATCATGCCCTACTGCTCGGGTGTCGGGAATCTTGTCTTCGCCTTTGTGCTCGGGCGCAAGGGCGGTCCGGGGGCTGAGGTGATGACCAACGCGCTGGTCAACAACGTCACGAACATGACGTTGCTGATCGGTCTGCCGGCGGTGATCTGGGGTTTGAGCCTGCTGCCCGCCGCCAAGGGCAAGTCCCGCAAGCGCGGCAACCAGAAGGAACATCAGATCAATCGCCTTTCGCTGTTGTTGACGCTGACGGCGGTGCTTTTTTTCACGGGCGCGGTCTGGGCGCTGGCGCGGGACGGAAAACTCGACTTCGGCGACGGTCTGGTGTTGGTGGGGTTGTTTCTGTTCTGGCAGTGCTTTCACGTCTTTGACGTGCTCAAGAGCAACGTGCGCCAGAGCAAATCGTTCAACTGGAGGCTGCCACTGGACCTGGCCTTGCTGGGTGTCGGCGCGGTAGGCACATACCTCAGCATCGAGTGGCTGGTCAACTGGCTCTCCGGGATTCGCACCGGCTTCATCAGTGCGGACAACATGGGCTGGTTGAGCGGCTGGTTGATGGTGCTGCCCAACGCCCTGCTCGCGTTGTACTACGGTTGGCGCGGTAATCCGGAAGTCGTTTACACCTCACAAGTCGGCGACGGCCATATCTGCATTCCGCTGTGTGTGGGAATCTTCGCCCTCTATCACCCGCTCGCGGTGCCGGCGGTGTTTCAAACAGGAATCCTTGTGCTGGGCGGGGCAACGGTAGTGCATTTCGCGTGTGTGATCGTATTCGGCGGCCTGCCGCGCTTTATGGGCTGGCTGATGATGGCGGCTTACGGATTTTTCGTGTATCAGGGCTTGCTGCGCTGAAGTCAGACGGCACACGCCAGCGGACTGGCGCGCAGCTTGTCACTCAACTCGGCAAACGGCACCTGCGCGTTGAGCCAGCGCGGGTCTTGGGCGATCTCGTTCATGGTGCCCGAGGTGTTGTTGCAGATCAGGTAGAGTCCTTCGCCCAGCACCATGAACGCCTCGAACCGAGTGCCCGCAGCCTCGCGCGCGAATTCAAAATCTCCCACGTGATAAGCTGGGTTGAGTAGCTCGGCCCGGAGCGCGCCGAGGTCGGTGGCGAAATTCTGGAGGAATGCGTCGTTACGCGGCCCATTGTAAGCAAGGATTCGGGCCATTTGATTGGCCAAGGAGACGATAGCCCACTCGTCGAACACGCTGCGGCCATAGCGGGCGTTCATTTCATTGGCGCAGTTGCGCACCTGCCGAACCGTTTCATCCAAAGTCATAATCTGTTTCCTTTTGTGGCGGGGAACCAACCAGTTTCGGTGCCAAGAAACAAGCGGTTTTGCCGTCCGATTGCGATGGCGACATTCGGCCTGTAATTGACGTTGAACAGCCCAGCGCCTCGTCGGAGCCAGATGGGCAATCCCGCGGGACTCTGTCCACTTTTTGACTGCGCCGCTGGGAACGGGGCATTAACCTGCGCGCCGCGTAGATGAACCGGGCCACACAAACCAAAACAACGACACCGACATTAAACCCATCCGCACAACTGCTGCGGTTCAGCCTCTGGCTGGCTTCGGCCTTGGCGGCGGTGTGCTTCCTCTTGCTTGTGGTGGCGTTGGCAGCGTCCTGGAAAATCCCCGGCCGCCCCGGCTGGCCGGAGGCGGTGCTGGTGCTGGCCAGTGCGGCCGCCACCTTGCTGGCGCTGGGGCGACACTTGCCGGGACAAAACGTCTTCCTCGCAGCCGGAATCATCGGGCTAGTTGGCGGGCTGATGCACACGCTGGGCGCCGCAACCGCCATTCCGTTTGGACCGTTCACCTATGCCGACAACGCCGGCCCGCGAATTCTCGGCGTGCTCGCCTGGCCGATTCCGGCACTGTGGATCATCGCGATTTTGAGTTCACGCGGTGTGGCGCGTTTGATCCTGCGACCATGGCGCAGACTTCGGAACTACGGATTCTGGCTGATCGGGCTTACCACCGGGCTGGCGGTGGTCTTTGATGCGGCTCTCGAACCGTTCGCCACACGGGTGCAGAGCTTCTGGCTCTGGCTGCCAACCAGAATTCCCGTTTCCTGGCACGGCACGCCCTTGGTGAATTCCCTGGGCTGGCTGCTCACCGCTTTGTTGATACTTGCCTTCGTAACTCCTGTGCTTGTCAACAAGTTACCACGGCCCAGACCCTTGCCGCCGGACTATCATCCGCTCGGCATCTGGCTCGGGGCACTCACGCTCTTTGCAGTCGGGACTGCCGCCCAAGGTCTGTGGTCAGCGACTGCCTTTTGTGCCTTGAGCGGCGCAACGGTTGGATATTTTGCCATCCGCGGGGCGCGCTGGTAACCGGAACTTCGTCACCGACGCTGAACCTCACCCAGATTCCCCGACAGAGACGGGCCGGGTCTGTGTCAGGCGCAGCCGGCCTACGCGCGTGCCTTCCATTTCTTCGACCCGTAATTCAAAGCCGCCCACGGCAAGCGTGTCGCCGGGTTTGGGAAAGCCCCCCAACCGCTGGGTCACCCAGCCGCTCGTTGTCGTGAGGCCTTCCTCCCGCATCGGCACGCCCACAAGTTCTTCGAGTTCGTGCAACGGCAACACGCCGGCCACGTCCCAGACGGTTTCGCTCGCGCGCACCAACAATGGCTTTTCCTGGTCAAACTCGTCCTGAATCTGACCGACCAATTCTTCCAGAATGTTCTCCAGCGTCACCATGCCCGTCGTGCCGCCGTATTCGTCCACGACCAGGGCAAGATGCAGTTTACGTTCGAGAAACAATTGCAGAAGCTTCTCCAGGTGCGCCGTCTCCGGCACGTAAATGAGTTTCCGCGCCACGGGCAGGAGTTCCGCGCCGGTCCGCGCCTTGAGCCGCATCGCGTACAGGTCCTTGATGTGAACGACACCGCGGGTGCGGTCCAGATCACCGTCTTCGCACAATGGAAAGCGCGAGTAACGCGTCTTTTCTGCTACTTCCAAACACTCGGCCATGCTGGCCTCCATCCTGAGCACCGTCAGTTCCTGCCGGGGCCGCATCACTTCGCGTACGATGCGTTGACGCAGATCCAGCGCGTTGAGCACGAGATTGCGCGCCACCGGCGCGGAGGCGGTTTGCTTCTGCGCGGCGCCGAGGATCAGGCGCAGTTCCTCCTCGGAGTGTACGAGTTCCATTTCGTTCACTGGTTGGATGCCGAATTGCCGCAGCAACCAGTTCGCCGCGTGGTTCAACACCCAGATGGCGGGAAAGGAGATTTTGTAGAACCAGTCCAGTGGTATCGCCACCCATAACGAAACCGGCAGCGGCTTGCGAATCGCCAGCGACTTGGGCGCGAGTTCACCCACAACAATGTGCAGGAAAGTGATGACCGAGAACCCGACCGCGAAGGCGATGGAATGTCGCACCTGCGGCGACTCAATCTGCAGCCAGCCCATGACCGGCTCGAGCAGGCTGGCGAACACCGGTTCGCCGATCCAACCCAGCCCCAAACTCGTGAGCGTGATCCCCAACTGCGTCGCACTCAAGGCTGCGTCCAGGTTGCCGAGAATCTGCCGGGCCACCCGCGCGCGGCGATTGCCTTTGGCCGCCAGCGTGACCAGTTGCGTGTCGCGAATCTTCACCAACCCGAATTCCGCCGCCACGAAGAATCCGTTGAGCAGCACCAGCACAAACACCGCGAGGAGTTTCAGGACGATCAAACTGATGGCGTTCCAGTCCATGTTACAGTTTAACCTCGCCGAAAATGACCTTGAGGATGTCTTCCAAACTTACGACCCCAACCTCGCGACCATCGCGTCCCAACACCACGGCCAGACGCTGGCGGCTGCGTTGCATCCGGCTCAAGGCCGCGTCCAATCGCATGGATTCATCCAGGAACACTGCCGGTTTAAGATGTTCGCCGACCTGCCGTGTCGCATCCAAATTCGCGGAAAACAAGAGTCCATTCACGTTCACCATGCCAACGATACGGCGGCGGCCATCCCCGACGGTCCATACCGGCAAGCGCGTGAGGCGCCGTTCCCGACACAACGCCAGGACTTCGGCCACGGGTGTCTCAACATTCACCGTCACCGTTTCGGCCAGCGTGCGGGTGATCTGGCGCACCGTTTGGTTCTCCAACTCCAGCACTCGGTTGATGAGCGTGCGTTCCTCCGAACTGAGTGCCTGGGCAGATTCCTGCATGGCGAGGCGCAGTTCTTCGCGATTACCAAAAAGATGACCGCTGAACACTTTGCCACCCGTCCAATGCAACAAGGTGCGCGACACCCATTCCGCCACGGCCACCCCGGGGCGCAAGGCGAGGTGAATCAGCCGGAATGGCCGGGCCAGCCCCAGACAGAGGCGATTGGGATAGGTGCGAAACAGCATCTTCGGCAACAAATCGAAGAAGGTGTAAAAGAGAAAAACCAGCGCCAGAAACACCAAGACAAACCAGCCGTGCCGCAAGGCCGGCTGCGCATGAAGAACCGCGAAGAGCCAGCCCACAATCGCAAAGTTCACCAGCGTGTTGCCCACCACAATCGTCCAGAGAAAACTCTCGGGACGCTCCAGAAAAGTGAGTAGCACCCGGGCAGAGGGTCGTCCGGCACGCGCCTGCTGGCGGATGCGCAACCGGCTGATGGCAAACACGCCGGCCTCCATGCCGGAAAGGATGAAAGAGAGCGTCAAGCACCCCAGCAGCAGCAGGATAAGCAAAGGATTGAATTCCATGTCAGGCCGGGATTGGCTTTGAAATCTCCGTCGCTCCGAGACCGGCAACCGTTGGTTGCATCAGAACATTGCTGAAAGATTTCATTTCACCTGCTCCACGATTACTTCCCGCACGCGGCGTTCGTCCACCACGTGCGCCGTCAGTTTCAAACCGCGAAAGGTGACCGTGTCGCCCTGCGCCGGCACCACGTCCAATAAACTCATCAGCAATCCACCCATGGTCTCCACCTCGGCCACCTCCCCCAGCACCGGGTACTCGCGCCGAAAATCGTCCAGCCGCATGATGCCGTTCACCCGCCAGCGGCCCGGTCCAAGTTTTTCCATGACGAAACCGGCGGACTCCACCTCGCCGCGCAGAGCACCGACCATTTCCCCAAGGATGTCTTCCATCGTCACCAGACCGGCGACGCCGCCAAACTCATCCAACACAATTGCCATGCCGCGTTGCTGCCGCTGCAAGCTCCGCAGCAACTGCAGCAGATTCATCGTCTCCGGCACAAACGAGGGAAACTCGATGGCATCCGCCAAATCCCCCTCCGGATCGAGTAACAAGGCGCGCGTGTTCAAAATGCCCACGATGGTGTCGGGCGTCTCATCGTAGATGGGCAGGCGCCGATGCCGATACTTGCGGGCGGCGGAAACCATTTCTTCGACGGACAACTCATCGGAAATCGCCGCCATTTGCGGTCGGGGTTTCATCACTTCCTTTACCGTGCGGTGATCGAGGCGGATGATTTGCAGAATAATGTCCCGGGCGGAGGTGGCGAGCGTTCCTTGCTGCGCCGCCAATTCCACCAATTCCTTGTACTCCGCGTCCGTCAATCCCGCCTGGGGCTGGACCGACTGCGGCACCACGGCGCGCAACAGCCAGCGATTGAGCCGTTGCGCCACTTGATGCAGGGGCCGCGCCAGCCGGTGCAGCAGCGCCAGCGGGCGCGCTACGCGCAAGGCCCATTCATCGGGCCGCCGCACAGCAAGGGTTTTGGGCAACACCTCCCCGCCCAGCAGAGCCAGCAGCAGCAACGCCACCACCGTAAGCGCGAGATACCAGTGTTCGTTCAGCGCCATGCCCAGACCCACGGCCAACATAACCGCGCTGGCAAAAGTGTTACCCAGCACCATCGTCGCCAGCACATCCTGCGGCTGGGTCAGCAACCGTGTGATAATGCCGCCAAGTTGTGCATGGCGCGCGGCCAACTGGCGTACCTGCCATTTGCTGAGGGAAAACAGCGCCGTCTCCGCCAGCGCGAAAAAGAAGCTCGCTCCGGCGGAAACCAGAATCACCACCAACGCCACCACCAACGCGGGTTCCATGCGGCGAGTATGAACAGCAATGGGCTGCGGAAAAAGAACAAAGGCGGCCTCCGGGTTTGGCTCACCGATCCGTACGCCGCTGACGCCGGTCGCGAAGCCTTTGGAATTCACTGCGCATCTCCGCAGGCGTGCCGACCACCACATACACGTCGTAATCGAAGACCAACCCGGGGGTCACGGCAAAGCGAATCAGCGGTGCGAAGTATGCACACGCCCCTTGCGCGCTCCCGCCTTCACCAAAGCGATAACAGGTCAGATTCGTGGCGGCCGGGACGTAAACGCCCACGCCAAAATCAGTCTTGTCCACGTAAGCCGCCCATTGCTCGGGGAACTTGCGCGACTCGTTGGGCCAGCCGGGCCGCGAACGACTCAATGCGCCACCCGTCCAGGGCTTTTCGCCGTCATACAACACCAGCGTATCAAGATCGGGTTCAACGAAGACCGCCGGAATTTCGTGATCACGAATGGCGTGGGCCTGGTCGCCCGTATACGTCATCCGGTAACGGATATGCGCCAGGCGACCCGTTAGCGCAATCCACTGCTCGAATATCACGTCCGGCAAATCCACGCAGCCCGACCAATGGCGTCCCATGCTGCGCGCGTAAATGGCATTCGTTTCGATCTTGAAGTCGAGCAGCTTGGCGGGATTCCCCTTCCAGTCCCCGCCCTGCACGGGATTCCAACGCCACGGCTGCTTGTTCCAGAGCGTGCCGTCCGAGTCGCCATAAAACGATTGTTGGATGAAACGGCCCTGGTCGTGGTGGTTAAGGAGATTGCGATTCGAAGTGCTCAGGGAAAGATAGCCAATACACGCGCCGGAAGTTTTCTTCACGCCGATACGAATCTGGCCGTTGTCGAGAAACACCCACTCGTTCGTGTTGAGCGGTGCGGCGACCGAAACATTGCCGATTATCAGAAGCGCATAAAACGCGGCAACCGGCAAACCAATGGCGAGGCGAGAGAACATAATGATTTCTTAGAGTCTCGATACAAACCGGTAGCTCCCCGATTCGACCGCCAACACCGCACGAGCGTTTTCCATGCGCAGGAACTTCACCCCGCGCGCCTTGGCCAGCGGCTTGCGGCTCTCGGTGATTTGCTCCGCACTGCTTGCGGGAAGAAAAACCGTGGCGGTCGTGTTCGCAGGAATCGTCATTTCCAACTCGAATTGATCCTCGGTGCGCCGCCAGTTGCTCACGATGCGGCCATGGATCGAGTCGTAATGCGCTCTGACCCAATGGATCGGTTCGTTTTCCGGATTGCTGCCGGGCGCGGATGGTGACGGCCGGATGATGATGCGCTGGTAGGCCGGGCCATCCGTTTCAATGCCGGCCAGGGTCCGGAAACCCCACTCCATCACCCCGCCAAACGCGTAGTGGCTAAAGCTGTTCATTGAAGCGTTCTGATTGCCGCTCGCGCCGTTGAAGCCGTGCTCCTTGGTGTAACTGTCCCAGCGCTCCCACACGGTCGTTGCACCATTGACGACTTCGTAACCCCACGAGGGAAATCGGCGACTTTGAAAGAGTCGTACCGCAAGATCGTGGTGATTGTGCGCCGACAACACGGGCAGAAGCGGCTTCGTGCCAAGGAATCCCGTCGCCATGCGGAAGTCATTTTTCGCGATGCGTTGCGCCAGAGCGTCCGCAACGGTCTTTCGCACCGACTCCGGCAACAAATTGAATTCGAGTGCCAGGACATGTGCGGTTTGCGTGTTCACCTTCAGCGTGCCGTCGTCATTCAAGTAATCCCGCGCAAACTGCTCGGCGATGTTCGAGGACAACTTTGCATAATTATCCGCTTCCCGAGTTTTGCCAATGGCCTGGGCCATCGCCGCCATCAAATCCGCATCCAGCTTGAAGTAAGCCGCGTCAATCAATTGGATCGGCGTAGGTTCATTCACATTCAACCAGTCGCCCCAGGTGTTGCCGTCCTTGCGACCGCGGAAATCCGGCGCGCGTTGCTTCCGCCAGTTCATGAAGCGGGTCATTGAATCCCAATGACGCTCGACGATGCGCGTGTCGCCATAGACCTTCCAGATGGTCCACGGACAGATGATTCCCGCGTCCGTCCACGCTGTGCCCCAGGTCTGACCGGGCGCGCCGTGCGCCATCGGGTACGGCGCATAGTCTGGATACGCACCGAAGTCGCGTTGCGCCTCCTCGACGTCCTCCATCCACTTGGTGAAGAAGGCCGCCACGTCGGCGTTGAAGCTGGCGGTGCGGACATAGATTTGCGCGTCGCCCATCCAGCCCAGCCGCTCGTCGCGCTGTGGACAGTCAGTCGGCATTTCGATGAAGTTCGCCCGTTGCGTCCATTGCGTGTTCTTCCAGAACCGCGTCATCACTTCGTCCGAGCACGCGAATTCGCCCGTCAGCGGCGTGTCATTGTGTAGGACAATTCCCGTGACCGCGTCCAGTCCGGGCTTCGCCGCGAGGCCAGTAATTTCCACGAATTGAAATCCGTGATAGGTGAAACGCGGCATCCAGGTTTCACCCTTCGGATCACCGCGCAGCGTGTAGAAATCCGTGGCGCGGGCCTTGCGGAGGTTTTCCGTCATCAAACGGCCATCGTCGTGCAGCATTTCGCCATAGCGGATTTGAAGCTTCGTTCCGTCGGGGCCTTTGACGTTGAGCCGGATGACACCGGCGATGTTCTGGCCGAGATCGAAAATGTAAACGCCGGGTTTCGGTTCGGTGAGGCGCACCGCCTTCAGTTCCTGCGTCGCCAGAATCGGCGGTGCGACGTAGGCCTGCAACTTGGGCGGACGTTGAAAGCCAAGTTCGACTTCGCGATTGCCGAGTGTGTCGGAATAGATTGCCTTGGTGCTGCCGTTGTCCTCGGCGCGAATGGCGTTTTCCCATTTCCAGGTTTTTCCGCCGTCCGGTTGGCACCAGTTCACATCTTCGCGTCGGGCGTCATAGGCTTCACCCATGATCAGGTCCGCCTCGCGGATCGGGCCGTCCGCGCTGACCTGCCAGGTCGTGTCCGTGCCGATGATCTCGCGCGAGCCGTCGGTGAATTCAATCTCCAGTTGGGCGAGCAACGCGGGCGTTTTGCCGTAGAAATAGCGACCAACCTTGTTTGGTCCATAGCCGACGAGCAGGCCGTAGCCCACGTAGCCTGAATACCATCCGTCTGTGACGATGGCACCAAGTCGGTTATCGCCTTTGCGCACCAACTCAGTCACATCGTGTGTGCGATAATGAACGCGTTTGTGGTAATCCGCCCAACCTGGCTCGAAGAAGGCTTCCGTGACTTGTTTTCCGTTCAAATGCAAATCCACAAGGCCCAAAGCGGAAACATATATCATCGCACGTTTGATGGGTTTGGCTGCGGCAAAGTCCTTGCGGTAATGGCGGGCGGGCGGCAGGAACAGTGAGTTACGATCCTTGTGAAGTTGCGCAGTGTCGCGGTAGGAAATCCACTGCGCCTTCCAATCCTCCGGCTTGAGCAGCCCCATGCTCCATTTGGCCGGTTTGCTCCAGCGCGACGCTTTTCCGTCCTGATTCCATACCTGAATTTTCCAGAAACATTCCTGCCCGGACGACAAGGGGCGGCCTGCGTACGGAATCTGGGTGCTGGCATCGCTCGCGACTTTGCCAGAATCCAAAAGATCGCCATTATTGCCGGCCAGTCTCTTCAGGGAACTGGAGACGAGAAGGCGATAGGCGGTTTGTTGCTGACCACGCTCATTGGATTCAAGCTGCCATTGCAGGCGTGGTGCAGGCGAGTCAATGCCCAGTGGGTTGAGAAGGTATTCCGTGCGCAGGGCGGTGACGTTGAGGCCGGAGGCGAATGAGGCGAGTGAGAACGAGAATACCACATAGCCGAGCAGTTGCTTCTTGAGGAAAACCATAGGTCAAAATGATGGGGTCAGAATCATGGGTGAGTCAGTGTCACGAATTCAATGTTTGTGCGGTTGAGGTTCACCCATTGCATGGCGCGCAGCCAGGTATGCGACAGCCAACGAACCAAGTGCGAGCGTGCGTGAACCACATCCTCGGTGTGAGCCGTGAGCCGAAATCCGACGTCCGTGGTGAGCAGGTGGCAACGCTGGAACCCGAGCGTGAGACCATCGCGAACCAATTCAATGCGTTGAAGAACCTTGCTTTCACCTCCAAGAAAGTCTGTAAGCAACGATTCATAAAGACCAAGATCCAGAAATGCTCCGAGTTCACCCAGCATTTCCATAAGAGCGGTGCGGAAGCTGGCGCAGACCGGAGTCAACTCGCGCCATGAAGAGTCTTCGCACGCTACACGCTGACGGGCCTCCAGCGTCAGGCGGGAAGACGCAAACCAGGTTTCAACCTGCGGTGGCCGGAAATTGAGAAGCTTGGCGGTGCGCAGTCCGAGCAGCATGACATAATTGAGAATTTGGGTTTTATGCTCACCCACCAGCATCAACGCGCACTTCAATTCATAGAGATGCGTGTCCCCCACCACCAGATCGAGAAAATATCGCTTGCTGAACGAGCGCCAGGTGACATCCACTGGCTCCTCGGTATGCACTGGGCCGAAACCAGCGGCTTCCAATCGAGCCGCGAGGTCTGCTATGTAAATGTCCTCATCACAAAGCCGGCTCATCTCATTATGGCTCGCGAAAACATGGGCCATCACCTCGTAATCGAGGCTGCGAAACTCCTCGTCCGACAACACTTCAAACTTTATGGGGCACAAGACGGGCACGCTCTGAAGGTCAAAATGATGGGGTCAAAATCATGAACAAGGCAGCTGAACGCGGAGAGCAAACCATTGCTTGCGGCAGATCGTTCTTCGTTCTTCCATCATTTTGACCCCATTATTTTGACCTCCCTTTCGCGTATTCATTTTGACCTCACCACCTTCACGCCTTTAGGCGCTTTGATCTCGCTCTTGATGCTGCCGTTCGCCCGGCGTTCGTGACGGACCTGAATCGGCCCATGCGGCGTCGGATACGCGCCTTCGGCCCACTTCAACCGGCCCAATTGCGGAGCGATGCGCACGCGCTTGAAGCCCGGCTCCAGCGATTGAATGCCCAGCACATGCTGACTCAACCACGCGGTCGGGCCTGACGCCCAGCCGTGGCAAAGACTGTGACGGAAGCCCACGTAACAGTGTGCGCCGCAATCGCCGTGCAAATCCTTCTGGCCGGGCGGCACCAGTTCGTCAATGCGCGCCGCGTTGTTGGTCCAGCCGAGGTCAAAGTCCTCCCAAAACGTCGTCGCGCCGTAGTCGAGCATCGCGCCCCAGTAGGTGCTGATGAAATCCAGTGCCGTATCGTAATCCCCGGATTTGGCCAGCGCCTGCAGCACATAGAATCCGTAGAACGTGGAAATGTCGCTCGGGCCGTCACGCTTCAGTAATGTGTTCGCGACCTCCTTCGCGTCACGCGCGCCGGCCAGCGCGAGCAATGCCGCTGGAGACTTCCTCCCGCTCGTTGGCGGATTGTGCTGACGCAGCTTCGCCGAGGTTGCTTCACAGACTTTCGCAGTTTCCAAGTCGCCCAACAATTTCGAGAGCCGCGTGCCGCTGTCCATCGTCATCAACAGCATCGCCTGCAACCCCTCGTGAACCGCCTGCTTGTTTTCGAACGTTGGCCAGTCGAGAAACCTCATGCCATCGAGCTTTTCCGAACCATCGGCGCCTACGAATTTCGCCAGGTGACGGAGCAGCTTCCGCAAATAATCCTTCTGCGCCTCGAGGTAGGCGCGATTACCGTGATGCAGCCACCAGTCCTCGTGAATGATCACCCACCACATCGAGTAACTGCTGATGCCATTCATCCATTCAGTGGGCGGCGTCACGTCGCGGATGAGGTCCAGCGAACGCGGCACAACGTCATTGAAGCCGAACACCGCATTGATGGTGCTGACCTCGGGATGCATGTCGCCGAGCCACACAAGGCGGTCACGCTTGATGCCGTCCCACAGGTACTCCTGCATGTTAAGGTGAACCGTGTAAGCGCCCACCTGCCAGATGTGGTTGAGCCGCTCGTCGTCGCAACGGAACGAACCGAGGTAAGGCAGATCGCGCAACACAAGCACCGCGCGCACCTGGCTCAGCGAAACCGGGTGCTTGGGATCAACCGCGTCCAGTCGGACAAACCGAAAACCACTTGGCCCAACGGTCTTCTTGCCAAGCCACGGCAGGACCACCGTCTGGTCGCGCACCGCATGATCATTCTGCGCGTTCTGCTTGCCGCCAAGTTCGGCCATGGCCTCGGAAGCTGCCTCACCGAACCGCACGCGAACCGGCGCGGGTGTTTGATCCTTCGTCATGGGCGTGAACAGCTCGACGTAGCCCTGCACCTCTACGCCGAAGTCGAGCAGGATGGCAGCGGTGTGATTCGTTGAGGAGGTCAACACACACGGTGGGATTGGTTCATTGAGCAGGGCCTGGCCTGGCTTGAACTGGAGCAGATCCTCGGCGTGTTGCACCCCCTGCTCGCTCTGCCAGACAATTCGCACCGGCGGCAGAAACCAGGAGCGCAGCGGCGAGGCTTCGGCGCCGTTCCGGACATTGGCGGGTAAGCCCGGCGGCAAAGGGGAAGCACCGGCTGTCACGAAAGGCAGGACGATGGCGCCAAGCAGCAAGCTTCGAGGGAATGCGATCAGTTTCGACATAAGTTCAGAAAAATACTTCATACGCAGACGACTCATTGCTCGCCACCCTTCAACCACAAGGGCGCGGTGACAAACCACAGCAACGCCGAAATCAGCATGATGGTTTTCATCGGTTCAATGGCGAGCGTGTTGGCGAGGAACAGCACCGGCGGAACAATGGTCCCGGCGAGCGCAAGCAAGCCAAGGACCCGGGCAATTTGCGGAACGGCAGAATGATTCATGATTTCACCTCGCGAGGTTGAGTCAGTTTGCTGAAGACGATGTAAAGCGCGCCGCACGCCACCCAGCACGGCAGCGGCAGGAAGAAGGCCGGGATATTGCGGGCCGTGGCAAACCAAAGCGCGATGCCCACCACCGGCAACCACGCCAGCAGCACGGCCACGTTGAAACTCAGGCCGCGTTTCGCGGCCGGTTCCGCCTGAATGCCCATGCGCCGCGCCAGAAAATGATCCACCACAATCACCGCGCCCACCGGGGCGAGAATCGTGCCGTAGATGCCGACAAAATCCAGCAGTTGCATGGCGAACGCGGGGAAGATGCTCGCCACAGTGCAGACCGTGCCCGCGATGATCGTGCCGGTGGTGCGCGACATTCTGCGAAACATCCCCTGGAACGCCAATCCCGCCCGGTAGATCGTGGGATTGGCCGTCGTCCAACCGGCAATCAACACACACAACAAACCGGCCCAACCCACCGCGTCCCACACCATCGGTCCCGGCGGTTTGCCCTGCGCTGGATCCACCCCATGCACCCGCACCCAGTAAATCAACAGCAGCGCGGCACATATCCACGCGATGTAATGGCCGAGGAACATTCCCGCAGCCGAAGCCCAGCCGTACTTTGACTTGCGCGCAAAACGCAGCACCGAAAGATCGGACATGCCGAGATGCATCGCCGAGTTGCAGAACCACGAGAAGGCGACCACGCCCCAGAAGCCCATGCGCGAGGCCTGATCCTCGGCTGGCTTGATCAACTCAAACAGATTCATCGTGCCGAGTTTGCCCAACATCACCAGCCCGCACGCGAGAAACACCAGAAACATCCACGGCGCCGCGATATGTCCCACGCGTGCCACGAAACCATAACCGCGCACCGCTACAAAGGTCATCGCCGTGCCGATCAGCACACAGGTCAGCACCCATGCCGGCCCGGTCGGCAAGCTGTCGCTAAAGGAAGGCATTTTGATGCTGTCACCGAACGGCACGCCGACGGCCGTGGCCGAAACGGTAACCATCGCGCCTGCGAGAAAGCAGAACAGCAAGCCGTTGAGGAGATTGTAAAACGTGACGAGCTTGCGGCCCGTGATCTTCTCCAATTGATAATAAAGTGTGAGCCGCTTCTGCGTGGCGATCTCCGCCGTGAGGAATCGCCAGGTCAGCACCGCCATCAGGTTGCCGAGCAGCAACCCGAAGATAAGATCAAACGCGCTCGCGCCCCACGCCACGAACAGCGGACCGATCATGAATTCCGTGCCCGCGGTGTGTTCGCCGGCGTACATGCCCCAAAAGGCGGACGCGCCTTTCCGGGATTTCTCCGGTACGGGTTCGCGCTCGAATTCATCACCGGCGTGATGGGTTTGGGATTCGTCGCTCATAATAACGATTTGATGAGAACGTCAGTCTCAACTTCCCCCGCTCTTCAAGTACGTTCCGTAGCCAATGATGATCGTGGAGAAAATCAGTGTGGCAATGCCCGCCGCGATCAATCCATGTGCTTTCTTGCTGGCGCCTT
>JAANMV010000614.1_pt1 | contig 43957 bp, 27 predicted proteins | sample 7279661 | NCBI WGS metagenome assembly JAANMV01 (sample SAMN14094540, study PRJNA606508) | bioreactor metagenome | isolation source: A lab-scale SPAN reactor treating ammonium-rich wastewater day 121 | place: Ireland: Galway | collected 2017-05-16
GAAGCAATCCCCAACGCTGATTGACATCCACAGAATTGACGAGCCACCTTGGAGATTGCTTCGCTGCACTCGCAATGACAGAATAAGGTGAACTGTTACCTAAATACCAAATACCAAATACCAAATACTGAATACTGAATACTGAATACTGAACACTGAATACTGACCACTGAATACTGAACACTGTGTCACGCACTGAATTGCGCCGGGATGGACTGGCGCTGCTCCTACTCTTTCTGCTTCCCCTGCTCTGGTTCGGGCCGGTCATCTTTGGGGATCAGACTCTGCTGCCTGCCGATAATATCTATCAATACGAACCCTGGCTGACGTTTGCCGGGGAAATGGGCGCGGAGACGCCACACAACGCCCTGCTCTCCGACCTGGTGCTGGAAAATTATCCCTGGAAATTGCTGATCCGTCAGGCCATCGACCAGGGCGAGCTGCCGTTGTGGAACCCCTATCTCTTCACCGGCGCGCCCTTTCTGGCCGCGGGCCAACACTCGGCCCTGTTCCCGGCCAGCCTGGTCTACTACGTGCTGCCGCTGGAACGGGCCTTCGGCGTCTTCACCTGGCTGATGCTGGCGCTGGCCGGGATGAACACCTACATCTTTGCTCGCGTGCTGCGCGTGGGCCGGGCAGGCTCGCTGTTTGCCGCCATCGCCTTCATGTTCTCCGGCTTTTTCATCAGCTCGGTCGTCTTCCCCATGATGATCGCCGGCGCGGCCTGGCTGCCGCTGCTGCTGGCCCTGATCGAAATGGTCGTGCGCAAACAGGAGGAGAAGGGCAACGTCCCCTTCGTGCCGGTGGCCTACATCGTGGCTGGAGCCGCAGTCATCGGCCTGCAAATCCTGGCCGGGCACGTCGAGATCACCTACTACGTTTTGCTCGTGGCCGCCATGTATAGCCTGTGGCGGCTGTTTGGGGTGTGGCGGCGGCTGGGCGTATGGAAACCGGTCGGGCGCATGGCCGGCTGGCTGCTGTTCATGGCCATCACCGGCGTGCTGCTGGGCGCGGTGCAGTTGATCCCCCTGTACGAGCTGGTGGCGCAGAACTTTCGCCAGGGATCGGCCAGCTACGATCAGGTGGTGAACTGGGCCTGGCCCACGCGCCACATCCTCACCTTCGTGCTGCCCGACATCTTCGGCAATCCCGCGCATCACGCCATCCGCGACTGGTGGACGGGCGAGCTTTACACATCGTGGCTCAATGCCTACGGCGAAGAAACCCGCACGGTGTTCTGGGGCGTGAAGAATTACGTGGAGGGCGGCAACTACGTCGGCATCCTCACCCTCGTGTTTGCCGCCGCCGCCCTGTTCGATGTCGTTGCCCGGCTGCGCGGCGGCTCGGTGCGCCAGCCCAGCGACCGGCCCGGCTGGGTGCGCCCGCCCACTGGCCGCTTCTACGTCATCGGCTTCGCTTTGCTGGCGATTTTGGCCCTCGCCTTCGCCTTCGGCACGCCCCTCTACGCCCTCCTGTTCTACGGCCTGCCCGGCTACAAACAGTTGCACTCTGCCTTTCGTTGGGTGTTTCCCTACACCCTGGCCATCGCCATGCTGGCCGGCTTCGGCTTCGAACGCCTGCAACTGGCGGTCGAGGGCGTGCACCTGGGCCGGCTGGGCGGCGAGCGCCGCTTCCCCCGCCTCACCTTCCCCGATTCGGCGGCGCTGGCCGGGCGGGGAGTGGGCTTGGCCGGGGCCGGAGTGCTGCTGGTGTTGCTGATCAGCCGCTTCTGGGCCGCGCCCTTCATCGCCCTGGGCGAGCGGGTGATCGCCGGCTCCGATCTGGCGCAGGCCGCGTTTTCCGACGGCGCGCTGTTCTGGAGTTATGAGGCGGGGCGGCTGTTACAATTCGGGTTCATGCTGCTGGCCGCGGGCGCGGTGCTGCTGCTGGCCCGCTCGCCCCTGGGCCAGCGCCGGCTGATCGGCGCGGCCAGCCGCCAGGCCGAGGCCGCCGCTCTGGCCGATGCCGAGTTCACCTGGTCGGTGGGCTTGCGGGTGTGGCAAGCGCTGGCCCTGATTCTGCTCTTTCTCGATCTGTGGCTGATCGGCGGGGTCTTCAACCCCCGCGCCAAGGCGGATCTGCTCGATTTTCGCCCGCCGGCGGTGCAATGGTTGCAGCAGCAGACTGATGCCAACCAGCCCTGGCGTTTTACCACCTTGCAAGACCCGGCTGAACAGAAGACTTTCAACGCCAATCTGGGCATGCTGGCCGGCCTGCAAGACGTGCGCGGCTACGATTCCATCATCCCCAAGCAATACGCCGACACCATGGGCCAGTTGCAGACGCAGGGCGACCTGCTCTACAACCGCATCGCGCCCATCTACACCCCCAATTTCCCCGCGCTCGACGACCCGCTCTTTGATCTGCTGGGCGTACGCTACCTGGTCACCACGCAGGAGATCCCCAACGCCGGCTACGAACTGGTCTACGAGGGCGAGGTGCGCATCTACGAAAATCTGGGCGTTCTACCCCGCGCCCTGTTCGCACCGGAAGCAGTCGCGGCCGGGGCCGATACGCTGTGGGAGACCGTGCGCCAGGTCGATCTACGCCAGACGGTGGTGCTGGATTCGCCCATCGACCTGCCCCCGCCGGTGTTCGGCCAGCGCCGGAATGTGTGGGTGCGCAGCTATGGCCTGAACGAAGTCGAGATCACCCTGGATGTGGACGCGCCCGGCTGGCTGCTGCTGAACGACGCCTATTTTCCCGGCTGGAAAGCTGCCAGCTATCCGGCGGGTGCGAAAGAATACACCGAGAAGGCGCTGACCATCCACCGCGCCAACGGCAATTTCCGGGCGGTGTATGTGGACGCGCCGGGCCATCAATTCGTGCGCTTCTCCTATTCGCCGATGTCGTTCAAAATAGGGCTGTACGCCAGCTTCCTGGCGGGGGTGCTGCTGGTGCTGTTGGTGGGATGGTGGGCCTGGGGCCGCTGGTATCGAGAGAAAGAGGGCGAGGGCGCAGAAGTGCGGCGGGTGGCCAAGAACTCGCTCGTGCCCATGACCATGTCCCTGATCAACAAGTTCATCGACTACGCCTTCGCCCTGCTGCGCCTGCGCATTCTGGCCCCCGGCGGCGAGGGCGCCTACACCTTCGCCGTGCAAACCTATGGCCTGTTCGAGATTTTGACACGCTTCGGACTGGGCACGCTGCTGACCCGCGAGGTGGCGAAAAAACGGGATGCCGCCAACGCCGGCCAATTCCTCAGTGCTGTCGTGATCCTGCGCACGGTTTTATGGCTGATCTCGCTGCCGGTGCTGGCCGTGTACACCTGGCTCTATTTCCGCAGCGGCTCGATCACGCCGGAAACGGTGTGGGCGGTGGGCATTTTTGCGGCGGCGCTGTTCTTCGCCAACCTCAGCGATGCCTTTTCGGCGGTATTCAATGCCTATGAACTGATGGAATATCCGGCCGGGCTGGCCTCATTCGTGGCCCTGGCCAAAGTGGCGTTGGGCGCGCTGGCGCTGCTGGTTGGCTGGGGGTTTGTAGGCCTGGCCGCCGTCAGTCTGCTGATGAACGGGGTGCAGGCGCTGTGGCTATGGCTGCTGTTGCGGCAACGGATTCTGCGCCCGACGGTACGCGCCGACTGGGGCCTGCAACGCTGGATGCTGGGCGAGAGCGGCCCGCTCATGCTCAACCATCTGCTGGCAACGGTGTTCTGGCGCATCGACATCCTCGTCCTCACCCCCGTGGTCGGCATTTTTGGCGTCGGCCTCTATGCCGCGGCCTACAAATACATCGACGGCCTCAACGTCATCCCCAGCTATTTCACGCTGGCCATCTTCCCGGTGATGGCTCGCTTCGCCGCCAATTCACCCGACACGCTGCTGCGCGCGCACAAGCTGGCCCTGCGCCTGCTCACGATCATGGCTGTGCCCATTGCCGTGGCCATGTTCTTCCTGGCCGAGCCGCTGATCCTGCTGCTGGGCGGCGCCGATTTTGTGCCCGGCGCGGTGCTGCCCCTGCAATTGCTCATCCTCAGCGTGCCCATCGGCTGGATCAACTCGGTCACGCACTACGTGCTGATTTCGGTGGGCCAGCAACGCTTTTTGACGCGGGCATTTGTGTTCGGCGTGGCCTTCAATCTCACCACCAATTTGATCTTCATCCCCCGCTACGGCGTGCCGGCGGCCGCGGTCACGACGATCCTATCCGAATTCGCCCTGTTGTTCCCCTTCTATTACGCGGTGCGCAAGCATCTGGCCCCGCTGCCGTGGATCGATTTGCTGTGGCGGCAACTCGTGGCGGGGGCGCTGATGGCGGCGACGTTCGTGCTGGTGGGGCCGTTCAATCTGGCCCTGGCCACGGCGCTGGCCGGGGGCGTATACGTGCTGGCCCTGGCCGCGGCCGGCGCGCACCGCGCCGCGGACATGGCCGCGGTGTGGGGGGCGCTGCCGCTGGGTCGGGCGCGGCGGCTGTTTGGGGGCTCGAGGTAGGGCTGGAGGTCAAGGTCAGCAGCCAGCGGTTTTGCTCTGCCTTTTTCTCTCTGTTCCCCCTGTTTTCTGTTTTTTCTGTGGTAAATTAAACTATCCACACAGCATCGCTAAAAATCCACTTTGACAGCGTGTCGTTCCACATGTACTCTTAGCGTGGACTGCAACCATGTCATCTAGAGAGCGAGACGGATACCCCACCATCGGCGTGCTGGCCGGCTGGCAGTATTATTGGACGGCCACATCGCTCAGTTATCTCGATCCTATCTATCGCGGGATTCGTATGGCCGCGCGGGAAATGGGCTGCCATCTGCTGCTGGGCTGCGGCGTGGGGCCTTCGGCGGCATCCGACGATCCCCTCCGCCCGGTCTGGCCCGTGGTGGTGGAAGATTCCGACTTCGCGCCCATCGGCCCCTGGAACACCGATGGCCTGATCGTGCTCAACCCGCTGCAGTCGCAGGCGCGCTCCCGTTACTTGCAGGAAGTGCTGGCCGCAGGCCATCCCCTCGTGTTTGTGGGATCAGGGGAATCAGGGCCTACGGTCGTGGCCGACAACGCCGGCGGCATCGATCAGGCCCTGCGCCATCTGGTCGATCATGGACATCACAGCATCGCCTTCATTGCCGGCAGCCCCGAAGATATAGAAGGGGATTCGGGAGATCGGTTGCGAGCGTATCAGGCCGGGGTGCAGCGCTACGGCCTCACAGCCGCTGAGCGCCTGATCGCCTTCGGCAGGCACGTGCCCGAAGGGGGACACGCGGCCATACAACAGATCCTATCCAGCCGCGTTCCCTTCACGGCGGTGCTTGCCAGCAACGACGAGTCCGCCTTTGGCGCCATTCAAGCCCTGCAAGAAGCAGGGCGCAGCGTCCCCGGTGATGTGGCGGTGATCGGCTTCGACAACCGCCTGGAGAGCGCAGTGCTCGATCCGCCCCTGACCAGTGTGCATGTGCCCCTCTTCAACATGGGCTATCAGGCCGTGGCGCGCTTGCGCCAGCAGATAACAGCGCCTGACCACCCGCCCGAACGCTTTCATGTGCCCACGCGGTTGGTGATCCGGGAGTCCTGCGGGTGCAGCCACCATCCGGGGCTTACCAGGGCGCTGGAGATCACCCTCCCTGTCAGGGAGGGCGGCGGAAAACCATCATCGCGGGCGCGTCTGGCGCGCACGATGGCCGCTGCCGTGCTGGCCGAAACCCAGGGTTTGGGCGGCGATGAGGTGGAAACGCTCTGCCTGCGCCTGCTCGAATCCCTGATCGTCAGCTTGCAAGAAGATGAGCCAAACAGCTTTCGCTACTCCCTGGAAGCGATCCTGAAACGGGCGGCGGCCGTGCGCGATGACACACACGGCTGGCAGGCGGCGGTGACGATCGCTCAGGCCGGGCTGCCCGAACTGACCTCCCACCTCTCCCCTGCCCCGGCGCCGGACCGCGCCACCGGTGTACTCACCGCCGCCCTCCTAGACGAGGCCCGCGTGATCATCAGCGCCGCCATGCGCCGCCAGCACCGCCAGACCATGGTGGATCAGCGGCGCATGGGCGACCGCATCGGCTTGCTCACCGCCCAACTGCTGGCAGCCCTGGATGAGGCGCAGATCTATGAGATCCTGGCCCGCCACCTGCCCGAAATCGGCATCCACACCACCTGGGTGGGATTGTTCGAGGCCGAAGGCGATGATCCGGTGGCGTGGACGCAGTTGCGCGCGGTGACGACATCTCGCCCACAAACCCGGCGTATTCGCAGCCGCGCCTTTCCGCCGCCAGACTGGATCGCGGCGGAGCAGCCCTTCAGCCTGGCGCTGCTGCCCCTGGCAGACCAGCGAGGCGGCGCCGGTTTCGTGGCCTTCGCGGCCGTCAAACTGGATGCGCTCGGCGCCATTGCGCAGCAGATGGGGACGGCGCTGAACGCGGCCCACCTCTACCGCGCTGCAACCGAGGGCCGGCGCCTAGCCGAGGAGGCGACCCGCCTGAAAAGCCGGTTCCTCTCCACCGTCAGTCACGAACTGCGCACACCGCTCAATCTCATCGTCGGCACCAGCGGCCTGCTGCTGCGAGATAGCGCCGAAGCGGACGCGCCCTTGCCCAAGCAAGTTCAGCGCGATGTCGAGCGCATCTACAGCCACGCCCGCCATCTTGGCCGTCTGATCGACGATGTGCTGGATCTGGCCAGCAGCGACGCCGGGCAACTGCGCCTCACCTACGATTTCGTCGATCTGGGACAGGTGATGCGGCTGGCGGCCGAGACAGGGCGCCACCTGGCGCTGGAAAAGGGACTGACCTGGCAGCAGTCACTGCCCGGATCGGGGCCCGATGCGGGGCCCGATGCGGAGGCCGGATCGGGGCCTTTCGTGTGGGGCGACCGCACACGCTTGCAGCAGGTGACGCTGAATCTGATCAGCAACGCCGTCAAGTTCACGGCCAGGGGCGGGGTGCGGTTGCAGGTCGAGCAGGGGGCCGATACGGTCACAGTCAGCGTATTCGACACCGGCATCGGTTTGCCGCCGGCCGAGCAGGCGGCCGTCTTCGACGAGTTCAGGCGCTCGGAGCGGAGCATCCATCAGGGATATGGGGGCATCGGACTGGGCCTGGCCATTTGCAAGCGTCTGGTGGACTTGCATCAGGGCTGGATCGGCGTGGAATCCAGCGGCGAGGAAGGCGCTGGCTCCAGATTCTATTTCACCCTGCCCACGGTGGCCGCGCCTGCCCTGAGCGGCGATGGGTACATCGCAGTCGAAGGCACCGGGCCTTTGCCGCCGCAGCCGCGGTTGGGCGGCGGAGTCATTCTGGTTTTGTCCACCGAACAGGATGGCGGGCGGCTGCGCGCGGAGCTTGTCCGCCGGGGCCTGCAAGCGCAGGTCTGCTTGATGTCCGACAGCGCCGGCTGGCTGGCGCATTTGCTGTCGGGCAAGTACGACGCCGTGGTGTTGGACATCAGCCAGGGGGGCGAGCACGCCTGGGAAGCGCTGAAGGTGCTGAAGCACAACCCGGCCACGCAGCACATCCCCGCCCTGTTCTATGCGGCATCGGCTGCCGGTGGGGCCGTGCTGGAGCTGGATTATCTGACGAAGCCGATCGAGGTCGCCAGCCTGACCCGGGCGCTGGATCAGCAGTGGCTAGCAAGCGGCGGTGCGCGCCACACCGGCGGCGTCAGCCGGGAGGCCGTGGGCGCGCACGCCCGCACCTTTCTGGTGGTGGATGATGATGCGGACACGCTCGACCTGCACCGGCGCATCATCCAATCGCAGGCGCGCGGCGGCGACATGCGCAACCGGGTGTTGACGGCGGGCAATGGGCGCGCCGCGCTGGAGATCCTGAAACACACGGCTGTCGATGTGGTGCTGTTGGATCTGGTGATGCCGGGGCTGGACGGGTTCGGCGTGTTGGAGGCGATGCAGGCGGACAAGCGCACCCGCGATATCCCCGTGATCGTGATCACTGGGCAGGTGTTGACCGAGGCCGAGATGGCGCGGCTGAACCACGGCGTGGCTACAGTCATGAGCAAGGGCGTGTTTGGCCTGGAGGAAACGCTGGCGCAGTTGCAGGCGGCGCTGGAACGCAGACACAAGCTGAGCGATGAAGCCCAACGGGCGGTGCGCAAGGCCATGGCCTTCATCCACGAGCATTACGCCGAGCCGATCGCTCGCCATGACCTGGCGCGCTATGTCGGCATGAGCGATGACTATCTGACGCACTGTTTCCGGCAGGAGTTGGGAATGACGCCCATTGCCTATCTCAACCGCTTTCGCGTCACCCAGGCCAAGCGGCTGCTGACCGAGACCGACCGGAGCATCACCACCATCGCCCTGGATGTTGGCTTTTCTACGAGCGGGTACTTCAGCCGGGTGTTTCACCGCGAGGCGGGCGCGTCGCCGGAGGCGTTCCGGCGGCGGGGGTAGGGGGGCAGGGGGCAGGGTGAGCGGTCGGAGCGCTGCGAGCGCTCCGACCGCTGGCAGGGGGCGGCCAAACGGAAAAGTCTGTAGGATTTGTGCATGCACTTCTCGTTTTTCGACAAGTCAGACTGGGCGACTTTGCTTACAATGTGAATCATATGGAAGCGCTCCCACCACCGATTGTTGAGGATGATCATGAAAGCTACATTGGAACAGGTCGCCAAGTTAGCCGGGGTCTCACGTTCGACCGCTTCACGCGTGCTCAATGGGCGGCCCAATGTCCGCCCGGAAGTGCGAGAACGGGTGTTGCAGGTGATGAACACTCTCGGCTATCAGCCCGACCCCATTGCCAGGGCGCTGGCCAACCAACGTCTTGAGACGCCCTCCGAATTGGACCATCGCCCTTAGACGCCAGGAAGCGCGTTCGCCGCAAACACACCCTTCACCTACCCTTTTCTTCCCACCTCTCACCCCCTTCAAAAGGAGAAGTTACACCCATGTCCAAGAAACCATTTTCCCTGACAGTTGTGTTCGTTCTGTTGCTGGCGGCGTTGGCGTTGGCCGCGTGCGGCGGCAGCTCCGCCCCCGCTCCGGCGCCGACCTCGGCCCCGGCTGCTACCACAGCCCCGGCTGCTACCACAGCCCCGGCCGTCGAACCGACTCAACCCCCTGTCGCTGCCAGCAAAACCAAAATCCGCTGGTTCGTTGGTCTGGGCGCCGGTTCCGATGAACCTACCCTTGCGCCGCAGCAGGCGGTGGTCGAGAAATTCAACGCCAGCCAGGATCAGATCGAGCTGGTGCTGGAAGTCGTCGATAACAACGTCGCCTACGACACGCTGGCCACCCAGATTGCCGCCGGCAACGCCCCCGACATCGTCGGTCCCGTCGGTATCCGCGGTCGCGACAGCTTCAAAGGCGCCTGGCTGGACCTGCAACCCTTCATCAACCAGTACAACTACGACCTCAGCGACTTCGATCCCGCCCTGGTCGAGTTCTACCAGGTGAAGGAAGAGGGGCAGTTGGGCATTCCCTTCGCCATCTTCCCCTCCTTCGTGATCTACAATGCCGACCTGTTCGATGAAGCCGGTCTGCCCTATCCTCCCCACGAATACGGCGCGCCGTATGTGGATGAAAATGGGGTCGAGCGCGAATGGAACATCGAAACCCTGACCGAACTGGCCAAGAAGCTGACCGTGGATGCCAACGGCAACGACGCTACCATGGATGGGTTCGATCCCACCAACATCGTCCAGTTCGGCTGGATGAATCAGTGGACCGACCCGCGCGGCATCGGCACCTTCTTCGGCTCTGGCTCCCTCGTCGCCGATGATGGTAAGACCGCCCAGGTGCCTGAACAGTGGGTCGATGCCTGGAAATGGACCTACGATGGCTGGTGGAAAGAGTGGTTCATTCCCAATGGCCCCTACGGCGGCGCCGACTTCCTGCAAGGCCCCGGCGGCCCCTTCTCCTCCGGCAACCTGGCCATGACGCATCTGCACATGTGGTATGTGGCGCCCTGGGCGTTGGGCGACGTGCCCTTTGCCTGGAACCTGGCGGCGACGCCTGCCTACAACGGCGTAGTCACCTCCAAGATGCACGCCGACACCTTCGGCATCCTCAAGGGCAGCAAAAACCCCGACGCTGCCTTCCAGGTGCTCTCCTATCTGATCAGCTCCGAAGGCTCCGCCGACCTGCTCAACATCTATGGCGGCATGCCCGCCCGTCTGAGCATGCAGGACACCTACTTCGCGAAGTATGGCGAAACCAACTTTGCCGGCAAAGACGTTGACTGGCAGGTGGTGGTGGACAGCATGGTCTACGCCGACAACCCCAACCACGAGAGCTGGATGCCCAGCTTCCAAGAGACCACGGACCGCTACAACGAATTCTGGAACATGCTGGCCAACACCCCCGACGCCGATTTCGACGCCGAGTTGGTCAAGCTCGTTGCCGATATGCAGAAGATCTTCGACGCTGCAGTCCGGTAACCACCTCCGAACATACCCACCGACAGCCCGGCTTTGAAAACAAAGCCGGGCTGTCTCACACATGGAGGTATCTCATGGCGCCAGTCAGTGAAGTGCTATCAAGCAAGGGGCTTGCCCTAAAAAAGCGCCGCAGGAAAATGACACGGGCGGAGAAACGTGAAGCGCGCTGGGGGCTGTTCTTTTTGACTCCGTGGATCATCGGCTTTCTGGCCTTTTACTTCCTGCCGATGATCGCTTCCTTTGTCTTCTCGCTCTACGAATTCAATCCCGCCGTGCCCGATCAGGCCAGATTCATCGGGTTCGACAACTGGCAACGGGCGCTGATGGTGGATAAAGAAGTGCGGCTCTCTTTCATCCGCACCCTGCATTTCGCCGCCATCTCCCTGCCCATCGGTCTTAGCTTTGCCCTGTTCATCGCCATCCTGATGAACTCGAAGCATGTGTTGGGGAAGAATGTGTACCGCACGCTCTTCTACATGCCGACCATGATCCCCCTCGTTGCCACCGTGCTCATCTGGAACGGTGTGCTCAATGAGCAGACAGGTTGGATCAACATCTTCATCGAAAGGCTGACCGGCATCCAGGCCACCGGCACCCAGGGCATCCGCTGGCTGGCCAATCCCCAGCTCGTCTACTACGCCTATACCATGTTCGGTCTCTGGGCGGTGGGCAATGCCATGATCATCTTCCTGGCCGGCTTGCAAGGGGTGCCCACCGAGTTGTACGAGGCGGCGGAGATCGACGGCGCCGGCTGGCTACGCAAACTGCGCAACATCACCCTGCCCTTGATCACGCCCGTCATCTTCTACCAACTGGTGTTGGGTGTAATCGGCTCGCTGCAATACTTCCTCGCCCCCTTTGTGCTGAACCAGGGCACCGGCTTCCCCGAAGGTAAGACCCGCTTCTACATGGTCTACTTCTACAAACAGTCCTTCTCCTTCTTCAACATGGGCTATGGCGCCACCCTGGCCTGGCTGATGTTCATCTTCGCTCTGCTTCTCACGGTTGTGCTCTTCGGCACGGCCAAGTATTGGGTTTACTACGCCTCGGAGGAACGCTAATGGCTGCCCCAACTGCACGCGTAACCGGTTTTACTCTCCCCAATAGGATTCGATCTGGCTCGAACAACATCATTCTCACCAGCCTGGCGGTTGCCGTCCTCATCATCTTCCTCATCCCCATGGTCTACGGCATTGTCACCTCGCTGAAGACCAGCAGCCAGTTCTCAAAGATCGGCGCGCCGTGGTGGCCTGCCAGCGAGGACAAGATCACCTATGAGGGCAAGGAATACGACATCTATCGTGTGCCCATCGAGGGAGAACTACGCGATCTGGCCCTCTACAAACCGGGCCGCCAGAGCAGCGAAATGCTCGATCCTCAAAACCTGGAAGCAGGCCCCTTCACCTGGGAGGGCCAGTGGCGGCAGTTGGAACGGGCCTGGGTCGCCGACCCGCAATGGGGCAATTATGTGCAGGCATGGACGGCCATTAGCTTCGAAACCCTCCTGCGCAATACCGTTCTCTATGCCGTCATCACCACCTTCGGCGCCGTACTCTCCGCTTCGCTCGTGGCCTATGGCTTCGCCCGCTTCCGCATCCCCGGCAAAAACATCCTCTTCATGCTGATGCTGTCCACGGTGATCCTGCCCGGCGCCGTCACCCTCATCCCCACCTATTTCGTCTTTCTGCGCCTGGGCTGGGTGGGAACCTGGCTGCCGCTCATTGTGCCCGCTTTTTTCTCCTGGGGCACTAATGTCTTCTTGCTGCGCCAGTTCTTCATGTCCATTCCCCGCGACCTGGACGAAGCGGCCATGATCGATGGCGCCAGCCCCATACGCATCTTCCGCTCGGTCATCCTGCCCATGTCCACCCCCGCCCTCACGGCGGTGGCCCTCTTCCACTTCTTCTGGGCCTGGAACGACTTCTTCGGCCCCCTCATCTACCTGGCCGGCAACCCCGACAAATACCCGATCACCGTCGGTCTCACTGCCTTCAACACCCTCTATTCGCAGTCCACCAACCTGATCCAATCCGCTTCGCTGATCTCCGCTGTGTTGCCCATCATCGTCTTCTTCATGGCCCAGCGCGTGTTCATGCAAGGCGTGGTCATCACCGGCGTCGAGAAATAAATGCCGCCATGCGCACAGGCCGGTTTCACCCCCTGCTCCTGCTCCTGCCCCTGCTGATCGCCTGCACGCCAGCGCCTGCCCCGCCCCACACCCCTTCTCCTCCCCCACCCCTGCCAGCCCACATCCTCCGGGTGTATGCCGGGCAGACGCTGGGCGAGATCAGTCCCCTGGTCTACGGCGCCAATCATGGGCCATGGGCCTTCGTCAACTTCGAGTTGTGGGAGGAAGCGGAAGCCGCCGGGATCACCTTCCTGCGTTTTCCCGGCGGCAATTGGGGCGATGAGAACGACATCCACCCCACCCACCTGGATGAGTTCATCGCCTTTGCCCACCAGATCGGGGCCGAACCGCAGATCTCCGTGCGCTTGCGTGGGGGAACCCCGGCGCAGGCCGCCGCGCTCGTACGCTATGCCAATCTAGAACAGGCTTACAACATCCGTTACTGGAGCATCGGCAACGAACCGGAACTCTACCATGCCAAATCAGGCTTCGCGGACTATGACAGCGAGCGCCTGAACCGAGAATGGCGCGCCATCGCCATCGCCATGCGCGCCATCGACCCTGCCATCCTCCTCATCGGCCCCGAAATCACCCAATTTACCGGCAACCCGGCCTCCGACCCCAAAGACGCCGCCGGTAAGGATTGGATGCGTAGCTTCCTGACAGCCAACGGCAATCTGGTGGATGTCGTCTCCATCCACCGCTATCCTTTCCCCACCGGCATGACCGCCGCCCCGGCCACTCCTGCCGAGCTACTGGCCAGCGCCGCGGAATGGGAGCACATCATCCCCAGCCTGCGGACAGTCATCCGGGAGAGCACCGGCAAAGACCTGCCTGTCGCCATCACCGAGATCAACTCCTACTGGAGCAATGTCAGCGGCGGCGAAACCACCCCCGATTCCTTCTACAGCGCCCTGTGGTGGGCCGATGTATTGGGGCGGCTGATTCGCCAGGATGTGCACATCGTCAATTTTTTCTCGTTGCAGAGCCATCCCAGCATCGGCGGTTATGGCCTGCTGGCCCGCCGCGAGACGCGGCCCAGTTATGATGTCTACCAGCTTTACCAACGCTTCGGCCAGCATCGCCTGGATGCTGCCAGCGGCGATCCGGCCCTCTCCCTCTTCGCTGCCCGCCGCCAGGACAACGCTCTGACCCTGCTGATCATCAACCGCAGCGAGCAGACAGCCGTCAAAACCGTGGAGATCGCCGGCCTGGATCTGGCCGGCGAGGCCGAGGTCTGGCTGTTCGACGCCGAGCACCCCGCCGCGCCACGCTCCCGCATGCCCTGGCCTCCGCCCGGCCCCCTCTCCCTGCCGCCCTATTCGGCCACCCTCCTCATCATCCCTGCCGCCCTGCCATGAAAAAGCATGGCCTCCGCCCGATTGCCTTCCTGTGGCTCATACTCCTGGCGCTCAGCGGCTGCGACGCGCCCACGCCCACGCTTATGCCTACCCCTCTCCCGCAGCCCTCTCCCCCTACCGTCGCCGCGGTGGAACCCCTGCCCTACCTCAATTCCGCCCTACCCATCGCCGCACGCGTGGACGATCTGCTGAGACGGATGAGTCTGGCCGAAAAGATCGGGCAAATGACCTTGGTGGAGAAAAACTCGATTGTCGCTACCGATATCGCTGATCTGGGCATCGGGGGACTGCTCAGCGGCGGCGGCGGCTACCCCCAAGACAACACACCCACGGGCTGGGCCAACATGGTGGACGATTTCCAGCAGCACGCCCGCGACTCCCGTCTCGGCATTCCCCTGCTCTACGGCGTCGATGCTGTGCACGGCCACAGCAATGTTAAGGGAACGGTCATCTTTCCCCACAACATCGGCCTGGGCGCGGCCAACAATCCCGCCCTGATGCAGCGCATCGGCCAGATCACCGCCGCCGAGATGGCTGCCACCGGTATTTACTGGAACTATGGCCCTGCCGTTTCGGCCCCGCAGGATGTGCGCTGGGGCCGCACCTACGAGGGTTACAGCGAAGACCCTGCCCTCATCTCCCGCCTGGCCGCGGCCTACCTGCGCGGCTTGCAGGGCGAACATCTGGCCGCGCCCGATACCGTCATCGGCACGGCCAAGCACTTTGTGGGCGATGGTGGCACAGCCTGGGACACCGGCTCCGGCCGCTACCGTATTGACCAAGGCGATACACAGGTAGATGAGGCCACCCTGCGGGCCGTGCACCTGCCGCCTTACAGCGCCGTCATCGCCGCCGGCGCCCGCAGCATCATGGTCTCCTACTCCAGCTGGAACGGCACAAAAATGCACGGGCACGCCTATCTGATCAACGATGTGCTCAAGGGTGAACTCGGTTTCAGCGGTTTTGTCGTCTCCGATTGGGGGGGCATCGATCAGATCAGCGGCAATTATGACAACGACGTCGCCACCGCCATCAACGCCGGCATCGACATGAACATGGTGCCTTTCGATTACCGCCGCTTCATTGCCGCTCTCAGCAAAGGGGTCGAGGCGGGGGATGTGCCGTTGGCCCGCATCGACGACGCCGTGCGCCGCATTCTCACCATCAAATTCGAACTGGGCCTGTTCGAGCAGGCCCTCGCCCAGCGCCACCTGTTGGCCGCAGTCGGCGCGGACGGACGCCGGCAGGTCGCACGCGAGGCCGTCGCCCAGTCGGTGGTGTTGCTGAAGAATGAGGACGGCCTGCTGCCCCTTTCTCCCGATCTGCCGGCCCTGTTTGTGGCCGGGGCCGCCGCCGATGACATCGGCATCCAGTCCGGCGGCTGGACCATCGAATGGCAGGGCAAGAAGGGCGCCATCACGCCCGGAACCACGATTCTGCAGGGGATTCGGGCCGCGGTCGGGGCCGGGGCCGTGGTCGAGTACAACGCCACCGGCAATTTCAGCGGCGATATTACCGCACCAGGCGCTGTCTGTGTGGCGGTGGTGGGTGAGTTGCCTTATGCCGAGGGCGAGGGTGATAGCCGCACGCTCGCCCTGCCCACCGGCGAGATCCGGGTTCTGCGCCGTCTGGAGCAGGCGTGTTCCCGGCTGGTTGTGATTCTGATCAGTGGTCGTCCGTTGCTGATCAGCGAGTTTGTGGATGGTTGGGACGCGCTGGCCGCGGCCTGGTTGCCCGGCAGCGAAGGCGCGGGCGTGGCCGACGTGCTTTTCGGCGCGGTTCCCTTCCGCGGCAAGCTGCCTGTGACCTGGCCCGCCACTCTCGACCAGCTTCCCCGGGGAACTTACGCCGATCCGCCCCTCTTCCCCTTTGGCTTTGGCCTGACGCCCTGAACGCGACCATGCGACGACTCCCGACCCTTGCCCTATTCCTCCCCGTGCTCCTGCTGCTGGCAGCCTGCGCGTCCGCGCCCGCGCCCACACTGCTGCCCGCACCCACACCCACGGCCACGCCCTCTGAATCCGCCCTGCCTGGCTGGGAATTGGTCTGGCAGGATGAATTCGCGGGTGAGAGCCTGGATCGCAGCAAGTGGGGCTTCGACCTGGGCGGCGGCGGCTGGGGCAACAATGAGTTGCAGTTCTACACCGACCGGCCCGAAAATGTGCGCGTGACCGGGGGCCAGCTGATCATCGAAGCCCGCGCGGAGGAGTGGCGGGGCTGGGACTATACCTCCGCCCGCCTGAAAACGCAGGCCCTGCACGCCTGGACGTACGGCCGCATCGAGGCCCGCATGAAGCTGCCCACGGGCCGGGGCATCTGGTCGGCCTTTTGGATGCTGGGCGAGGATATTGCCACGGCGGGGTGGCCGCGCAGCGGCGAGATCGACATCATGGAAAACATCGGCGCGCCCCACACCATCCACGGCACCCTCCATGGCCCCGGCTATTCCGGCGGCAATGGCGTCGGCGCAGCCTACACGCGCATGGATATCGACTTTGCCGCCGAGTTTCATACCTTTGCGGTGGAATGGAGGCCGGAGGAGATCCGCTGGTTTGTGGATGACGCCCTCTTTTTCCAGATCAACGCCGGCGACACGCCCGGCCCCTGGGTCTATGACCATCCCTTTTTCATCCTTCTCAACCTGGCCGTGGGCGGCAACTGGCCTGGCAGCCCCGACGCCAGCACGTCATTCCCGCAGCAATTCGTGATCGACTATGTGCGCGTCTATCGCGACCCCACCCTGACCCCTGCCGCCCTGCAAAAACCAACCATCCATGCCGCGGCCATCGACCTGGAAACAGCCGGGGCGGGCGCGGATCGGCAGGTCACTGTCTTCGTCACCGTTGTGGATGAGGCGGGGGCAGGCGTGGCTGGCGCGGATGTGGAGGCGGGCTGGCTGGGTGTGATCGCCGGCGCCACCTCCGGCGCCCGTACCGACGCTGCCGGCCGGGCCGGCCCCTTCCTGGCCCAACCGGCCAGAGGCGCCAAAGAGATCACCTTCTGCATCTACGACATTCGCAAGGCCGGCTCGCTCTACGACAAACAGCGCAACAGCGCAACCTGCGTGTTCCAACCCAATGAATAGGGAACGGTAACAATTCACCTTATTTTGTCATTGCGAGTGGCGATAGCCCCGAAGCAATCCCCAACGTTGCTTTAACACCCAAAAATTGACGAGCCACCTTGGAGATTGCTTCGCCATGCGACCTGCGGTCGCCCTTGCAATGACATATCAGGCGAACTGTTACCGGTCTTTAATCATTAATTAATTGTTTCCAGATATTTGTCAATATTGTGGAAATTGGCAATGAATTACGTCAAACTTACAAAAACAAGGAAAAAAATCATGTCTAACGAGATCACTCCCATGCGTATGCTGGGAAAAAGCACGATCGCTGTTTCGGAAATCGGTTTTGGCCTGTGGGCCGCCGGCGGCGATAGCTGGGGCGCCACCGACGATCAGGACATTCTCGATGCCATCGACTACACCCTGGATCGGGGTGTGAACTTCTATGACACCGCCGATGTCTATGGCGGGGGACACAGCGAGGAACTGCTGGGCCGGGCCATGCAAGGTCGCCGCCAACGTTTTGTCGTCGCCACCAAAATCGGCTGGCGCGACTTCGACGGCGCACAAGGCCGCTCCGCCTACACCACCATCGCAAAACTGATCGCCGGCGTCGAATCCAACCTGCAGCGCCTGCAAACCGACTACATCGACATCATCCAAAGCCATATCGACTTTCGCGACCCCACCATGGAAATCTTTTTGGAAGGCTTTCAGCGCCTGCAAAGGGCCGGGAAAGTACGGGCGTATGGCGTCAGCACCAGTCATTTCGACTATCTGCAAGCCTTCAACGCCGGCGACGGCTGCGCCACATTGCAGATCGATTACAGCATCCTCAACCGCACGCCCGAAGCGGAGATCCTGCCCTATTGCCAGGCCCACAACATCGGCGTGATCGTGCGCGGGGCGCTGGCCATGGGCATTCTCACCGGCAAATACACCGCCGACACCCGTTTCGGCGAGGACGACTGGCGACGGCGCTGGCATGAAAACGAGGAAGAATACCAGATCTACTTGCAGGATCTGGCCACGGTCGAGCAGCTGCGCGCCCTGACGCAGGAGCGCAGCCTGGCGCAACTGGCCCTGCAATTCACACTGGCGCATCCCGCGGTCAGCACCGTGATCCCAGGCATCAAGAACCTGCGCCAGGCCGAGGCCAATCTGATGACGGCCCAGAGCGCACCCCTCGCGGCCGCCGAACTGGCCCAGATCGACGCGCTCGTGCCGCCCGGCGGCGGGCGCAAGATCTGGCCGGCCTGATCGCCCACGCGCACCCTCCTCATCCACCCCTTCCCTGCCAGTCACAAGGGCTGATCTTTGCCCTCGTTCCCAGGATCGCTTTCCCCATGAACCCATCCCAAGCCGCAATCTGGATCGGCGATACCCCTTTACAAAACGAAGCCCCAAACGTCACGGGTGAATACGTCCAGCTTTTCGGCGAGGAATACTACCGTATCTCGCACTACGACCAGATGCCGCCCTTTTTCATGAGCCTGGTGAGCAGCGGCGACCACTGGCTGTTCATCTCCAGTTCCGGCGGCCTTTCGGCCGGGCGCATCGATGCCAACTCGGCCCTGTTTCCCTACGAGACGGTGGACAAGATCACCGCCCATGCCGAACTGACCGGGGACAAAACCATCTGCCGCGTCGCACGAGGGGGGCGCACCTATCTCTGGGAGCCCTTCTCGCAGCGGTATGCCGGCGTCTATCGCTGCGAACGCAATCTTTACAAGAACATCTACGGCAACAAACTGATTTTCGAAGAGATCAACCACGATCTACAACTGCGCGTGCGCAGGGCCTGGCGCACCGGCGAGCGATTTGGCTTCGTCCGCACCTGCTGGCTGCACAACCTGGGGGCGGAGGATTGCCAGATCGAGCTGCTGGACGGCCTGCAAAATATCCTGCCCTTTGGCGCCACCGCGCTCCTGCAAAACACCCTCAGCAACCTGCTGAACGCCTACAAGCGCAACGAACTGGATCCCGCCAGCGGCCTGGGCATCTTCGCCCTCAGCGCCACCCTCACCGACCGGGCAGAGCCGAGCGAATCGCTGCAAGCGACCGTGGTCTGGCAGACGGGCCTGGATGAAGCCCGCCATCTGCTCAGCGCCGACCAGCTCGACGCCTTTCGGCGGGGCGCTGCCATCACGCCGGAAGAAGATGTGTGCGGCCGGGCCGGCGCTTACTTCGTCCATGCCGATTTTGTCCTACCCGCGCAAACGGAACGCCATTGGCGCCTGGTCGCCGATGTGAACCAGGACAGCGCCGCCATCGCCGCCTTGCGCCAGTTCCTGCGCCGGGGCAAACCGGAGATCGAAGCGGAGATCGAGGCGGACATCGCCGCCGGCGCCGAAGACCTGGCGCGCCTGGCCGCAGCCGCCGATGCCTTGCAACTGACGGCGCAAACAACGACCACCAGCCACCATTACGCCAATGTCCTCTTCAACATCATGCGCGGCGGCATCTTCGTACAGGACTATCTTATCGACCGCGCCGATCTGCTCGATTTCATACAGGCCCGCAATCGTGGGGTAGCGGCCGCTTTTGCGGACTGGTTCAGCGCCCTGCCGGAGCAGTTCCCCATCCAGAGCCTGTACCAGCGGGCGGCAGATGCGGGCGCGCCCGACCTGATCCGGCTCTGCTACGAATATCTGCCCCTGACCTTCAGCCGCCGGCATGGCGACCCCAGCCGGCCCTGGAACAGCTTCTCCATCAACCTGCGCCAGCCGGATGGCAGGCGGCGCTTCGATTATCAGGGCAACTGGCGCGATATCTTCCAAAACTGGGAGCCGTTGGCGCTCAGTTTCCCCGGCTTTGTGGATGGGATGCTGGCAAAATTCCTCAATGCCACCACCGTCGATGGCTATAACCCCTACCGCGTCACCCGCGACGGCATCGAGTGGGAAGCGCCGGAGCCGGACAATCCCTGGTCGAATATCGGCTATTGGAGCGATCATCAGATCATCTACCTGCAAAAGCTGCTGGAGATCGCCGAGCAGGCGCGCCCCGGCGCGCTGCCAGCGCTGTGGAATCGCCCTATCTTTGCCTACGCCGACGTGCCCTATCGCCTACGCGCCTACACCGAGATGCTGGCGAACTGGCAGGACACGATCGAGTTCGACCGGGAGCGAGATGCGGCGATTGCCGCCGCGGTCGCGGCCCTGGGCACAGATGCACGCCTGCTGCGCGGCCCCGATGGCGCGGTCATCCACGCCACGATGACGGAGAAACTGCTGACGCTGCTCCTGGCCAAGCTCACCAACCTCGTGCCCGAAGGGGGCATCTGGATGAACACGCAGCGCCCGGAATGGAACGACGCCAACAACGCCCTGGTGGGCAAAGGGCTGTCTGTGGTCACGGTGGCCTATCTGCGCCGTTTCATTCTCTTTTGGCAGCGGCTGCTGGCGCAGAACACAACCGCGGTGTTCACCATTCATGCCGCGGTGGCCGATCTGTTGCGCCAGGCCCACGGCATCCTACTCGCTCACCGCCATCATCTGGCAAGTGGATTCAGCGATCACGCCCGGCGGGCGATCATGGATGATCTGGGGATGGCGGCCACGGCCTATCGCGCCGCCGTCTATGAACAGGGGTTCCCTCCCGCCCAGGTCGATCTCCCGCGCCAGGAACTGCGCGATTTCCTGGCCCTGACGCAAACCTACATCGAGCAGACACTGCATGCCAACCGTCGCGCGGATGGGCTGTATCACAGCTACAACACCCTGCGCCTGCGCGAGAGAGAAAGCGCGGTCGAACATCTTTATTTGATGTTAGAGGGCCAGGTGGCGATCCTCTCGTCCGGCCTGCTAACGCCGCAGGCATCGCTGGCGCTGCTGCACAGCCTGCGCCATAGCGACCTCTACCGCCCTGATCAGCATTCCTATATGCTCTACCCCCACCGCCGGCTGCCCCGTTTCCTGGAGAAGAACCATGTACCGGCGGACAAGCTACGCGATTCGGCTCTGGCCGCGGCCCTGGCTGCCCAGGACGACAGGCGGCTGCTCATCCGCGATGTCGCGGGCGTGTACCATTTCAACGGCGCCTTTCGCAACGCCGGCGATGTCATGCGGGTTTTGGATGATCTGGCCAGGGAACCGGCCTACGCGGGGCCGGCATCGGCAGAACGGGCATTCATGCTCGACCTGTTCGAGACCACCTTCAATCATCACACCTTCACCGGTCGTTCCGGCACCTTCTTCGCCTACGAGGGCCTGGGCAGCATCTACTGGCACATGGTCTCGAAACTGTTGCTGGCCGCGCAGGAGTGTTTCGAGCAGGCAGTGGCCGAAAACGCCGGCCCCGCCCTGATCGAGGCGCTGGCCGCGGCCTACTACGACATTCGCGCCGGCATCGGCTTCAATAAAATGCCCCTCAGCTACGGCGCCTTTCCCACCGATCCCTATTCGCACACGCCCATGGGCGGCGGCGCCAGCCAACCGGGCATGACCGGCCAGGTGAAGGAAGAGATTCTGACACGCTGGGGAGAATTGGGCGTGCGCGTACGGGGCGGCGCCCTCTGTTTCGCCCCGGCCATGCTGCGCCGGGACGAGTTCCTGCAAACCGGGCGCGAATTTAGCTTTTTCGATACCCAGGGCAAGGCCAGAACCCTGCCCCTTGCACCCGGCGCCCTCGCCTTCACCTTCTGTCAAACGCCGATCGTGTACGCGCTCGGCGACAGGCCGCAGATCGAAGTCCTTTTCGCGAATGGCCGCAGCCAGACAAGCCCGGAAACCTGCCTTGATGCTGCCATCTCGCAGAGCATTTTCCAGCGCGAGGACCAGGTGGCCCTGCTGCGCGTGACCGTGAAAATCTAGCGTCCCAGCAGAAGCTCAACTTCTGCAGAGGAGTTAAACTTCTCCATCCCCCTTTTCGATCCTCGAACCTCCCCATTCCTCAGGAGTTTTCCTCATGTCCAAACGAATCGCCCTCCTCCCCTTTGCGCTCCTGCTCGGCCTACTGCTGCTCGCGGCCCTGGCCGGGACGATTTCACTCGCCCAGCCGGCCGGCGACCCGCCGGTTCTCGATGATTTCGAGGCCGGGCTGCCCGCCACCTGGTTCCAGTACGGCGACTACGGCAGCGGCACCTTCGTCAACACCACCCTCGTCGCCACCGACACCGTGCCCGGTCTGACCCCCAACAACGTGCTGGAGATCGGCTACAACTCCGCCGGCTGGGGCGCGGGCACAGGCAACAACCTCGGCGGCCAGGATTGGAGCCAGTACGATGGCTTCAGTTTCTGGTTCAAAGGCGCGGCCACGGGCGGCGTCTTCCGCGTCATCCTCAGCGACAATCCCAACCCCGCCGTGCCCGGCGATTCCGCCGAACGCTTCGTCTACGAATTCGCCGACAACAGCGCCGGCTGGCGGCACATCCTCGTCCCCTGGGGCGCTTTTGTGCGCGACTGGGCCTACCAGCCCGGCGGCGCCCCCGATGACGGCCTCACCCTCACCGAGGTGCAGGCCTATGCCCTGGCCCTGCCCGGCGGCGCCGCAACCGTCGCCCTCGACGAAGTGCGGCTGGTCAAATTCCAGGGCGTGGACGCCTTCGAGGCCGGCCTGCCCGCCACCTGGTTCCAGTATGGCGACTACGGCAGCGGAACCTTCGTCAACACCACCCTCGTGCCCACCGACACCGTGCCCGGCCTGAACCCCAACAACGTGCTGGAGATCGGCTACAACTCCGCCGGCTGGGGCGCGGGCACAGGCAACAACCTCGGCGGCCAGGATTGGAGCGGCTACCACGGCCTGGGCTTCTGGTTCTGGGGCGGCAACAGCGGCGCCACCTACCGCGTCATCCTCAGCGACAACCCCAACCCCGCCGTGCCCGGCGACTCGGCCGAACGCTTCGCCTACGAATTTACCGACAATTTCGCCGGCTGGCGCTTCGTCAGCATCCCCTGGGCCGCCTTCTTCCGCGACTGGGCCTACCAGCCCGGCGGCGCCCCCGATGACGGCCTCACCCTCACCGAGGTGCAGGCCTACGCCCTGGCCCTGCCCGGCGGCGCCCGCACCACCGCCATCGACCACGTCGCCCTCTTTGGCGACGGGCAGCCCGCGCTCACCGTCGGCTTCAGCCAGCGCGATTACACCGTCGAGGAAGGGGGCGAGGCGATGCTCACCGTCGCGCTCAGCGCCGCCAGCCAGACAGAAGTGACGGTTGATCTCGCGGTCACGGGCGGCACGGCTGCTGCCGGAGATGATTACACCGCCCCGGCCACAACCACCCTCACCTTCCCGCCCGGCGTCGCCGAGCAGACCCTTGCCATCGCCACGATCGACGACGCCGACGAGGAAGCGGACGAGACCGTGATCGTCACGCTCTCCAATCCGAATGGGGCTGACCTCGGCGCTCGCAGCGAAGCCACGCTCACCATCGCCGACAACGACGCGCCCGTCCTTTCCGGCAAGTCGGTCCTGATCGATGATTTCGAACTGGACGAACTGCCCGCGGGCGCGGATGCGGACGGCAACGGCGTCGGTTTCGTCACCTGGAATCACCCTGCGGCCAGCGCCGGCGTCAGCCTGACCGGCGCCCCGCCCGCGGCTGTGCCCGGCCTGCCCGATCCCAACACCGTGCTGCAACTCGACCTCGCCATCGGCCCCGGCCAGTGGGCGGGCTACACCCACGCCTTCGGCAACGAGGCCGCCGACGAATGGGTTTCGCAAGATTGGTCGAGCTACGAGGGCCTCAGCCTGTGGCTCTACGGCAACAACACCGGCGGCGTGCTCTTCGTAGACATCGCCGAGAACCGCAACCCCGGCTCCACCCGCGACGACGCCGAACGCTGGAGCGTGGACATCCCCGATACCTTCAGCGGCTGGCAATCTTTCACCCTCCCCTTCGCCGATTTCCACCGCAAAGAGATCGGCAACGGCGCCCCCAACGACGGCCTCACCCTGGACGAGGTGTGGGGCTATGCCATCGGCGGCTTCGGCTCGGTGGACATGGGCAGCCAGAGCTACTTCATCGACAACGTCGGCCTGCTGGTGCGCACCACCATCATCGATGACTTCGAGCTGGACGAACTGCCCACGGGCGTCGATGCGGACGGCAACGGCGTCGGCTTCGTCACCTGGAACCACCCCGCGGCCAGCGCCGGCGTCAGCCTGACCGACGCCCCGCCCGCCGTCGTGCCCGGCCTGCCCGATCCCAACACCGTGCTGCAACTCGACCTCACCATCGGCCCCGGCCAGTGGGCGGGCTACACCCACGCCTTTGCGAACGAAGCCGCCGACGCCTGGGTTTCGCAAGATTGGTCGAGCTACGAGGGCATCTGCTTCTGGCTGTACGGCAACAACACCGGCGGCGTGCTCTTCTTCGACATCGCCGAGAACCGCAACCCCGGCTCCACTCGCGACGACGCCGAACGCTGGTCGGTCGATGTCCCCGACACCTTCAGCGGCTGGCAGTTCTTCACCGTTCCCTTCGCCGATTTCCACCGCAAAGAGATCGGCAACGGCGCCCCCAACGACGGCCTCAGCCTGGATGAGGTGTGGGGCTATGCCATCGGCGGCTTCGGCTCGGTGGACATGGGCAGCCAGAGCTACTTCGTCGATGACGTGGCACTCTATGGCCGCGCCGGCGGCGACGAGCCTCTGGAGATCGAATTCGCCGACATCAGCTACAGCGTGGTCGAGGGCGGCAGCGTGGATGTAACCGTGGCCCTCAACAAAGTCGCCGCCGAAACCGTCAGCGTCGATTACGTCTCTGCCGAGAGCACGGCCCGACCCGGCCGCGACTTCACGCCCCTGGCCGGGACGTTGACCTTTGCGCCAGGCGAGACCGAAGCCAGTTTCAGCGTCGCCAGCTTCGACAACAGCAAACACGATGGCGACCGCAGCCTCATGCTCAACCTCAACAACGCCGTGGGCGCGGATTTGGGCTTCTCCACGCGGGCGCTGGTCACGATCGAGGACAACGATCCCGCCGACCCCACCCTGATCGACGACTTCGAGGGCTGGCATCCCTTCACCGCCGCCGGCGACGTGAATCTGGCCGTGACGGAACTGATGGCCGGGAACGCCGCGGCCCGGCCCGGCCAGGACGCCTACGAAGGCGTGCTCAGCGGTGAGTTCGATACCACCGCCGCGCCGGCCAGCTTCGCCCGCAGCTTCACCCAGCCGCAGGACTGGAGCGGCTACGATGGCCTCAGTTTCTGGTACTACGGCTCCGGCAGCGGCGAGCGGATCACGGTCGAGCTGCAAGATAATCAAGCTACTGCCACCGCGGATGTGCCTGCCGCCGATTGGGTGCTGGCCTGGAGCGACGAGTTCGACGACCCCGCCGGCGCGACGCCCAACCCGAACAAGTGGACGCACGAAATCGGCGACGGAACCATGTACGGCATCCCCGGCTGGGGCAATGGCGAATTCCAGTTCTACACCGATGATCCGGCCAACGCCAGCACCGACGGCGCCGGCAATCTCATCGTTTCGCTGCAAGAGACCCCCGACGGCGACGCCCGCCAGTGCTGGTATGGCCCCTGCGACTACACCTCCGCCCGCCTGATCTCGGCCCAGAAGAACGAGTTCCAGTACGGGCGCATCGAGGCCCGCGCCCTGGTTCCGCCCGGCCCTGCCGGCCTCTGGCCCGCCTTCTGGATGCTGGGAACGAACATCGGCGAGGTCGGCTGGCCGCAGTCGGGCGAGATCGACATCATGGAGTACGTCAGCAAGTTCCCCAACGATATCTTCGGCACCATCCACGGCCCGGGCTACTCTGGCGGCTCTGGTTTTGGCAACACCCTCACCTTCCCCGGCGGCGTGGCCGGCGACTACCACACCTTCGCCGTGGAATGGGGGCCGGATGAGATCCACTGGTTCGTCGATGGCGTCAATTTCCACAACGCCACCCCGGCGGACGTGGCTCCGAACGCATGGGTCTACAACCACCCCTTCTACCTCATCCTCAACCTGGCCATCGGCGGCAACTTCGGCGGCGCCATCGCCGATGACATGACCTTCCCGCAGAATCTGGCGGTCGATTACGTGCGCGTCTATCAGGCTGCGGACACGGCCGAGCGCTTCCAGGCCAGCTTCGTGGATAACGTCGCCGGCTGGCAAAAGGTGGAGATCCCCTTCCTCTTCTTCCAGCGCAGCGCCGCGCAGCCCGCAGGCGCGCCCGATGATGGTCTCGGCCTCACCGCGGTCAACGGCTATGGCTTCGGCCTGCCCGCCAACGGCGGCGCCCCGCTCACCGGCATGTTCATGCTCGACCAGGTGCGCCTGGAAGCGGAGATCGACATCCCGGCCTGGGTGGGCAATATCGTGCAGACTGCTGACGCCGACCCGCTGGTCTACGGCTCGACCATCGCCATTGCCGCCGAAGCCACCAACTACTCCGGCGCTGCCCAAGAGGTCTTCCTGCTCGTGCCGCTGGATGACGAAGTCAGTTACGTCGCCGGCAGCGCCACCAACGGGGCCTTCCCCCTCACGGGCGGGCAGCTGGCGGCCCTGGGCTACGGCCTGGGCGCGCAAGCTGCCAACCCGGATGTGATCGCCGTGGCCTGGTCGGGTGCTATCGAAAACAGTGAGAGCGCCACCTTCGACTTCGCGGTCGAAGTCAGCGCCAACGCGGCCGGCTCCGTGCAGCACCGCCTGATCACGCCGCAAGGCACGTTCTACAGCCACATGCTCGCTGTGGCTGAAACGGTCATGGTGGAGCTGCCTCTGCTGGCCGACACCTGGATCAATACCGGCGATCCACTGGTCAACTACAACCAGGTCTCGGTGCTTACCTCCCGCACCACCGGGCTGGACAACATCCTCTTCGTCTTCGACCGCGGCCACCTGCCCGCCGGCGCCGAGCTGCTTTCGGCGCAGTTGACGTTGCACAATGTCGAGAACAAGAGCGGCCAGTGGGGCAAATCCATGCAGGTCGTCAATGTCACGCCCTTTGAGCCCACCACTGTCACCGGCGCCGCTGTCCTTGCCGGCGCGGTCAGCTTCTTCAACCCTGGCGCTGTATTGGCTGTGCCTCCCACGCCCGCCACGGTGGCCGTGGATGTGAAGGCGCAGGTCATGGCCTGGGATGCGCAGGACGCCAGGGGCTATCTGGCGGTGCAAACCAGTGGGCCTGCGGGCCGCGTGAACATGGACAGCCTGGAAACGTACCAGGCCCAACCGGCCACGCTGACCATCGTCTACCTGCCGTAACGCCAACGCAAAAAGTAGGTATTGGATATTGGATATGAGATAGTTGGTATTGAGATTAGTTGTTGATAGGAATGATCTCAAATACCAACTATCAAATATCCAATATCCAATACCCCCCCCAAAAAAAACAGCCATTACCATGACCAACCGCATCGAATCCCTGCTCGCCCAACTCACCGACGATGAGAAAATCGCCCTGCTGGGCGGGGCGGACGCCTGGCACACCGTCGCCATTCCCCGCCTCGGCATCCCTGCCATCAAGGTCACGGATGGGCCGAACGGCGCTCGCGGGGCCAGCCGCACCGGCGTGCCCACCTCGGCCTGTTTCCCCGTGGGCGTGGCCCTGGGCGCCACCTGGAATCCTGATCTCGTACGCGAGGTCGGCGAGGCCCTGGCCGCGGAAGTGCAGGCCAAAGGCGCGCACATCCTCCTGGCCCCCACCGTCAACATCCACCGCTCGCCCCTGGCCGGACGCAATTTCGAGTGCTATTCCGAAGACCCCTTCTTGACGGGGACGCTGGCCTCCGCCTACATCGACGGCCTGCAAAGCCGGGGCGTGGGCGCTTGCATCAAGCATTTCGTCTGCAACGATTCCGAATTCGAACGGCACAGCATCAGTTCGGATGTGGGGGAGCGGGCGCTGCGCGAGATCTATCTGAAGCCGTTCGAGATGGCGATGCAGCGGGCGAAGCCCTGGTCGCTGATGTCGGCCTACAACCGCATCAACGGCGTGTGGGCCAGCGAGAACGACCGCTTGCTGCTCGATATCCTCAAGGGCGAGTGGGGCTTCGACGGGTTGGTGATGTCGGACTGGTACGGGACGTACACGCCGCGGGCCATTGCCGGCGGGCTGGATCTAGAAATGCCCGGCCCGCCCAAATGGTTGCAGCCCGAACAGGTGCGGGCGGCGCTGGCAGCGGGCGAAGTGAGCGCAGCGCAGATCGATGACAAGGTGCGGCGGCTGCTGCGCACGATCGAGCGCGTGGGCGCGTTCGCGCAGCCCGCTTTGCAGCCGGAACAGGCCATCGACCGGCCCGAACACCGGGCGTTGATCCGGCGGGCGGGGGCGGAGGCGATCGTCTTGCTCAAAAATGAGGGCGACCTCCTGCCTCTTCACCCCGACCGCCCGCAGAGCATCGCCGTGATCGGGGCCAATGCCAAATGGGCGTCGATCATGGGCGGGGGCAGCGCCCAGGTGGCCGCGCATTATATTCTCTCGCCGCTGGAAGGGATACGCAATCGGGCGGGGGATGGTGTGCAGATCGAATATGCCGTGGGTTGTCACCTGCACCGCTTGCTGCCGAATATCGACAAAACGTGGCTGCGTCAGCCCGGCAGCGAGGCCCCCGGCGTGCTCCTGACCTATTTCTCCGGGCCGGATCTGGCCGCAGAACCCCGGCACGTCGAAGTGATCGAGACGATGGAGGCGAGTTGGTTCGGGAATTTTGTGGAAGGCGTCAATGCCCGCCAGTTCTCGGCCCGTCTCTCGACCGATCTGACGGCGCCCGAATCGCGGCGCTATCTCCTGGGCCTGAACAGTGTGGGCCAGGCGCGGCTGTGGCTGGATGGCGACTTGCTGATCGACCAGTGGACAGATAAAAATCCGCTGGACGGGAGCGAGAAGCAGATCGAGGTCACATTGCAGGCCGGGCGGCGGTACCGGCTTGAGATCGCGTACAGATGGGCGGCGGAGGGCAACTGGCGGGGCCTGCATCTGGGCCTGCTGCCCGCGGCGGAGGTTGATCTGCTGGTCGAGGCGGAAATGCTGGCCGCCCGCGCCGATGTGGTGCTGCTCTTTGCCGGTCTCACCGCCGATTGGGAGGGTGAGGGGACGGATCGGGTGAACATGGATCTGCCGGGCCGGCAGGATGAACTGATCCGGCGGGTGGCGGCGGCGAACCGCCACACCGTCGTTGTGCTCAACAATGGTTCGCCCCTGCACATGCCCTGGATCGATGACGTGGCCGCGGTGATGCAGGCCTGGTATGGTGGTCAGGAAGCGGGCAACGCCATCGCCGATGTGCTGTTCGGCGTCGCCGATCCGGGCGGGCGCCTGCCCACCACCTTCCCCAAACGCCTGGCCGATAACCCCGCCTACCTCAATTATCCGGGCGAAAACGGCCATGTGCTCTATGGCGAGGGCCTGTTCGTGGGGTATCGTTACTATGACGCCAAGGGGATCGAGCCTCTCTTCCCCTTCGGCCACGGGCTTTCCTACACCCGTTTCGAATACGCCAACCTGCAACTCGCGGCTGCCGAACTGGAACCGGGTCAGCCCCTATCGCTCAGCCTGGATGTGACGAACGTGGGCCAGCGGCCCGGCGCGGAGGTGGTGCAGGTGTATGTGCGCGATATCGCATCCCGCTTGCAGCGCCCCGCCAAGGAGTTGAAGGCTTTTGCCAAAGTGCATCTGCAGCCGGGCGAGACCCGCACGCTCACCCTCACCCTCGCCGCCGACGCCTTCGCCTACTACGATCCTGCCCGGCCCGGCTGGGTGACAGAGGCGGGCGCGTTCGAGGTGTCGATCGGCAAATCTGCGGCGGATCTGCGCTTATCGCGCAGGATCTGGCTGCTGTAGCTCGCAATGACACATTAGATGAACTGTTATTACCAATCTACCAATTTACCAATCTACCAATTTACCAATCTACCAATCTACCAACTTACCAATCTACCAATTTACCAATCTACCAACTTACCAACTTACCAATCTACCACTTTCCCCCTGTCGCGCCATCGTCATAGCATTCACAGCGACCCGCCTGAACAGGTGTCCATCATAACGCATCTCAATGAGGGCGCATCATGATTCGCCCCCGCCCCCTACATCTGCTAGAATCGGGGGCATGGCCAAACAACCCAAATCTCGCATTCTCCTGATCGAAGATGAAGATGATGTGCGCAAAACCCTGCGCCTGAATCTGAAAGAGCATGGCTACAAGGTCAGCGTTGCCGCCACCGGGGTGGAGGGGCTGGCCATGGCCCGCGCCGAAACGCACGATCTGATCATCCTCGACCTGATGCTGCCCGGCATCGATGGCCTCTCGCTGGTGCGGGCGCTGCGCCAGGAATCGCAGGTGCCGGTGCTGATGCTGACCGCGCGCAGCTCGGAAATGGACAAAATCATCGGGCTGGAAAGCGGCGCGGATGATTATCTGACCAAACCTTTCAGCATGGGCGAATTGCTGGCGCGCGTGCGGGCGCTGCTGCGGCGCACGCGGGCGCCGGAAACGCGGGACGAACTCAGCGCCGGCGATCTGCATCTCGATCTGGTCAGTCGCCGCGCCGCTCGCGGCGGCCGCTCACTCAATCTCAGCCCCCTGGAGTTCAGCTTGCTGGCCGAATTGATGCGCCATTCCGGCGCGGTGCTCAGCCGCGACCTGCTGCTGAACCGCGTTTGGGGGGATGATTTCTTCGGCGAGACGCGCACGGTGGATGTGCATGTGCGCTGGCTGCGCGAAAAAATCGAGGAGGATCCCTCACAGCCTCGCCTGATCCAGACGGTGCGGGGGGTGGGCTACCGGTTCGAAGCCCCGGCCGCGGACGAGCCGGAAGATGAGGAGGCATGACGCCCGCCGCGCAAACGCTGATCCTGCTGCTGCTGGCCGCGGCCCTGTTTTGCCTGTGGCGCTGGCGCACAGTCGCCCGCGCCGGCCAGACTCTGCGCGAGCAGGCCCTGGCCGCAAGCCAGCGCGCCAGGGATCTGGCGCAGGAAAACGCCCAACGCGCCGCGCATCTGCACGCCCTCAGCCAGGCGGGCAGCGAAGCGATCTATCTGCTCGACCGCCAGAGCAGGGTTTTGTGGTGGAATCAGGCGGCGCAACAGCTGGCCACGCAGCCGGCGACGCCGCCCCTGCCCCTCAGCCGCGCCAGCAGCAGCTTCGAAGTGCTGGATCTGGTGGCGCAGGCAGAGTCCGACCTGCTGCCGCACGAGCGCCAATTTGGACAGGGCGGCCAGACCTTCCACGCTGTGGCCCAGCGCCAGGAGGGGCAGAACGATCTGATCGTGCTCAGCGTGGCCAATGTCACCGAATTGCAGCGTTTGGGCCGCATGCGCCGCGATTTCGTGGCCAATATCTCGCACGATCTGCGCACGCCGATCACCGCCATCCAGTTGATGGTGGACACGCTGCGCAGCGGGGCCGCGGACAGCCGCCGCCGCCAGGAGCAATTGCTGGCAGGGATCGCGGATCAGACCGCCATCCTGCGGCAATTGGCCCAGGAATTGCTCGATCTCAGCCTGATCGAATCGGGCCGCCTGCCCATCCGCCTGGTGCCCACGCGGTTACAAGATCTGATCGCGGGGGTGATCCAGCAAAATCAGCCGCAGGCGGAGCACAAAGGCCTGCGCCTGCACAGCGCCTACGACCCGCAGATACAAGTCCTGGCCGATGTGGAGACGGCCCGCCGGGCGCTGCAAAATATCGTGCATAATGCCATCAAATTCACGCCCAAAGGGGGCCAGGTGCGGATCGCCGCCGAAAGTCAGGGCGAAGATGTACGGGTGGCAGTGCAGGACGATGGCCCAGGCATCGCCCCAGAGGATGTGCATCGGATTTTCGAGCGCTTTTACAAGGCCGACCGCACCCGCAGCGAAGGGGGCACCGGCCTGGGCCTGGCCATCGCCCGCCACATCGTCGAGGGCCACGGCGGCCGCATCTGGGTGGAGAGTGAGCCAGGCCGGGGAGCGACCTTTTTCTTTACCCTACTCAAGGCATGATTATGTCTAGCAAACAGCGGTTGGCGGCGCTGGCGGCGCCAAGATCTGAGGGAAGCTGGGCGCTGCTGGCCGGTGTGGCCGCGCTGCTGCTCTACCTGCCCACCCTCTCCCCCTCGGTGGTGTGGGACGACGGCGGCGAGTTGCAGATGCTGTCGCGCCTGCTGGGGGTGGCGCACCCCACCGGGTATCCCCTGGCCCTGCTGTTGGGCTGGCTGTTCACACATCTGCCCGCCGGCGATGTGGCCCTGCGGGTGACGCTGCTCTCCACCTTCAGCAGCGCCGCGGCGGTGAGCGTCAGTTATCTGCTGGCCCGCAGCCTGGACGCGGGGCGGACGCCGGCCCTGCTGGCCGCGCTCACCCTGGCCGCGGCCCAACGGGTGTGGATGCACGCCACCGCCACCGAGGTGTACGGGCTGGCCAACCTGCTGATGTTGCTGGGGCTGTGGCTGTTGGTGCGCTGGGGCCGCGGCCAGGCCCCGCTGTGGCAGCCGGCGCTGGCCCTGGGCCTGGGCCTGACGCATCACATCAGCCTGCGTTTGTGGGGGCCGGCCGTGCTGCTCTATCTCTTCTGGACGGCGCCGGGGCTGCTGCGCCGCCCCCGGCAGTGGCTGCCGGCCGCGGGGGCGCTGCTGTTGCCCCTGACGCTCTACGCGCTGCTGCCCCTGCGCGCCCAGCATTTCCTGGCCCAGCCGCAGTGGCAGGGGGAAATCCTGGGCATCCGCAAGGTCGTGGCCTCCGGTTTGGTGACGCCGCACTATTTCGGCGGCGTGGACAACCTGATCCTGGCGCTGGATTATGGCGCCGAATTCCTGGCCGGCGATTTTTTGGGGCTGAGCGCGCTGCCCCAATTCGCCGCGCAGTTGGACCAGCAATTCCCCTGGCCGGCGACGGCGTTGGCCGGGCTGGGCGTGATCCTGCTGTGGCGGCGGCGCCCGCGCGAGGCCGGGCTGCTGACTGTGAGCGCGGTCTTTTCGTTGTGGGCGGCGCTACGTTTTCTGGCCGCGGTGGGGGAGGATGGCGACAATTTCATCCCCCTCTACCTGTTGATGGGGGCCTGGCTGGCCGTGGCCATGGCATGGGTGCTGGAATCGGGCCAGCGCTGGCTACGACCGCCCTGGCCGCAGCGCTTGCTGTTACTCTTGTTGATCCTGCTGCCGCTGTGGAACATGGCCCGCGGCTGGCCCCTGGCCCTGCAACGGCGGCAAGTGGATGTGCGCGCGCAGGCCGCAGCGCTGCTGGCGCAGCCATTGCCCACGGGCGCGCTGCTGGCAGGAGAGTGGGCCGCGGTGACGCCCCTGCGCTATCTGCAACGGGTGGAGGGCCTCCGCCCTGATCTCTGGATCGTGGCCACCGATGTGGCGGGCGAGCAGGTCTTGTGGCAGCGGGCCATGGCCGCGGACGCGCCCTATTTTTTGCTGCGCCGCAGCCAGGGCCGGCTGTGGCTGCTGCCCGCAGTCACCGTCACCGATGCCGCGGCCATTTCGCACCCCGACAGCCGCCGCCTGAACGATCAGGTGCGCTGGCTGGGCTATGATCTGGCCCCGGCTTCACCGCAGCCTGGCCAAACCCTGGCGCTGACGCTGTTCTGGGGGGTAGATGCGACCCCGACGCAGGCGTGGAGCACCTTCATCCACCTGCTGGACGCGCAGGGCGAGAAGGTGGCGCAGGTGGATCGGACGCCTCTGGCCGATCACTACCCGCCGCCGCAGTGGCAGCCAGGGCAAGTGCTGGCCGACGCGTACGAATTGACCCTGCCCGCGGGGCTGGCTGCGGGCCGTTATCAGCTTGTGTTCGGGGCCTACCGGGGGGACGAGCGTTTCGATTGGACGGACGGTCTGTCCACGCAGCCGCTGGCCGAGATCGTGATCGCGCCTTGAGGGGAGCGCGGAGGTCAAGCGGTCGGAGCGCTGCGAGCGCTGCGACCGCTGCCGCGCCGGTCACGGGCAAGGGGGGGAGACGTGAAGGTCAAGCGGTCGGAGCGCTGCGAGCGCTCCGACCGCTGCCGCGGGGAAGAACGAAGGCACGTTAAGGGAACTTAATAATATTTTAACATGCCCTTGAGGACAAAGATTTTATATCTTGCTAAAATGATGTCAAAATCAAGAGATTAGAATAATTTAGATAAATATTCGTAATAGTTCATCTTATTCTGTTATTGCGAACGCAGTAAAACAATCGCCAAGATGGCTCGTCGATTTTGGAGACACCAATTAGCGTTAGAGATTGTTTTTTGGCTATTTTCCTTCGCAATGACACGATAAGATGAATTATTACAAATATTCTATAAAAATTACAAGAGTTTATATCAACCAAAAAACAACACACTATCATCAAAAATCCATCTCTCTGGAGGAGAAATGCGACGTAGTATCCTGTTTCTGAGTCTGTCCCTCGTCCTTTTGATCGCCGCTGCCTGCGGCGGTACGACCGCGCCCACGCCGCAGGTGGTGCGCGAGACCGTCGTCGTTGAAGTGACCAAAGAAGTGGAAAAGGTCGTACAAGCCACTGTGGTGGTCGAAAAAGTGGTCGAGAAAGAAGTGCAAAAAGTGGTCGAAGTCCTGGGCCTGCCCGAGGTCAATCCCTTGCAAGTCTCCGGCGACATCATCGTGGCGGGCAGTTCCACCGTCTTCCCCCTGACCGAACGCATGGCTGAGCGCTTCCGCGATGAAGGCTACGCCGGCAACATCACCATCGACTCCATCGGCTCCGGCGCCGGCTTCGAGCGCTTCTGCAAGGCCGGCGAGAGCGACATCGCCAACGCCTCCCGCGCCATCAAGGAGAGCGAGGTCGAGAGCTGCCGCAGCATCGGCCGCGAGCCGATCGAGTTCCGCGTCGGCACCGACGCCCTGGCCGTGGTCGTCAACCCCCAGAACGACTGGATCGGCTCTGCAGGGATCACCGTTGCCGAACTGGCCCGCATCTTCTCCAACCAGGCGACGAACTGGGCCGACATCAACCCCGCCTGGCCCAACCAGCCGATCAAACGCTTCAGCCCCGGCACCGACTCCGGCACCTTCGATTACTTCATCGAAGCCGTGATGGACCCCAACTTCGACAAGAAAGGCGAGGAAGCCCTCCTCTCCGCCGCCAACCTGCAGCTCTCCGAGGATGACAATGTCCTCGTCCAGGGCGTCTCCGGCGACCTCTACGCCATCGGTTACTTCGGCTTCGCCTACTTCGAAGAAAACCGCGCCAGCCTGCGCGACCTCGCCATCGAGGGCGTCGCCCCCAGTGTCGATAGCGTCAACGCCGGCGAATATCCCCTCGCTCGCCCCCTCTTCATCTACTCCGACCCTGGCGTCATGGCTGCCAAGCCCCAGGTCGCCGCCTTCATCAACTTCTACCTCTCCTTCGTCGATGATGAGGTGATCGATGTCGGCTACTTCCCCGCCGCCACCGACGCCCTCAACACCGCCCGCCAAAACTGGCTGAATGCCGCCGGCCAATAACATCCGGCCGTGAGAAGTCTACACAGATGGGAAGGGACAGAGCAGCGGTGGCGCCGGCTCGGTTCCTTCCCATCTGTGGCTGAAAGGGGGCAGTCACAGGCTGCGCCCCTGTTCGCGCCCCGCGCGGGGTCTCATTTATAATCCTCTCCCGAATCCTCCCTTCTCCCGCACCCCCCTCCAGGATGCGTCCATGTCCCAAGACATCCCTCTGCCGCTGCCCACTGCGCCTGTAGATCTGCGTCGCCGGCCCCGAAGAGGCGAACAGGTTATCCAACTGTTTCTGTGGTTTTCAGGGCTGCTTTCGATTCTGATCACCCTTGGGATTGTAGCGGTGCTCCTTTTCGATGCCCTGGCCTTCTTCCGCCGGCCCGAAGTTGGGCTGGGAGAATTCTTCACCGGCGTGGTGTGGCAGCCACAGATCCTGAAGTTTGGGCTTTTCCCCCTCTTCAACGCCACCATGTTGACCAGCGCCATCGGCCTGTTGGTGGCGGTGCCGCTGGGTCTGATGATTGCCATTTACCTGAGCGAGTACGCATCGCCGCGTGCGCGTGGCATTCTCAAGCCGGTGTTGGAGATCCTGGCCGGCGTGCCAACCGTGGTCTTCGGCTATTTCGCCCTGAACTTCATGACGCCCATCCTGCAGGGTATCTTTGGCAAAGATGTGGTCGAGGTGTTCAACGTTGCCTCGGCCGGCATCGTCATCGGCATCCTGATCATCCCGCTGATCAGTTCCATGACCGAAGATGCGCTGAGTGCTGTACCGCGCGCGCTGCGCGAGGGCGCCTATGCGCTGGGCGCCACCCGGCTGGAGACGGCGGCCAAGATCGTGCTGCCCGCGGCGATCTCCGGCATCGCCGCGGGCATCATCGTCGGCATGTCGCGCGCCGTGGGCGAGACCATGGTGGTGGCCATTGCGGCCGGCGCCGGCCCGCGCAATTTCGCCAGTTGGAGCGAGGCGCTGGGCGGGCTGAACCTCCTCAATCCCTTCAAGGCGGCTGAAACCATGACCGGCCACATGGTGCGCATCAGCGGCGGCGATCTGAGCTACGATTCGATCGACTACGACAGCATCTTCGCCATCGGCATGATGCTCTTCATCTTCACCATGATCCTGAACCTGATCAGCCGCTGGATTGTCAAGCGCTTCCGCGAGGAGTATTGATCATGGCCGTCGAAAAACGCCCGAATGGCGCCTTCCCGCAGGATGAAGCCTATACCGGTTTTGTACGCAAACGGCGACGGGTAGGGACTTTCTTCCGCACGCTTTTCCTGCTGGCCACGGTGCTGGGCATTGTCATCCTGGCCCTGCTCGTGCTGGACGTGGCCAACGATGCGTTCGGCTACGTGGCTGTGCAGAACCGGATCGACCCGGAAACCCTGATCGATCGCTACTACAAGACACAGATGCTGGCCATGCCGCGCACCTTGACCAGCGAAGACGACGTGGTGCTGGCCGATGGTATTGCTGCGCGGCCCGGCGCCATCGGCTTCTTTGGCCTTTCCTACTATCAGGATCGCAGCGAACAACTGCGCGCGCTGAACATCGATGGCGTGGCGCCGACCACGGACAACGCCGTCAGCGACGACTATCTGCTGGGCCGGCCGCTCTTTCTCTACACCAGCCAGGGGAACCTGCTGCGCCAGCCCCAGGTGGCGGCTTTCGTTAACTTCTATCTCAACAACGCCGCACAGGTAGCCGAGGAAGTGGGCTACGTCAACGCCAGTGCAGAGAATCTGGCTGAAGGCCTGTCCCAGTGGGAGCGCGCTACCGGCCTCACTGCCTCAACCGTCGATACGTTGTACCCGGCCAGCGGCGCCATCCGCGTGGCCGGCAGTTCGACCGTGCAGCCCATTACCCAACGCATGGCTGAGCGTTTCCAGGCCGAGCTGCCCTTCAGCGGAGAGTTCAGCATTGACGGCGGCGGCACGCTGGCCGGTTTCCAGCGGCTGTGCCGGGACCAGGACATCGACCTGGCCGATGCCAGCCGGGCGATGGAGCGTCCTGACGTGGCCGTCTGCCGTAACAACAAGATCGAGCCGCTCGCCTTTGTCGTCGGCGCCGACGCCATCACGGTGGCGGTCAGCCAGCAAAACGATTTCCTGAACGGTATCACCCGTGAACAACTGCGCCAGATCTTCATCGGCGCGGAGCGCTGGAACGAGGTCGACCCCAGTTGGCCCGACTCTGCAATCTTACGCTTCATTCCCGGCGAGGACAGCGGGACGCTGGACTTCTTCGTGGCGCAGGTCTTCGGCGACAGCCTGGAAGAGCTGCCCAAGGAGGATTTGCTGGCGATTCTGACGGCCAACATCTCGGCCGGCCGGCTGCGGGCGCTGAACGCCGAACGCTCGCTGGTGGATCGTGCTCAGGAGGAGATGGTCGAGCTGGTGCTCAGCGAAGTGGTGCGGCCCGACGTGGTGGAAAGCTGGTCGTTCACCGAGTCACTCTTCAATCGGGATGAGATCGACGCGCAAGTGGCGTCCATTCCCAACGCCGTCCTCGAGTTCAAGGCCTGGCTGAACTGGGACTTCATTACCTCGCCCCAGTCCTCCAACCCGACGCTGGCCGGCATCCGCACCGCCATCCTGGGCTCCCTCTGGGTGACTCTGATCGCCTTCCTCGTGTCCGTGCCGCTGGGCGTGGGGGCAGCCACCTATCTGGAGGAATACAGCAAGGGCAGCAAGCTCGATGGCCTGATCGAGACCAACATCAACAACCTGGCCGGCGTACCGTCGATCATCTACGGCATGTTGGGCCTGGCTGTCTTCGTACGCTACTTTGGCCAGATCACCAGCGGCATCGCCTTCGGCGCGGCTGACCCCAGCACCGGCAACGGACGCACGATCCTCTCTGCCGGCCTGACCCTGGGGCTGCTGATCCTGCCGCTGGTGATCATCAACGCCCGCGAGGCGATCCGCGCGGTGCCGCGAGCCTTCCGCGAGGCGTCCTACGGCCTGGGCGCCACCAAGTGGCAGACGACGTGGAGCCATGTGTTGCCCAACGCCATCCCTGGCATCCTGACCGGCGTGATCCTTTCGGTCTCGCGCGCCTTTGGCGAGACAGCTCCCTTGATTGTGGTGGGCGTCTCTACTTTCATCGTGGTTGATCCATCAGGGCCCTTCTCGAAGTTCACCACGCTGCCTGTGCAGATCTTTCAGTGGACCTCCCGGCCGCAGGAGGAATTCCAGCGCCTGGCCGCCGCCGCGATCCTGGCGCTGCTTTTCCTGCTGCTGGCGCTCAACGCCACGGCCATCTACCTGCGCAACCGCTTCAAGCGCAATTACTAAAACCCGCCTAGAAATCGGATTTCTGGAGATACGACATGGCATTGAACAACTCAACCAACAGCAACGGCGCCAACGGCAAATATGCGGCCGAGGCGCACGGCCTCAACATCTACTATGGCGCCTTCCAAGCCGTGCGCGACATCCGCCTGCAGATCGAGCGTCAGAAGATCACCGCGCTGATCGGCCCCTCCGGCTGCGGCAAGAGCACGGTGCTGCGCGCCTTCAATCGCATGAACGATCTGATCCCAGTGGCCCGCACCGAGGGCAACGTGCTCTTCCACGGCAAGAACATCTACGATCCCGATGTGGACGCGGTCGAGGTGCGCCGCCGCGTGGGCATGGTCTTCCAGAAACCCAACCCCTTCCCCAAGAGCATCTACGAGAACATCGCCTGGGGCGCCAAGATCAACGGCTACAAGGGCAATCTGGATGATCTGGTGGAGGAATCGCTGCGCGGCGCGGCGCTGTGGGACGAGGTCAAGGACAAGCTGAAGGAGAGCGGCTATTCCCTCTCCGGCGGCCAGCAGCAGCGCCTGTGCATCGCCCGCGCCATCGCCATCAAGCCCGACATCATCCTGATGGACGAGCCCTGCTCGGCGCTGGACCCCATTGCGACGCTGCGGGTCGAAGAGCTGATGAAGGAATTGACCGAGCACTACACGATCATCATCGTCACCCACAACATGCAGCAGGCGGCGCGTGTCTCGGACTACACCGCCTTCTTCACGGTCAAGGACGATCGCACCGGTTACCTGGAGGAGTTTGGCGTGACGAAAGAAATGTTCACCAGGCCTAAGAGCCAGGTGACTGAAGATTACATCACAGGACGGTTTGGATAATGGCTGAGAAAACAGTGCTTTTCCTTTGCACCGGCAACTCCTGCCGCAGCCAGATGGCGGAGGGTCTGGTCAATCATTTCCTGGCCGGGCGTTGGCGGGCCTATTCCGCCGGCGTGGCACCCTCCGGCTATGTGCATCCGCTGGCGATCGCGGTCATGGCGGAATTGGGCATCGACATCGCCGGCCAGCACTCCAAACACGCGGACGAACTGCGCGATGTGGCCTTCGATATGGTGATCACCGTCTGCGACGATGCGGCGGAAACCTGCCCCCTGTGGCTGCGCCAGGGGCAGGTCGTGCACATCCCCTTTTACGACCCGGCCCAGGCCACCGGCACGCCCGCGGAGCGCATGGCCATCTTCCGCCGCGTGCGCGATGAGATTCGGGAGCAGGGGGTGGGGAGGTTGGTTGGTTAGTTGGTTAGTTGGTTGGTTGGTTAGTTGGTTGGTTGGTTGGTTGGTTGGTTGGTTTTTTTGTGCCGGAAGACAAATGGGTTACAATTGTCATTCAATATCCAATACCCAATACTCACTATCTAATATCCACAAAAATGTCATCAGGCGAGCGTTTGGTTGAATTGAGTGGTTTGTTTCTGAAACTGGGCGTGATCGGTTTTGGCGGGCCGGCCGCGCATATCGCCATGCTGGAGGATGAGGTGGTGCAGCGGCGGCGCTGGCTGAGCCGGGAACATTTTCTCGATCTGGTGGGCGCGACCAACCTGATCCCCGGCCCCAATTCCACCGAAATGACGATGCACGTGGGTTTCCTGCGCGCAGGCTGGCCAGGGCTGATCGTGGCCGGGGCCAGTTTCATCCTGCCAGCGGTGCTGCTGACCGGCCTGCTGGCCTGGTTTTACGTCCGCTTCGGGGCGCTGCCGCAGGTCGAGCCTTTCCTTTTCGGCGTCAAGCCGGCGGTGCTGGCGATCATCCTCACCGCTGTGTGGCGGCTGGGCCGGGCCGCAGCCCGCAATGCGCGGCTGCTGGTCATCGGCGGGGCGGTGGGGCTGGGTGTGCTGCTGGGGCTGAATGAGGTGCTGGCGCTGCTGCTGGGCGGCGTCATCGGCATGCTGTGGCTGCGCCAGAGCGCGGCCCTGCTGGGCCTGCTGGCGCCCGGTCTCGGTCTCTCCTGGCCCGGCGGCCTGCTGGCCGCGGCCAATGAGGTCTCTCTCTGGCAATTGGGGGGCTTCTTTTTGCTGATCGGCAGCGTGCTCTACGGCAGCGGCTACGTGCTCATCGCCTTTTTGGAAGGGGGCCTGGTGCAGCGGTTCGGCTGGTTGACGCAACAGCAATTGCTCGACGCCATCGCCATCGGCCAGTTCACGCCGGGGCCGGTGCTGTCCACCGCGACCTTCATCGGCTACATCCTGGCCGGCTGGCCGGGGGCGATCGTTTCCACCATCGGCATCTTTTTGCCCTCCTTTTTATTCGTAGCCGCGCTCAACCCCTGGATTCCCCGCCTGCGTCGTTCGCCGTGGACGGGGGCCTTTCTGGACGCGGTCAATATCAGCGCCGTGGGCTTGATGGCAGCTGTGCTGATCAAACTGGCGCTGGTCACCCTGGCCAGTTGGCAGGCGGCGCTGATCGCGCTGGTCGCGGGCGGGGCCGCGCTGCGTTGGCGTCTGAACGCCGGCTGGCTGGTGTTGGGCGGCGCCCTGGCCGGCTGGCTGCTCCTGCTCATCCGCCCATGATACCAACGCGTTTAGATGGACGGTGGACGATGGACGAAGGACGATGGACGAAGGACGATGGATCGTTGTTCATCAACAATCAACGACTAATGACGAATAACCAATAACCAATAACCAATAACCAATAATTAACGACTACAGCCTTCCTCAGGAAAGGATTGAATCATGATGATACGAAAGACCTTCGACCAAAGCCTGCAACAGTTGCAGAACGACCTGCTGGTGCTCGGCGCCGGGGTGGAGAATGCCCTGGCGCAGTCGGTGACGGCGCTGAAACAACAGGACGCCGAACAGGCGCGCACGCTGATCGCCGCGGACCGGGAGATCGACGCCAAACGCTACGACATCGAGGCGCAGGCGTTGATGCTGATTGCCACCCAGCAGCCCATGGCCGGGGATATGCGCACCCTGGCCGCCACCCTCTTCATCGCCAATGAACTGGAACGCATGGGAGACTATGCCAAAGGCATCGCCCGCATCACCCTGCGCATCGGCAGCGCCCCCCTGATCAAACCCCTGATCGACATCCCCCGCATGGTCGCCATCGTCTGCGATATCCTCCGCCGCAGCCTGCTGGCCTTCGTCCATCGCGATGAGCCCGCGGCGCGGGCGATCATCGTCGTGGATGATGATGTCGACGCCCTCTACGCCCAGGTGTACCGGGAGCTGATCACCCTGGTGCTGGGCAAGCCGAGCGATATCGAGCAGGCGAACCTGCTGCTGTGGGCCGCGCACAATCTGGAACGGGCGGCGGATCGCGTCACCAACATCTGCGAACGCGTGATCTATTCCGTAACCGGCGCACTGGTAGAAACAGGCTGGCAAGAGGACGATCAGCCACAATTGCCTGGATCTAACGTTTCTAAGCCCTAAAGGTTTCTGGAGACGTTTAGGATTTTTTAGCCGCAACCGCTTTGATCAGGGTGATCAGCGTGAATGCGCTCCAGAAAATGGCCCAGATGCCGGTCAGCATGCCGGCTACGGCGATCAAGGTGTCGTTGTTCGTGGGTTCATAGCGCACGCCATCGGGGGTAAGGCGGATGAAGCCGCGGGGTGTGGCCTTGCCCCCCCCGCCCCCGCCCCCGCCGCCAGCTTCCGTCTCCTCCCCGCCAAAGCCATAGCCGAAGCCATACATGACATCGGCCACGGGGATGATCACCTCTTGCTCGTGCGAGATGGGGTCGCCGAACACGCTGGCCACGTCCAGGTCGGCCAACATATCTTCGATCGGTTGTTGCACTGCTTCTGCGAGTGTTGTCATGGTCGTCATAGCTCCTGGGAAGACTTGATCGCGCGGCGCTGCCACAGCCGCAGCAGCGCGATCAGAAAGATAGCGACGCCGGCAATGCCGGCCGCGGCGGCCAACATGCCCAGCAACGCATCCTTGGTGGGGATGGGCAGCTCCAGCCGGTTTTGCGAGCCGTCAGGATGGTGGAGCAGCACATGGGTGGGTGAGAGATGGAGGAAAGCGCCGGCAGCCTGACCTTCCGGCGCCCGCCAGCGCCAGCCGCTCAGCCGGGCCGCGGGCTGGATCTCCCAGCCCGCCACGCTCTGCCGTAGGCCCAGCCGCTCTTCTCGAATCGGTTTGAACATCATCAAAACGCTCCTTTTATAGCGATTACAATACCAATTCCGCCATCACCCGCACGGCGGCGATGTCGAAGGTGGCGACGTTGAGGGTGGTCACGGGGCTGGCCCGCCAGGCATGCAGCCGTTCGGCGATGCGCTCTTTAGGCCCGCACAGCGCCACCTCATCTACCAGCGCGTCGGGCACCAGGGCCATGGCCAGACCCTTGTCGCCGGCCAGGAAGGCATCCTGAATCTTGTTGGCTGCCTCCTCGTAGCCGTAACGGCAGGCCAAATTATAATAGAAATTCTGCTCGCGCGCACCCATGCCGCCGATGTAGAGGGCCACGAAGGGCTTGATCTGGTTGCGGCAGGCCTCGACGCTGGCGCCCACTGCTACCGGCACCGTGGCCGAGATATCGAACTGCTGCCAGCCCTTGCCTCCGCCCGCTTTGGCAAACCCAGAAGCGATAGCCGCGCCGTAGGCCGCGTCGAAATGCGCCGGCGAGAGGAAAAAGGGCAGCCAGCCATCCGCGATCTCCGCGGTCAACGCCACATTCTTGGGGCCAATGGCGGCCAGATAGATGGGCAGATGCGCGCGCCCGTGCAAAATGCTCTTCAACGGCTTGCCCAGGCCGGTGGCATCCGCGCCCTGGTAGGGGATCTGGTAATGCTCGCCCTGATGCACGAGCGGTTCCTGGCGGCGGAAAATGGCGCGCAGGATGCTGACATATTCGCGGGTCTTGCCCAGGGGCTTGCCATAGGGCTGGCCATGCCAGCCTTCCACCACCTGCGGGCCAGAGAGGCCCAGGCCCAGCAGCAAGCGTCCGCCGGAGAGTTGATCCAGGGTCATGGCGGTCATGGCAGTGTTAGCGGGCGTGCGCGCCGGCATCTGCAAGATGGCGGTGCCCAAGTGGATGCGCGAGGTGAGCGCGCCCAGCCAGGCCAGCGGCGTCACCGCGTCCGAGCCGTACGATTCCGCGGCCCAGACCACGTGATAGCCCAGCCGCTCCGCCTCCAGCACCATGTCCACCGGCAATTGCACGGCGCGGCCAGAATAGCCAAGATTGAGTCCGAGTCGTAAGGGAGTTTTCATCAGTATTCAGTGGTCAGTATTCAGTGGTCAGTAGTCAGTGGTCAGTAGTCAGTGGTCAGTATTCAGTGGTCAGTAGTCAGTGGTCAGTGGTCAGTATTCAGTGGTCAGTGGTCAGTATTCAGTGGTCAGTAACCAGCATTTATAACAAAAAACGACTGAATACTGAATACTGAATACTGATTACTGATTACTGATTACTGAATACTAGAGTCGTTGCAGAATATAAGAGGAAGCAGTAGAATGACGGTTTATCAATACCAGCCACCAGCATTCTGAGGACAGGACAATGATCAA
>JAANMV010000617.1_pt1 | contig 43839 bp, 46 predicted proteins | sample 7279661 | NCBI WGS metagenome assembly JAANMV01 (sample SAMN14094540, study PRJNA606508) | bioreactor metagenome | isolation source: A lab-scale SPAN reactor treating ammonium-rich wastewater day 121 | place: Ireland: Galway | collected 2017-05-16
GTGATCCGGACAGCGACAGGCTGCACGGGCGTTGCAGCGAAGGTGGCCCCGTCAGCCGAGTATTCGATCTGCATGGCGGTGATGTCTGGGGCAACGACCTGCACGTCCCCACCGGCGATCTGACGGGTCAGCGAGGCCACGCCATCCACAGTCTGGATCGCGTAGTGAATGACGTCCACGCGACCGAGGATCGTCTGCGGGGTGTAGGGGAACGTGATGGTGGTCGCCGGGTGAAGCACGGCGGGGGTGGCGGGACTGGTGCAGGGGTTGGTGTCGTGCAGTTTGACCCAGTTCGAGGCGCTGCCGGTGGTGACCAGGGCATACTCGCCGCCGGTGAAGACATCGTCACACTCTTTGCTGGCAGAGTTCGGGGTGATGATCCGGGTGGTGGAACTGTTGTTGTAGGCGTTGCTGGTGGGGTAGCCGGGCGGAGCATCCACACGGAAGATGTTCTCCGCAGCCATCCGCGTCACGGAGAAGCTGGTGTTCCCGGAAGCGAACGCCGCCAGACCGCCGGGCAGACTCCCGCCGGACCGGACGACGCGGGGGCCCATGGATTCCCGCAGGTCCATGCTCATCAGCTCCAGAGAGGCTCGCATACTCTCATCCACGCTCAGCTGAAGGGCGCTGCGGGCCTTCACGCTCCCCGTGGTGACAAGCATGTTGAGCAGGAGGCCAAGCACGATCAGGGAAAGGGCGGCGGCGACGAGCAGTTCGACCAGGGTGAAGCCCGCCTGAACCTGGGCGGGGGTAGACCTTTGGGGCTTACTGAAGGACATACGTGGCTGCCTCCAAAGTCTGCTTCCGCGCTTCGTCCCTAACCTGAACGGAGACCTGCCAGAGCTCGCGATTCGTGCCGGCCTGAAGGCGCGTGCCGGTGATCACGCTTCGAAAGGCCTGGAATCGTGCGTTCATGTCGGTGGCACTGAGGGAATGGGAGGGAATGGCGTCCGTGCCGTAATCGTGGCCTGTCGGGTAGGTGCAGCTGAAGGTGGTCGCCGTGCCCGTGCAGACGCTGCCGGTGGCCTGGAGGGGTTCCTGGTTGGCGCGGTAGCGGTCCAGCCAGCTCTCGGCGACGGAGTTCACCGTGGTCCTGCTTCGTGAGGCCGCGTCGGTGCGCATGGACGAGATGAGCAGGGTGCTCAGTGAAGTGATGACCACCAGGACGATGGTCATGGCCACGAGCACTTCCACTACCGTAAACCCCTGCTGCTGTGGCACCCGGTTCATTCGCGCCTCGCGATGCCCAGGGCCGTGACCGATATCGTCTTGAGTCCGCTGCCCAGCAGCGCCTTGATGGTGGTCGAGGATGTTAGCTGACCGGTCTGGTTGTAGGTCTCCACGAACCCTCTGGAGGAGAAGACGTACTCGCGGGTAATCGTATTGGGGAAATCCAGGATCGGCTTGGAATAGGTGGAGGTGCGGATCACGGTCCAGGGGCCGGACTTGGTGGCGGCGGTCTCGATCACGTAGTTCCGCGCGTCCACCAGCCGGATGCGTCGCACCTGGCCGGTCGCCAGGGTTCGTGTACGTGAAACATTGAAGTCACTGGTGAGCTCAGCGAGAAAGTTGTCAGCCCGGAGCTTCTCGCGCCATCCGGCTGCCGACATGAAGCCAATCGAGAGAAGGATGCCCAGGACGGCCAGGGTGACCAGCATTTCCAGCAGCGTGAACCCCTGGGTGGACTGCGGTTGCTTCATCGGACCTCCAGGCAAGGAGCCGCCGGGACGGTTCCCCCATTCCTTGGAGCGCTCCTTCCCGACCGGTATTGCCAGACTCATATTCTCCCCATTGTGGGGGATTGATGGTGATGCGTCCAGAGTTTCTTATGGAATTTTACTTTCCCCCGAAGATTAAAGTTTCAATGTCGAACGAGTAAGGGCACCGCCTGTTTGCCCATTTCTTCAGCCGCAGGTCTGGGGACACCGGCTGCCTGCCAATGCAGACGCCTGCGCATGGGATGTGCTTGACTGGGCCATGACCGACAGCCCGGTGGTGGCCCCGGTGGCCCGTCCTGAAAGCCTGCTTGCCCTGCAGTTCCCGAGTGATCCTCAGGTGTCGCCGGATGGGCGGCGGGTGGCGTTCGTGCTGTCGCGGGTGGAGGAAGAGGAGCCGCTGAAGCCGCAGAAGGACTGGGCGCGGCCCCGTTACCGTTCGCATATCTGGTTGTCGGAGGGCGGGCCGGCGCGGGCGTTCACGGCCGGGGAGGGACGAGACCATTCGCCGCGCTGGTCGCCGGACGGGCAGACGCTGGCGTTCGTGCGGGACGGCGCGGGCCGGCAGGGGCAGCTGTACCTGTTACCGGTGGCGGGCGGCGAGGCGCGGCGCGCCACAGGGTTCCGGAACGGGGTGCAGGGGCTACAGTGGAGTCCGGACGGGCGGTTCATCGCGTTCCTGACCCTGGCGGACGATGAGGACAAGCGGGATGAGCGGGGGGAGGCGCGGGTGATCACTCGGGCGCGGTACCGGTTCAATGGGCTGGACTGGTTGCCGGAGGTGCCGGCGCGGCTGTGGCTGTACGACGTGCAGGGGAACGAGGTGCGGGAGTGGTACGCGCCGGCGGTGGGGCTGAGTGCGTTCCAGTGGCGGCCGGATTCGAGCGGGGTGCTGCTGGTGGGCAGCCGGGATGACCTGGAGGCGAGCCAGTGGCGGAACGAGGTGTTCGAGCTGCCGCTGGACGGGGCCGCGCGGCAGCTGACGGACTGGCAGGCGTCCATTCAGGCGGTGGTGCCGCACGTGGACGGCGGGTTCGTGCTGGTGGGCCGGGAGGCGGGGCAGCGGAACACCCGGTACGCGCACCTGTACCGGTTCGCGCCGGACGGTTCGTGGGCGGAGGTGGATGCCGGGCGGGATTTCCCGCTGGGGAACCTGGTGGGCGGGGACTGCCACGTGGGGACCATGCCGGATTCACCCGCGTGGCTGGATGACGGAACGCTGCTGGTGCTGGGGACCGTGCGCGGCAGCGCGGGGCTGTTCCGGATCGGCATGGACGGGGTGGTGGCGGCGCAGGATCACGATCCGGAGGGCGTGATCGCGGCGTTCACGGCGCGGGGGGGCGGGGTGGCGCTGCTGCGGGAGAGCGCGTCCCGGTTCCCGGAGGTGGAGTTGAACGGCGTGCGCGTCACGGACCTGAATGCGGCGCTGCCGTTCCCGGCGCGGGTGCCGCAGCGCGTGACTTTCCCGACCGGACTCGGGGAAGGTGAGGGCTGGGTGCTGCTGCCGGACGGCGAGGGACCGGTGCCGGCGCTGCTGAACATTCACGGCGGGCCGCACACCGATTACGGGCACGCGTTCACGCACGAGTTCCAGCTGATGGCCGCGCGCGGCTACGGGGTGTGTTACAGCAACCCGCGCGGGTCGGTGGGGTACGGGCAGGCCTGGGTGGACGACATTCACGGCCGCTGGGGCACCGTGGATCAGGCGGACCTGCTGGCCTTCTTCGACCGCTGTCTGGAGGCCGCGCCACGCCTGGACGGGGGGCGCACGGGCGTGATGGGCGGCAGTTACGGCGGGTTCATGACGAACTGGATCACGGCGCACACCGACCGCTTCCAGGTGGCGGTGACGGACCGCAGCATCTGCAACCTGATCAGCTTCGGCGGGACCAGCGACATCGGGCTGCGGTTCTGGGACGACGAGCTGGGCCTGAACTTCCACCGCCGGGCGGACCAGGCGCGGCTGTGGGAGATGAGCCCGCTGCAGTACGTGGAGAACGTGCGCACGCCCACGCTGATCGTGCACAGCGTGCTGGACCACCGCTGCCCGATCGAGCAGGCCGAGCAGTGGTACGCCGCCCTGACGCTGCACGGCGTGCCGGTGCGTTTCGTGCGCTTCCCCGGCGAGGACCATGAGCTGAGCCGCTCGGGTCGCCCGGACCGGCGCCTGACGCGCCTGCACGAGTACCTGGACTGGCTGGACCGCTGGCTGAACCCGAAGGAGCAGCCAGAGCGTCCCTCCCGGGAAACCGCCACGGCCTGAGAGGCCGAAGACAACGCGAAACAGGCCGGGATCCCCTCCCGGCCTGTTCTGTCTCAGGGCCGTGCCCCGAGCTCAGTTTGATGCTGTGGGTTATTCCTCGTCGTTGCGGCGGTTGGTCCAGCCGCGGTCGGCGCGGGCGCGGGGACGGAAGCCGCCCTCGCTGCCCCCCTCACGGGCGCCCTCGGCGTTGTCGCGGGGACGGAACTCGCGGTCACCGAAGCTCTGACGCTCATTACCGCGGAAACCGCCGCGGTCCTCGCGGGGACGGAAGCCCCCACGGTCCCCGCCGTCACGGCCCTGGAATCCGCCACGGTCGTTGCCGCGGAAGCCGCCACGGTCCCCGCCGCCCTGATACCCGCCGCGGTCCTCGCGGGGACGGAAGCCCCCACGGTCCCCGCCGTCACGGCCCTGGAACCCGCCACGATCGTTGCCGCGGAAGCCGCCACGGTCCCCGCCCTGGCCGCCGGGGCGGAAGCCGCCGGACTGGGCCGGCGCCTGGCCCTGGCTCTCGCGGAGTTCGCGCATCTCGCGGCGCAGGCCGCGGATTTCCTTGCCCTGGGCTTCGAGCATTTCCTTCATCTCGCCCAGCAGACCCAGCAGGTCGTCGGCGTCGATGAATTCTTCCTCGTACTCCTCGTCCTGCTCACCGGCGCCGGCAGTCTGGGCGGCCTGGCCCTCGCTGGCGGCTTCCTCGGCGTCCAGGACGGCGTCCTCGTCGGGTTCGCCCTGAAGCTCGGGAATCACGGCCTGCACGTCCTGGGGGGCGTCCGCGCTGGTGTATTCGGGCTGCCCGTCCGGGCGCAGGTCATTCTGATCGGTCATGTGCTACTCCTTTTCCCGCCGTGGCGGGCGTACCCCCGAGTCTACCACCCGGGGCGTGAAGGGCCGGCGTGGCCCATGGCCCCTTCAGGATGCCGCGTGGGTGCCCGGAGTGAACTTGGGGAAAATTTGAGCTTCGGTTCAGCGGAACAGGGTGCGCAGCAGCACCCGCAGCAGCGGCTGAAGCACCACGCCGGTCAGGACGCCCCCGCCCAGGGCGAGCAGGCCGTTCCAGCCCAGACCCAGCCACAGGGCGATGAACGTGAAGGTCCCCAGGGCCGTGGCAATCAGGGTGGCGAACCGCCGGGCGTTGTCGTCGGGCGTCCAGGAGTTCAGGTCCATACCCCTCCAGCCTGCCATGCGGGGCCCGGGCAGACGCCCCGCGCCACGGTCACGTCCGGGGGGCCCAGCCTATACTCGGCCGCATGACGCGCATCAAGCCCGCTCTCCTGCTGGGGTTCGCCGTGACGTTCGCCTCGTGCGCGGGCGCGCAGACGCGGACCGTGAACATCGGCCTGGGGTACCTGCCGAACGTGCAGTTCACGCCGTTCTACGTCGCGGACCGGCTGGGGTACTTCAAGGCTGAGGGCATCACCGTGAAGTTCCAGCATGGGTACGTGTCCGAGCTGATGCCGCTGCTGCTGAGCGGCAGGCTGGATTTCGTGGTCGGCGACCCCGAGGACGCCGTGTTCGCCCGGAACCAGGGGCGGGACGTGAAGTACGTGCTCGCGATGTACCAGAAAAACCCGGTGACGGTCTTCAGCACCAGGCCGCTGTCGGGGGCGGCCAGTCTGAAAGGCAAGACGCTGGGCATCCCGGGGCCGTTCGGGAGCAGTTACCACGCCGTCAAGGCGCTGCTGGACAGCGCGAAGCTGACCGAGGGCCGGGACGTGAAGCTGGCCAGCGTGGGCTTCACGCAGCTGGACGCCGTGCGGGCCGGCCGGGTGGACGCCGCCGCCGGGTACGTGAACAACGAGGTCGTGCAGCTGCGCGCCGCCGGGCAGCGGGTGTACACGCTGGACACCACCGCCGCCTACCCAATGGTGGGCGTGGGCATGATCACCCGCGACCAGAACCTGAAGTCCGACCTGGCGCGGCGGGTCGTGCGGGCCAGCCAGCGCGGCATGAAGTTCACGATCGCCTCGCCGGCGCAGGCGTTCAAGGTGGCGCAGCCGGTGTTCGGCGCGGGCGGCGGCACGCTGGACATCCTGAAGGCCAGCGTGCCGCTGATGAGCAGCGCCTACACCGCCCAGAACGGCCTGGGCGCGAACAACCCGGCCGCGTGGGACAAGGCCATCGCGGCGCTGGTCAAGCAGGGCCATCTGCGGGCCGGCACGAAGGCCTCGGCGTTCTACACGAACGCCCTGATCACCCGCACCCTGAAGTAATTCAGGCGTCCCGGGCACCGCGCAGCAGGGCGGCTTCCTCCTGGGGGCTCAGCGCGTCCGGGTGGTCCGTTCTAAGGGCGGTGGGCGTGGTGTCGCGGATGGTCGTGAACGGGTCGGTGAGGGTCAGGCCGGCCGCCTGGGCGCGGTCGCTGCTGATATGCATCAGGCCCGCCAGGGGGCTGCCGGCCGGGCGGAACAGCGGCAGTTTCGAGAGCGGCAACCCTGCGGCTTCCAGCCGGTCCGTGCCGATCCAGACGGGATCGGGCGCGCCGGTCAGGCCGATGAACTCCGCCCAGGGGAGGCGCGGCCCGGCCAGGTTGAACGCCCCGCCGAGGTCCTCTTCCAGCACGCGCCGCGTGAAGCGGGCAACGTCGCGCACGTCGATCACCTGCAGGTGGTCCTGGCCGGTGCCGGGCGCCAGCATCGGCCCGGGCCGCGCGGCGCGGGCCAGCCAGTACGTGTAGCGCCGGGTGGGGTCGCCGGGGCCGGTGACGACCTGTGGGCGCAGCACCGTGGCGCGCGGCCCGAAGGCGGCCTGCACCAGGCCCTCGCAGCGGACCTTGAAGGGGCCGTAGGTGCGGTTGTCGAGGCCCGCCACACATTGCGCGGCGTCGTCGGGCACCAGGGCGCGCTGCGGGAAGGCCTCGGTGACGGGGCCGGCGGGCGGGTCGCGGTACGTGGCAACGGCACTCACGTACACGTACCGCCGGACGTCCGGCAGGGCCTCCACGCTGGCGCGCACGCTGCGGGGCAGGTATCCGCTCAGGTCCACGCAGGCGTCCCAGGTGCGCCTCCGCAAGGCGCCCACGCCGTGATCCGGGCCTTCCCGGTCACCGGTCAGGGGCTCCACGCCGTCCGGCAGGGCCGCTGGCTGGCCGCCGCGGGACAGCACGCTGACCGCGTGCCCGGCCTCGAGCAGGGTCCGGGCGACGTGGGTGCCGATGAACCCGGTGCCGCCCAGGATCAGGACGTGCGTGCGTCCTCCACGCCAAGCAGGGCCAGCACTTCCGCCTCGCGCTCCGGCGTGAAGGCGTAGGCGGTGTCGCGGGGCGCACTCCAGGCGCGGGTGTCCTGCGCGGTCGCGAGCGGGTCGGTGAGGGTCAGGCCGGCGGCCCGGGCGCGGTCGTTGCTGACGTCCATGATGCCGCCCTGCTCGCCGTTCGCCGGCAGGTAGATGGGCAGCTCGGTGAACTCCACGCCCGCCCGTTCCAGGGCCTCAGGGGTGGTCCAGTGGACGTCGGCGGCCCCCTGCATGGCCAGGAATTCCCGCCAGCCCACGCGGGGCCCGGCCATGTTGAAGACGCCGCTGAGGCGCTCCTCCACGGCGGTGACGGCGAAGCGGGCAAGGTCGCGGGCGTCGATGACCTGCATGAAGTCCGCGTCCGCGCCGGCCGCCAGGATGGTCCCGCCGCGGGCCACGCGGTCCGGCCAGTACGGGTAGCGGGCGGTGTAGTCGCCGGGGCCGGCAACAAGCTGCGGGCGCAGAATCACGCACGCCGGCCCGAAGGCCTCCTGCACGATCTGTTCGCAGCGGACCTTGAGGGGCCCGTACGTCTCGCCGGTGACCTCCGTCACGTCGTCTGCGGCGGGCGGGAACAGCGGGTCGTCCTCGCGGACGGGGTGGCGGCCCTGCTCGGCGTACACGCTGACGGTGCTGACGAACACGTACTGCTTGACCTGGCCCCGCAGCAGGCCCGTGCTGGCGTGCAGCTGCCGGGGGGTGTAGCCGCTCACGTCCACGCAGGCGTCCCAGGTGCGGCCGCGCAGGGCGGCATGCCCGGCGTCGCCGCCGTTGCGGTCGCCGCGCAGGTGCTCTGCGCCGGGCAGGTCGCTATCCGGGGAGGTGCCGCGCGTGAACACGCTGACCGCATGCCCGGCCGCCAGGAACGCTTCCACGATGTGCCGCCCGACGAAGCGGGTGCCGCCCAGTACCAGGATGTCCATGCCGGCATTCTCGGGCGCCCCGCGGGGTGCTAGGCATCCTGGCCTAGTGACGCTGCCCACATTGGCCTGCTACGGTAGGCGCACGTACCGAAAAGGAGGTGCTGCTATGACGGACATCAACACTGATACCCAGACCGCGACCCTGAGAGGACTTCTCACCGCTATCCGGAGTGACTTTGATTCCACTACCACCGAGAACGCAGCCCCTGCCGCCGGAGTTTCCCGCCTGGGCTGAGGGCCCACGGGGGCGCGTGTGAGCGCCCGCCACCACTGGGACGAGGACGACCGCGACTTCAGCGCCGTCCAGACCATCCGCCGCAAGCGGACGAAACCGCAGGGCCGCCGCCGACTGGCCGACCTGACCAATGATGACGAGAGCGGCGACGACCGCGACGACCTCATCCGCCGCCTGACCGACCTGGGCCTCCTGACCGAAGTCGTGGCGGAACTCAAGAGCGGCAAGGAAGCGACCGCCTACGTGGCCCGCACGCCGAAGGGCACCGCCCTGCTCAAGATCTACCGCGACCTCGCCGCGCGCAGCTTCAAGAACGACGCCGTGTACCGCGAGGGACAGGTGATCCTGGACGAACGCGCCAAACGCGCCATGGACAGCCGCAGTCGCCGCGGCCTGGAATTCCTGCAGCAGGACTGGGTGATGGCCGAGTACGCCCGCCTGTGGCACCTGTGGTCCGCCGGCCTGAGCGTGCCCGAACCGCTGGTCGGCCCGACGCCCTTCGAGTACAGCGCCACGCCCCCCGCCGTGCTGATGCGCCTGATCGGCACCGAGGACCACCCCGCCCCGCGCCTGAGCGAGGCCCGACTGACCCCCGACGAAGCCCGGACCGCCTGGGCACAGGCCGTGCAGGGCATGGCCGACCTGCTGCGGCTGGGCTACGCGCACGGGGACTACAGCACCTACAACCTTCTGTGGTGGGAGAACACCGTGATCATGATCGATTTTCCACAACTCACGACCCGGCAGAACCCGAACTTCCGCGACCTGCTGCGCCGCGACGCCGAGAGCCTGGCGGTCAGCTTCCGCCGGCACGGCATTCACGAGTCCGGCGAGACCACCCTGCGCGAGGTGCAGCGCCGCGCCCTGGGTCCCGGGCCCGAGCCGCGCATGGTGCTGCCCTGAGCGCCCTGATCCCCTTCGAGGTGAGCGTGCCCGGCGCCGTGCTGCGCGGCGTGCAGGGCGGCAGCGGCCCCGCGCTCCCCCTGCTGTTCCTGCATGCCGGCGTGGCCGACGCCCGCGCCTAGGAGGCGCAGCTCACGCACTTTGCCCGGGGGCGGCGGGTCGTCGCTTTCGACGCGCGCGGGTACGGGCACACCACCGCCGAGCCCACGCCCTTCTCCCCCACCGCCGACATCCTGGCGGTCATGGAAGCGGCCGGCCTGGACCGGGCGGTGCTGGTGGGCAACTCGAACGGCGGGCGGCACGCGCTGGACTTCACGCTGGCCCACCCGGAGCGCGTGGCCGGCCTGGTGCTGGTCGGGCCGGCGGTGGGCGGCGCGCCGGAATTCACGACGTGGCCGGACACGGTCCTGCACGTGGACGCCCTGGGGGAGGCGGCCGAGGCGGCCGGCGACCTGGACCGCCTGAACGAGATCGAGGCCTGGATGTGGCTCGACGGCCCCGGCTGCCCGGAGGCCCGCGTCACGGGCCCAGTCCGGACGCTGTTTCTGGACATGAACGGCCGCGCAGTGCGCACCCCAGCGCCGCCGGCCACCCCGCCGGAGATGCCCGCCTACCCCCGGCTGGCGGAGGTGACCTGCCCGGCCCTGGTGGTGGTGGGCGATCTGGACCTGCCGCACATCCGGCAGGCCAGTGAGCACGCGGCGCAGCGGATGCCGCACGCCGCCCTGGAGGTGATGCCGGGCGTGGCGCATCTGCCGGCGCTGGAGGCCCCGGATGCCTTCAATGCCCGGCTGGACCGGTATCTTCAGGCGCTGTGACACCCGACGAAGCACCCCGGCCGGTCCGCGCCGTTCTCTTCGACCTGGACGGCACCCTGCACGACCGTCCCGGCACCGTGCGCCACTGGCTGGAAGGGCACACCCGCCGCTTCGGACTGGGGGCCGGGTACGCCGCGCGCTTCCTGGAACTGGACGACTTCGGGTACCGGTCCAAGAGGCTGGTGTTCCCACAGCTGGTCCGGGAATTCGGGCTGGACCTTGCCCCGGACGTGCTGTTCGCCGATTTCGACACGGCCCTGGACCACGCCCGGCCCACGCCGCACGCCCACGAGGTGCTGGGGGCGTTGCGGGCGCGGGGACTGAAGGTGGGCATCGTGACGAACGGCTGGGTGGACGCCCAGACCCGCTGCCTGGACCGCTGCGACCTGACCGGGCGGGTGGACGACGTGGTCATCAGCCGCGCGGTGGGGCTGTCCAAACCGGACCCGGGCATCTACGTCCTGGCGCTGGAGCGCCTGGGGGTGCCGGCCGCGGAGACGTGGTTCGTGGGCGATTCACCCCGGAACGATGTCGCGGGGCCGCAGGCGGCCGGACTGCGGGCGGCGTTCCTGCCCACCGGCCACGCCCTGAACGGGGAGCGGCCGGGCGCGGTGCTCCGGGACCTGCGGGACGTCCTGTCCCTGTTCCCGGCGCCGTGACGGCCGGAGGGCCCGGAATCCATTCCGCCGGGACAGCGGCGGGCCCAGATCAGGAATCCCGTACAATCCGCCCGGAATTCCGGGGTAGACTGGGCGCATGTGGGTCTCGACGAAAGCTCAGTACGGCCTGCGGGCGCTGATCGAAATCGGCCGCCGCCCGGACGGGGCCGTTCCCCTCAAGGATGTCGCCGAGCGCCAGGGCATCAGCCAGCACTACCTGGAACAGATCGCCAGCAACCTGCGCCGCGCCGGGTTCATCAAGAGCATCCGGGGCGCGCACGGCGGCTACCGCCTTGCCCGGCCCGCGCGGGACATCAACGCCTACGACGTCGTGACCGCCATGGAAGGCAGCATCGCCCCGGTCTCCTGCGTGGAAGACAACCACGTCTGCGACCAGCAGAACGTGTGCGGCACCCAGCACCTCTGGCAGCGGGTGGACACCGCGCTGCGGGACGTCCTGGGCGGCACCACGCTCGCCGACCTGATCGAGGAAAGCGACCGCATGGAACACGCCCGGCTGGTGCAGTTGGAACCCATGTTCACCCGCGCCTGACCGTCCGGCCCCGCCGGCTGGCCCGCACGCCCCACCGCCTATGCTGTGGGGCGTGTCGCCGCTCCCGCCCGCCCTGTACCGCCGCCTGGTCCGCCCGGCCCTGTTCCGCCTGGACGCCGAGGACGCCCACCACCTGACCCTGCGGGCCCTGGAGCTGGCCTCCGTGCTGCCCGGGTGGCCGCGCCTGCTGCGCCGCGTGACGGCTCCGGCCGACCCGCGCCTCACGCAGACGCTGTGGGGCCGCACGTTCCCCGGCCCGGTGGGGCTGGCGGCCGGCCTGGACAAGAACGGCGTGGCCGTTCCGGCCTTCACGGGGCTGGGCTTCGGGTTCCTGGAGGTGGGCACGGTCACGCCCCGGCCACAGCCCGGCAACGACCGGCCCCGGCTGTTCCGGCTGCCGCCGGACGAGGCGCTGATCAACCGCATGGGCTTCAACAACGAGGGAAAGTACGCGCTGCTGTCACGCCTGGCGGCCGTGCCGCACCGGGCCGCCCCCGTGTGGGTGAACATCGGGAAGAACAAGGACACGCCGAACGAGGCCGCCGAGCAGGACTACCTGCGCTGCGTGACCGGTTTGTATGACGTGGCCGACGGCTTTGTGGTGAACGTGAGCAGCCCGAACACGCCGGGGCTGCGGGCTTTGCAGGCGGCCGGTGACCTCGCGGCGCTCGTGCGGGCGGTCGTGAATGAGGTGGACGCGCAGCGGGTCCGCACCGCGCGCCGCGCGCCGCCGGTGCTGGTCAAGCTCGCCCCGGACCTGCACCCGGCCGATTTCGAGGCGAGCGTGAACGCCGTGCTGGTGGCCGGCGCGGACGGGCTGATCATCAGCAACACCACCCTGAGCCGGGACGGCCTGACCCACCCGCGCCGCAGCGAGGCGGGCGGCCTGAGCGGGCGCCCCCTGACCGAGCGTTCCACGCGGCTGGTCCGGGACGCGTACCGGCTGACCGGGGGCCGCGTGCCGATTGTGGGGGTGGGCGGCATCTTCACGCCCGAGGACGCCTACGCGAAGATCCGGGCGGGCGCGTCGCTGGTCGAGGTGTACAGCGCCCTGATCTACGAGGGGCCGGGCCTGCCGGGCCGGCTGAACCGCGGGCTGTCGGCGCTGCTGGCCCGCGACGGCCTGCGCACGGTGGCGGACGCGGTGGGTGTGGACGCCTGACCTGAACGGCACAGGACATTACGCTTTACTGAGTTCAATCTGGTGGCGGCGCCTTTATCCAGATGAGGCCGCTGCCGGCAAATGCGCAACAGAAATTCTTCGGTGTCATGGCCCCTTTTCAGGCGAGGAGGGGCCGGTGGACCCGTGGCTTCACCCCACGTGCTCTTTACGGTTTGCTGATAGACTCTTCATAGTTGCAGGACCCCCCGCCGTCTCCCCGGCCCCTTTCCGCGTGCAGGAGGACTCCTTGACCGCACCCACCATCCTCTTGGTTGACGACAACCCAAACGATGTGGAACTGGCCCTGGACGCCCTGGACGCCTGCGGCATCCGAGAGGGCATCGCGGTCGCGCCCGGCGGCACCGAAGCGGTCGCGCTGCTGCGCGGCGGCATCAGACCCGACCTGATCCTGCTGGACCTGAAGATGCCGAACATGGACGGTCTGGCGGTGCTGGACGCCGTGCGCAGTGACCCCCGCACCCGCATGATCCCGGTCGTGATGCTCACCACCAGCGGCGAGGAACGCGACATCGCCGACTGCTACCGGCACGGCGCGACCGCGTACGTGATCAAACCGCTGGACTTCACGCAGTTCCGCGCGACCGTGCGCACCATCACGGACTTCTGGGCGAACCTGAACCGCCGCCCCACCTGAGCCCCGGGAAAACTTCACGCCGCTTGCACTTTCGCGCCCCACCCGCACGCTAGCCTGACGGGCATGCGGGTCTACATCGGGTGTGCCGGGTACACGAATGACGACTGGGCCGAGAACGGCCTGATCTACGCCGGCGTGCGCAAGGACGAGTACCTCACCGCCTACGCCGCGCACTTCGACGCCGTGGAACTCAACAGCAGCTTCTACGGCATTCCCGGTCTGAAAGCCTTCGAGGGCATGGCCCGCAAGAGCGGGAACCGGGTGCGCTTCGCGGTGAAGCTGCACAAGGTCTTCACGCACGACCGCGCGCCCACCGACGACGACTTCGACCGCATGCTGCAGAGCCCCGAACCCCTGCGGGACGCCGGCGTGATGGGCCCCTACCTGGCGCAGTTCCCATACTCCTTTCACCGCACCGCCGAGAACCGCCGGTACCTGGCGCGCCTCACCGAGCGCTTCGCCGGGCACGAGCTCGCCGTGGAACTCCGGCACGGCGGCTGGGATCGCCCCGAGGTGCGGGACGGCATGCGTGAACTCGGCGTGATCTGGGTCAGCCCCGACTACCCCCCGGTGGGCGGGATGCCCGAACCGCAGGTGCACGTGACCGGGGACGTGGGCTACCTGCGCCTGCATGGCCGCAACAAGGGCAACTGGTGGGACGGCCAGAGCGCCAGCGAACGCCACGACTACCGCTACACCCGCGACGAGATGGACGAATGGGCCGAGAAGATCGCGCTGGTGCAGGGCGACCTGAGCGAACTGTACGTGTTCTTCGCCAACACCACCAAAGGACACGCGCTGCACAACATTCCCATGCTGCGCGCCGCCCTGAACGCCCGCGGCATTCCCGTCCAGGCCCCCGACCCGCTGGACGCCCCCGAACCCCGACTGCTGTGAGCGGCCCCTCCCCCCGGTCCGAAGTCACCGTTTCGTGACGCGCCGCTGCCTACACTGGCCGCACATGCGCTCCCGCCCTTCCCTGCTGCCTGCCCTGACCGCGCTGTTCAGCCTGGCCCTGAGCGCCTGCGCCCCCAGCCACACGCCCCTGCTGCAACCGCCCGCCCGGTCCGTGCGGCCCGCCCAGACGCCCGCCCTGAACCTCGCGGGGCCCCGCCCGGACGTGATCCTGCTGACCGTCAGCGGCCGCTGCGGCCCCCCCTGCCGCGCCCCGCGCGACAACCACGACACCCTCGGCGCGCGCGGCACCACCGACGCACTCGCCGCCGCATTCACCAGCCAGGGCCTGAGCGTGCAGGTCGCCGCGTACGCCAGCCAGCTGCCCGCCACCACCCAGTCCCCGGCCATCCGTGAACCGCAGCGCGGCTTCCTGGCACTGCTGGCAGACGTGCAGCGCATCCAGGCCACCTGGCCCGGCCCGAACCGGCCCCGGCTGGTGCTGTTCAGCCACTCCCAGGGCGGCCCGTGGATTCACTACCTGCCGCGCGTCACGCCGCAGGTCACGTACGACCTGATGATCGACCTGGACGCCGCGTGCCTGTTCTTCCAGACGGACTTCAGTGCGGCCGTCAGCGCGAGTGCGGCCACCCTGAACACCCTGCTGGCCGGGCAGCCCGGCGTGCCCAGCGCCTGCCAGTACCAGGCGACGCCCAAAGGCCCGCGCCTGAGCAAGGACATCGTGCCCGACAACGTCACCCTGAACCTGGAGGTGCACAGCAAGTACCGATTCGCCTCCCCCGGCCCCGGCGGCGGCCTGCCGCTGAACTACCTCGCCGACCGCACGCCCAACCTCCGCCTGGACGGCACGCGGCGCGGCCTGCACCTGTACGTCTCCCGGCAGGACGACCACAGCGCCATCAGCCAGCCGAGCAGCCAGACCATGGCCTGGGTGACCATGAACGCCGGACGAATCGCCGCGACCTGGAAATAACCGCAGAGCAACCGGGAGGAAAAGAACCGCCTCCTTTGCAGAGGCGGTTCGTTCGATTGAGCGGATGGCTGTTCAACGTTCGGTGGCCCCATCCGCTCGCGGACGGCCGCTCGAACGACTTGATCAGGCGGCGCAGGAGGACTCGCTCTTGGCTCTTATTCGTACCCGAGCTCCCGCAGCGCTTCCTCGTCCTCGCGCCAGCCGGGGATCACGATGACCTCCAGGCCCAGGTACACCTTCTTGCTCAGGAACACTTCCAGCTGCTTGCGGGCGGCCTGCCCGATCTCGCGCAGCTGCTTGCCGCCACTGCCGATGACCATGCCCTTGTGGGCGTTTTTCTCCACGATGATCTCGCCCTCGATGCGCTGGAGGCCGTCGTCGCGTTCCGTCCAGCGGTTCACGCGGGTGGCGACGGCGTAGGGCAGCTCGTCGCGGAGTTTTTTCATGGCTTCCTCGCGGATGATCTCGGCCGCCCACATCTCGCGGGTCTGGTCGCTGGCGGCGCCGCGCGGGTAGAAGAAGGGGTTTTCCGGCAGGGCGTCCAGGATCTGTTCGCGCAGGGTGCCCACGGCGCCCGGGTTGTTCTGCGCGGAGAGCATGGTCTCGCTGCTCTCCGACTCGCGGCCTTCCAGCAGGGCGCCGTAGAGTTTCATGGCCTCGTCCGGGTACTTGGCGGCGTCGGTCTTGTTGCCGACCAGGAACAGGGGTTTGGGCAGGTCGCGGATCTGGTTGGCGACCAGGCGGTCCTCGTCGGTGGGCGGGTGGCGCAGGTCCACGACCCAGACGATGGCGTCCACGTCGGCCAGGGCGCTCTGGACCTCGTGGTTCATGTACTTGCCGAGGGCGTCCTTGGGTTTGTGCACGCCGGGGGTGTCCACGAAGACGATCTGGTGCGTGTCGGTGGTGTAGATGCCGCGCACGTCGCGGCGGGTGGTCTGGGGGCGGGGGCTGGTGGGCGCGACCTTGGTGCCCAGGAAGCTGTTCAGGAGGGTGCTCTTGCCGACGTTCGGCTTGCCGACGATGGCGACAAACCCGCTGTGGGTCTGCGCTTCGGTCTGGTCGGGCTGGGGGGTGGGGTCCGTCATCCCCTGATTGTCTCATGAGCGCCTGTGTTGCGGGTCCGGCGGCCTTGAGGGAACGGTGACGTCCTGCCGGGCGCGCTTCAGGAGCGGGCGTCGATGGCGTCGGCGATGTCGTCGGCCATGCGCAGGGTGCGGATGATGACGGGCACGGCCAGCGCCAGGACGCTGCCGTCCAGACCGCGGGCGCGCTGCGCGTCACGGACCTCGGCGACGATGCCGATCACCACGGGAATGAATCTCAGCGTGAGGGACACGGCGAGGCTGACCTTCTCCGGGTTCACGCCCACGCGCCGCAGGGGCTGCAGGGCGCGTTCCAGGGTGGCGAGCAGGTCGCTGGTGCGGGTGGTGAGCGTGAGGAGCGAGGCGAGCAGGATCATCACGGCGAAGCGCAGGACGGTGACCACGCCGCTGTCCACGTTCACGGTCAGGGCCTGCACCGCGAAGAAGAAGGCCAGCAGGGCCAGCGTGGGCCGCAGCTGGCCCCACAGGACCCGGCCGCCCAGCCGGGCGACGCCGTACAGACCGACCACGGCCGCCAGGACGAGCAGCAGCGGCCCCGGGCTGCGCAGTGCGAACACGCCGGCGCCGGCCAGCAGCAGGGCCAGCAGTTTCGGGCCGGGCGTCAGGGCGTGCAGCGGGGAGGGGCGCGGCACGTACAGGCCCAGCAGGCCGGCCGCCTGCCCGCGGGCGGTCACGCGGTCCCACCCTCTCCGGTCATCAGGGCCCGGTAGTGGGCCAGCGCCTCGGGCGGGGCGGCGTCCAGGATCAGTTGCCCGCCGTCGAACACCAGCACCCGGTCGAAGTCGTGCAGGAGGTCCAGGTCGTGCGTCACGGCGATCACGGTCTGCGGCAGGTCCCGGATGGCGCGCGCGACGCGGGTGCGGTTGCGCAGGTCCAGCAGGGTGGTGGGTTCGTCCAGGATCAGGTACTCGGGGCGCATGACCAGCACGCCGGACAGCGCCAGCAGCTGTTTCTGCCCGCCGCTGAGGGCGTGGCTGGGGTGCTGCCGGTACGCCTGTAGGTCGTAGCGGGCCAGCACCTCCGTGATGCGGGCCTCCTGCTCGGCCGGCGGGAGCTTCAGGGGCTTGAGCCCGAACGCGAGGTCCTCCTCCACGATGGGAAACACGATCTGGCTGTCCGGGTTCTGGAACACGAAGCCCACGCGGCGGCGCACGTCCCGGCCGTGCGTGCGGGTGTCCAGGCCGTCCACGGTGACGCGGCCGGCGGTGGGGGTGAGCAGGCCGTTCAGGAGCCGGGCGAAGGTGCTCTTGCCGCTGCCGTTGCTGCCGATCACCCCGATGCGCCGCTCACCCAGGGTGACGGTCAGGTTCCGCAGCAGCGGGGGGCGGCCGTCGTACCCGAAGGTGACGTTCTCCAGGGAGATCACGGCGCGGCCTCCCCTGTCGGCCGGACCTGGGGCATGGCCCTCACCTCACCGGGCGGCGGCGACGGGCGCGGGGCGGATGATCGGGTTGGCGCGCTTGACGGTCACGGCGGCGAACGCGGCGATCAGGGCCTTCAGGGCGTCGCCGGGCAGGAAGGGGCCCGAGGCGAGCAGCGCCTTGAGGAAGGGCATGTTCGCGCTGTAGCTGAGCCACGCGTTCCCGATGCTGTACATCACGACCACGCTGGTCAGGAAGATGATCCCGAAGGCGACCGGGACGGTCAGGCGCTGCCAGTAGCGTTCGGTGAGCAGGCCGATCAGGTACGCCGCGACGGGCCACGCGACCAGGAAGCCGCCGGTGGGGCCGGCGAACACGCCCGCGCCGCCGCGCCCGCCGACCAGCAGGGGCAGGCCCAGGGCGACGAGCAGCAGGAACAGCAGCATGGCCAGCCCGCCGCGCCGCGCGCCCAGGATCGCGCCGGCCAGGCCCACGCCCAGGGTCTGGGAGGTGATGGGCACGCCGGTGGCGAGGTTGATGGGCGGGATGACGGCCAGCGCCGCCATGATGGTCGCGAAGAGCGCGATGTACACGATGTCCCGGGTGGTCAGGGGGGCGGTGCGGGCGGTGTTCACGGCCGGCATTGTGGCATGGGGCGGACGGGAAAAACTGCACTTCGTTCAGAGACTGTCCGTTTGCACTGAACGAAAGAGTGATGCAGGTCCAAATTCTCACGCGCAACCCACAGACCCCCGGCCGCGTACTGTGGGGCATGACGAAGACCACCACGCAGGTCCAGGCCACGGTCACCGACATGTTCGGCCAGAGCACGGCCGTGCTGGCGCAGCCCAGCCCCCACACCTTCGAACGCTTCGAACGCCGCGGCGGGACCACGCAGGCCTTCATCTACGTGGCGCTGGCCGCGCTGGTGTCCGCCGTGATCGCCGCGATCTTCGCGCCGTTCCACTCGGACGTCACCGTGGTCGGGCAGTTCCTCACCCGCCTGATCACCATCCCGCTCCAGTTCCTGATCTTCACGGGCGCCGTGTACCTGATCGGCAAAAACCTCTTCCGCGGCAGCGGCACCTACGCCGAGGTCGCCTACTCCTTCGCGCTGTTCTTCGTGCCGCTCAGCATCCTGGCCACCCTGATCGGGATCATTCCCATCCTCGGCTGGCTGGTCAGCTTCGTGATCTCGCTGGCCATGGCGTACTTCGGTTACCTGGCCGTGCAGTCCAGCATGAACCTGCGCGACCAGGGCAGCGCCATCATCACGCTGCTGCTCGCCGCCGTGGCGAACTTCCTGGTGGGCGGCGTGATCGGCACCATCATGCTGGGGATCTTCAGCCTCGGCCGCTGACCCCGGCCCCCTGCCGACGAGGCCCCCCGCGGGGCCTCTTTTTCATGGGCGGCGCTCGCCTACACTGACGCGGATGACGCACCGTGACCCCCAGAGCGCCGGCAAGGAAATCAGCGCGCAGGACCGCGCCCGGCTCGACCAGATCTTCATGCAGGTGATCCTGGACGCCCAGGCGCAGGTTCAGCAGACCACCCCCGCCCAGCCCGGCAACCTGGCCGCCATGTTCCACAAGGAAAGCGTGTCGGACGCGTTGCAGGGCTGCGCGATGCTGATCGCCGGGTGGAACCAGGGCCGCGTGGACGAACCCGGCCTGACCCGCGCCACCAAGGCCCTGCGCGCCCTGGGCCTGGGCGACCTCGCGCAGCGGCTGGAGAACCTGCGTCAGATCGACGAGAGTTGAGCAGGGCCAGACCAGGCCCAGGGAAGGCCCGCTCCGGCACATGGAGCGGGCCTTCCCTGGTTCTCGTGGGCGGTCAGCGGCGACGGCGGCCGGCCAGGAACCACGCCGCGGCCGCGGCGAGGAACCCCACGCCCGCGTACGCCCACAGGTTCGGCCCTGGCGCCGGGGCCACGGGAACGGTGGTGCCCGCCGGCGTGACCACCACGTCCGGCGTGACCGCATTGGCGACGCTGCTCACCGCGGTGAAGATCAGCGCGTACTTGAGGAGGTCCGAGCCGATGCCGCGCTGCCGGTAGTAGCTCTGCGGGTAGGGGTAGTAGCGGCCGGGTTGCAGCTGGTAAGCGTAGCGGCTGTCCCGCACGGCGCTGTAGGTGATCGCGTCGCGCGGCACGCCGGCCGGGAGTTTCACCTTGCTCCACTGCGAGAGTTGCGTGGGCGTGACCTTCGCCGCGGCGGTGCGGTTCAGGGGGCTGGTGGCCCCGGCTGGGGGCGTGGCGGTGCGGGTGTTCGCCTTGGTGGTGTTCGGCGTGACGGGCGTGGTGGTCCGGGGGCGCGGGGCAGTGTTCACGCGCGGGGTGGGGGCTCGGTAGGTGGGCGTGCGCGGGGCGCTGTACGTGCTGCCCCGGCTGCCGCCGAACCCCCCGCCGCTGCGCCGGCCGGCGTCGGCGGCGCCTCCCAGCAGGGCCAGGGTGGTCAGGGTCAGGATCAGGGAGCGGTTCATCACCACCAGTACGGGCCGGGCCGCCACCGGGTTCCCACGAGGCCGGTCAGCGCAGCGAGGTGAAGTCCTCGCGGAAGGCCTGCACGAACACGTTCAGCACGTCGTCCAGCCGCCGGGTGACCTGATCGGCCGAGTACTTCGCGGGGTCTCCGCCCCAGCGGCCCACGTTCCAGATCACGGCGATCTTCAGGTCCACGCTCTCGTCGTAGGCGTTCAGGGTTTCGAGCACGAAGTCCGCGTTGTACAGGGTGGGCGCGGTGGCGTTGTCCATGTCGAAGGTGAGGCTCAGCACCCGGTCGCAGAACCGCGCCGTGTCGAACTCGGAGGCCTTGAGCTTGAGGTCCGTGAGCAGCGCCGCGATCTTCGCCTCCGCGCGTTTTTCCAGCGCGGTGTCCTGGCGGTCGTTCACGAACACGGCCGCGTCGTAGCACAGCGGCAGGGCGTCCTGCTTGAGCACCGCCAGGTTCGGGGCCAGCGCGGAGGGTTTCGCGGCCGCGCCACCCAGCAGCAGGGCCGGCGCGAGCAGCAGAAGGCGGGCAGGAACAGGCAGGCGGGCAGATCGGAACATGGTCACTCCTGGGACAAGGGGCGGAAGGGCAGGACCGGGAAAGGTCCGCCCAGCGTAGAGGGCCGGCGCGAGCAGGAATGTGGCTGCGTGGGCAAACGCCGGCGGCCCCCGCCAGCGCCCTGGACCGCGCGGGGCAGGTTCCCGGCGCCCGGCTTCAGCCGAGCATGGGCATCTCGCCCAGGTCCGCCAGGAATTCCCGGTCCGGGTAACTCTCGTGGTCGAAGGCGGTGTCGCCCTCGGCGGGCGTGACGGACAGACTGGTGAAGTCGAACAGGTCGCGGTCCAGCAGGTGGCTGGGGGTCACGCGGGTCAGGGCGCGCAGGATGTTGTTCAGGCGGCCCGGGTGCTGGCGCTCCCAGCCTTCGAGCATCTCGCCCACCACCCTGCGCTGCAGGTTCTCCTGGCTGCCGCACAGGTTGCACGGAATGATCGGGAACGCGCGGGCCTGAGCGTAGCGGATCACCTGCGTTTCGGGCACGTACGCCAGCGGGCGGATCACCACGTTCGCGCCGTCGTCCGACTGGAGTTTGGGGGGCATGGCCTTGAGGCGCGCGCCGAAGAACAGGTTCATGAACAGCGTTTCCAGGATGTCGTCGCGGTGGTGGCCGAGCGCGATCTTCGTCGCGCCGATCTCGCGGGCGTGGCGGTACAGGATGCCGCGCCGCAGGCGGCTGCACAGCGCGCAGGTGGTCTTGCCCTCGGGCGTCTTCTCCTTCACGACGCTGTAGGTGTCCTCCGTCAGGATGTCGTGCCGCACGCCCAGGGCCGTGAGATAGCGGGGCAGGACGTCCTTCGGGAAGCCCGGCTGGCCCTGGTCGAGGTTCACGGCCACCACCTCGAAGTCCACCGGGGCCTTCTTCTGCAGGTGCAGCAGCACGTCCAGCAGCGTGTAGCTGTCCTTCCCGCCGGAGAGGCAGACCATGACCCGGTCGCCGTTCTCGATCATGCGGTAGTCCCCGATGGCCTGCCCCACGCCCTTCACGATGGGCTGGAAGAGGCGGCTGAGGTCTGGGGCGGGCGCGGCAGGGTCACTCATGATGGCGGCGCTCACTGTACCCGCCGGCGCCGGTTCCGAACAGTGAGCGCGGGGCGGCGCCGGGCGCTCCGCCTTTGGGTGGACGTTCCTTCACATGCGCAGCCCTTATGCTCTGGGCGTATGACGCCCGCCTCCGGGAGACCCGCCGCGAAATCCACCCCACAGACCCGCCCCGCCGCCCGCGCGCCGGAGCCCGGGCGGGGCGGCTGCCTGGCGTGGTTCTTCCGCCTGCTGGGCTGGGCGCTGTTCCTGGCCGTGCTGGGCGTGGCCGGGCTGTGGGTCATGTGGGGCCGGGACCTGCCGCGCGCCTCGGACCTGGACGTGCTGGAGTTCAGCGGCCAGACCCGGGTGTACGACCGCACGGGCGCGCTGGTGGGCACACTGACGCCCAGCCTGAGCAGCGGCGGCAGCGCGAACCTGAACCTGCTGAAACTCGGGCAGATCAGCCCCTGGCTGCAGAAGGCCGTGGTGACCAGCGAGGACCGCCGGTTCTTCGCGCATCACGGCGTGGACTACATCGGCATCGCGCGCGGGGTGCTCAAGGGCCTGCTGAAAAACGACCTGGAGGGCGGCAGCTCAATCACGCAGCAGGTCGTGAAGAACACCCTGCTGGCCGACCTGGAAGGCGCCCGCACCCCGGAGCGCAAGTTCAAGGAGGCGGTGCTCGCCTACCAGGTGGACCGCAGCTTCGACAAGACCAAGATCCTCAACGCGTACCTGAACGTCATCTACTGGGGCGACGGGGGCCGCTCGGACATCGTGGGGGCCGGCACGGCCGCGCACGCGTACTTCGCGAAGAACGCCTCGGAACTGAACCTCGCCGAGAGCGTGTACCTCGCCACGATCATCCCCGCGCCGAACCGCCGGTACAAGGACTTCAAAGCGTACCGCCCGCTGATGCGCAGCCTGCTTGACCGCATGGTCGAGGACGGGCAGGTCACGGAGGCCGAGGCGGACGCCGCGTGGCGCACCCCCATCTACCCGGCCGGGTGGCGCCTGGGCTGGAACACGGACGGCACGCTGCGCAGCGCCGCCCTGGAAAACCCGGGCCGCATTCAGTCGAACATCCGCCTGATGGAGTCCGGCATGCGGGAGCGTTACCTGTACCGCCACTACCTGCAGGCGGTGGAGAAGGAACTGCTGCCGCTGGTGGGCCGCAAGGCGCTGTACGCCGGCGGGAAGATCTACACCGGCATGAACGTGCAGGCGCAGCAGGCGGCCGAGCAGGCCAGCCTGAACGCCCGCAACCTGCCGGACGGCGCCACGCTGGGCATCGCGCTGGTCAGCCCCAAGGACGGCGAGGTGCTGGCGCTGGTCGGGCAGAAACTCACCGGGGAGCGGCCCAGCGACTGGAACAACGCCGTGCAGGCCAAGCGGCAGGTGGGCAGCAGCATCAAGCCGCTGCTGTACGCCCTGGCACTGGAAAAAGGCTGGAAGCAGAGCGACACCATCCTGGACGCGCCGATCACCGGCACGGACTACCAGCCGAAAAACTACGACGGCCGCTGGACCGGCCGCTTCGTGACCATGCGCTACTCGCTGGACCACAGCCTGAACCTCCCCACCGTGCGCATCGCCCAGGAACTCGGCGTACCTGTGTTCGAGGACAAGCTCCGCGACCTGGGCTTCGACGTGCCCAAGAACCTGGGGCTCTCGCTGAGCATCGGCACGCTGGAAGCCAGCCCGCTGCAGATGGCCGCCGCGTACGCCACCTTCGTGAACGGCGGCCTGTACCACCAGCCCACGCTGGTCCGGCGGTTCGACAACGCCAAGGGCGAGACCGTGTACAAACGCGCCGCGCCTGAACCCCGCCGCGTGTGGGACGCGCAGACCGCGTGGCTGGGCCTGGACATGCTGCGCGGCGTGGTCAACGACCTGTCCGAAGCGCAGGGCGGGCTCGCCACCCGCGCCCGCATTCCCGGCTGGGAGGTCGGCGGGAAGACCGGCACCACCAACGACATCAAGGACCTGTGGTTCGCCGGCGTGACGCCCACCATGGCGGGCGCCGTGTGGGTCGGGAAGCAGGAGGGCGGCGTGATGCCCGCCTGGGCGTACAGCGGCACCGTGCCCACGCCCATCTGGCAGGCGGCCATGGCGGGCGCATTGAGCGGCGTGACCCCCACCCGCTTCGTGGAACCGGACGGCATCACCTACCGCGTGGTGCGGCAGGTCAGCATGGCCTTCCGCACCGCCGAGGCCGACCAGGGCCCCGTGCAGCATGACGGCCGCACGCGCCGCGAACAGGCCCGCACGCCCACCCCGGCGCCGCAGCCGGATCCGGAACCCGAGATCATCCGCGAACCGGAGCCGGCCGTGATCGCCGAGCCGACCCCCGAGGTCAGCGAGATTCCCGCCCTGCCGCCCGAGGAGGTACCCACCGAGCCGGTCGTGACCGAGCCGGCGCCGGACCCGGCCGCGCCTGCCGAGATCGCGCCGCCCGAGCCGCTGCCCACGCCCGAACCCACTCCCGAGCCGGAATTCGCTCCGGAAGACGAGACCACCGGGGACGTCACGTTCACGCCCGAGGACCCCGGCCTGGACAGCCTGCCGCCGCTGGACGAAGCCGCACCGGGACAGTAAGCAGCGCCCGGACACACCCCACCATCGCCCTTCAGTCCGCCGGGTAAACTGCGGAAATGGACATGAAGAAACTGATGAAGCAGATGCAGCAGGCGCAGGTGGCCGCCTCGAAAATCCAGGAGGAACTGGCCGCGAAAACCGTGGAAGGCAGCGCCAGCGGTCTGGTCACCGTGACCATGAACGGGCACGGCAAGGTGATGGGCCTGAAGATCAAGCCTGAGGCCGTGGACGCCGACGACGTGGAAGCCCTGGAGGACCTGCTGCTGGTGGCGTTGCAGGACGCCACCGCCAAGGCCGAGGACCTGCAGCAGGACGCCACGCGCGGCCTGGGCATCCCCGGATTCTGATGCCTGGGCGCCTGAACCGGGGGCCGGCATGAAGTACCCGCCCTCGCTGGTCGCCCTGATCCGGGAACTGTCGCGCCTGCCCGGCATCGGCCCGAAAAGTGCGCAGCGCCTCGCCTTCCACCTGTTCGAGCAGCCCCGCGAGGACATCGAGCGCCTCGCGTCGGCGCTGCTGGAAGCCAAACGGGACCTGCACAGCTGCTCGGTGTGCTTCAACATCACCGACAGCCAGAAATGCGACGTGTGCAGCGATCCCAGCCGCGACCAGAACGTGATCTGCGTCGTGGAGGAACCCGGGGACGTGATCGCCATCGAACGCAGCGGCGAGTACCGCGGGCTGTACCACGTGCTGCACGGCGTGCTGAGCCCCATGAACGGCGTGGGCCCCGACCGGCTGCACATCAAGCCGCTGCTTCCGCGCGTGCAGGAGGGCATGGAGGTGATCCTCGCGACCGGCACCACCGTCGAGGGGGACGCCACCGCGCTGTACCTGCAGCGTCTGCTGGAGCCGCTGGGCGCGGACGTGAGCCGCATCGCGTACGGCATCCCGGCCGGCGGCACCCTGGAGTACACCGACGAGGTGACTCTGGGCCGCGCCCTGACCGGCCGGCAGCGCATCACCCGCAACTGAGCCCGGCGTTCCTGGCCCCCTCCTACGCGGAGGGGGTCTTTCCATGCCCCTTAGCCGGGCAGGTCGAAGACCAGGGTGGTGCCCTGCCCCGGCGCGCTCTGCACGTCCAGGTGCCCGCCGGCCAGCGCCACCCGCTCCCGCAGGCCGATCAGGCCCAGGTGCCCGGCCTGCGCGCGGGCCTCGGCGTGCGCGGTGGTGAAGCCCTGCCCGTCGTCACTGATTGCCACCCGCACGCCCTCCTCGGTGAACGCCACCCGGATCGCGGCGGTGCCGGCCCGGGCGTGCTTGTCCACGTTGTTCAGCGCCTCCTGCGCCAGGCGGAACACCGTGAGTTCCACCGTGGGGTTGAGGCGGCGGTCCTGGCCGCTGACCTCCAGGCGCGTGTCCGTCTGCGCCTGGGTGGCCAGCCATTCCAGGGCCGGCAGGAGGCCCAGGTCGTCCAGCACGCTGGGCCGAAGGTTCCGCGCGAAGCGCCGCACGCCCTGAATGGCGCTGTCCAGGTCGGCCAGGATGTCGTCGGCGCGCTCGCGGCGCTCTCCCTCCAGGTCGCGGGCCAGGCGGGCCACGCGGCGGGACGTGGCGGTGAGCACCTGGGCGGTGTCGTCGTGCAGTTCACGGCTGATGCGGCGGCGCTCTTCCTCCTGCGCCTGCGTGAACAGCGTCAGGTACGTGCGCAGTTCCACGGTGCGGCTGGTGGCGGCCTCCAGCGCCTGCCCGCGCCGGGCGATCTCCTCGGCCAGCTGCTGCATCTCCGACAGGTCCCGCGCGACCATCAGCACGCCCTCGCCCGGCCCGGCCCCCACCGGACTCAGGCGGACTTCCAGGCGGTGCGGGCCGATCTGGATGTCGGCCCGGCCCCCGGCGAGGTGCGTGTGCGCGGCCATCCAGGCGGCGCTCAGGGCGGGGCGGGTGTCGGGCGTGGGCAGGTCCAGCAGCGGCGTGCCTACCGGTTCCAGGCCCCGGGCGTGAAGCAGGCGGGTGGCGGCCGGGTTCGCGTACGTGACCACGCCCTGCCCGTCCGCGCTGAGGATCAGGTCGTGCGCGCTTTCCGACAGCTGCCGGTAGCGGGCCTCCTCGCGGGCCAGGGCGGTCAGGAGCCGCTCGCGGCTGAGGGTCAGGGCCATCTGGTCGGCGACGCTGCGGGCCAGGGCCAGCACCCGGTCGCTGGGCGGTTCGGTGCCCGGGTCGTCGGCGTACAGGAAGCCCAGCAGCCCGCCCGGCCCCGCCACGTCCGGCCCCGGGCGGGCGCCCACGCCCAGGTCGGTGCCCAGGTCGGCGCGCAGCGGCACGATCAGGGCGCTGCCCGCCACCGGCAGCGCGTGCCGCCGCGTGAGGGGCCGCGGGCCGCGGCCGAGCTGCCCGGCCAGGGCGTCCAGGTCCTCCGGGCTGGGGCGGTGCAGGTTGTAGGTGGCGCAGCGCGTCAGGGCGCCGCTGCTGTCGGTCAGGGCGATCAGGCCCCGCCCGGCGCTGAGGGCGAGGGTCGCCAGCCGCGCCGCCTCGGTGAGGGCCGCGTCGCTCTGGTCCTCGGCGAGCAGGCGGCCGACGTTCAGCAATACGGCCGCCTCGCGTTCGCGCCGCAGTTCCTCCTCGTACAGCCGGGCGTTTTCCAGCGCCAGGGACGCCTGCGCGGCGTACACCTCGGTCAGGGCGAGGTCGTCGGCGTCCAGCGGCAGGGCGTCTTCCCAGTACAGGGTGAGTGCCCCGAAGGTGCCCACGCGGGTCTTGAGGGGCAGCGCCACCACGCCCCGGTACGGATAGCGGCCCTGCGCGAGCAGCTGCCGGGTGTAACGGCTGCCGCCGCCCAGGTGCGCGGTCCGCAGGTCCGGGGCGGTCACGCGCTCCCCGCTCTCCACTGCCCGGCCGGTCACGCCCGCGCCGACCTTGGCGCGCACGCGCAGCACGTACTCGCTGGGCAGGCCCACGGCGTTGCGGATCACCAGCGTGCGCCCGTCGGGCTGCAGTTCGTACACGCCGGCCGCGTCCGCGCGGAAGAGGGTGGTGGCGCGCTCCATCAGGCGGGTCAGGGTGTCGTGCAGGTGCAGGCTGCCGGCCAGGGCGGCGCCGGCCTCGCGCAGCGCCTCGGCGTTCTCGCGTTTGCGGGTCTCCTGCCCGTACAGGCGGGCGTTGTCGATGGCGAGGGACGCCTGCTCGGCCAGCGTGAGCACCAGCCAGGTGTCGTCCTCGGTCAGGCGCGCGCCGGGTTTGCGGCTGTCCACGTACAGCACGCCCAGCGGCCGCCCGCGGGCGGAGAGCGGCGCGATCAGCGCGACTTCCGGGTTCATCTCCTGCATGGAGCGCGCCATGGGCGTGCCGGCGTCCCGGACGCGGTCGTACAGGATCACCTCGCCCTGCTTCACCACCCGCCGGAACGACACGGGCCCCAGCCCGATGCCGCCCTGGAAGCCGCCGTCCCCGTCATCCTCGAAGCCGTAGGTGAACACGTCGCCGGTGTGGGCGCGTTCCTCCTCCACCCGGCTGAACAGGCCCACGAACGCCCGCTCGAAGCCCAGCGCCAGCGCGGCGCTCTCGGCGGTGGCGGTCAGGACCTCCGCGAGGTCCAGGCTGCCGCCCAGGCGCCGCACGAGCTGCTCCACGGTCTCCGCCGCGCGGCCCCGGCCCCGCCGCGCCTCGCGGGCCTGCACGCCCTCCAGTGCCAGGGCCAGCAGCGGCCCCAGGGCGGCCAGGGCCGCGATGCACTCCGGGTCGGCGCCCACGAATTCCAGCACCCCGCCGGCCTGCGCCGTTCCGAACGGCAGGGCGCAGAGCATGCCCTCCTCCTGCGCGCGGCCCTGCGTGAGGGCCCGGCCGGCCAGCACTCCGTCACTCAGGCCCAGCCCGCGGCCCTCGCAGCCCACGTCCGACAGGTGCCCGTCGGCCTTGACCCACACGCGCACGCCGTGCGCCCGCGTGAACTCGCAGGCGAACGCGCACAGCGCCGCGCCGAACTCCGGCACGGACTGCGCGGCCGACAGTGCGGCCGGCAGGATCGGGAAGGCAGTCGCGGAGGTGCTCACCGTGCAGGGAAGCTTACCGCCTTCCCGCCGCCCACCCGGACCGGTTCACTCCTCGCTGCTGTCCCGGGTCGGGCGCGCGTGGCCGTCGTCCGGGCCGGCCCCGGGCTCCACCAGCGCGCCCGGGTTCACGATCACGCCGGGCACGGCCGTCTCGTTGATGTTCGAGATGGCCGGCACCACGACCACCCCGGCGCCCCCCTGCGCCTCGCCCTCCACGGGCGACTGGCGGACGTTGCCGCTCTCCCGCTCGATCTCCTCCACGCCTCTGCCCAGAGGCTGGTCGCCGTACTTTCCGCCGGTGTCGGTCATGCCTGCAGTGTTTGCTTCACTCCGGCGGGCCGGGTGAGGGGCGGGCGGCGGGGCCTTCAGACTGGACTTGATGTTTTCCTCATGCGGCTCAGGCGCCCGCGACCCGCGAGCGCGTTCGTTATGCTGCGCGGCATGAGTGACGTATCGCAGCGGGCCGCCGGGGTGCTCCGGGCGGTGGGCCTGACCGAATCCCCCGTCTCCGCCCTGGAACGCGAGGACGCCCTGTTCGTCCTGACCCCCGACACCCTGCTGTACCAGGACGCCGGCGGCACCCGCCGCGTGACGCTGCGCGACCTGACCCGCATTCACAGCGACGCCGAAGGCATCCTGCGCGTGGAAACGCCCGCCGGCACGGCCCTGAGCGCCAGTCTGGTTGGGTTCGACCCGGCGCGGCTGCAGGGCTTTTTCAACGAGGTGCGGGACGTCACCCGCCGCGCCAAGGAGGCCGCCGCTCCGGGAGCCAGCCCGGCCCAGGCCGCTCCCCAGCGCGCCGCGCCCCCTGCCGCCGCGCCCCTGACGCAAGAACGGACGGTTCCCCACCCGGCCCCGGTGGCGCCGCAGCCCACGACCTCGGCCCCTGCACGGCCCGAGCCCATCGTGCTGGGCGACGACCCGGCCCCCACGGAGGCGGGCAGCACGCCCCCACCCCGCCCGCTGCACCAGCCGCGGTACGTGCCCGGACCGGCCGCTGCGGTCACCCCGCTCACGCCCACGCAGGAGCCGGCGGAGACGGACGCGCTGGCGGACCTCGCCCCGACGCCGACCCGCCCGGCCCCGACGCCCGCGGCCCCGCCGGCCTCCGCACAGGCGCCGCTGCGGGAGGTGACGGTGGTGCGCACCGAGCCGGTCGTGAGCCGCCCGGCCACGCCCGGCGAGACGGCCCGGTCGCTCCTCTCCCCTGCCGGGGCGCCCTCTCCCGCCGTGGTGGCCCCTCAGCCTGACCTCGCACCAGTGGCGGGCAATGACCTCCCGGCCCCCGCCCCTGCTCCCGCCGTTCGGGCGAACGTGGCCGGCCTGGGGGGGCAGGCAGACGTGGTGGCCGGCTGGGCGGGGCGGCTGCGGGTGCTGGGCGGCGTGATGTTCGTGGCGACGCTGGCGCTGGCGGTTGTGCAGCTCACGCAGGGCGCGCCGCTGGCGGGCCTGTGGACGGCCATTGCGGGCGGCGTGGCGGGCATCGCGCTGCTGGCGGTGGCGGACCTGGCGCGGCTCCTGGCCGGCCTGGCCCGCGCCCTGACGGGAGAAACGGGTGAGTGAGGCGGCGCCTGCCCCGGCGCTGACGGACGCGGCGCGGCAGGACGCGCGGGCCCTGGTGACGGAAGCGGTGCGGATTCCCTCGCTGTCCGGGCAGGAGGGCGAGGTCGCGGCCTTCCTGGTGGAGTGGATGAACGCGCGGGGTTTCACCGCGCGGGTGGACGAGGCCGGGAACGCCGTGGGGGAGCGTGGGCAGGGGCCCTTCACGGTGGCGCTGCTGGGACACATGGACACGGTGCCCGGCGACCTGCCGGTGCACGTGGACGAGCACGGCGTGCTGCACGGGCGCGGCAGCGTGGACGCCAAGGGCCCGCTGTGCGCCTTTCTCGCGGCGGTGGCGGCGCTGCCGGCCGGGGCGCTGGCCGCGGCGCGGTTCGTGGTGGTCGGCGCGACCGAGGAGGAGGCGCCCAGCAGCCGCGGCGCGCGGCACGTCCGCACGGCGCTGCGCCCGGACGCGGTGCTGATCGGCGAGCCGAGCGCCTGGGAGGGCCTGACCCTGGGGTACAAAGGGCGGCTGGTGGCGCGCGTGCGGGTCCGCAAGGACAACTTCCACACGGCCGGCGAGGGCACCAGCGCCGCCGACGACCTGACCGAGGGTTGGTTCCGGGTGCGGACCTGGGCGGCCGGGGCCGGCGCGGGCGGCGGGGTGTTCGACGGCGTGCAGGCGACCATTCAGGACCTGGGGACCCGCTCGGACGGCGTGACGCAGGAGGCCTGGGCGACGTTCGGGTTCCGCCTGCCGCCCGCCTGGAGCCCGCAGGCGGCCGAGGCCGCGGTGCGCGGCGCCCTGGCGGACCTGGACGGCCTGGACCTGGAGTTCGTGGGGCACGAGACGGCCGTGCGGCACCCGAAGGACAACGCGCTGACCCGCGCGATGCGCGTGGCGATTCGCGCGCACGGCGGCACGCCGGTGTTCAAGGTCAAGACCGGCACGAGTGACATGAACGTGGTGGCCGGGCACTGGCCGGTCCCGACCCTGGCGTACGGCCCCGGGGACAGCGCGCTGGACCACACGCCGGAGGAGCGGCTGGACCTCGCGGAGTACGACCGCGCGGTCGCGGTGCTCACCGACGCCCTGACGCGACTGGCGCTGGGCTCGGCCGCCCCCCGCCCTGCCGCCCCCTGAGTTCGCCGGTCCGGCCGCGCCCGACGCGGGCGGGCGCCCGGACTGCGGGCCGCTCTGGCCTGCCCGGTTCACGCCGGCGCCCCGCCCCCTGATGTTCAAGGAGTTGTTCTGATGGACCCGGTCACCATCGTGCTGATCTTGTTTCTGCTCGCCCTGCTGCTGTTCGCCACCGAGTGGCTGCCGGTGGACGTCACCGCCCTGGGCCTGCTCTCGGCCCTGCTGGTCACCGGCCTGCTGACGCCCAAGGAGGCATTCGCGGGGTTCGGGAGCGACACGGTGCTCACCCTGGCGGGCCTGTTCATCCTGACGCGGGTGCTGCTGCGGGCCGGGGTGATCGAGTGGATCGGCGCAGCGCTGGCCCGGCGGGCCCGCAACCCGCACGGGATGCTGCGCGGCGTGCTGGGCACGGTGGCGGGCGTGAGCGCCTTCACCAGCAACACGGCGACCACGGCGGTGTTCCTGCCGGTCGTGGCGGGCATGTCGCGCCGCGCCGGGCTGCCGGCCAGCCGGGCGCTGATGCCGCTGGCGTTCGCGAGCATCCTGGGCGGCACGGTCACCCTGATCGGCACGAGCACGAACCTGGTGGTGTCGGGCGCGCTGCCCACCACCGGTCTGCGGCCCCTGGGGTTCTTCGAGCTGGCATGGGTGGGGATTCCCACAGCGCTGGTCGGGCTGCTGTACCTGTTCTTCGTGGCGCCGCGGCTGCTGCCGGCGCGGGAGGCGCAGCTGGAGGAGTCGCTGCGCGAGTACCTCGCGGACCTGACCGTCGAGCCCGGCAGCCCGCTGGACGGGCTGACGCTGCGGGAGACGGGCCTGGGCCGCGACCACGGCCTGACGGTGGTGGCGGTCCGGCGCGGCGCGGAGACGGTGTACGCGCCCCCGCCGCACTTCCTGGTCCGGGCCGGCGACACGCTGGCGGTGGAGGGGCCCACCGAGCGCATCCTGGCCGGGAAGAACACGCTGGGCGTGGTCAGCAAGAGCGAGCAGAAACTGCAGGGCGTGAGCGCCGCCTCGCCGGCCGAGGTGCGGCTGGTGGAGGCCGTGGTGATGCCGGGCAGCACCCTGCTGGGCCGCACCCTGAAGGAGTCCCGTTTCCGGGAGCGCTACGGGGTGAGCGTGCTGGCGGTGCACCGCCGGCAGAAGACGCTGGAGCGCATGGCGGACCTGCGGGTGCGGGTGGGGGACGTGCTGCTGATGCAGGGGGACGCCACCCGCATCGACGGGCTGGGCGAGCACCTCGTGGTGATGGGGGACCTCACGCAGCGGCAGTCGGACCTGCGCCGGGCGCCGGCGGCGCTGACGGTGTTCGGCGGGGCGGTGGTGCTGGGCGGGCTGGGGCTGGTGCCGCTGGCGGTGGCGGTGGTGGTGGCCGTGGCGCTGAGCCTGATGCTGCGCCTGATCACGCCGGAGGAGGCGTACGGCGCGGTGGAGTGGCCGGTGATCATCCTGGTGGCGTGCATGCTGGCGTTCGGCACGGCGTTCGAGGCGACGGGCGCCGCGAAGGTGCTCACCGGGGAGCTGTCGGGCGTGCTGGACCCGCTGGGGCCGTACGGGCTGCTGGCGGCGCTGTTTCTGGTGACGGTGGCCCTCACGCAGCCGATGAGCAACCAGGCGGCGGCGCTGGTGATGCTGCCTCTGGCAATAGGCACGGCGAAGGTGCTGGGCTACGACCCGCGGCCTTTCGTAATCGGCATCACGATCGCGGCAAGCAACTCGTTCATCACGCCGCTGGAGCCGAGCTGCATGCTGGTGTACGGCCCCGGGCGCTACACCTTCCTGGACTTCGTGCGGGTGGGCCTGGGCCTGACCGTGGTGACCTTCGTGGTGGCGATGCTGGTGATCCCGCTGGTGTGGCCGTTCCACGCCGCGCCCTGACGCAGACCGCCCTGGCCTCATACGCCAGGGCGGAGGTTCAGATGAACAGGGGGGTGTCGGGGTCCTCCGGCTGGAGGCGGTCCTTCCGGCCCAGGTACGCGGAGGCCGCGCCGATGCCGAGGAGTGCGCCGACGCCGATCAGGAGAAGCGCCCACGTGAGCAGGCCCTGGCTGCGGGGGGCGGTACGTCTGGAACCCATGCCCGCAGCATAGTGCATTCCCCCCGACGGGCGCCCGTCACCCGCCCTGCACCCGGTACAGAAAACTTGTGTGCTGGACGCCTTCGCAGCACAAATGACAGGAGTCTCAGCGGTCCGTCAAGGCGCCCGGAAATCTCCGGGTCAGTCGGCCGGGACGGCCTGCACGGCGGGCGCGGCGGGCAGTTCGCGCGGCAGGCGGGACCACAGCAGCAGCACGCACGCCAGCCCCAGGCCGGTCAGGGTGACCAGACCCCAGCGGGAGCCCAGCGGGAAGTCGCGGCTGATCAGCGTGCTGGCGATCAGCGCCCCGGGGGGGCCCATGCCGGCCAGCACGAAGGAGTACAGGCTCATCACGCGGCCGCGCAGGTGGTCGGGGATGGTGAGCTGCACCGTGCTGTTCGCGCTGACCAGCAGGCTCAGCATCCCGAAACCGCACAGGGCCAGGACCGGGGTGGCGACCGCCGCGTTGGGGCTGGCGGCCAGCAGCACCGCGCCGACCACCAGGATCAGCGCGCCGCGCCGCAGGTACTTCAGGGGGTTGGGGCGGCTGGCCTGCCAGAGTGCCCCGGCCATCGCCCCGATGCCGAACGCGGCCGAGAGCAGCCCGAAGCCGCCCTCGCGCGCGCCGAACACCACTCGGGCGTAGTACGGGATGATCACGTTGAAGTTGATGATGGTGAGGCTCAGCGCCCCGACCAGCAGCATCACGTTGCGCACGGCGGGCGTGGCGCGCACGTAGCGCAGGCCTTCTTTCACGTCGTCGAGCATGCTGCCCCGGCCCCGGATCTCCCGCGGGGGGAACGGCAGGGTGGACAGCACGTAGATCACCACGAAAAACGACGCCACGTTCAGGTAGAACGGGAAGGCCAGCCGGGAGATCTGATCGGCGTTCCCGCCAGCCAGCAGGCTCACGCCCAGGGCGGCCACCACGCCGAACAGCGCCTGGCCCACGGTGCGGCTCACGTTGAACGACAGGCTGTTCAGGGCGACGGCGTTGGGCACGTCGCTGCGCGGCACGAAGTCCACGACCATGCTCTGCCGGGCCGGCATGTCGAAGGCCTGGGCCATCCCGCCGACGAAGGCCAGGACCAGCACCAGGGGCAGGCTCACGAAGCCCTGGTGCGTGGCGACGGCCAGCAGCAGGGCGGTGCACATCAGGATGACCTGGGTGGTGAGCAGCACCCGCCGCCGCGGCACGCGGTCCACGATGGCCCCCGCGAAGAGGGACAGCACCATGCTGGGCGTGAACTGCGCGACCGTGACCCAGCCCAGAGCGGCGCTGCTGCCCTGGGTGAGTTCCAGCACCAGGTACTGCTGCGCGGTGGTCTGCATCCAGCTGCCGACCAGCGAGAGCAGCTGCGAGAACCAGTACCGGCGGTACTGCGGGTGGCGCAGGGCCTGGAAGGTTCGTTCACGCCACGCGGCCGCACTTTTCCACACGCCGCCCAGCATAGGCGCGCCGGCCCGGGCGCTGTCCGTAAGCGGTCCTGCACTGGGTCAGGGACCGCATTTGGGCGCTGACGTGACCTGCCGGCCGGCTGGGACAGGGCGCGGGCCGGTTTCCGGGGGATAGGCAGGGGCGGGCCGGGGGTGTTACTGTGCGGGGGAATCCTTCATCTGGACTTTCCTCCGGCTTCATGTCCACCTCAGCTGCCCCGACTGGTGACCCCCTGATGCCCAACCCCTCCACCGCGTTCCCCCTGCGCCGCGCCCTGACCGGCCTGACCCTCACCCTCGCCCTGACCGCCCCCGTGGCCGCGCAGACGGCAGCCCCCGTCGCGGCGCCTCTTCCCGCTGCACCCGGCATACCTGCGCAGGTGACCGTGCAGCCCGGCGACACCGCGTACAGCATCGCGCGGCGCGCCGGGCTCAGCGTGGACGCCCTGCTGGCCCTGAACAGCCTGCAGACACCGGACCTGAAGGTCGGGCAGGTGCTGCTGCTGCGCTCGGCCCCCGCCAGCCACACCGTGCAGCCCGGCGAGACGCTGTACGCCCTGGCCCGCCGCTACCACGTGACCGTGGACGCCCTGCAGGCCGCCAACAGCCTGACCCCGGAGCACAAGCTCGCGGTCGGGCAGGTGCTGACCCTGCCGGCCGGCGCGGTGGACGGCGGCCCGGCCCTGGTCACCGCGCCCGCAACGCCGGCCCCCGCAACGCCGGCCCCCGCAGCGCCGGCTGCCCTCAGCCCTCCCCTGCCCGGGGCCGCGCCCGTGACCGGCAGCCCCGCGCTGCCCACCGCTCCCCTGGCCGGCGGCGACTGGCGAGCCTCGGCGCTGTCGTTCCTGGGCACGCCGTACGTGCTGGGCGGCACCACCCGCACCGGAACGGACTGCAGCGGGCTGGTGCTGCAGGTGTTCACGCCGCTGGGCGTGAAGCTGCCGCGCGTGAGCGCCGCGCAGGCGCAGGTGGGCCTGCCGGTCACGCCGGACGCGCTGCTGCCGGGCGACCTGGTGTTCTTCGACGTGAACCAGGAGGGCCGCGTGACGCACGTGGGCATCTACCTGGGTGACGACCAGTTCGTGAGCGCGAACAGTTACCGCGGGCAGGTCACCGTGGACCGCCTGCAGGCCGACCGGTACTGGGCGCCGCGGTTCGTGGGCGCGCGCCGGGTGCTGGCGGGCGTCATGGCGGCGAAACTCTGAAGGACCGGCCCCTGCCCCTGGGCGACCTGGTGCGGCTGCGGCGGGTGCGCGACCGGATCGACCGGGAGTACGCGCAGCCGCTGGACGTCCCGGCCCTGGCGCGGAGCGTGAACATGTCGGCCGGGCACCTGAGCCGGCTGTTCCGGCGGGCGTACGGCGAGTCCCCCTACGCGTACCTGATGACCCGCCGCATCGAGCGGGCGATGGCGCTGCTGCGCGCCGGCCAGCTGAGCGTGACACAGGTGTGCTTTGAGGTGGGGTGTTCGTCGCTGGGAACCTTCAGCACGCGCTTCACGGAGCTGGTGGGCGTGCCGCCCAGCGTGTACCGGCAGCAGGTGACGGGCGGCGAGGCAGAGCTGCCGCCCTGCGTGGCGCGGCGGGTGACCCGGCCGGTCAGGAATCGAGAAGCGGAGGAGGCCGGGCGCTCCTAGACTCCGGGCATGGACCTGCAGATTCACGAGACGTTCCTGCCGCATCAGGACCCGGACGCCACGCTGGCCTTCTACCGCGACCTGCTGGGCTTCGAGGTGCGGGCCGACGTGGGGTACGCCGGCCTGCGCTGGATCACGGTGGGCCCGGCCGGGCAGCCGGGCACGTCCATCGTGCTGTGCCCCCCGGCGGCCGATCCGGGCGTGACCGAAGCCGAGCGCCGCATGATCGCGGAGATGATGGCCAAGGGCACGTACGCCGGCCTGAACCTCGCGACCCCGGACCTGGACGGCGTGTTCGAGCAGCTGCGGGCGGCGGGGGCGGAGATCGTGCAGGAGCCCACCGAGCAGCCTTACGGGGTGCGGGACGGCGCGGTGCGCGACCCGGCCGGGAACCTGCTGCGCATCCAGGCGCGGCGCCCGGCCCGGCCCTGAGCACGCAGGAATTCAGGGCGCCGCGCGCCCGGAGGAGGAACAGATGACGAAATCCAGGAGAACAGCGGCCCCGGGCGGGTCAGGCGGGGAAGGCTTCACGGCCGAGGAGCGCGCCGCGATGCGGGAGCGCGTGAAGGAGCAGCGGGCCGAGGCGCAGCGCGCAGGCAAGGCCGCCGACCCGGACGCGGAGGTGCGGGCGAAGATCGCCGAACTGACCGGCGAGGACCGGGACCTGGCCGAGCGGGTGCACGCGGCCGTGCGGGCCGCGGCGCCGCAGCTCACGCCGAAACTGTGGTACGGCATGCCCGCGTACGCGCGACAGGGCAAGGTCGTGTGTTTCTTCCAGGCGGCGGGGAAGTTCAAGGCCCGGTACGCCACGCTGGGGTTCGGGGACGCGGCCGCGCTGGACGACGGGGCGATGTGGCCCACGGCATTCGCGCTGCGTGAGTGGACGGACGTGGTGGAGGAGCGCGTCCGGGCGCTGGTGCGGCAGGCAGCCGGCTAGATTCTCCTTCCTTCAACGCAGAGCGCCGCCCAGCTTCACTGGGCGGCGCTCTGTCAGGGGCCAGGGTCAGCTCTCGTCGGTGACGCCCTCGGTGTCGAGGAGCGCGCGGTACTGGTCGAGGTGGTCGCCCTCGCCGAGTTCCTGGGCGATCTTCTCGATGGCGAGCCGCACGACCTCGCTCTTGCTGATCAGGCGTTCAGGGCTGGACAGTTCATAGGCGGTGCGGGTCAGCAGGGCGTCCTGTTCCTCGCTGATGACCACCTGCAGGCGTTTGCGTTCCTTCTTCGGCATGCGTCTCCTGGTGCGCGTCCCGGGGGTCCGGCCGTGCCGGGAGGGGCTGAGCGTGCCCTGGCAGCGTAGCACGCGTGTGCACGGCACTCAAGAACCTCATGATGCTCCGGGGTGCCGGGCAACGCTGCGCCCCTGAGGCTCTGGCTTCATGTGCGGGCCCTTCACGGCACATGGGGGCTTTCTCCTAGACGTGCAGTGAGCAAGATGTGTAACATGCACCCACGTTGGCGTTCCGTGACGGTGCCGCTCTGCCGCCCCGCCCGGAGTCCCGGCCTCACCCTGCACCCGACCCATCCCGCGCCCGGGCTTCCGCGGCACGTTCAAAGGAATCACCCATGTTACTGACCCCACTGCACGTCCAGGGCGGCCGCCCGCTCTCCGGAGAGATCACCGTCCAGCACAGCAAGAACGCCGCGCTGCCGATCATCGTGGCCACCCTGCTGAGCCGCGAGAAGATCACCCTGCACGGCGTCCCCCGCCTGAGCGACGTGGACACCATCCTGGACCTGATGCACCACCTGGGCACGTCGCACGCGTGGGTCGGCGAGAACACTCTGGAACTCCACACCCCCGAGATCCTGAATACCGACGCCCCCTACGCGCTGGTCAGCAAGATGCGCGCCAGCTTCATCGTGCTGGGCGCCATCCTGGCCCGCGCCGGGCAGGCCACCGTCTCCATGCCCGGCGGCTGTGCCTGGGGCCCCCGCCCCGTGGACCAGCACGTCAAGGCCCTGCGCGCCCTGGGCGCCGAGGTGGTCGAGGACGGCGGGAACTTCGACGCGCGGCGCACCGGCAGCCTGAACGGCACCTTCGTGTTCGAACTGCTCACCGTGGGCGGCACGCACAACGCCATCCTGGCCGCCGTGCTGGGCGACGGCGTGGTCACCCTGGAAAACGCCAGCATCGACACGGACGTGGTGGACCTGATCGAGTTCCTGAACAGCGTCGGCGCCGACATTCAGGGCGCGGGAACCAACACCATCGTGATCCGCGGGGTGCCCGAGCTGCGCGGCGGGGCGTACACCGTCATCCCCGACCGCATCGAGGCCGGGACGTTCATGATGCTGGCTGCCGCCACCCGCAGCCGCATCACCCTGAACAACGTCCGCCCTGACCATCTGCGCGCCGTGACCGCCAAGCTCCAGGAGATGGGCGTGGACATCCTCGAATCCGGCAGCACCATCCTGGTGGACGCCACGCGCGGCGAACTCAAGCCCGTGAACGTCACCACCCAGAGCTACCCCGGCTTTCCCACCGACGTGCAGCCGCAGATGAGCGCCCTGCTCGCCACGGTGCCCGGCACCAGCGTCGTGCAGGACCCGGTGTACCCTGACCGGCTCACGCATGTGGCCGAACTGCACCGCATGGGCGCGAACATCACCGTCAGCGGCTACACGCAGGTCATCCAGGGCGGCCGGCTGCACGCCGCGCCCGTCAAGGCCGCCGACCTGCGCGCCGGAGCGGCGCTGTTCATCGCGGGCCTCACCTGCGAGGGCGAGACCGTCATCGACGGCGTGCAGTACCTCAACCGCGGGTACGAGAAGCTCACCGAGCGCCTGCGCGGCCTGGGCGCCGACGCCCGCCAGACCGAACTCGCCATGGCGATGGACGACTGAGCCAGAACAGAACGCACCGGAACGCCCCCAGGTCTTTCCCTTGACGCTGGGGGCGCTCCTTCAGTGCCGGCGTGAAAAGCCCGACCTCCTGGCTTTTACAGGAGGCGGGTTTCCATGGCCTTGAGCACGGCTCGGGTGCGGTCCCGCACGCCCATCTTGGTGAGGATGTTCGAGACGTAGCCCTTGACGGTGCCCTCGGTGGTGGTGGTCATGCGGGCGATCTCGCGGTTGCTGAACCCGCCGGCCATGAGGCGCAGCACCTCCTGCTCCCGCTGCGTAAGGGACACGGGGTCATCCGGGGTAGGGGGGCGGCCCTGCTGCGCGGCGCGGGTGGTGCGGGTCGTCAGCGCCGGCTGCCACCATCGGCCCCCGCCGGCCAGCGTACGGATCGCCTGAAGCAGCACGTCCAGCGACACGTCCTTGAGCAGGTAGCCGCGGGCCCCGGCTTGAACGCTGTCGAGCAGCAGGTCGTCGTCGCTGAAGGTGGTGAGGACCAGCGTGGGTGGCAGGGCCTGCCGTTCGCCCAGCTGGCGCAGCACGCCCAGGCCGTCCAGGTGCGGCATCTGGTGGTCGAGCAGCAGGACGTCCGGCCGGGCCTGCGGCACCACCGTCAGGGCCTGCAGGCCGTCCTCGGCCTCGGCGGTGACCTCGATGTCGTCCGCGAGGGACAGCATGCTGCGCAGGCCCTGGCGGACCAGCATCTGGTCCTCCACGAGGCACACCCGGATCACGCGCCCTCCTGCGCCGGGAGGGTCAGGACGTACCGCACGCCCTGGCCGGGGGGCGAGTCCACGTGCAGCTGCCCGCCCACGCAGCCCAGGCGTTCACGCATGCCCAGCAGCCCGCACCCGAAGCGCAGGTCCGGGGCGCCGCGCCCGTCGTCGTGCGCCTGCACGCGGATGCCCTGGGCGCCCTGCGTGAACGTGAACCACAGGTGCGCGGCGCGGGCGTGCCGCAGGGTGTTCGTCATGATCTCCTGCACGCAGCGGCGCAGCACCAGGGAGGTGACCGGGCAGGTCACGGTGAAGCCGGGGCTGAACGCCAGCTGGACGCTGAGGGCGTCGGTGGCGGTCAGGCGGCGGACTTCCGGCACGAAATCGCAGGTGGCCGAGGCGCGCATGCCGCGCACGGTGGTGCGCACGTCGTCCAGCAGCTGCTGCCCCACGGCCTGCGCGGTCTGCACGTGCGGCCGCGCCGCGTGCTCCGGGGGCAGGTGGTGCAGTCCGACCTGCAGGTGCATGCCCAGCGCGGTGAGCTGGTGGCCCAGCACGTCGTGCAGTTCGCGGGAGATGTGCAGGCGCTCGGCCTGTCGGCTGGCCTCGTTCAGCAGTTCGCGGGTGGCGCGGAGTTCCTCGACGACCACGGACAGCTGGCGGCGCGCCTGCACCTCGCGCATGGCGGTGCGCACGCTGGACGCCGCGAGCAGCTGGATGCACACGTACCCGGTGCTGAAGGCCCAGGCGTCCAGGCTCTGCCAGTTCGTGTGCAGGATCCACAGCAGGCCCAGGCTCTGCCCGGCGATCCACACCAGCACCTGCCGGAAGGGCCACAGCAGGCTGACCTGCGCGGCCACCACGACCAGCAGCCCGGCCTGGATGCTGCTGCCGTTCAGGAAGGCGTTCCCGGTGAGCAGCAGCGCCGACTGGCCCAGCAACGCGGCCAGGGCCGCCGGGGGGGACAGGCGGTGCAGGTGCCGCAGGGTGAGCAGCAGCGTGCTCAGGAACACCAGGTTCAGCGTGCCCCAGGTCAGGACCGCGCCACGCGACAGCTGGTCCCGGACGGGTTCGATCATCAGGGAGTGCAGGGACAGCACCGCCCAGATGGGCAGGCTGGTCTGAAGCAGCGTGCGGCGCACCTCGCCTGCCGCCTCCTGGACGGCCGCGGCGGGCGGGGCGTGAGAGGTTCGCGTGGACTCGGGCAGCAGGGGCAGCGACACGGTCATGGTTCGTTCCTCGGCAGGGCGGAGCGGCAGGAATAAGCGCCGGGAGGGTCGCGGCGGGCGGCCCGGAGCGTGAATGCGGCAGGTGACCGCTCCAGCCTACACGGGCCCGGCCGGAATGCCGGAGACCCGGAGGGCCGTGGGGCGTCCGGGTCCGAGGTCAGGGGGCGGGACTCAGAGGTCGAGTTTGTTGAACCCGCCCAGCGTCACGGCCTTCTCGAAGGCGTACGACACGGCGTAGCACTTCACGCGGGAGAAGTAGTTGGACACGCCGGCGCAGACGCGGTCCATATTGCGCCCGAAGGCCTGATCCACCAGCAGGCGGTAGCCCTGGCCGACCGCCCAGTTGGACGTGATGGCCGAGGCGTTGCGGTACCCGAAGTCGTGCACGATGCACGGTTGGTGGAACTTGGCCTTGTACGTGCGGGCGGTTTCGCTGCGGTCCAGGATCCACTGGGGCACGCTGCACCCGTCGTACCCCCAGTTCAGGCCGCTGTAGTTGGGGGCGGCGCGCTCGTTCCAGTAGTGGCTGACGCTGCCGGTGGCGACGCCGTACGTGTACAGCGCGCGGCCGCTCAGGCCCTGGGCCTGCAGGGCGGGCCCTTCGGTGGGGCGCTTGCCCTGCAGGCGCTCCAGGAGGGCGGCGTCGTCGGCGTTGTCGCGCAGGATGCGCTGGATGTCCGGGTCCTGCAGCTCCGGCTGCTGGGCGAGGTCCAGGATCTGGCTGCGCACGCTCACGGCCGGGGCCGTGCTGGTCTGGTCCGGCGTGGCGGCCTGCTCAGGCGCGGCGGGCGCCTGGGAGCAGGAGGCGAGGAGGGCGGCGCTGCACAGGGTGACGGTGAGCAGGTGGGCGGTGCGCTTCATGGGGGACCTCCGGGAACGCGGGATGAGGGCGGCGGGCTGGGTTGATTGAGCTGCGTTGAGCTTAGGCAATGCACCCAGGGCCAGCCACTGCCGAAAGACAGCGCCGCGGATGAAGTTCCGTTAACCCGCCACTCATGTGGCTGAGGCGTGGCATGAGGGCCCAGAATGCCCGGGCCCCGGGGTGGGGCGCCTACACCGTGGGAGGTTTGGCCGGTGGCGTCACCGGGGCGGGTTCAGGGTCCAGGTCGGCCGTGAGGGCCGTCTGCTGACGGAACTGCAGGTCGTACAGGTCGCGGTACAGGCCCCCGGCGGCGAGAAGTTGCGCGTGCGTGCCGTCCTGCACGATCTGCCCGGCGTCCATCACGAGAATCCGGTCGGCGTTCCGCACGGTGCTGAGGCGATGGGCGATCACGAAGGTCGTGCGGCCCTGCATCAAGCGTTCCAGGGCCGCCTGGACCAGGGCCTCGGATTCGTTGTCCAGGGCGCTGGTGGCCTCGTCCAGGATCAGGATGCGGGGGTCTTTCAGCAGCGCCCGGGCAATCGCGATGCGCTGGCGCTGACCGCCGGACAGCTTCACGCCGCGTTCGCCCACGACCGTGTCGTAGCCGAGGTCGAAGGCGGTGATGAACTCATGGGCGTTCGCGGCGCGGGCGGCGGCCTCCACCTCGGCACGCGTGGCGTCGGGGCGGCCGTAGCGGATGTTCTCGCCCACCGTGCCGGAGAACAGCAGGGTTTCCTGCGGCACCAGGCCCACCTGGGCGCGCAGGTCCCGCAGGGCGAAGTCGCGCAGGTCGGTGCCGTCCAGGCGGAGGGTGCCGGCGCTCACGTCCCAGAAGCGGGGAATCAGGCTGACCAGGGTGGTCTTCCCTGCCCCGCTGGGCCCGACCAGGGCGACGATCTGCCCGGCAGGCACGTCCAGCGTCAGGTCGCGCAGGACCGCGTGGCCCTCGTAGGCGAAGGTGACGGCCTCGAAGGTCACGCGGCCCTGTGTGCGGGTCAGCGGGGCAGGCGCGGCGGGCTCGGGCAGGTCGCTGTGCTCGTCGAGCAGTTCGAAGATCCGGCCGGAGGCGCCCAGCGCTTCCTGGAACTGGTTGTACAGGCCGGTCAACTGCGCGACCGTGCCGCCCACCTGGAAGGCGTAGAAGAGGAACGTGACGAGCGTGCCCGGGGAGAGCGCGCCGCTCATGACCTGCCGCCCGCCGAACCACAGGATCACGGCCAGGCCGCCGAAGGTGAAAAAGCCCATCAGGCCGGTCATCCAGGCCTGCCAGCGGGCGCGGCCGATGGCGGCGTCGAAGGCCGCCTGCACGCCCACCCCGAAGCGCTTGCGTTCGGCGTGTTCGGCGGTGAAGCTCTGGACCACGCGCACGCCGCTGATCGCCTCGCTGGCGCTGGCGTTCGCGTCGGCCAGGGCGTCCTGCACGGCGCGGCTGGCCCGGCGGATGCGCAGGCCGATGGCCACGGCGGTGCCGATCACCAGGGGAATCACGGCCAGGGTCAGCAGGCTGAGTTTCCAGCTGGTGAGCACCAGCAGGCTCAGCGATCCGACCAGCGTGACGATCTGCGCGAGCAGCTGCGCCAGTGCCACGCTGGTGACGCTGTACACGGTGCCCACGTCCGCGGTGAGGCGGCTGGTGAGGTCCCCGACCTTGTGGTTCCCGAAAAAGCGCGGGGAGAGCGTGAGCAGGTGCGCGAACAGGGTGCGCCGCAGGTCCGCGACCACGCTGGTCCCCACCCGCGCCAGCAGGAACGACTGCGCCGCCCCGAACAGCGAGGACACCGCGAACACGCCCAGCAGCAGCAGCACCGTGCGGTCCAGCTGCGTGGTGTCGCGGCTGCCGACCTTCAGGAACGACGCATCGATCAGCTGTCCGAACAGCAGCGGAAACACCAGCCCCAGCCCGCTGGACAGCAGGGTCGCCACGCCCCCCAGCGCGAACGCCGCCCGGTACGGCCGGGCGAAGGCCAGCAGCCGCAGCAGCTGCCGGGGGTCCTTCTGGCGGCGGGCAGGGTTGGGGGCAGGGGTGAGCGCGGGGCGGGCCGTCATCGGCTGCAGGCTAGCGCGCGCCCGGCGGGACACAGGCCGGACACGGGAAAGCCCCCGCCGGCAGGGGCGGGGGCAGGAGTACGCGCCTCACTCGGGCACGGTTCACTCAGGTGCGGTGGGGCTCAGGCCAGGACGGACACAGCCTCGGTGTACGGCATGTCGAAGGCCTCGGCCACGCCGGGGTAGGTGACC
>JAANMV010000619.1_pt1 | contig 43813 bp, 73 predicted proteins | sample 7279661 | NCBI WGS metagenome assembly JAANMV01 (sample SAMN14094540, study PRJNA606508) | bioreactor metagenome | isolation source: A lab-scale SPAN reactor treating ammonium-rich wastewater day 121 | place: Ireland: Galway | collected 2017-05-16
CGCCGTATTGCTCCAGAAGCGCGCCCCATACCCGCTCGTGGGCGTCGTGGGCCAGGCGGGAACGCTCGGCCCACTTCTTGCCCTGGTAGAAGGCTTGCGCTCTCCAGTCCGGGTAGGTCCCCGGTAGCCACAGGCGCACAGTCACCCGAAGCGCCCCACTTCGGACAGGTCGGCCAGCAGCAGCGCCAGCACGACCAGCCCCATGACTACGACAAAGATGACGGTCATCCCTGCACCCTCCTCAGTATGGCCTGCCAGTCCTTGCGGAACTGGTAGCGGAAGTAAAGCCACGTCGCCCATGCCAGCCAGCGCAGCAGACCGGGCGGCCCAATGTTTGACTTGTTCATGCTGCCTTCTCCTTCACGTCCGCTTTCTCGCCCGCCGCCATGTCCTTGCCGGGCAGCGGCTTCTGCTCTGTCTTCGGCTCCTTGTCGTCCGGCGCGTCGGCCAGCTCAGCAAAGCGGGTGATGTCGGGCGTGAAGTTCATGAGCGCCCCGACCCTCGCCCGCCCGCCCCGGTTCTTGGCAACAAATACCTGACAGTTGGCCCCCTTCTCGGCCAGCGTTTCGCCGCGCGAGCGCACCTGGGGCGTAGCCCAGCCGTTCGCCGCGCTCTTGTAGAACTCCGGCCAGTCGATGAACATCACCTGTTCACTCAATGCCTCGATGTCCCCACTCTGGCGCAAGTCGTCCAGGTCGGCAAAGCGGTCGGGGCGCTTCTCTACCTCCCGGTTAAGCTGGGCGATGTTGAGCACGCTGCAATCAAACGCCTTAGCGATGCGCTTGAGGCCGCGCATGATGACGCCGATCCGGTTCGTCTCGTTGGCTTGCCGCCCGCCCGTATCCCCGGCCAGTTCCAGGTAGTCGAACACAACCAGGTCTACCCCGTCCTTGTGCAGTGCCGCCTCAGCCGCCACAATGCGGTACATGTGCGCTGTCGTCGGGGCAGGCGTATCAATGATGCGCACCGTATCGTCCAGATCGCGCAGCTTCTCAAGCGCATCCTCAAACCGCTTGCGCTCGGCGTCCGTTACCTTCGGCCCGCCGGGGCGCGCGCCCTCCCGCAGCCACTCCGCCGAAACGCCCGACGCACACTGTGCCAGGCGCAGCGCCAGCTCGCGCTTTGCCATCTCCGCCGAGAACACCACCACCACCGCGTCCCGCTTGTCTGCCTTGATGCGCTGGGCGGTGTTGCGCGCGATCTGCAATGCGAGCTGCGTCTTACCACGTGATGGCCGGGCAGCCAGCGTCGCCACATGCGAGCGTTTCAGCCCGCCCAGGATGCGGTCGAGGGCGGTAAAGCCAGTCGGCACGGCGGCCTGATACTTGTCCCCCGCCTTCCACGCCTCGACGACCGCCGCCGCTTCGTCCACCGCCTTGCCCATGCCGCCCACCTCCTCCTGCGCGCGCGCGTTGATGTTCGCCAGCGTAGTGACGATGTGCGCAATGAGCTTGTCCGGGCTGGCGTCCGCCTTCACCGCCTCGGTCTGCATCGCCGTCAGCGCCGCCCCTATCTGGCGCAGGGTGCTCGCCTTCTCCACGACGCGCAGCCAGCCGGTGTACTCCTCCAGCCCCGGCTTGCCAGCAATGACGGCCTGTATCTGGACAAGCCGCTTGCGGGCGGGGTCGTTCAACTTTTGCTCGGCAACGAGGTACGAGAACTTCTCATCGCCTACCGCCTCAAGCGCCGTCATCAGCGTGCGGTCAGGGCCAACGAAGTCGAGGGCCTTGAGACGCGAGACAAGCAGCGCGCGTAGCTTCTGGTCGAACCATGCCGCCCCAATAAGCCCGGCCTGTTCTGGCTGATCTATCGTCGGGAGAATAACCATGCTGCCCTCCAGGGTCAGTATTGCAGTTCGTCGATGTGTTTGACTGCCGCGTAAGCGGCGTCGTCTAACGGTTCATGACCGTTAGTAACGGATCGGTGGTACCCGGGTAACACGGTGTCTGTTACCCGGGTACCAGGGTGTGTGTTACCCGGGTACCCCGGTACCCGTGTAACAGGGTCGGCTGGCGGGGCATATTTCGACGGGCCTCCCCGGTATTCTTCCAGTGCGCTTATAGACGCCTGTTGAGCTGCCTCATCCATGCCGGTCAATACAACGTAATAGTGCACCTTGCCCGGTACGGCGTGGATATAAAGTTCGCCAGATTCGACCAGCGTGGCGAGCTTGCGGCGCACCGTCTTAGATGATAGGCGCGTCTTCTTGGTGAGTGTGGTGAGCCCCGGCCAGGCCCGGCTGTCCTCCTCGCGCGCGTTATCAGCCAGTGCCAGCAACAACAGTAGTTCGCTACCCTTGTGATCCGACTCGTCCCATACCCGTGTCATAACCTTGATGCTCATACCCCTACCCCCAGGAACTCCCGCATACTGAAACCATCCATGCCACGCAACGCCATGTGAACATCGTGGAGGTCTTTTGCCTCGCGCCCGTCGGGGAAGTATCCCGCCGCCTGGACGATGTTCGCCCGGCGCACTATCGCCTGGACGGCCTCGGCGCTTTGCAGCCCCACGTCATCCCAGTCGGCCACGATGACGACGTTCGGCACATGGCAGATAAGCTCTAACCAGTCCGGCTTGAAACTGTTTGCCGGGCTGGCGATGGCCGTCATGTCGTGACGGCTGGCGGCCCACACGCTCTTCTCATCTTCGACAATAAGCAGGGGGTCGGGCACGGCGCGCGCCAGAATAACGGCGTCGATGTTGTACGGGGCGGCATAGCGGCTGCCCTTGAGGCTGATGTACTTCGGCTCCAGGTCGGGGGTCGCGTCATCATCCCGGCGCAGCTTGACGGCGGTCAGCGCGCCCCGGTAATACCAGGGGATAGCGTACCGCTTGCCCGTCCAGCCCACGCGGAACTCAAGCAGCGTGTTCAGGGGGATGCCCCGCTCCCGCCAGTAGCCCCGCTCGCGTTCGCCGATGCCATCCTGCCAGCGCGTGATAAGTGCTGGGTCTAGGGTCGGGCGCTCGCGGGGCGGGCGGTCAGCAGCGGCGTGGCGCGGCATGTGCGGGTCAGCCTGGAATCCCGCCACAAAGTCAATGAACTGGCGAAAGCTCCAGTTGTTGACGGCCATAATAAAGTCCACGCTGTCGCCGTGCCATCCGCAACCGTGGCAGTGAAAGCCGTCGTCGTATACCGCCATGCTCGGATCACGGTCGTCGTGGAACGGGCAGCGGATCATGTGTGTCTGGCCCCGGCGCAGCGGCTTGTCAACCGTCTCGGCCAGCTCCAGGGGCGTGACGCGCTCCTTCCACCGGGCGATGCGCGTGCGGATGTCCTGGTCTGTCATTCCTCGAATATCTCCTCAGCGTACAGCCCCACCCCGCCCGGTTCGCTCAGCCAGTGGTAGCGGTACTCGTGCTCTGCCATGTGCGCGCGGTAGCACTCATGGCACACCAGTTCCTCAGTCGGCAGCCACTCGCACCAGCGGTCGTAGGCTGGCTCGCCCGGCTCGCATGGCGGGCGGCACAGGCACACGGCCCGCCCGCAGTGGTCGCACCGCTCCAGGTCGTCGCCGCAATCTGGACATATGTTGTTGGTCATTCCTCATCTACCTCACTTCTCTTGAACGTGGCCCACAGCATCCACCGCTGCGGGTTGGCGGCCTGGACGGCGGGCGGCTGGAACTCATACGGTACTGGCCCCTCCCACACCTCGCCCTTGATGTAGCGCCGGAACGCAGCCACGCCCAGGTGTAGCGCGCCGGCAGCGTGCAGCAGCTCAAGCGCATTGTCCAGGCTGCCCCGTGCTGCCCGCCGTGCCATGTTGTGGTGCGTCCAGGAATGTTCTTGTAGACGAACATTGTTCGGGTAGAACGCTGCGACGCTGCGCCACTCCGACACGCGCGGGGTTTCCACGTCCCACGCTGCGGCCAGGTCGCCCAGCGTCGGCGCGTCCTCTCCGTCTGCGGGTCTGCCCAGCTTCACCTCGAAGCGGGCGGCGATGTCGCCCAGCGTCCAGCGGTGGTCGTCGCTGGCACGCACCAGCGGCAGCCCGGCAATGATGAAGTCCGAGAACTCCTGGAGGTCGTCGAGGTTGGGGGCGGCTCTCACCGCCCCCTCGTCATTCGCGGGAAGCGTCACGCTGCCTTCGCCTCCGGCTCTGCCTCTTCCTCGTCCTCGGCGGTCGTCTTCATCGCCTCGATGAAGTCAGCCAGCGTCAGGTCAAGCTCGCGGATGTGGCGCACGTCAGGGAAACGTGCCTTGACGCGGTTCTTGTAGTGGTGCGGGTTGAGGTCAAGCAGGACGTGCGCGTGGTTCTCGACGCGGTACAGGTCGGAGCCTGGCAGGTCGGACAGCTTCGTGTCCATGATGTCGGCCAGGTCGTCCGGCTTGCCGGGGATGGGGTTGGCGGGCGTCTCGTCCTGCTCAGGCGGCGCGGCCTTCGCCTTCGGCTTGGCCTTCGGCGCGGGCGGATCGGCGGGCGGCTCTACTACTTCGCCGTCGATGGTGTCCGCCTGTGCGAACTGCGGCAAGTCCTCGATGTCCTGGGTGAAGAAGTTGGACGCGCCCACCGCCACCAGCGTTGCTGCCACCAGCGCGCGCTTCTGTGCCATCTTGTCAAGCGTGTTGATGACCTCGGCAATGTCCTCGTTCTCCATGAAGAACATCTCAAACGCGCCAAACTTCCCGTTGCGCGTCTCAACCCGGATGGCCTTCGCGCGGTACTCCTCTTCCTGCCCCTTCACCTTGTAGGAAGGCACGCTGCGATAGCGGTACTTCTTCTCCCAGCTATTGCACGAACCGATGCCGCTGCCCGCCGCGTACTTGCCGTCCTGCGTCTTGAGTGTGCAGCGGTAGCGGTACATGATGAACGGCACGCCATCGCCGCTCCTGAGCTGCTCGGCCACGTCCTGGATGCTGGGCGCGTCCAGCGGCTCGAACTCCGGCACGAGGTGGAAGGCGGTGCAAAGCGTCTCGGCGCCGGGCTTCCACAGCGACGGCTTCTCACTGCCGGGGATGACGCCGTAATGCACGCCCTCCTGCATCACCGTGTCCTTGATTTCAACGATGGTTCGGTAGCGTTGCAGCATCACCGCACTCGACACCACGGGCATCACAGGCGCACCCGTGTCTGCTATTGCCAGGCTCTTCTCGTCAGTCATTGCCTCTCTCCTCTACAGCGTCCCACCACTCCCAGTGGAACACGCCATCAATGCAGTTAGCGCCGGGCCAGTCGTGCTCATCGTCGGAGGCCGTGTCCACGTCGCCCTGGAAGGCGAACGCCTTTGCGCTTCCCCACAGGCTGACGTATGGCTCGAACCCCTCACCGCCGGGCTTGTCGTAGCGCCCGAACGCCCACCGCTGGCCGTCCAGTTGCCCGGTGTAGGGCACGGGCACGGACTTCGACACGAACCCATTCAGTACCCACGCCTCGCCCTGCTGGGTAAACAGGCCGCGCGCGTGCTCCTGCTTCGGCGCGAACGTCACGCCGCCGATAGTCACCCGCCCGTCTTTGATGGTGCGGACGGCGAACCGCTTGCTCGTGTAGCTCATAGCCCTACCCCCCACCAGCGCCCGCGCCCGGCGTGCTCAAGCGCCGTCTCGCCCAGCGCGGCGGCTTCCTTATTGGCGCACTCGCGGCAGATGTAGCGCGGATACGGCGTCCTGTCCCACAGGTCAAGCGGGCTGCGCACGGTATCCATCACGTCATGCCCGCATGTGCAGCAGGTCTGCACTACGCGCTCGGCCTGGGTGTCAGTCGTTACCATCGGTGGCCTCCTTCACCTTGCGCGCGCAACGCGCACACAGCATGTCCCACTCAATCAGGTCGGCCAGGTCGATGTACACCCGGTCGAAGTCGCCGCCTCCAAGCTTCCCGCCACACAGGGCTACGTTCTCCCCGTCGTTGTGAACATGCACGCGACCCGGATGGTTGTGCTTCATGAACTCGTACACGCGCGTCTCAGTCATGATGCCTCCTCGATGGCATAGCGCAGGAACCGGCGCACGCTCTCCCAGCTGCGGAACTGGCCCAGGTAGCGGCCCTCGTGTTCCAGCAGCAGGCAGCGCGGGGTAAGCGCGGTAACGTCAAACGCGCCCCCGCGCTCGACGATGCGCTCAGTGACAGGCTCAATTGGTTGAACGTTGGGGGTTGGTTGTGATATACTGATCATGGATGCCTCCTCTACAGGCTATCCCACGCCGCCGGGCGGTCGCACGCCGCGGCGGTTCTTTTGTGGGGTTTATGCTATGAGAGAATCATAGCACAGTTTTACTTGCTCGTCAAGTGTTTCTTTGGGGTTTCGGCCCACGCTTCTTGCGCTCAAAGTTCTCCACGTCAGCGCGCAACACCAGCCATGTGCGCCCGGCCTTCACACCAGCAATACGCCCGGTGCGCACCAGGTCGCGCACCCACTGAGTGCTGTTGACGCCGAGAATTTGGGCCGCTTCATCGGTTGTGATGTAGTCGTTAAGCTCGGGCATGACTACATCATAGCATAATTCAGTAACCATCGGCCCCTCCTCCTATTCAGTTGTCAAAGTGCATTAGAGCCGGGGGCGGTGCGATCCTGGACGAGAGAAGGTTCGCTCCTTTCTCTATGCTAGGACCGCCCCCGGCTGACTACCTACTCCTTCACGCGGGCCTGAAACAGCGCCAGTGCCGTGTCCCTGTCCACCGGTTCGCTCTTGCCGTCCGGCTTCACCAGCCGGAAGTTGTCCCGGCTGCTCGGCACGAGCCGCCAGATTTGGCACGCACCGTTGACGCGAACGGCGAACGACACGCCGCGCAGCCCGAAGCAGTCCGCCAGGTCATACGGCTTTCGGTCGTCGATTACTTCCATCACGTTATGCCCTCCATCGGCAAAGCCATCTGCACGCCGACACCCTGCCGCCACGCGGTGAGGATGTTAGACGTGGACAGGCCAAACACTGAGTAGGCATCAAGTCCATTCCTGGGGTAGTGCCAGTTCGTGCCACTGCGACGCGGCTGCCAAATTGACCCCAGCAGCGCGGCGCGTTTGTGTGCGTTGAGGTCTACGCTGCTTACGGTAATTCCGAGGCCGCCATACGTCCTCGCTAGCTGCATCTGCGCCTGCGGTACGCCGCCGAGCAGATGTACTCGCCGCCCGGTCAGTTCTGCCGGGTCGGGCAGGAAACCCGCGTACCCACTCGGTACGCTGATGGCAACCAGACACCAGTCGGGGATATGGCTCACCGCCCCGGCGAACTTGGGGCACACCATGACGCGCTCAACGCCCCGCTCGACGAGCTGGCAGGCCATGCGCACCATCCGCCCGCGCTGCCATTCGTGCTCATAGTCGGGAACCATTGCTATGTGAGGCTGCCAGCGCCCCACCTTATCGAGATAGTCTCGCCAGTCGTACCGCTTCCAGTTGATGTCTAGCATGTACGGCTTATAGGCGGGCGTGTCGTCGTGGCGTGTGCCGTAGAGCATTCCCGCCTCGACAGCGATGCGCGCAAACTCCCGGTTTCCACCAGCGCAGTAGATAACGTCAGGCTGCGTTTGCCAAACATTCAGCGCGCGCCTGCCGTCCGGCTGTTCAGTCCAGACGTTATGCATACCATAGACCCGGTAGAAGCCGTTGGCGGGCAGGTCTACCGGGCACTTGAGCCGCACCGGGCGGGGCACAGCGTCGAGCAATTCCGCGCCTATCCCCTGACCGCGCCAGCCGCCAGTTACGCATATCTCGTACACAGTATGCCAGCCACGCCGCACGCGGCTCAGGGTGCGGTAGTTTACAAATCCGACTACCGCGTCGCCGCGCTCTGCCACCAGCAACTCCCCGCGCGCCTGAGCTTCGGTCAACGCGGGCCGCATGACAAAGCCCAGTTCGTTGCGGTTTGCGTCTGCAATGCACTTAATGGCATCAAGGTCGCTAGCGTTCGCTTTCCGGATCATGCCGCCGCCTTGAGTGCTGGCGCGCCGTCCCGGATCAGCGCGTCCAGCGCCTTGACGTTGTTGCCGTGGGCCACGCGGAAAGCGGACAGCCACGCCGTCGCCGTGTCGGGCCGCCTAACCGCCCGCAGCGCAGCGCGGACGGCCTTGTAATGCTGCCGCCACTCGTCTGCCTTGACGCGCATGATGCAGCGCGCCCACAGCGCCGGGGCCAGGACGGCCAGCGCGCGGTGTACGTCCATGCGACGCTGGATGGCCTCGGGGCGGGGCTTCTTCACTGGCCGCATGAACCGCCTATCACACGCGGCCAGGTGCGCCCGGAACGTGGGCGGCAGCCCCTTGTCATCGATGGGCTTGATAGTCGTACCATCGGGCCGCGTGGCCTTCATCGTGCCTGCTGCGACGGCGGCGGCCAGCTCGTCGCGCTTGGCCTTACTTCTGCGGTTCGGGTATTGACCGGTCGTCATGGAAGCCTCCCGTTGCACTTATTGCACTTGGGGCCGGGGTTGGGGGTGGTGCGGCTGGCGGGATACAATGTGCCAACCCCGGCCCTGCTTCAAGACAGCAGCACTCTCTCGCCAACGGTGACCAACTAGCCAGCCGCACCCCATTACCCAGGTTCCGCACCTGGGCAATAGGGCGGGGTTGCCCTATGCCCGCCGCCGCAGCAGCCCCGCCAGCCTGACGGGCAAGGGCTCGACGATGCGGACCCGGCCGTTAAAGCTGAGATAGGCTCTTGGCGAGCTGCCGCCCAGCAGCCAGAAGCGCAGCAAGGCTATCAACTGGCGCCCCTCCGCTCGCGCTCGTGCAGCGCCTTGATGTCCTTGCGCAACTCGTCCACCAGCGCCAGGGCCAGCCTGGACAGCTGGGCGAGGTTCGTTACTTTGTCCAGCACGTCCAGCCCCGCCACGCCCTCCCCGTCCAGCAGGGCCTCGACTTGCGCCAGCACCCGCGCGTCCGACACCCGCACCCGCAGGGCTTCCAGCGCGGCGTTTTGCTTCTCAAAGAGGTCTGTGTACTCGTCCATCGTTGGCTCCTTTACCATCCGTCGTGCCAGGCTATAAATACCGCGCCGCCGTAGGCGTCGATGCGCTCGACGACAGGCTGCATTTCCATAGAGTGGTAATAGAGATACGGGCGCTCAAGCGGCGACACCAGCGTGCCCGCCTCCCAGCGCTCCACCGTCTTGAGAAACGGATTCAGCGGCACACCGTCCAAGCACGCCGACGGGTGCACCCACTCGCATCCTGCCCATGTCCAGGGCGGAAACTGGTAAGGCCCACCGGGGCTGTGCCATTCCAACGTCGTGTACACCGTGCCGTCCGACATGACGCCGGTGCGCATCCGCTCGCACACCGTGTCCAGGACACCCGCGCCCGCCATGCTGCGCTCCGGCTCAGGCAGCCCGCGCGTCTCCGCCACCAGCAGGCGCGCCAGTAGCAGCCGGTCGGCTTCGTCCAAGCCGGGCATGTGGCACGTCATGGGTATGGCCGACGCGGTAGGCGCAGGCCCGACGGGGTGGCCGACGATGATCAGGGACGCGATAAGGGCCGTCATGCGACGCCTTTCAGATAGGTGTGCAGTCCCCAGTTTTTCAGGAACCAGTCAGTGACGAAACGAACCGTCACCACGTCTTCTGTGTGGTGCCACTTGCCGGGCTTGCCGGCCCGGTAGTATTCCCTGACAACGCAGTTGGCAACGTCTATGGCAATGTCGTGCGGTGTGTCGTGTACTGCGAATAGGCCAACCGCCCGTGCTCCCCCCTTGTTCAGGGTGTCAACCAGTGCCGCAATTGCCCGGCGCTGTCCGTCCTTCATATCCACCCCGGAGAGCTTCGTCTCTACAATGACGAATGCCTCGCTGCCAAAGTCAGTTAGACAGTCGATGTCTGTGGGCGTGATATGGTAGTTGTAGCGCAGCCCCGTAAAGTCCCTGAGTTGCGCCGCCCGCCGCTGGTTGTGGATCGCGCCGCGCTCAGACATGCAGCACCACCCCGATATGCTCAAATGCAGACAGGAAGCCGTCGCGGTTGGGGCCAAAGTAGAGCACCGCCTGCCCCTGGAGGGGTGCGCCAGTGGCGTTGCCCTCTACGTCCAGGAACCTCACCCGCCCCTTGATGAAGCAGACGGCAGTTGACACACGCAGCATCACCTGGAACCAGTTGGTCTCCGTCGCGTTGTTCACCAGCACGCACGCCTGCTCGATCTCCCCGTCCTCATAGCAGGCCGCCAGCTTGTAAGCGAAGTCAGTCACCAGCGGTTGCGAATAAGGCGGGTTCATCCACACGCGCCCGAACCAGGGCTGCGCCAGTCCGTCATCCTCTTTGGTGTAGTAGGTGGTGGCTTGCACCCGCTCGTTAGCAATGTCTGAGGAAGCCGGGTCGAGGTCGATCCCGCCCATGACGTGGCGGGCGGCGCTCAGGTATCCGCCGGGCGTGTACCACTCGTTTTCGCCGCTGTTGTTTGCGACGTGAGGCTTGCCGTTGCGCTGTGCCATTTCCTCGCGCGCTTTGGGGATGGACAACTCACCATCCCGCACCTGCTCCAGCAGGTCGGGTGCTTCTGTCGTCATGCGCTTGGCGTCCTGGACGTAGTGCGGGTTGGTGCGGAACAGGGCGGCGGCCTGCTCGCGGGCCTCACCATCTGCCCGTTCCGGAATTTGTTCCGGAACGGGGAGCGTGTCACCCTGTTTCAGCGTGGCAATTTGCCTTTCCTTCGCTTGCCGTTCAAGCTCCGGCAGCACGTCCAGGGCAATCACCGCCCGCTGGCTGCTCGTCAGGTGACGGCGGTGCAGGTTCTTCGAGACGACATGGGCTAGCGCGTCCGTGCCGCTGAACTCCACATAGCGCGGCTCGACACCCGCTGCCTGGCAAGCCAGGTAGCGGTTACGCCCATCCAGGATCAGCCCGTCATAGACGGCAATCGGCTCTAGTAGCCCGTTGCGCCGGATGTCCGCGGCCAGCTCGTCAAGCTCGTCATCGTCAAGCATGGGGAACATGGCGGCCAGTGGGTGGAAGTCAATCATGCCCGCTCCGCCTTGCCGTCAGGGAACAACTCATCCAGCGGCAAGCCCAGATACTCCGCTAGCTTTGCTTGTTCAGTTTGGTTAAACTTGCGTTGGTGGAGCTTTATCCAGAAGTATTGCGGCGAGATGCCCAATACCCGCTTGGCGAGGAAGTCTTGCCGCAGCCCCCTATCCTCTATCGCGTCTTTTAGTCTCTTATTCACGCTCTATCCTGAAAGGTAAAATTGTGTTTTGTTCTACTAAAGATAGTATACAGCAATACACAATATTTTGTCAAGGGGTTTCGGTATTGCGTTCAGTTGGATTTGATTGTAAGATGGTTTGTGTGGGCAATGGAGGGGCGCATGACTGAGGACAAGTTCGCACTCTGGTTGCGCCAGCAGCTCGAAGTCAACAAGATGAAACAAGTCCGGTTGGCTGAGGCGCTGGGCGTTACGCCTTCTACCGTGTCCAACTGGCTCAAGGGTAAGTTTCACCCCAGCGATGACAACCTGGAACTACTCTCCGTGCTGTTCAAGAAGGACATACCCTCTTTGTATGGCCTCCTGGGACGCATCGAGCCCGACGCCGAACCCTCCCCCCTCAGTCCGGAGACGGAGAGCATCGTGCGGCTGCTGGAGAGCATCCCAACCGGGCCTATCCGCCGGGCGGCGCTGATGGCCGCGCGGGAGGTACTGCTAGCCTTCGTCAAACTCTTGGACAGCGAGGCCAACGACAGGGCGGCTTAGCAAGCCCTTCACAATTTGATCAGCGATGATCAATGGACAGGGGCGGAGTTCTGGTGTACGATGTAGTACGGGTGTTCTAATTCTTCTCACAACCGGGAGCGGAGCAGATGCAGGATAGCATAGCGGATCGGCTGGGCGGCGACGGCCTGGCCTACGAGGTGGCCGGGCTGCTGGTGGGGCTGGAGATGTCGGGGGAGGTTGCGCGCCGCCGGGTGAAGCTCGCCATCCTGGAGGTTGTCAGCGGGCTGCTGGCCGCGTACCTGCGACTGGCGGCGTAAGTTATGGCAGGGACGCGTATGGCGCGCTGGCTTGTGCCCGTCGTTCTGGCGGTCGTGGTGGTGTTCGCATGCCTGGCGGGCCTTGCTTTCCTGTATTGGGTAGGCGACACCACACTCAGTGCGGGGCATGAGGTTACATACCGCCTGGGCGGCACAGCGGAGACAGTGGGTATCACCTACAGCAACGTCCAGGGTGGCACAGAACAGCGTGATGCGGTGCGCACCAATTGGACGCACGCAATGACGGGCGTCGAGCGCGGTCAGTTCGTCTACATTAGCGCGCAGAACAACGGGCGCAGCGGATCGGTGTCCTGCCAGATTGTCGTCGATGAGGTGGTGTTCCGCGAGAGTACGAGCAGCGGGGCATACGCTATTGCGACGTGCTCTGGGCGAGTAGGGCGCTGAGCGTGCTATACTGGCGGCCTAGCCCCTTGTCGCTTCGGTGGCAGGGCGCAGCCCGGCCTACTTGCTAGCGCCGGGCTTGCTTGTTGCGTGCCCGCAATGTATCGGCTATAATGCCCTGAGAAAGCAAAAGCGCGCGGTGGTGGCCGCGCGCTGGCGACGCAGATGCGTCAGGTCTTACCTGCCCTGATCATAGCACCAGCCAAGCCAGCCGTCAAGCCGCCACCGCAAGGAGGCGGTTTTTATGTCGGACGAAGGTTTCAGTTTCAGATGGGGCATCCCCGTCCTGGACGAGGGGGTAGTAACCGTGCCCAACTACTTCTTCGACTACTACCACAGGGCCGGGATACAGCGGGAGGAGTTCTTGCTGATCCTCCACCTGGCCCGCTATCACTACGAAACCCCCGCCGGTGAGGCGCGCCCATCCCTCACCACCGTCGCAAAGCAGATGGGCTACAGCAAGCGCACGATCCTGCGGAAGCTGGAGCGGCTCGAGCTGGGGGGCATGTTGCGAATTGAGCGGCGGCCTGGCAAGCCATCAGTCTATGATGTGCAGCCGTTCTCCGAGCGCATGGAGAACCTGTTGCGGGCCGACAGAAGCGGTGACGTAGCTGAGTCACCGGTGACACCCACGGCACCACTACCGGTGACATCGGCGTCACCGCCCACCAGTGACAAAGCCGTGTCACCCAAAGAAGAAAACAGGAAGAACAAAAGGCGCAAAAGAAATGGTACACACCAGCAGGTAAGCAACGAACGCTTCATAACTGGTAAGTACGCTGACGAGATAGAACACTGAGGAGGCAAGCATGACTGACTTACTCACAGTCCAGGACGCAGCCCGGCGGCTGGGGGTATCTACCGCGCGGGTGCGGCTGCTGTGCCAGCAGGGGCGCATCAAGGCCCAGAAGCTCGGCGCGGCAGCCACCGCACCATGGGTAATCCGCCCGGAGGCGCTCGCCGCCTTCGAGGCGAGCAGAAGGGGGAATAACCGATGACGGCTGGCACTGTCATTCATGCAGCCTTGTGGCTTGCGTTGTTCGGTGCGATGTTCGGCAGTGTTCAACACGTCGCCTGGTCATTCGCCACACTGTCAAACGGAAACATGCTATCAGGTTACATCCAGGCTATCGCTACTGACATTGGCATCGCTGCGCTGGCGTTCGGTATTCAACAGCGCAAGCGTCAGCGCCGGGCCACGCTGCTGCTGTGGGTTATCATGCTCATGTTCGCCGGTGTCAGCGTCTACGCCAACCTGCTGTACGGGCTGGCGCACCTGCATGACATTGGCGTTGGCCCGCTTGAGAAGGCGCGCCCGTTCATCATGTCAGCCGTTCTGCCGTTGATGGTGCTCAGTCTGGCGGAGGTTGTCAGCGAAGATATACAACACGCCGCCAAAGAGGCAGACAAGGAACGTCAGCGCGTGGCGCGCCGAGAGCGTCAGGCAGTGTCAAGGGTTGACGGTGTTGACAGTCGGGTTGACACCGGGGTTGACGTTAGCAAAGACGCGGCCTTACACGCTCTTCTCGAAGCCCTGACACGCGATCCTGACGTGACAGTGACGGCTCTCGCCGCCAGAATTGGCAAGAGCCGGGGCACAGTTTACAACTACCTGGCGGAACTTGAACAAGACGGACATGTTGAACGGGTTGACGCTGGCGGGTTCAAAGTGACATCGAATGGAAGGGAGTAGCGCCAAGATGGCGAATAACTTTGTTTACTTCATGTGGGACAATGACACTGGCCAGATCAAGATTGGGCAATCAAAGAACCCGGAGAGTCGCTTGCGTGACATTCGGACCGAACGGCCAAATACGGAACTCTTAACCTATCTCCCCGACCACTCTCTAGAGCGCGAGTTACATATTCGCTTTTCAGGACTTAGAATGGATGGGGAATGGTTTAAGCCAAGTTCAGAATTGCTACAATACATTTTACGCGAGCAGGCTCGCCCATCATACGACTACGACCCGTCGGATTGGTTAGATAACCTCCGCGCACAGTCGGGCCGCTTGCTTCTGTTTGGCGGGCTTGCTGTTATGGGGATTGGGGGTTGCGTCGGCCTCCCCATCTTAGCCCTTGTTTTCGATGGGCAACCCGAAGCCCGAACCATGGTGGGCAATTGGATGCTTGTCGGCTGGCTTGCTCTTGCGGGCATCACCTTTCTCGGCCTGTTCTTAACTGGCCCAGAACTGGCACAAGCAGAACAACCCGATTAATGGGTGTCCAGAACCACCCTGTACAAGTACCTGCCACTGGTTGGCAACGGCCACGCGACGCCATAGCGCAAAAAGCCCCGCCTCTCGACGGGGCCATGCAGGGCGCGCTGAGCGCTTAGGTTACAAAGAAGTGTAAGCTACTTGCGCTTATCCCATCACTGCATCGGCTTCGGCGTCGGTGTGGCTGTAGCCGATGCCCACGGCGGTAAGCCTGTCGTGCACCCATGACGAGCTAATGAGGGCCACGAGCAGCGCCACCACGTACGGCGCGAAAGCGTACACTGCCCCGGTATAGTCCTCGATGCGCTCCGCCTCGTTGGGCAGGAAGAACAGCAGCGCGAAGAATACCAGATTGAGCACGCCCGACACGAGCGGGGCGAAGCCGTCAGGCAGGCCCGCGCGCTTAGCCTGATCCACAAGGAAGGCGATAAGCGGCGCGGCAAAAGCCACCACCGGAACCAGCCCCAGCAATACCTCAAAGAACGTTACGGTCACTTCCATTTCCTACATCCTCCTCGTTGCTAACACTTGTGGAATGTTCGAGCCGACCCACGTCTCAGACTCCCACCCGGACGAGGCACTCAACACGAACCCGATGAGTGCAATCATGTTCGCAGGCCAGTCGGCGTTGACGAACTGCAAATACTCCTGCGCCTTGTTGTCCTTGTCCATGCCCGCCTGCCTGCTGAACTCAGTCACCATGACGTGGCGCGGGGCGAACTTCATGGCGAACTGCGTGGCGGCCTGGACAGCCCCGCCCACGCCCGACGGGGTAGCCCAGTAGACGTGACAGGCCAGCCAGTCAGCGGCGAACGTCGCATCGCGCGCCGCGTCGATGAAGCTCTGGTAGTTGGGCGCAGGCGACAGGCCGGGGAAGCCAAACTTCGCCTCCGGGAACTCAGGGCGCAGCGCCGAGCGGAGTGCCAGGAACCACTGGGCGAACTGCTTGCCATCTTGCCAGTAGCGGCCCATCCCCTCGCCTGGAAGGTTGGGCTCATTGTGGCACTCGAAGTACCGTACCCCACTGGCGTACAGCAGCCGGACGTGGGGCCGGACGTGCTCGGCAAAGCGCGCGCCGGTTGCCAGCTCGTCACCGTTCCCGAACAGGCGTGCCACGATGAACAGGTTAGGGTCAACGCTGCGCAGCTTGGCGAGCGTGTTGCCGTCCGTGCCGGGGCACATGACCTTGATGCAGGTAAAGCGCCCGGTGCGGATCGCGTCAAGCTCCCGGTTGCCAATCGCCCACGGGCCGGGGTCTGCCGTTCCCGCGCCGACGTGTGGACGGCCTACGGGTTGCAGCGTCGAGGCGCTCACCTGTTTCAGCCAGTCACCGTGCGAGTAGCCCACCACGCCGAACTTATCCCGCACGCGCCACCAGTCGTTGATGCGCTCCAGCCCTGAGACGTTCTCCCCCAGCGCCAGCACGCGGATGACGCTATGCGTCAGCGACGGCCCGGTTCGCATGTTTAATCTTGCTGTCGTGACGAGCGTCACCATCTCCTCTTCCTCCTCAGCCTCAGCCTCAATCCAGCCTGTACCGTCGCAGGTCGGGCAGACTACCGTCAGCGGCGGGGGTGGGGCGGGCGGCTCCGGCTCCGGCGTCGGAGTGGGCGGCTGGGCGGGGGCGGCGTTGGCCTTGATGTGCGCCAGCGTGCCATCCCATACAGCGCCGTCGATGTTGAACGTGCCCCACTCCGCCATATTCGACGAGTGGCGCAGGTAGAGCAGCACGCCCGCGATGGCCGGGTGGTTGTATACCGCCTTGTCAACGCTCACAATCTCAGCCAAATACTGCGATGCGCTCTTGCTCACCTTCCAGCCGAGCGGGGCAAACTGCTGCCCGAACCCGCACTCAGTGATGGCAATCTGCGGCAGCGGGTCAACCCCGGCCAGTTCACCCAGCGCGTCGGCAAATCTGCCCAGCACCCACGGCTGCCCCAGCGGGTCGCCCTCCCACCAATATTCGTGCAAGCCAAGCAGGTCGCCGTTGCCCGCCAGCACGCGCAGCGCCTCGTGGTAGATGTGCCATTCGGGAGCATCGCCGTACCGTGCCAGCCCCGGCGTGCCCATGCTGTGGTTGAACGCGCAGGAGTGCGTGCCTCGCGCGGCGAGCAGGTTGCTGCGTTCTATCTCGAAGGCGGCCAGCGACGGCCCCAGCGCAATTCGTTCCTGCGCGCCGATGCCCCTGTCCAGCCACTCGTTGAGGCCCATCCAGTACAGCCGCCCTAGCTCGCCCGGCGTGAACCTGTCGATGTACTCCCGCATGGCAGCGAACCACGCCCGCGCACCGTCTGCGCCGTGCTGGGCATACTGCTCATGGCGGATGTCGCGGATGATGATGCGCATCGCCGGGTTGCCCGCCAGCAGCGCCTTGACCGCTTCCGTGCCTTCGCCCCACGATGCGGCCATGTTGACCAGTATCATCGGGCAGCGTGCGTCCAGCAGGCGCGTCACGTCCTCCGGCGTGGGCGGCAAGTCGAAGTGGTAACCGATGCGTGTCGTCATCTATCCCCCTCACTCGGCAACGGCTCAACGTCCCCGCCGCCGCCCTGTCCTTCCAGGAAGTCGGCCAGCCGCGCCCCCTGGTACACGCTGGCGATCCACAACGAACAGGGGTAGCTCGATCCGATGCACAGCCACAAGTCCTGCCCTTGCTCGTCGAGGTCGTACACCGCGCCCGTATCGCCGTATCTCAAGCTGTAGCCCGCCAGCGTCGAGGTGCTGACAAGCGGCGCGGTGCGGACGGTAAGGCTGTTCACCACGACGCGGTAGCTGCCAATCACCGTCACTGGCACGCCACCGATGGGGGTCACGTCCGGCGGTTGCAGCACCTCCCCGATGGGCGTCGGGGTAGGGGGCGTGTCCGACAAGGGCGGCTCGTCGGACATGGGTGTCCGGCTGGGCGTCGGCTCCGGCGTTTCGGTAGGCGTGGGCGCGTGCGTTGGCTCAGGCGTCGCCGTAGGCTCCGGCGTGGGTGTTTGGGTGTTCTCCGGTGTTGCGCTCGTCTCCGGGGCACTGGTGGCGCTGGGCGGCAATTCTGTCGGCGTCACGTCCAGCGCCGGCGTGGCAACCGGCGTCACGTCCAGGCAGGCAACAAGCAGCAGCGCCAGCGCGGCCAGGCTAATCTGTCGCATCGTCCGCCTTTGCCTCCGCCTTTGCTTCCGCCTCTTCGTTGTTCACCCGTTGCCGCAGCTCGGCAATCTGGGCGCGCAGCTCCTTGACCTCAGTCTCCATCTCCCCAACGCGCTGCTCGGCCTCGTCCCGCTGCTTCGACACCTCATCACGCTCTTTTTCAATCTTCGCAATTTGCCCCTTGAGACGCTTCTGCTCCGCCTCCAACGCCGCGATGCGCGCCAGCCGTGCCTCTTCCATCCCCTCCAGTTCCACCACCCTTTCCGCCAGCTTCGCGTTCTCGGCGCGCAACGTCTCCACTTCGTCTCGGAGCGGCTCCAGGTCGAGCACCCGCTTTTCCATGCGGGCGTAGCGTTCTTCCGTCGCATGGTGGGTAGCCAGCGCCTTGTCCACGATGTTCTCCATGCGCTCGTGGCTCTTGCGGAGCGCGTCAACAGCCATAGCCGACTGCTCTAGCGCCTGGCGCTCGAATTTGCGCTCACGCTCCCGCTCTTCGTCCCGCTCGCGCTTGTAAGCTGCCAGTTTGTCAATCAGCAGCGGAGAGCGGATGATAAGAGCGAAGATCGTCAGCACCATGATCACGGCAATGCCGGAGTCAATCAGGCGCGGCCAGATGTCCCACTCACCTACCATGCGTTACCCCTCCTTCGCCTTCGCTACTCCTGTAGGTTCGGCCAGTTCTTGTTGCGCAGGGCGACAAGCATCCGGGCCATCGCCCGCAGCACCGCCTTTGCGCTGGCGAGGTCAACGACGTTCGTGTCGATGTACGCTACGACCTCCGCCTCCGTCCAGGTGGCCCAGCCCGGTATTGCCGCCGATTGCGCGTCGGCCTCGGCTAGCGTGGCTTCGGCCTTATCCGCCGCTTGCTGTTCAGTCAGCAGCGCCGCCTCCACGTCCGGCCATGCCACCTCAAGCTCCGCGAGTGTCGGCTTGGCTTGTATCTCGTCGCGCCAGTCCAGCAGTTCGTACCGCTCAACGTCCGGCCCAACGTAAGAGCCGCCCCAGCCCCACTCGGCGGCAGGGTACAGCTTCGCTACTGTGAGTGGAATGTTCATTAGTAGTCCAGCCTCCAAATTTCGACTTCTGAGTACACTTCAACTGCCAAATTGGAGCGCCTGCCAAAGCCCTCGTTTGCGGCGGTTGTGGTGCACGCATGTTGCAGTTCAAATGTTTTTTGTGCAGCGATTGTGAACAACCCGCGCACAAACGAGACGGTTGTCACGCCGTCCCCCGACGCTGTCTGTTCTGTCGTTCCCACAATAGTTGTGCTGGCATCTGTTATGTTTTGCAGTTGGGCCTTGTGGCTGTCCACCTTGTACGCGGGCGCTGTGGCGTGGATGACGTAGGTTCCGGCAGGCAACGTAAACTGGTTTGCAGCCAGCGTACAAATGTTGTCGGTATCCGTGACCTCGGTATTCAGCACCCGCGTCCGCCATGCGCCGGACGTAAATGTGCCGCCGTGCGTGTTTTGTGCCTGCTCTTCTCGCAGGTGGACGTATGGCATCCGCAGGTTGTCGTACAAGAATTGCACGTTATCTGAAACGTCCTGGTTCCATATCGCGGCGGTGACGAGGTCGCCGGTGCTTCTGCTGCTTGGGTTACTCCATGCCATGCTTGCCCCCTATCCTAAGTACGTCCCTTGCCCCAGCAGGCTCACGCCCAACACCCACAGCGGCGCAACCTCGCCCCACTCAAGCTCGAACTCCGCTTCGATGTAGCCCGGCTGCGGCACGCGCACGCTCTTCGAGTTCAGGAAGAACTCGCCCTCGCTGATACCCGTCTGCGTCTCGGACAGCTTCGCCCGGTCGCCCACGTCGGCCTGCAAGATGAAGTCCATCAGGTCGCTGTTGCTGGGCCGCACGTACAGGCTCTCGACGGTGCTGGTTTCCCCGCCCCACTCGCTCGCGATCCAGTCTGCCCAGTTCTGCGCTACGAGCAGGTTGTCCTGGAACGGGCCATCCAACTCCAGCACGTTCGCCACCGCGCCCACCGCGTCGCTGTACGCCACCTCATCGGTGTAGAAGCGCACCGCCGTCCCGCGCACCTGCAACTTCGTGATGTAGGCCGTCGCGCCGTTGTTCGTCAGCGTCACGTCACTGGCGTTCGCGCCCTTATCGTGCGTGTCGATGTCGATGTTGGCCGTCAGGTCTGCGCCCGTGCCGTCGGCGGCGGCGTTGGCCGTCATGTCAGTCGTGGCCGCGACAGTTATCACGTCCGTGCCCAGCATCGACTTAACCATCTCGTTGTCCGGGTCGCGGTACGGGATACGGAACGTCTTGGTTTCCCCCGCGTCGAGGCGCGGCGCGCTTGTGTACGCGCCCAGCACCTCTGGCGATGCGCCCACAGTCGCCGGGTGGTTCGTCACCGCCACCCGTGAGAAGATGTCACGTCGCCGCCGGGACACGCCCAGCCCCGCCATGTCGCCGTCCAGCGTCCAGTCCACCGTTGTGTCGAGGCGGCGGTTGTGCCTGTCCTCGAAGCGCAGCGTTCCGTTCTGCAGCTCGTAGAAGCACGCCGGGAATAGCTCGCTGTCGCACAAGTCCGCAATCGCCTGTAGCACGCTGGCGTTGTGCCGGAAGCCCACGTAGCCGAACACGCTCTGGCCCGTCTCGTAGTCCGTCGCGCTGGGCGTGTAAACAGCGTTCACCAGCGTATTGATAAGGGTGTTCGCCCTCACGTCCGTCTCCAGCGCGTCAACGCCCACCTTTGCCCGCGACAGCAGGTCGATGTGATCCACGCAGCGCATGACGGTTGTGCGCTCCCCGCGCACGCCGGAGGCGGGCAGGATGTCGTCAACGATGCCCGCGAACAGCGTGTACCACGTCCCGCCGTACTGCACCTGAATGTCACAGTCCGCGCCGGTCACGAAGCCCGCCAGGGCCGATGCGCTGTCCGGACTGTACTTCTGGCTGCTGTTGCGCAGCCTTACGTTGGCATACCCCACCCGCGCCACGCGGCGGTTGAACTGCGTCGAGAAGCCGCGCACGATGTCCAGTTCCATCGCGTCAGTTGCGCTGCCCGTCGCCAGCGCCGTCAGCCCCGCGCCGAGGTCAACCCGCACCCGCAAGTCCTGGTAGCGCGGCATCAGGCGGCCCTCGCCTGTAGCTCGCGCATGATAGCCGGGGCCGCGCGCGTGGCGAACCTGTCCGCCGACATCGGGTCGGACAGGTCGAGGACGCCCGTCACGTTGACGGTGATGCTGGCGCTGCCAATGCCCAGTTCGTGGTTGGGCACGATGTAGCCGTTCTGCGACGGCACGAACAACTCCGGGCCAACTTCGCCCACGATGTACTGATGGCCCGCCCTCACCGGCCCGCCGTGCTGCTGGTTGCCCCCGAACACGGGCGCACCGCCGTCGCCGCCGTCGCTTGTGCGCACGGTGTGTTCTGTCGTGTGGATGTTGACGCGGATATTTGAGTTCTCTTTGATTGCCAGCAGGCGATTAAGTATCCGCTCCAGCGCCAGGTTTACGCGGCCAATCGCCGGGATGGTGTTGTCTGCTGACTCAGATATTCTGCCGAATGCCTCTTCAACTGATTCGGCCACCTCGCCCGCGCGGGTTTCGACGGTGGTCAGCGCGGCCTGCTGGCGCGTCGCCGCGTCCTCTGACGTTTCGGCTCCGGCTGTTGCTCTCCCCGCCATGTGGTCGTACTTCTCTGACAGCGTCTCGGTCTGCGCAACGAGCGTCTGCCGCGCCTGCTCTTCCCGTTGTGCTGACCCAATCGCCTCATCAATATTGCTGATGACGCCGGTGTAATAATCGCGGAATATCTGCTCGGCGGCTTCTACCGTAATCGAGCCATCCGACAGCGCGGTATCAAGCGCCTGCTGCGCCCGGACGGCGTTGGCCTGTGCTTCGCTCATCAGCCCGACGGCCACCCGGTAATCCAGCAACGCCTTGCCCGCCAGCATCGTTTCGTTGCCGCTGGCTTTCAGGAAGTCGAGGAAGCCCTGCCCGATAGCCGCTGTCGGCTCTAATCCCTGCGCTCGCAGCGCGTCAAGCTCGTCAGTCAGGCCCAGGGTGTTGCGCGTGAAGGCTTCCTGCTCTTGCGCCATTTCGCGCGCGGCCTGCGCCGCTTCCCGCATCGCCCGCTCGGCTTCGCGTACGGCCTCGGCCTCTTCGCGCTCCTTCTGTGCCGCCTGCTGCGTGATGTCCATCAGCGCGAGCTTGCCCGCCTGATATTCCTCAGTTGAGATCAGCCCGTCGACGTACGCTTGCGCCAACTGCTCAGCGGCAGTTAATTCATCTTCTGCCGCTTCCGTTGCCGCGCGGATAGCGTCCTCGTACTGGCGCATCATGTTTTCTGCGCGGCCAGTCTCGGCAATGTGGACATCCCGCGCCCGTATTGCCCTGAACTCCGCCTCAGTCTGCGCGTCCAGCCCGGTCGCGGTCTGCAAAGTGGCTGTCGCCATCCGGTGGAATATCGGAATAGCGGGCACGGTCAGGAGTAGGAACTTCTCAAGCCCGGTCAGGCTGTCGTCAGTCGCGTTGGCAAAGATGCGCTGCGCGCCTGTCAGCAGCTTGACGGCGGGGTGCGCCGCATTCAGTGCCGCCCGGTACTCATCAACCGAGCTAGCGGTTTCGCCAATCGCCTTTTGCGCTTCCAGCGTGGCGTCAACAACCGCCTCCATGCCGTCAACCAGCGCCAGGAAGCCCTCGGCAGCGGGCACAAGCGCAGCAGACACCAGCTCACCCAGCGCCGCCTTGTAGTCCGCTGTCTTAGCCGTCAGCCTGTCCATCGTCGTTGCGCTGGTGTCCCACACATCACCCAGCGCCTCGGCGCGCTCAGCGGCGATCTCCATCACCACCGTCTGGAACGCCTCGGTGGAGGTGTCGCCCAGCTCTCGCAGGCGCTTGTTGACTTCGGCAATGCCAATGCCGAAGTCGTCCAGCAGCCGCACCGAGCGGTTAGACAGCATCCGGTTGAACAACTCAACCGACTCGCCGGGGTCGAGGTTGCGGAACGCCTTGCCCAGCGTGGCGGCGGCGTAGGCGAACTTTTCCGCCTCCTGCGCGTTCTCGGCCAGCCCCAGTGACAGCAGTTTGCCCGCCACCCGTGCCGCGTCCGCTTCACTTATCGCCCCGCGCAGCGCACGCTGTACGGCCTCTATCATCTCGGCAGAACGCCCGGCGCTGCCCGTCAGCGCGTCAAGCGTTACGCGCGCCTGCTCGCTGGCGTGGGCCATCTCCATCGCGTCCATCGAGAACTTGAGCGCCGCGCGCGCGCTGACGGCCACGCCAAAGACTGACAGCAACCCGGTAACAGCCCCCAGCGAGCCGGACAGCGCGCTCATTCCCTGCGCGCCTACCCCACCGCTGACGGCAAGCTGGTTTACCTCTTTGGCTGCGCCCAACGCCTCGCTGCGCAGGTCTCGCAGGCGACGTAGCACCTGCTCCTGCCCACGGTCGGAGTATTCAAGTTGTGCGCTGGCTACTGTCTCAGGCATTTATGCCCCCAACCCTATTGCCCGGAACGCCTGACGGAGTATCGCCCGCCAGTTGATGCTTTCGTGCGCCGGGCGCAGGTACGGCTGCGCGGCCATCTTGCGCGTGCCATACTCCACATACAGCGCATAGTGCGCGAGCGCGTATACGTAGAAGTGACTGTCGCGCTTGACGCGCACTATCGTCGATTTCAAGTGCCCGGTGCGCACTGGCACGAGCCGCTTGGCCTCTTCGACAACGTGCTCGGTTGCCAGGTCTAGCACCGTCTCGGTGACGCCCGGAAACTGAGTGATGACGTTGTCCAGCTTCTTCGTGTCCACCCGGACGCGGATCATCATGCCGCGTGGCATCAGCGCCTCCTGCCTCGTTTGCGCGGGCTGCGGGCGGTGCGGGCACGCTTCGTCGCCTGGTGCGAGTCGGCTTTCGCGTGCCCGTCCGCCAGGCTGAGATACTCCCAAACGTCCTGGGCACTCAGGCCATCTATCACGTCAAGCGGCCAGCCCGTGTCTTTGGCGATCCGCCAGCGCAGTTCTGCTTGCCAATAGGCCATCGGTATCGGCGCGTTGGCAATCCGCGTCAGGTAAATCGCCTTGCTCAGTTTGGGTCGGCCTTGACCGGGTCGGCGTAGATTTCGTGTACCCGCCGCACGACGAGCCGATGGTCAAGCGCGCCCAGATTACCGGCGTCTTCACCAACCACCTTGCTCAGCAGCGCGTCAAAGCGCGCCACTCCCTCGTCGCTGTCGTAGTCCACGCCCCGCGCCAGTTCCCGGTACTCGGCCCACGAGATGGCGTTGAGGTCGATGCGCAGCTCGCGCCCGTCCTCAAGCACCACCGTGCGCGGGTCGGCCCCGTTCGTCTCAGCCATTATGCCGCCGTCCCGTCGGTGACCACGCCGCTGAACTGGAACTCAGCCGACATCGTCACCAGGTCGTCGTACGGAAAATCGCGGCTGCGGTCGATGACGATGGCGTTGACGTAGCTGCGCGGGTTGCCCGACGCCGTGCCCTCCGGGTACCAGTCCAGCGTACCCTCAGCGCCCTTGTCGAGCAGGTTCCACATAGCGGTGGCCGCCGTGCCGCCGGTCTGCATGACAAGCGACACGCTGGCCGAGCCGTCTTCCAGCGTCGTCAGGTAGGTGCGCGCCACGTCACTGCCCGCGCTGGCATCCACGATGCCAATCTGCTCTGAATTTGAGAAACTGCGGTAGTCCGACTCAAGCGCGGTGCTCTTGAAACTGACTACCAGGTTCTTACCCGTAAACTCTGCCATGCGAAAAGTCCTCCTATTCGCCTAACCGAACGCGGTACAAACCGCCCGTGTGATAGATGGCCTCGCCCGCCGGATCGACCTCGGCGTAGGCTACATCTTGCGTCCGTGCCAGCCAGAAGTTAGTCCAGCCAGTCACGGTCAACGCCTTATCGTGAAGGAGCGCGTCTACCTGCTCGTCGATGGCCTCAGCCGCGCTCAAAGTCTCGGCCACCCCCTTGATGACGTACACCACGTTGCGCATCCGGCTCGGCGTCAGGTTCTCGTCACCCCCGCCCTGCCATTGGAACACGACCAGCGGCATTGAAACCGACATCGGCGCAAGGCGGTTATATACCGCCGTCGTGCCACTCAGCAGCGCGGTCAGCGCCGTACCGCCGGTCAGCTTGCTGTAGATTGCCGCGTCCAGTGCGCCTACCGGGCCTGCCATATCAACTCTCCAGCGTCAACTTTGCGTGGATGAATCCGCGCGCGGTGTCCGCCTGTATCACGCCTTCCACCTTGTACGTGAGCGAGCCTCTCACCACGCGGTTGCCCGGCGCTATCGTCGCGTCGTGCGCCAGATATAGCGTGTACTCGGTGAACACCACCACCTGGCTACCCGACGCCATCACATCAGCCGCAAAGAAGCCGGGACGGCGCGCTTCCAGGTAGCCGCTTACTGTGCCCGCCGTCGTCCAGCTGTCCGTCCACCCGCCCATCCCGTCAGGCGTGCGCGTAGATTGCTGGATGACCCAGGACTGCGTTAGGAAGTTGGCCCCCCGCCCGCGCATTCCCGCGAGCTGGCTGTCACTTAGCGGCATCCTCTTCGTCCTCTTCCGGCTCCGGCTTGTCTACCGGCTTACGCTCGACCTCAGCGCGGCGGTAGTTCCGCACTTCCGGCTCTGCCTTCGGCGCGGCGGCTGATGGCTCGTTCACCCACTCGTAGCCCGCCGCGACGAGCTGATCCCGCCGGGCCTCACGCCCTGGCAAGACCTCGACCGTCTCCGTCCGTTCACCGAACTGCTTGACCAAGATGTAGTGCATGGCACAACTCCTCTAAGTCTGCCCGCTCCCCGTTCCACGCGAGCGCCGTCCAGGGCAAACGCCCTGTGTATACTTCCAGCCAGTCAAAGTCAGCGGCCCGCTGGTAGGCCGTCTGCTCGAAGTCGTGGATGACCACCGCCGCGCAGGGCCAGGCCGCCGAGACGGCCTCGATGCTCGCCACCCGCTCGTCCAGGCTGTGCCCATCGTCGATGAACACCAGGTCGTACTCCCCAAGCGCGGGCGGAATGCAGTCGGCCAGTTCCCAGCGCGCGTCGTCCACATTTGCGCGCAGCCATTCCCGCCAGCCCGCGTCCGTCTCGACCGTTACTAGCTTCTCAAGGTGCGGGTAGCGCGCCCGGTCGAGTAAGGTAAGCGTGCTGTACCGCCCACCGCCCAACTCAAGCGCCCGCCAAACAGGCAGCCACGCGCCCAGCGCCGTCAGCACAGGCAGGTGGCTCGCGTAGGCGTCAGCCATCCCGCCCCGCCGTTACGCGCAGGATCATCCCGATAATGGCGAACACGCCGCTCATGATGGCCCCGACCGCCAGCCAGTCGATGTAGAACCACCCCTCGTCAGGCCGGAACCCATCAAACCCCAGCATCACCAGTTGGCTGAGGCAGACGGCCAGCGCAAACCCGCCGATTAGCGCCATGCGCGTGCCCAGCTTGCGATTGCCGCTCAGGTCAGGCATTGCCCACCTCTTCGATGGCCTGCCAGTAGCGCGCGGCGGCTTCCTGCACCATCTCCGGCTCGTGCTGGAGGTAGTGCAGCGCGCCCACGTTCCCGTTGACAACCAGCTTGCACCCGGCGGTGTGCGCCTCGATGACCGTGCGCGCGCCCGGCTCTACCGCGTCAGGCAGGAACAGGAACGTCTCATAGCGCGCCATCAGCGCAGGGACCTCAGCCGGATGCACGTCGCCCTTGTAGCGCAGCGGCGGCGTCACGTCCCCCACCAGCCCGCCATACCCGTACACGTCCACCTCGGCGCCCTGCGTGGCAGCGTAGTGGCGCGCCTGCTCCAGCCCCTTGCCCGGATACAGCCGCCCTAACCACATGATGCCCTTGCGCCCGTTGGCCTGGGCCGCCGCCTGCTCAAACGGTTCCAGGTTGACGACGGGCGGCGAGTACGCCACTGGCGCATCAACATACCAGCGGAACGCCTTTCGATGCAGCGGGGTCAGGAAAAGCAGCCGCGCTGAGTGCGACAGCAGCCAGGCGCGCAGCGTGTTATCGCCCTCGCTCCACAGGTCGCAGATACGCTTGACGATGGGCGCGCTCTCAAGAGGCGGGATGATGTGCCGGTTCCACGACGCTCCGCACTGGTGGACGGCCCACACATCGACCTCGGCCTCTTCGCCGGGACGGCACTCGACCACCTCAGCCCAGTCGGGCTTGAGGCGCAGCAGTTCGGCGGCGTCTAGCTCAGCCCCGCCGCGTATGGCCGGATGGTACGTCAGCCAGCCTACCCGCATATCGCCCCCACCTCTCGTAAAAGACCGCGTTCATCTCGTCCTGATAGCGGTGTACCCGCTCCGTCATCTGCCCCTTGCCGCTGTAGTAGTAGTGCAGGCACACCTCGTCGAGCACCAGCCCACGCCAGCCCAGGTTGCAGATCATCTGCATGGTAAAGTCCCAGTCCGACATATCCAGCCGGACGCCGTCACGCTCCAGGTAGTGCTCGTACCGGCAGCCCGCGTCCAGCGCCTCCCGGCGGTACATCACGCCGAACAGCGACACGAACGAGGACAGGAAGCCCTCGGCCTGGAACGGCGGCGGCTGGTACAGGTCGGTGCGCTGGCCGTGAAACTGCGTCCAGCCGTAGACGAAACCCACCTCCGGGTTATCGTCCAGCGCCTTGACCATCGCCGCGAACGCCCCTGGCTCATACCAGCTTCTAACCGATTGCTGGATGCAGTACCGCCCGCCTGCCATCTCGGCGGCGTCCTGGTAAGCGTGGGCCGGGCCGCGCCGCATCGTCCGTCGCATGACGCGCACTCTGTCAAGCTGCCAGCCCAGCGCCTCCAGTTCAGCCCAGGTGCCGTCCGTCGAGGCGTCATCCACCGCGCACACCTCAACGCTCACGCCCGACTGGTAGACGGCGGCCATGATAGCGTCCGTCACCCGCCAGCCCGCCGGGTAGTTCGTCAGGCCGTTGTAGACGGCCATCAGCACCGATACATCCGGCTTGCTCATCTCAGGCTTCGCACCTTCCGCGCCGGGTTTCCGGCGTACACCGTCCATGCCAGGAAGTGCCCGCGCACCACGCTGCCAGCACCAATCACCGCGCCTTCCCCGATGTGCGATCCGGCCAGTACGATGCAGCGCGAGCCAATCCAGGCTTTGTCCTCGATGACGATGGGCGCGCAGTTGACCCGCGTCCAGTCCTTGACCAGCCCCAGCCTTGTTGTGCGCACATCGTCCGCACGACCCTGCCAGTCCAGCGTGTGCATGTCGGTGTCCATCAGCAGGCAGTCCCACGAGATAAGCACATCGTCCCCGATGGTAATGCCCGCCGTGACGTGGAACACCGTGCCTTCCCCGACAAAGCACCGTTTCCCGATGGTAAGGTTCGACGGGCGGTAAAAGTTAGCCCGCCCCTGCCACACGGCGTCTTCCCCGATTTCGAGCGCCATCAGGCCGCGATCTCACATGCGTGCGTGATGACGCGCTCCGGCTCGACGAAGCGCCCCACAAGTGCCGCCAGCTTCTCTGGCGTGTGCCCCATCTCGCGCAGCTTTGCGTTGCTGTGCAGTTCGCCGCGCACATGGTCAACACGCGCCAGCAGCGCGGGCGCTTCCAGCAGTATCTCGTACTCCGCGCCCTCGGCATCCACCTTGAGCAGCTTCACGCGCTCGATACCGTACTCGTCGAATACCTGTTGCAGCGTCATCGACGGCACGCGCACGGTCTGATGGCCGTTGGGCGTCGCCAGTGCCGAGTAGCCGCCGCTGTTCACCGCCGGATCACCCGTCAGCAGCAAATCCTGCCCGCTGCCCGACAGCGCCTTGTTGACGGCCACGACGTTCGTTACCTCGTTCGCCCCCAGGTTGCGCACCAGCCGCGCGTAGTTGTCTGGCGCTGGCTCGAAGGCGTAGACCGTAATGTCCGGGTGCTGCTTGGCGAGGTGGATGCTCACCAGCCCAACGTGCGCGCCGATGTCCAGCGCCACGTCGCCGGGCTGGAAGTCGATGGCGTCCAGGCGGTACGACCGCTCGATTTCGCGCCAGACTATCTTTGCCACGCCGCCCCGCTCGTCATCCTCGATGTCGTATGGCATCGTAAAGCCGTCGGCCACCAGGCGCGGGCCATCTGGTTCGTGCCGGAGCTCTGCTTCGCACCCTGGCCGACGGCATGGCACGCACAGCACGCCGTCATCGTACAGTCCGGTCGCTGCCCAGTCGTGCGCAATCTCGCACAGCGGGCGGCCCTCGAAGCCCACGCCCCACACCGCCAGACGCGCCGCTTCCTCTTCGATGCGCTGCGCGATAGCGTCAAGCGCGGGCTGCCAGTATTCGCGTGTTACCCGGTCGGCGTCGTACTCCAGCCCCTTTGCGCGCGCCGCGTCTCGTAGCGACTGGTCACCGCGCGCGTTGTACGCCGCCTCCATCGCCTCAGCAATCAGGCTCATCTTGGGCGTTACGTAGTAGCTTTCCTGCCCGAAGTACAGGTCGTCATCATCCACCGCCACCTTCCAGCCCGCGCCGACAAGCTCCGGCATGGCCGAGAAATCCGTCACGATGACGGGCGTCCCGCAAGCCTGCGCCTCGATGATAGGCACGCCGAAGCCCTCCCCGCGCGTTGCGTTCGTCAGCACGTCCATCGCTGAGAAGGCGGCCCGCATGTACTCCGTGCCCAGCAGGCCGCGCGCCAGCCGGTACTGGTCGGGCTGGGCCACACTACCCGGCGGCAGGCCCGCCAGCTCAATCAGCCGCTCGATTGGCTCACCGGGCGGCGATCCGCCGAAGTTGGTGTGGATGTAGAACATCGCATCGCTGTGCTTCTGGCGCAGCTTGGCGAACGCCCGAATGTTCTGGTCAAACGCCTTGCGTGACGGGTAGGAGGTGTTAGCCGCTACCATGCCCACCAGGAACGCATCGGGCGGGCAACCCAGCATACGCCTTGCCTCTTCCCTGTCCATCGGCGCGAGTTGGTTCGTGTCAACGCCATGCGGCACGTACAGCGGGTCGAAGCCCGCCGCGCGCAGCTCGCGTACTCCGTACCGGCTATACGCGATGGGCTGGTAGGCGTGCGGGATGGCTTTGGTGATCCACGGCGACAGGCTGTGGTCAACGGGCATCCACGGGCACCAGCGCAGGCCGTCAACCGCCCACGGCTGGAATATCCAACTGTCGTACAGCGTGATCACGATGTCGGCCCCGAACGCCTGGGCGTCGGCTTTTATCACGTCATTGCTGTACTGGTCGCGCCCGTTGGGCATCAGCGTCATACCGTCCACCCGCAACGGCGAGCCTTCCAGCCCGTAGTTGCTACCCATCTGCAACTCGTGCCCCAGCGCGCGGATGCGGGGAACAAACAACGCGGTCTGTATCCCGTAGCCCGTGTGCGCCGTGATGGCATTCGAGAACCAGTGGATGCGCATTACTCGTCAGCCCCCGAACCAACGTTGCTAGAGAAGCCGTCCACCCTCATCACGTCAACCTGGGTCATCCCCGGACGGCTCTCGCCGTAGCGGGCGCGCAGGTCTGCCGCTTGCGCCGCAAAGTACGCTGCGCGGTCACTCAGGCTCTCCGAGTAGTCGGCCATCTTCACGCTGCCTGCCAGTGCCGACCATTCGCGCGCCAGCACCTCGCACAACCGGGCCGCCGCCCGCCCAACGCTGCCTTCCTCGGTCAGGATGACGGCAATCTCCTCGTCGGAGTAGTTGCCGCTGTCTGGACGCGGCCCGGCGTTAGCACTCGTGTCGCCTATCTCGAAGCGCACCTTTTCCGCGTCGGTTGCCAGGTCGCCCGCGTAGGTGAACGTCATCTCATAGTTCCTCGGTCATCACGGCGGTGACGGCCACCGTGCCGTTTGCCGTCGAGCCAGCCGACTCGGCATACAGTCGCATGAACGGCAGCCCGCTCACGTCGAAGGTGTGGTACACGTCAGCGTTGGCCGACAGTTGCAGCTTGTTTGCCGTCAGCGTCTTGTTGCCCGCCGTCCCGGCAGCCTCGCCCCAGGGGAACGTGCCCTGGGCGGTGGTGTGCCCGAACTTCGGCTGGAACCACACCGTGCCCTCTGCGCCTTTGGTGTAGTTGATGAACAACGTCACCTTGTCGGCGTAGGAGATGTTTATCTCGTTGCCCAGCGCCGCCTCAGCCGTACCGGCCAGCGTACCGGAGAACACGACGACCGTACTAGTCACTCGTCCCATATTGCCCCCCATCGGGGGAGGGGGGTTAGCCCCTCCCCTCAGCCGTCAGCCGCTAGGCCAGCGTCACGCCGACGTTCGCCATGATGTTCCACTTGCCCTGATAGGCGAACACGACGATCCCGTTCTGCGGGCCGTCAGTAGCGAACGTGCCCACGTCGAAGGACGCGCCGCCACCGTTAAACCCGATAGTGCCGGGCGTAACGGTGTGGGCCGCCGTACCGGGAGCGCCTGCTACGATTGCCAGTATCTTGCCGTCATCCGTGCCGCTCGTCGGAGCGGCCAGTGTGACAGCAATAGCATCAGTAGCCGTGATGGTGACGAGCTGCGCGCCGGAGGCGGGCACCGCCACCGTTCCGGTAGCCGTAGCTGCCGCAACGGGGAGCTGGATGCCGCCCTTAGCGTTGCCCGTCACATTCCCGGTGACGTTGCCGGTGACGTTGCCCACGAGGGCCGCCGTCACGCCGTCGGGGAAGTATGTGTTACCCATGTTTGCCTCCCCTTAGACGGTGGAGCCAACGACCCAACGGAAGTCGCTCCATCCGTACGAGTAGCGCATGTACCCACGGTACTTGCGCTGGAACGTGTCGAAGTCCTCGACCGCACCGAACTCAGGCCGAACACGCCAGTACCACTTGAGATAGCGCTTCATCAGCTGGGTGTCGATCAGGAACCAGGACGTCGCGCTGGTCAGGCGGGGCCAGACCATATACTGCAACCCGACGTATGGGTTGGCCGCGTTCTGCGCGCTGGCCGGGTCGAGAGGTGAGGCCGTCAGTTCGTGCGCCGTCTTCATCAGCGCGGGCGGAACCAGGAGCAGGTTGCCGTTCCAGTTGATCAGGTTGCCCGTATCATCTACGAGCGCTTGGCCCTGGATGCGAACCGTGTCCAGGTTGGCCGCGTTGAGCGCCAGCGCAGCCTTGTTGTCAACGCTGGTGCTGACGGTTGACGAGCGCGGGTGGTCATCGGCGCACAGCGTCTTGCTGTCGTAGCCGGTGACGGTCGCAAAGGCGTTGTTGAACACCGCCGCCGCGTCCTTTTCCACCTTGCGCCCGAAGGCCGTGCCCATCTCCTCGGCACGCTGGAAGATGTTGTCATACTGCATGTCGTCAGCCAGCTTGCGCTCGACCTTGAAGCCGTCCGCAAACTCGGTGTGGCTGTATTCGATCTCGTAGTCCGGGTCAACCCCGTGGTACTCGATCTGTCCCTTGAACTCCTGCGGGTCACCGAAGCTCCCCACGCGCAGGTCAGTCTCTTTCGCCTTGTTGCTGTCCAAGATTCGGAAGAGGCTTCCCACCACCGCGTCGGGCTGACCGAGGTGCTGATAGAAGATTTCCGTCAGTACCGGGTCGAAGTCGGTGAGCTGGGAGAAGTTCTCGCTTTTTTGCAGTCCAATTCCCTGAGCCATTATCTGTTATCCTCTCCCTTACCCGCCTGCGTGCAGGTAGTGCTCGCCCGGCGTGATGATGACCAGCGCATCTTCCGATGCGGTGCTGTTGGCGATGCACGTAAAGTCGGCGTTGGTGGTGGACGCAATCGACATGCCGTCAGAACCCAGGTCGAGGGTTGCGCCAGCCGCGTGCGCCGTACCATCCCGATAAGCGTAGACGGCGTACGGGTCGATGAAGCACTCGACCGTCTCGCCATCATCGCTGTTATCGACGGCATACAGGGCGATACCGATGAACGTGGTGTCATTGGTCGTGCCCTTAGCCGCCTCGTTCGAGGTCAGCACGAGCATCTCGCCCGCTTTGATGACCTCTGCGTCCTTGACCGTGAACTTCCCGATGCGGGGGTTACCCCCACCGAGAACGCCCACGCACTGGAATCCTGCCATGATGTTTCTCTCCTGTTAGCTGCGGCCCGCTTTCCGCTTGCTGGCCGCGTCCGGGTCGATTTGGTAGCCGTACCGCTGCGCGATTGCCAGCGCCGCCTGCTCACCAGCCGTCAGTGCAGCCTGGCCGCGTTCTGGCTGGTTGCCCTGCCCGGCGTCCGTGCCGGGTGCTGTCGGGCGTGGCTTCTCGGTGTCAATCAGGTACGGCTTCGCTTTGGCGAGCGTCTTCAGGGCCTCGTCTACCCCGCCGACCTCCCCGCTCTCACCGACCTCCACCTCGGACAGGTCGGCCAGCAGGTAAGCATCGTCCGGGTTTTTGAACCCCATCTGTGCCGCTTGCACCCGCGCTTCCATGCGCACGAGGTTGGCCTTGTACGTTGCGGCCTGCTCGGCGCTGGCCCGCTCTAGTGCGGCGGCCCGTTCGCGCTCGCGCTCGATTTCCGACTTCTGCGCTTCTTCGTGCTGCGCCCACTTCTTGGCCTTGTCTGTCAGTTCATCGTAGTCGGCGTACTTCTCTCTCTCTCGTTTCAGCCGGTCTTTGATGAGCCTGTCGACGTCGGCCTGTGTGAAGGTGCGCTGCTCGCCGCTTTCCCCCTGTTCCACCGGCGGGGTGTCCGTCTGCGGTGCGTCTTCTGCCGGAATGCCCTGCTCTTGCTCGCTCATGCTCTCTACTCCTCCGCCTGTTGCCGTCGGCGTGACGTAAGTTATCAACGGTGACGCTACTCGCCCGCCTCCTCAGCGGACGGCTCGTCACCACCCATCAGGCGCTCCAAGTCGCGTACTGCGTCCAGCAGCCGCGCATTGACTGAGCCTGCCGTCTGGCCCTGCGAATACGTCGCCTTGAGCGGCGCGTCCTGCGCGATGGCAATCAGCCGTTCCCGCAGTTCCGCCAGCCCCTCGCGTTCCAGCTTGTTCACTCCTTGCGCTCCTTCTTGATTTCCACCTGCTCACTGTGACAGAACGGGCATTGCAGCGTGGGCGGCTTGTCCCGACTGCCCCGGCGCGGTTGGCCGTAGCGCGTCGCGTCGCCAATCACCCACTCAAACCTGCACCGCTGGCAGTGCCCTAAATCCTGGTACTCAGTCATCGGTATTCCTTCATGCAACGGCAGTTGGCCTGGCATTGGCTGTCCTGCCCCGGTTCGGGCAGCGTGCCAATCGGCTGCCAGCCCTGCGCCGCGTAACCTATACAGTCGTCACAGTTCTCTGCCGCCGCATCCACGATGCGCTGCTCCTCAGTTGCGCCCGCCTCCTCCATTGCTGCCGTGCGGGCCGCCCAGTAGCTCGTCCAGACGTGGTCAGCGTACATCTGCATCCGCATCTGTATCTGCGCCATGCTCAGCTCGCCGTTCGCAATCTGGCGGGCGAACTCGCGCAGGTGCTCATACTCAAAGCGCAACTGCTGGCCGACGCGCCCCCAATCCGAGAACGTCATCTGTTCCCAGCCGCCACGCCCAAGCGCGGCTAGCTGCGTGTGCGCCCGGCGTAGCTCGACTACGAACGCCTCCTGCCATGCATCCAGCGATGCGCCGGAGGCCAGCGCCCCGCGCAGCATGGCGTCCAGGCGGGTGAACGCTTCCGCGATCCGCGCCTCCATGACGCCGAGCACGTACTCCTCAGCTACGAACCGTCCTGTGTTAAGGTACACATAGCGTCCGGCGCGCGCGTTGTAGCCGAACTCATCCGTTATCGGGCTGACCACCCGTCACCTCACGCGCGCGCAGCAGGCGGTCGAGTTGCGGCAGACGGCGGGCATCAGCCATCGCATCAGCAATCACCGCCGGGGTGATGGCCGCCAACTCGTCAAGCTCGGCGTCCGTCCAGTCGAGGTATCCGCCGGGCATCTCGACCGCGCCCTTGTCGTCTCGTTCCTCTGCCATCCGCTACACCTTGCTCGGCACAAGCGCCGGGCCTGGCCTGCGCGGGCCACCGTTGCTCGGCGTGCCCATCGCCCGGCCGATCACCTCTAGCGCGCTGGCCGCGCTGCCCTGGTTGCGCACTACGTCCGCTTCCAGCGTCGCTGCCGCTTCCGCGCTGCGCGCGTCCTTGAATGACTGGATTTCATCGGCGCTGTATCCCACCTCACGCCATGCCTGCTCAACCGGGATGTGAAGCTTCTCTACCCGGACGGCCACCGCATCGGTGTGCTCGCGCTCGTTGCGCACCTCAGCATCACGCCACACTGCCGAGACAATCAGCCCCTCAACGTCAGGCACGCCTTGCTTGCCGAACGCGCCCATCACGCGCACGCCCATCCGCTGCACGTCCTCCCAGGCGTTGCCCCACACCGTTTGCAGCCCCTCGCACTTCGCCACCAGCGCGCTTTCCTCCTGGCGCTGCGTGCCCTCAGCCGGGCGCACGCTGGCAGGAATGAAGCGTGACTGCGGGACGGCGGTGATACCCGCCAGCACGGAGATCAGCCAGTTCTGCATGTTGATCAGGCCGTCCACGTCCCCGGCCGGCATGTGCCCAACCGTCGGCGTCTCGCTGTCCTTCGCGCCGTCGGCTGGCGCAACGGGTATCATCGCGCCGGGGTGTGCCTTCACGTTGTCGGGCAGCTTGCCGTTCGTCCAGTACATGCCGAAGCCAGTCATATCGGCGGCTGCCATCATGTCAATCAGCGTCTTGTTCACCGCGTCCTGGATGGGGATGGCATTGTCAATCTCGCTCAAGCCCTGCCCCGTGCCATCGTCGCGGTTGATGAAGGGTATAACCGGCACGCCCAGCGGCTCGCCTGTCTCGGTGCCGTCCTCCGTCCACCACGACACGGCGGCCTGGTACGTGCGCCCTGCCGGGTCAGTGATGGCCGTCAGTTGCAGCGTCGGGTCGCCCGCGTCCTCGTATGGCTGCCAGCTCAACTCGGAGAAACTGCCGCTGTTCGAGCGGCTCATCCACTTCTCTATGCGATTGGGAAAGTACAGGTTCATGCGTCGGCGGGCCTGCCCTGCGCCCTTGTCAACCACCCACCGCTTGCTGGCGAATGCCAGTTTGTTGTACGTGCCCGGCTCGTAGTGAACCTTGACGCCGGACGTTCCGTCATAGGCGAAGTCGTGCGAGAACGCTGGCGAACCGCGATCCTTGTCATACCCCACGATGACGAACGCCTCCCGGTCTCGCAGCGCCGCCCGGTATACCCACGACTGCACGCCGTCCATCCTGTTCTTTTGCCACCAGCCATCCAGGACGGCGGCTACCTGCTCGGCGCGGTTCGTGGGCGTGTCGGGCGCTTCGTCGTCCGGCGAGTCTTCCGACGTGCCCAGCGATTCCTCCCGCACCGTGAAGCCCGTCACCATCAGGCGCTCGACGATGGTGTCCACGATGACGGCGCACACGTTCGCCCCGAAGTTCTTGTCGCGAGTCAGGTTCAGGAACTCGCGCTGCCTGGCCGTCAGCGACGTGGGCGGGTCGCCGTCGTAGTAGTCCCGGTACGTCCTGACCTGCTGCTGCTTGTTGGACTCTTCCTGCTCCAGCCAGGCCATGTACGTCGATTGCGCCAGGTTCAATGTCACCGTATAAACTCCCGCTGCTCTGGCGGCTCCCGCCGTCCGCCCAGCATCAACTCAGTCAGCGCCCAGACCGCCGCGTCCATGCGGTCGGGGCTGTCGTCACCGGGCAGCCAGGTACACATCTGGTCCTCAAGATCAGCGAAGTACCCGACGTGGTGCGCCTTGTGCTGCTCGTACAGCGCCGCCACTGGCTCGGCCCGTGTGTGCTTGCCCCGGCTGGCCCGTATCTGCTTGAACGCCACCCGGTCGTCAACTGTCCTGACCGTGTGCTCTACCATGTCACCGCCGTTGTTGACCTCGGCCACGATGCGGTCAGCCTCCCACTTGTAGTAGGCTTTTACGGCCTGGCTTGCCCAACCTTGCGGTGATGCTTTGATGGTCAAGTCCTCCAGCACGTACCCCTGGCCGTCCGCGCCCTTGCCAGCCACCACAATGCCGGTATCGCTGGCTCCCTCGCTCGTGCTGACGGCGGGGTCAATTGCCACTACCACCCGCGCCAGCGGCGGGTACTCTTCCAGTCGTGTCGCGTCCAGAAGCTCCCGGTTCCACAGCGCGCCCGGCACATCGTCCAGGATTAGCGCCATGAGTTCCTGCTGTCCTAGCCGCGTGCCTTCGTACTTGGTAATGATGGCGTCGTAGAAGGCTTCGGCCAGGTTCGCCCGGTTCTCGTACGTCGTGCCCGACGTGACAACAGCGTGCGGGTGGCTCAGCAGTTCCTTGATAACCCCCGTCGGCTTGGGCGTGGTCGTGATGACGGCCTGCGGGTTGTCACCCAGCCTCAGCCCAAACTGCGCCTGATCCCACGCCTCGGCATAGCGCCACGATGCCAGCTCATCAGCCCACAACTTCATGTGCTGCTTACCGCGCAACCGCTCCGGCTCGTCGGCGGTGAAGATGAGCGTCTTTGCCCCGTTCGGCCACTCAAGACGGCGCTTCGACGGGCGGTACTCTGGCCGCTCACCATCCGGGCAGACGGCCAGGATGCCACTCTCACCCTCTATCATGATGTCCCGCGCGTCGTCCGCCGTCGCCCCGATGATGTTGACCATCTCGAAGTCGCGCACCCACAGGCGCACCATCTCCGCGCCTGTGCGCGTCTTGCCGAACCCGCGCCCGGCCATTACCAGCCAGTAGCGCCAGTCGGCGCGCTCGGGGTGCATCGACGCCGGGTGACCGGGCGGCAGCTGCTTGGGCCGCGCCCAGAACTCCCAGTCATGGTAAAGTGCGTACGCCTCCTGGTCAGTTAAGGAGGTCAGCAGCTCCGCTCGCGTCTTGGCGGGCAGCGTAGCTATCGAGCTTGCGTGTAAGCTTGTCGCGTGCATCCTGCATCACCACCTCGCCCATGTGCTCGGTGCGCTCCGTCGGCTTGCCGGACAAAAGCTGGTCTTTGTCAACCAGGATGGCGGCGGCGGTCATGCGGTCTTTGTACGACGCCTCAGCCCTCACATCAGCCAGGTCGCCGTCGCTGAAAATCGCGGCCAACTCGTCACGGATGGCCTGTCGGAGGTCTATCCTTTTTTCGTCACGAACATTCGACGGCGGCGGGTTGTGCAGGCCCAGCGCCCAGCCCCTTAGCGTGCTGTGGGGAATGCCGAGGTGCTTCGACACGCGAGTAAGCGCCCCGTCCTGTTGGGGCCAGCCTGCGGCCTCAAGCATGACGACGGCGCTTGCCCGAAACTGGTCGTCGTACTGCCTGCGCTTGCGTTTCGCCATTCCACCTCGTAGCCCCACCCGCCGCGCTCATGTCCGGCCCTACACGACCATTTCGGCTGTGACCGCGTAGCGCGGCGCGGGCGGGGACTCAAAAAACCTCTAGGTACACAATAACCTAGAGGCTGTCTAGTATTTTCCGTTATTTTTCAGGCCGTCAGCGCCACCGCCTTGATGCCGTGTCTCACCACTTGCCCCCAGCCCTTGCGCGGCCCATTCGGGCGCTCGACTTCGCCTATCTGTTCCAGGTAGACCAGCTCGCGCCAGACAGTCGTCACGCTCCATCCTACATCAGCCGCAATAGCGACGGTGCTGGCCGTGCGCCCCCGCGTGCGACGCGACACACTGGACAGGGCATCATAAATGTTCTGCTGGCGCGCGGTCAGCATCACGTCAGGGCTTGCGACGTAGTAGCGGTCGCCACAGGTCGGGCAAATGTGTTGCGGCACTTAACCCCTCCTCAGACCAACTGTAATTGAAAGCTCCCGTCCTTGACTTCCTCGATTAACGCCAGAAGCTCATCACTCGGCTCGAACCATTCCCGCTCCAGGCGCAAGTGTGCAAAGCGGGAGTGCAGCGCGGCCTCTTCTCTGCGTCCACCGGGCATTGTCGCCAGAATGACAAGCGGCTCAGGATAAGTGATAGCATTCGCGCGTTGGACAGGGTCTACCGAAAGGCCAATCTTGATTGGGCCACCGCTCTTCCCCTGAAAGAAGTAGATCATTTCAACTTGCTTCGCCCTTGCCCATGCATTAGGGGCGACGACAGCGGCCCGTTCATTGAACTCCGTCCTTTTTCCGTCTTGCCACTCTATGTACATATTGACGCTCACCGTAAAAACCGCCTCAAAGCGGCACCGCTCCGCCGTCCAGCCCGGCGGCGGCTCTTCACTTATAATGCGCTCAAGATCGGCCACCCGTTCTTCCCATTCGCGGATGTCAATATCCGGGTTCCCGCCCTCTGGCCCCACTATCATGTTAGTCGGCTTGCCACAACACCCACATATTATGTGATCGCGACCAACATATAACGGCGTGAATGCTTGGTCGTCTTCCATAGCTGCTTTCGCTCCTTTGACAGCAGAACGCCGCCTCTGTGCCTTGCCTCACTGTTCAGGGATCGGCAGGTTGTTGCACAGAAGCGGCGCTCTGTCGGCAAACGATAAACCTGCCCCAATCCCTGAACAACTCGATTATACCATACAACCCGTCCACCCGCATACCGCAGTGCGGGCATCGGGTATCGTCACTGTTGGGCATCAGTCCTCCTCGTTCTTCTCCGTCCGTTGCGCCCTAACGCGCTGAACCCTCAACATTACTTCGAGGTCGCGGGCAAGCGCCTGGTTGAAGGCTTGAGTAAACGCGTTGAAGGCCACGGCCAACTTGCGACAGGCTATAGCGGGTGCTGCGCAAACATCACACAGGTGGTACACCTCATCAGGCGCAAGCTCCACAACCTCTGTTGCCGGGCGCGCCTCGCAAGCCTGGCATCGGGTATCGTCGTTGGTTGCCATCAGTCCTCCACTTGCTCCAGGCTCGATACAGGCCGGAATATCACCAAAGGCGTGCCCGTTATGGTAGGAGCAGACTCAAGCCGCACAACTGGGCGAGGAAACTCAATCCATGCCCACTCCATCTCGTCTCGCTGCACTTGAAAGACAACGCCAACGCCGAGATCGGGCCAGCCCTTTACGCGCACCTTGTCGCCCTTGTCCATCTACTCCTCCCCCTCCCACTTCCACGTTCGCCATACCCGGTTACACCCGTTGGGGTACAGCGCGTAACCCCAACCATCGTCGCTCCACACGATACACCCGTGCGCCCGGCCCAGCGCGGCCATCGCCGCCTGCCTGGCATGGCGCGGGCGCATCGGCTCATCGGGCAGCAGGCCCGGTAGCTCGATGTTCTCCCACGCCGAGGCGTCGCGCCCTAACCGCTGGCGGGTGGCCGGGACGGGGTGGGGTATCTCGATGTAAAACCACTTGCCCATATTGCCCTGCGCTTTTTTAAAAAAGGCGGTAGCGATGCGTATGAATATGGAAACCTACTCCGCTTCCGGCGCTCACAGCAGCTTATCGTCTCCCCCGCTCGCAAACGCCCGCTCTTCCTCGATGCGCTGCTTCTCGGCAGCCCAAAAACTAACGATTGGCCCCCAACTGTCGACAATTCGGCTCAGGCGATCGGTGGCCATCATCAATTGCTGAAAGACCTCCTCGATACCCTGTTCTCTCCGCAATTCGCGCACATAGTAGAGACACATTGGCGCGAACTCGATTGCCAGCAGGCCCAGCAAGACGTAAAGAACAACGTTGTCCATCATTCCTCCTCCTCAACCCGCTCGAAGTCCTCCGGCGGGCCGATGTGGGTTACGTAAAATCCGAACATGCCGGGGTCACTTACCTGGAAGTCGGCAGAGATAGTCATGGCAACCGTGCCATCACCTCGCTCCTCCCAACGAACCTCAATTACCCGGCCAACGCCCAAGCTCAGGTCGTCCTTGTAGCGCACTTTGTCCATTGGTTTCAGCTCGTCCATCATTCCTCCCCCCTCAGCGCGCGCTTCATGGCCACAAGCTGCTCATCCATGCGCTCAACGGCCTCGGCTGTCTCGACGAACTGCCGCACCATATCCAGCCAGGGCGCAGGGTCTATGTCCCACCCCATGCCCGGCGGACGCGCACCCACCCCGCGCAGCTTGCGGCACGCATCGTCCAACGCCAGCAGCGCGTCATACTCCACCAGCGTTAGACGTACCACGACGGTGTCCCCTACCTGTAGTTTCTCCATCACTCCCCCCTCAGCGCGCGGCGTGCCTCGGCTATCGCCTCCGGCAGCCTGATATAGTCGGACGATCCTATCAACTTCTCGATGCGCTCCAACGCCCCCCGCAGCCGGGCGTTCTCGGCCTCCAGCTCAGCAACGCGTGGCGTCTCGCCGTAGATGTAGAAGGTCGAACTGAAGGGGATAGGGGGCACCCGCGCGCCGGGCGTATACGACGGGCATCCAGGAGCGTGGTTGCCCCCGGTGTCGAGCGTGCAATACGGGCACGTCTTGTCAGCCATCATGTCAGCTCCTTCAGCTCGTCGCCCGGCGCAAACCACTGGTCTTTTATAGGGTGCCCAATGGCGCGCACCAGTCCGTTCTCAATCCGCACCCGGACTATCTTGTCCTTGAGGTCGTCCCAACTATCCTGCTCTATGGTCTTGAGGATGCTGTACACGAACTTCCCGCCGCAGTCACCGTAGCCAGATGGAAGGTAAAGAGCATAACCGCCAAAGCCCTGATGCAGTCCATTGCCATAGTCCAGATAAAGAAATGCGGTCAGCATTCCGTGATCCTCAACAAACAATCGCGTTCGTTCGATGCGGGCATTGCGTTCCTCAATCATCGTGTCTGCTCCTCTCATGCTGCCCGCACTTGCGCGGGCTATGCGCTGCCCCGTACACAAAAATCGTTGTGTACGGTTACGCCGCTCGCAACAGTGGGACGGCCTCGGCTGCATCTTCCAGCAGCGCGTCCCAGTTGGTGTAAGGTGCTTCCCCGTACACCGTCAGGTAGCCCCCGACCAGCGACGTAAACCCCTTCGCCATGCGTGGGCTGTTGGTGTCGTCAAGCACCACGTACCCCATTTTACCCTCGTCGAACAGCCCGCCCCCGTTGGCGATGACGTGCTTACCATCGTCGGACCACGTTGCGCCCAGGTGGTGTTCGTGCATGCTGATGATGTGCTGCCCGTACTTGAGAGCCAGGCTGTTCGCCAGTCTGAGCGGTATCCTGGAGTAGCGTTTCGGGTGCGTGACGCGCCACACGCCCGTCGGGCTGTCGATGGTACACCATCCCCAGCGGCTCACCTCTACCGTGTTCCCGTTGCAGACCTGCGCCTGCAATTCCTCCATCTGGTACTCGCCGCCCGTAGACCTGGCCGCCCTGCGTTCGTGGTTGCCAGCCAGCCAGACGATGCGCTCAAACGCCAGCGCCCAGATGCTCATGAGGTGCTGGGCTGCCCGGCGTTCTTCCTCCCACGTTGCGACCGGGTACTCGGCGGCGTAGCTGCTGAACACGTCCTGGTTGATCAGGTCGCCAGCGATGAGCAGGTTGCCCACGCCCAGCCGCTCACCGATGATTGCGGGCAGCATCGAGAAGTCGTAGTCCGTTGTGGGTATCTGCACATCGCCCACTATAACCCAGTCGCCGTCCAGTTCGAGCGGCGCGCCCAGCCTGGAGCGGAACAGGTCGGGTTTTTCCGGCGGGGCGTTCTGATGCTGGAGGCGCTGTTCGTGACGCCAGATGCGCCCACCGACCTGCCCCATCGTGAGGCCCGTCATCTCACAAATCTCCCGGCGCGTCTTGCCGGTTGACTTCTTGAGCGTGTACAGGAACTCGCCGGTTAGCTCGGCTACATCCTCAGCCACTATGCTGCCTCCTCCTCGACTAGCTCAAACTCCAGCACCCACACCGCCGGGTTGTCAGCCCAGCGCACACCAGGGCGGTCGTAGATCGTATTCCACAGCCAAGCATAATGATCGCGCGGATCGCGCTCAAAGCTGGTGAGACCGGGGTTGTCCGCCAGGTTGTGCCAACCCTCCACCGGACACCATAAACCCTCGCAGCCCTCGGCCAGCGCATCCTCTTCGCTGATGTCCTGCACCCGCTCCCGCCGGATGCGCACAATACGAATGCGCCCGATGGCGGGCTGGCCGCGTCCGGGCTGCAGGGCGTAGGTCCGACCCACCTGCCACTTGGCTCGGCCAAAGCCCACACAGATGACGGCAATCTCTCCGCCCCGAAACTCTACGTTGCGGCCCCGCCAGTTGGCCGCCCACTCATCGCCCTTCTTGATGCGCCGGGTCTGTGTCTTGCGGCCATCCAGGACAGCCTGCCACTGCTGGAAGATCACGCTGCCTCCTCCTCTGGCGCATATAAGCGCCGCTGCATCACGCCGGGCGTGGCGCGGGTACTATCTATGCCACAGGCTGCATCAGTTAGCTCGCAGCAAACCGGCAAGTCGAGACGAACCAGCACCCGGCAATTCTCACAGTAAGGGCAGGCCTCGCACCTGCCCTGCGGATCAACATCGTGGGGTATCGTCACTCGGCTGCCTCCCCGATCCGGCGCAGCGCCAGCTCGCGCCAGCTCAGATAAACACCCGGCTCCAGAATATCATCATCGTTGACGTGGTTGACATCCACATCAAAGGGCATGACGTATGGCGTCAGGCGCGCCGGGCGCGGTGAGACGATGACAAACTCGGCATAGCCGCCGGGATACGTGGAACACATATACCGGATGTCGCCCAGCGATGGCCGTGGATTACCATTGGGGTGAGTGTGAAAGTCGAGCGGGAAAAGGCCCATCGCATCCGCGGTCAGGCTCGCCAACCTGTGGATGTATTTATGGTTTAGCACCTGGAACTCGCGTTCGGGTTTCTCAGACAGGTTCGGGGCCAGAATGAAGCTGTGGATGGTGTGCATCCAGCGCGGGTGTATGCTTGCCTTCCGCAATTCGCGCAGGTCGATGGTGTGGCGCGATGCGCTCACGAGCAGGTAGCCGCCGATCTCTACATCAGCGTTATCGTTTACGGCGCACCGGAACCGCTCTTCAAGGCTGCGGTTGGCGAACATAATGCAGTGCGGCTTTCTCACATCAAGCTCCTCTCCGCTAACTCGCCTACGGTATCACTCTCCATGCTGTGCCTCCTCCACCACCACCTCCACGCCCTCGCCCCGCTTGCCCGCCTTGCGTGAGCGCAGCCGCACCTCGACGACGTCCTTGTATGTGTCGTCTCGCAGCAGCCCGGCATGGCGCAGGCCGTCGATGATAACCTTGACGGGCGAGTTGTCAGGGTCGGGCGGACGGTGGGCGTACTGGATGACAGTCACCACGACGGGGCACGGGAACTCAGGAATAGCCACGCCGTATTGCTCCAGAAGCGCGCCCCATACCCGCTCGTGGGCGTCGTGGGCCAGGCGGGAACGCTCGGCCCACTTCTTGCCCTGGTAGAAGGCTTGCG
>JAANMV010000620.1_pt1 | contig 43725 bp, 28 predicted proteins | sample 7279661 | NCBI WGS metagenome assembly JAANMV01 (sample SAMN14094540, study PRJNA606508) | bioreactor metagenome | isolation source: A lab-scale SPAN reactor treating ammonium-rich wastewater day 121 | place: Ireland: Galway | collected 2017-05-16
GACCAAAGGCCGGAACATAACGCAACGGCGTGTCAAACAGCCGGTAATCCGCCTGGGATTCATTCACCCGCCAAACCGGCATGCCCATCGGACTGCCGAGCGCCCGTTCACAGCTTGAGCAATCGCCGCCACCTTCGGAATGACCATCGCCGCTTGCATCGGCTCCGCTTCCCGCCCCGGGCGGACAGTCGCAGTCCTCGCATGGTGGCGCAATCGTCGTCCATTGCGGGGGGCAGTCACTGTAGCCAATGGTCGCGACTGCCAAAGCAAGGGTGGAGATGGCGGTTCTGGTTTTCATAATCTGGCGAGGGTTGAGTCGCTGGTCCACGAGCACGGGCACTCGCCAATCGGCAACGATGAATGGATGAAGATGGGTTTCATCACGGATTACCATTCCGCCTTTGATCACCCGCAGCACTTACGGCCAAAACAGTCGTTCCCCCAACCCTGGCGGGCGCCAGACGGAAATGGAACAATGCCCTTATCGCGCCCTGTCCGTCTAATGTCAACCATGAGTTATTCACAATCGGCCACGGCTGGCCGTGACCAGCTTGGGCGGCTCGAACCGCCGGGTGGCGCTCCTCGACATTCCGCCGGTGTTTGTTCCGTTGGCCGCGTGAGCTTTGTTCCTGGGTTCAATGCCCTGCCGCAGGCCGCCCTGGTGCGTAAAGGGGTCACCCATTAAGGCGATGGGACACCCAATAGCGTGAGCGGTTCTTGATACTGTCATATTCAGTTTCCCTTCACCTTTCTCACTCACCGCGCCAGATACAGCAGGTGGTTCAGATGGCCCGGCGTGCTCAGCCGCAATCGCTCCGCACTCCATCTCATCGCGGTTGCTTCCAATCCAGTCACGGCAGGTTGGTAGTAAGCACCAGCGCGGTGCCCTGTCCAGGCTGGCTTCGGATTTCCAACTCCGCGCCCATTTTCGCCGCCCGGGCGCGCAGGTTCCGGAGTCCGTTCCCGGAGGGGGCCTTCGCGGGATCGAAGCCGGCCCCGTTATCCTGAATGGTGAGCCGCCACTGTTTGCCCGATTCTTCGATCTGGACATCCACCGCCGTGGCGTGCGCATGCCGGGCCACGTTGGTGAGGGCTTCCTTGAAAAAGAGAAACAGGTTCTGCCGGAAATCGAATGGCAGTTTTCGCGTGAGCGCCGCGCCTTCGCACTGAAGGCGATATTCCACTCCACGCAGAATCGTTGCGGCAAAATCCTTGGTCCGCAACACCAGGTCCTGCACGCTGTCAAAGGCCGGATTGATGAGCCAGATGATGTCGCGAATCGAGTTGGCGGTTTGATTGGCGATCCGATGGATTTCCTCCAGGTCTTGTCGCTCCTCGGCGCCGACCTTGCCGTGCTTGGCCAGCATCCGGCTCAACAGCGTGATGCTCCACAGGCTCGAGCCGATGTCATCGTGTAGATCGCCGGCAATTCTCACGCGCAACCGTTCGAGTTCACGGCGGCGCGCCTGCCGCGACCGGTACAGGCTAACGAAAATGACCGCCACCGCGGCGATTACCGCCAGCCGAAACCAAACGGTTTCCCACCAGAAGGGCATGACCGTGATGGCCACACTTGCCCCGGTTTCGTTCCAAACGCCATCGTTGTTGCAGGCCATGACGCGAAACACGTAATCGCCGGGCGGTACTTTCGGGTAACGGGCCGCGCGGCTCACGCTCGCCTCGCTCCAGTCACGGTCAAAGTTCTCCAACTGATACCGAAAACTGACCTTGCCCGGCGCCGTCAGACTCAAGGCGGTGAATTCAAAGCGCAAACTGTCCTTCCCCGGCGCCACGCGCACCCCCTCGTCAAACGGCACGCTCACATTTTCGACCAACACCGACTCCAGCATGACCGGCGGCGGCTGTTGGTTCCACGGCTGTCCGCGGCGGTCCACGACCACCAGACCTCTGGTGGTGGCAAACCAAACCCCGCCCCCGCCCGCCGCCGAGCGTAGCGATTGAACTTGTGGCAGACACTGGATGCCGGGGAGACCGTCCTCGCGGCCATAGTGAACCACCGTGACGAACCGGGTGCGGCCGCTTGCATACGCCGCGAGTTGTGCTTTGTTGACGCGATAGATTCGGTTGACTGACCCGACCCAGAGATTGCCCTCCGGATCGCTCTGCAATTGCAGGACGGCCTCCTCCGGCAAACCGCTGTTACTGGCAAACGCCGTCACTATTCCGTCTTTGACCCGGCACAGTCCCCTCGCGGTGCCGATCCAGACCGAACCGTCCGGGTCGGCGTGGAGCGTGCGAATCTGCGCGCTCAACAATCCCGCCGCTTCGGTGTATGCGGTGAACCGGCCCTCCTTGAGTTGAAATAACCCGTCGCCGGTCGTGCCAATCCAGAGCTGGCCTTGCGCGTCCCGTTCGAGCGCGCCGGCGTAGTTGCCGTGGAATCCCCATGGCGTATTGAAGCGGGTTACCACTGAATCTTTGAAGTGGTTCAACCCGCCGTTGCGGGTGCCGAGCCACACGCCGCCGTCCTTCTCCGCGCGCAGCACCTCAATGGCGCTGTCTGACAATCCATCCCGTTCGCTGAATTGCCGCAGGCCCCCGTCCGCCCACTGAAACAGGCCGTCTCTCAGCGTCCCGATCCATAGTTCCCCCGAGGCGGTGCGTTGTGCGGTTTGAACCACGACTCCGTCGGGCAACGGCAGCGATTCAAGCAGAACAAACCCGTCGCCCGAACGACCGTGGAGTTCCTTGTTGCCCGCCAGCAACTGCAATTCACCTTGCGACGTCTCAAAAAAACAAGAAGGCTGATTGGTCGCGACCAAATCCGGCAGCGGAAACAAATGCAATTGCCGACGCTTGAGCCGATGCAACCCATCGCCGGCCGTGCCGATCCACACATTCCCTTCGCGGTCTTCGCCCAGCGCGGTCACCGCGAGTTGCCCCTGCCAGACGCGTTCCGGGAGCATTGACTTCGCCCGATTGTCCAGCCGCAGAATTTCTCCCTGGCCCGTGCCAAACCAAATCTCGCCATCCTCGCGTTCGACCAAGGAAAGCACCGTCTGCGGCCACACAGGGAGCGTTTGATCCGATGCCGCCGTGTCCAGCACCAGGCTGCGGTACAATCCGGCGTCTCCACCCATCCAAAGCCGACCCTCACGATCCGCGTGCAGGAAGCGGACGCGCCGGAATGTCGCCGCTGGCCAGGGCGTTTCCAACGTGACCAGCAGGTCCTGGTTGAACCGGCTCAACCCCTTCTCCGTTGCGAACAACAACGGTTCACCGCCCGGCTGGCAGATGGCGTTCACGCGGTCATCCGGCAACCCGTCCGTCTTGTAATATGTTGTAAGACTCCCCGCCAGCCGCCGGCTCAATCCCGAATCCGTCCCTATCCACAAGGCGCCCGCCGGATCCTCCGCCAGGCACAGGACGGTGTCGGAGGCGAGACCGTCGCTGCTCGTTAGTGAAGTGAATTGCCCATTGTGATACCGAGCCAGGCCGCCTTCCTCCGTGCCCACCCACAGCGCGCCGCGCGAATCTTCAAACAGACAAAGAATGCGATTGCTCCGCAGGCCCAGGCTGTCGCCCACGCGAAAAGTGGTGAACCGCACGCCGTCGAAACGGGCCAGTCCGTTCGCGGTGCCCACCCACAGGTAACCGTCCTTGGTTTGAACGATGGCAGTGACCGAGTTCTGTGGCAAACCTCCATCCGCTTGCCACGAGTCCAACACCCAGTCAGCGCTTGGCGCCGAACGCTGTGCTCCCATCGCCGGAGGCACCGCGCACAGCAAAACGCCGAGCAGGATTCCCAACCCGACAGCGCGGCGACCAGACGAACGACGAACCAAGCGATCGAGCATGGCCGTTATTACGCGCGGCCAGAGCGGCCAAAGACAAGGCGAAACTAAGACTCCGACATTGCCTGCGCGCGAAACCTCGTGAGAATTTCCCTGACAGCCCGGCCCCCACAGGCTATACGTTGATGCGGTTGCCGATTTGTCCGGTGGTGTAATGGTAGCACAAGGGTCTTTGGAGCCCTTTGTCATGGTTCGAATCCATGCCGGACAGCCACGGCAAATTGAGTGGTCGGGTTGACGATTCACGCGTCGCAACAGACAACGACGCCCTCGCCGTGGAGGCCGTGAATCGTGGGGCGAACATTGACCGTTGCTGAACCGACAAGAAAATCATGAATCCACCCGCTACTTCCACCGCATCCACCACGCCCCGCCTCGGTCTGGCCGTTGCCAGCCTGGTGCTCGGAATCCTTGCCCTGCTTTCGAGTGTCCTCCTCGTCGGCGCCGTGTTTGGCCTCATCGGGCTTATCCTCGGCATCGCGCATTTCCTGCGTCGCCAGGGACGCAACGGCATGGCCTGGGCCGGGGTGATCCTTTCCGTGCTCGGCATCGTAGCCAGCATCGCGCTGGCGGTGGCCTATGTGCCGATCGCCAAGAAGGTCATGGAAGAACTGCGCAGTGGCGATTGGGGACCGGGCCAGACTGAATTCGCCGAATGGCAGGGAGTTCTCGCACCGGATTTCTCCGTCACCACGCTGGATGGTCAACGGATTCAACTCAGCGAATTGAAGGGCAAACGCGTGGTGCTGGATTTCTGGGCCACGTGGTGTCCGCCGTGCGTCATGGAGATTCCGCATTTCATCAAACTGCGCGCCGAGAATCCGGCGGACGAACTGGTCCTCGTGGGCATCAGTTCCGAGGACGAGAACACGCTCAAGTCGTTCGTGAAGAAGAAGGGCATCAATTATCCCATCGCCTCGGCGGACGATCTGCCCGCGCCGTACAGTGACGTGACTTCCATACCGACCACGTTCTTCATTGACCGCAACGGCGTCATCCAAAACGTGCTGATTGGCTACCATGATTTCGACGTTCTGAAGTCGCAGGCGCTGGCGGAAGACTTCGCGGGCGAGGTCTTGACCACGCCGCGGTCCGTGGAGGCGACACCCACGGAGGACGAACCGTAACGTTGAAGTAGAGATTTCACCCGCCACACAAAACGCCATCAGAATGGCGGCTCGTTCAGATTTGTAGCAGCGAACGTGAGTTCGCTCTGACTTTCAAAACGTTTCAGCAAATTCACGCCCCGGAGCGCCGCCTTGCACCGGCTTGGTGAGTGAAACCAGTAAACGAATTCCCCAAAGCCTTTCGCGCTTTGCCCCCCGAACCGTAGCCGCCGACGTGAGTCGGCTCTGACTTCTCCCCGGATTCAGATGGAGCGGACTCACGTCCGTTGCTGCGCTGTTCAAGGGGAGATTTCTCCCAAATGGAATCTCGCGCTTTGAACCTCTGAACTGGCGAAGCGTCCGTCCCGCGCGGAGAGCGGCGCTGAAGCCGCACGCACTCCAGACGCTGCGCGACATCGCAGCGTCAACGAACCGCGCGCAGCGTTTGGAGAGTGCGGTGGGTGAGGGGTGAAGGCACACTCTGCTTTCGCGTGGCAATGTTGCGGCCCACCCAAAGCGGTGTCAGCCCCGTTCCCCGCCAGCCACCGCACTCCAAGACCTCGCGGCGTTCTAAGCGGTTTAGCGAGAAGCAAACAACTGTATCCCGTCTCGCTGTGAAGCCTTGCACGCCGTGGCCTCAAGGATACACTGCCCCAGGTTGGTGTTCGTTGCACCAGTCCCTCGCAACCCATCAGTCGTGCGCGAGGATTGAGAAAGCACGAAATGTCACGACATCGAGTATTTTTTTGGCTGATTGCTGCGCTGGCCGCGCTGCTTGCGGTCTGCACGAGGGGGCACTTTATCGAACTCTGGAATAACACCGGCGGCGACATTGTCATCACCGTTGATGACGAAAAGTTTCAGATTCGAGGTGGCGCCGTGGTTGAGATACGGTGGTTGAATGAACGACAGCGTATCGAGGCAGAGGAAGGTAAAGCAAATAAGCAGACTTTTGCCTTTAAGCATCCAACTCCATTGGAGGATTATGTTGAACGGACAACGACAAAGACCCTCATCAAGATGCAGCTCAACGCAGATGGTTTCATCCATGCGTTGCTTCCCGATGCCAGAGGAATCGTGAAAAGGGTTACTCAGCCGCCGCCGGAATTTCCTCTTAAGCCAAACGCCGCCAGCCAAAGTGGACCATGAAAAATGGGCTTCTTTGTCTTCTTCACTTATGAAAGCCACCCACCTCACCCGCCGTCAATTCACCCGCTCGCTGCTCGCCACCGCCGCAATCGTCGGCGTGGCGCCGGCATTCGTTCGCGGACAGAACCTCAACGCCAAACTCAACCTCGCCATCATTGCCACCGGTGGTCGCGGCGGCGGCAATCTCCAGGCCGTCGCCTCGGAAAACATCGTCGCGCTCTGCGACGTTAACGCCAGAAGCCTCGACGCAGCCGCGAAGAAGTTTCCGCAGGCGCGCAAGTTTACCGATTTCCGGAGAGTGTTCGATCACGCCAAGGAGTTTGATGGCGTGGTTGTGAGCACCTGCGAACACACGCACGCGTTTGCCACGATGCCCGCGCTCGAACTCGGCAAGCATGTCTATTGCGAGAAACCGCTCACGCACAACATCTGGGAGGCGCGGAAGATTCGCGAGGCGGCGGCCCAGGCCAAGGTCGTCACGCAGATGGGCGTTCAGATTCATGCGACGGAGAATTACCGGCAGGTCGTCGAATTGGTGCAGAGCGGCATCATCGGGCCGGTGCATGAGGCCCATGTGTGGGTGGGGCGGGCGTGGGGTCTGCAAAGCGAGGCGGACGCAAAGAAATACAAGGACATCGTGTTCGCGACGGAACGACCAACGGAAACCCATCCCGTGCCGGAGGGATTGGATTGGGATCTCTGGCTGGGCCCGGCGCCGTTCCGTCCGTTCAACAACGTCTATTTCCCCGGACCGAAGTGGTATCGCTGGTGGGATTTTGGCAGCGGCACGATGAGTGACCTGGGCAGCCATTGGAACGATCTCGCTTTCTGGGCGCTCAAGCTGCAAGCGCCACTCACCATCGAAGCGAGCGGTCCGCCGCCGCATCCGGAAATTGCGCCCGCCTCCATGAGCGCCACCTACGAATATGGCGCACGGGGGGACATGCCGCCCGTGAAACTCACCTGGCATCAAGGTGAAAACAAACCGGACATTTGGATAAGCGGCGACATTCCCCAGTGGGACAGCGGTTGTCTGTTCATCGGTCGCAAAGGCATGATTCTTTCCGATTACTTCAAGCACGTGCTATTGCCAGAGAAGGAGTTTGCGGGATTTGAACGACCATCACCCACGATCCCGCGGGTGTCCGGTCATCACGAGGAATGGCTGCACGCCTGCAAGACCGGCAAATCATGCAGCGCCAATTTCGACTACTCCGGCTGGCTGACCGAAGCCAATCACCTGGGCAACGTGGCTTATCGCGTCGGCAAGAAGCTGGTTTGGGATGCGCAGCAAATGAAAGCGACCAACGCGCCCGAGGCCGACAAGTTTATCCGCAGACCCTATCGGGAAGGTTGGCAGTTGTAGGACGCTCACCGTCGCGCCATGGAAACGAATCTCCCGGAAGATTGGGCCTTCTTGCCGGTCAGGCATTCAGGCCCGTTCGCCTCAACCGGATAAATCAGGTTATCTCTCTTTCCTCGGGATTGGGCGATCCTGCAGCGAACCAATCAGGCCGTTTGTCCGTCTCAAGCATCGCCGGATGCCGAATTCTGTCTTGCGAAAAGGAAGGCGGTGTTGAGTTCGTCCTGCGATACTTCCGGTGCCAGAGAAGTCTCGTAACCGGTCCGCCAAACCAAAGCGCGACCGGGAAGGGTTTCGAGTAACTTCATGACTTCAGCCGCGGTGCCAAAAACAAACTCCGCCCGGCGCAATTCCACCGGCAACTTCAGGAACAGGCCCGTGGACATCCATCGGCCCGACCGTCCCAACACAAACTCATCGCCTCCATTTTTCCGGAAAGTAAACAACCAGCGGAACGCTCAAGCCAGAGTCGGACGGCCAGCGTTTGCTGCGCGGCATGCCGCTGCCGTGATCGCCGTAGTAAAAGACAATCGTGTCCGCCGCCACTGCTGGAGGGGTACAGGCCGGAGATGATCGCCGTGCGTGCCGGCGCGCAGACCGGCGCGGTGGACCAGACGCGCGTGAACAACATTCCCTTTGCGGCGAGTGCGTCCACGTTCGGCGTGCGCGCGTTGGCGTCGCCGTAACAGCCCATTTCCGGCCCGTGATCCTCGCTGGTCAGCCACAGAATGTTTGGTTTCTCCGCGGCCACGGCCACGTTGAGCGCGGCCAGGCCGACGGCAAAGTTGGCAAAAAATGTCAGCATTCGCATGGTTCGCAGTGGTTGTCCGCAATTGGTTTCATTCCGGAATGGGATCCCCGCGCCTCACAATTTTGCCTTCCCAAACCGCTTCGTCCGTTGCCTTGTCGTAGGTCAACACACGATGCGCACTGCCGGGTGCGGGCGGTGCGTCGGGCTTCGGCAACCAACGGCGATGCTCCGCGATGACGGCGGCGTGCTCGGGTTTTCCTGCGAGGTTAGTCCACTCGTTCGGATCGGTTAGGTGATCGTAAAGTTCTTCGCTGCCGTCCGCGTAACAGATGTAACGCCAGCGTGCGCTGCGGACACTGTGGTTGCCTTGGTTGTGCGAGGTGATCGCCGGACGCTCACATGGGGCGGCGGCATTCTTGAGTTGCGGCACAAGGCTGACGCCTTCGAGATCCGTGCGTGGCTGCAGGTCGCAAAGTTCGATCAACGTCGGATAAATATCGAGCAACTCTGCGGGCCGCGTACAGCGTCCGCCTTGCGTCACGCCAGGGCCAGCGAAGATGAGCGGCACGCGCGTGGAGCGTTCCCAAAGCGTGTTTTTACCGGTGATGCCCTTCTCGCCGAGATGCCAGCCGTGATCGCCCCAGACCACCACGATGGTGTTGGTCGCGAGGCCGGTTTCATCGAGCGTGTCGAGAAGGCGGCCCACTTGCGCGTCCACGAAACTCGTGCAGGCGAGATACGAACGCACGAGGTTGCGCCATTGATTGTTTTCCTGAACCCATTTCAACCGCGGCTCCGGCAATTCCCAATGCAGATACCAGGAAAAGCGCGGCGTGTCGGCGCGGTCGTCGGATTTGATCTTTGGCAACACGCGGTCGTCGTCTGGATACAAATCGAACCACGGCTGCGTGGCGTAACACGGGACGTGCGGCAGGAAGAATCCGGCGGCGATGAAGAACGGCTGGTCCTTGGGCGCGGCCTTGAGTTGTTCGATGGTCCAGCTCGCGACCTGATAATCGCCCTTGTCCTCGTCGCGATGCGGAAACACGCCCCAGTCCATTAGCGGATGGTTGCCCATGGGCGTCGGGCCAATGAGTTTTTTCTCCGGCTTCGCGCCAATGCCGCCGGCCGGACCCCAAACGTCGAATTCCACCTTCTGCCTTTCCGGCCCACCGACGCCGCCGTGATAAATCTTCCCGCTCGTGAACGTGCGATAGCCGTGCGCCTTGAAATGTTGCGGCAACGTCACGCGTTCCCTCCACGCTGCCAGATTGCGAAACCACGGCGACAATCCGTAAATGCCGGTCGTGGTCGGGCGCAGTCCGAGCATCAGGCTGGTGCGCGAAGGATTGCAGAGCGGACTTTGCACGTGCGCGTTCAGGAAGGTGGTACCGCGCGCGGCGAGACGATCAAGGTTCGGCGTCTTTGCCAACGGATGTCCGTCCAGGTGACCAATCCAATCGTTCTGATCGTCAATGGCGATGAAAAGGACGTTGGGGTTAGGGGCGGCGCCTAGCTGAGTTCCCCAAGCGCAAACCCACCACAGCAGCAGAAGTCGGAGAAGGACTTGCATGACAAATCGGGCGCAGTCTGGCAGGGACAACGAAGGGTGACAAGCAGTTGCCATTGTGGGGTATTAATCTGGGCGTTATCTGCCATTGACAAAAAGCGCCGGCTGCTGCACAAGCTGGGTCGCCAGCATTCTAATGAAGTTGCCGAGAGTCCAGCCCGTGCTCATTGCCAACCGTAAATCATGCGAAAGTCGAATCCCAATCTTCGTTGCCGCGCCTTCCGGCGGCAATTGACCGGCAATCGCGCCTTCACCCTCATCGAATTGCTGGTGGTCATTGCCATCATCGCCATCCTGGCGGCCATGCTGTTGCCGACCCTTGCTGGGGCGAAGGAGAAAACCAAGCGCACCGTGTGTCGTAGCAACCTCAAGCAGATGGGGCTCGGTTCGATGATGTATGCGGCGGACAATTCCGGCGGCTGGCTCTCGGGCACGCCCACCGACGGCAGCGATGACCTGACCTGGCTGTATCCCGATTACATTTCGGGTGCGCTGGCGCGTTCGGTGTTTGTCTGCCCATCCACCGACAACTTTATCAGTACCAACCGGGGACCGAATTACACCGGGCGGATGGTCTTGTTTGATTTGACACGACAGGCGGAATACAAACGCGCGCGAAGTTCCCGTTCGGCCGACGCGGACCTGCGCGGCGTCAGTTATGAAATCAACGCGTTCATGAACTGGACCACCCGCAAGACCGAGCGCACTGTCAGTCGCTGGGTGCATCAATACAACACCTTCGGTCTGCGCGGCATGGTGTTTGGCCCCTCGGACATCTACCTGATGTTCGACGGCGACCGCAAAGGGCCGGGCGCCAGAAACAATTATCCCGACCCCAATGACAATCACGGCGCACACGGAGTGAACATGCAGATGTGCGACGGCTCGGTGAAATGGGTCAAGGGTGGCCGGCACTATCTCCTTGCCTACGAAATCTCGCAAGACGAAGGCCGAGCCGAGCAGTAGCGGCGGCGGCGTTTTTCCCCGGGGACTGCGCGATACTGAAACTCGCCGAAGTCCTGACCGTGGTGTGGTTCAACGGCGCCGCACCACCAACACCGGACAAGGCGCGTGGCGCACCACAAGTTCCGCGGTGCTGCCCATGACCCAGCGCTCCAGTCCCTTCTTCCCTTGCGTAGCCATGATGATCAGGTCTGCTTTCATACGTCCGGCCACGCGAACAATGGCATCGCGCGGAACGCCCGCCGCAATCTTGGTGGCCACTGGTACCGCCCCGCAGACCCTGGTCTTGACCAGCGCGGCGAGATCCTCGCGCGCTTGCTTGAGCGCTTCCACCTCGAGTCCCCGGGCAAAAGCCGACAACCGGCGGGGCGGCGGAAGCGAAAGCACCGCGTGAAACACCGTCAGGTCGGCGTCAAACAGGCCGGCAAATTCCACGGCGTAGCGCAACGCCTCGCGCGAAGCGGGCGAAAAATCCACCGGCGCCAGTATCCGCCCGATGCGCGTCGGTGCCGCGGCGTGTTCGCGCAATGTAAGCACGCTGCAGGGCGCGTGCCGCACGACCTGTTCCGCGGTGCTGCCGAGCAACAGCCTTTGCACGCCGGAGTAACCGTGGGTGGAAAGCACGATGAGGTCGGACTGCCGTTGTTGCGCGGTCACGATGATTTCCGGGGCGGCCTTACCGCGCCGGACCCGCGTAGTCACGCGAACGCCGGACGGGACTTCCGTTTGTGCCAGTTCCCGCAGCATGGTTTCCGCTCTCCGGGCGAGTTCCGTGTCCCCGCGGGTCCGGTGTGGCCGTTCCAGCATTGAATCCGTCGGCAGCGGTTCCAGGACAAACAAGAGTTCCAAGGCGGCATCGAATTCTTGCGCCAAGGCGGCCGCGTATTGCGTCGCGCGGCGCGAACGCAGCGAGAAATCCACGGGCACGAGAATCGTATTGAATTCGAGCGCCGGTCGCGAGGTGGTTCGTGTCGCAGTGGGGCGAGTTTTGGTTTTCATGCTCAACACGGTGATACTTGGCTTACCGCACCACGAGTACCGGACATGCGGCGTGCCGCAACACCCGCTCGGCCGTGCTGCCCAGAATAAACCGCTGAAGGCCGGTGTGCCCGTGCGTGGCGATGACAATCAGATCGGCCCGTTCACTGCGGGCCGTCCGGGTAATCTCCTGCCAGGGCCGGCCCACCCGCACGACTTCCGTGGTCTTGACGCCGGTGGGCGCCAGCCGCGCCGCGAATTCCGCCAGCAACTTTCGTCCGCGTGCCAGCACAATATCCTGCAAACCCGTCGCCGCGTATGCCACGCGCGTCGGGACGTTGATGTGTTCCACCACGTGCAGCAGGACCAGTGACGCGCCCGACTTCCGGGCAAGGGCGGCCGCGTAAGGGACCAGCTTCCTGGAGGGCGCGGAGAAATCCACCGGCACCAGGATGCGGTTCATCGGGAGCGCGGGCTGGCTATCCGGCTGCTTTGATTTGGTTTTCATGGGCGGTCCGGTGGGGACACGACGGGTGGATGTAACGATTGCGTTTCGCTTGATTCAAGCGGCATCCACGTCGTGCCCTCATGTCCCCGGAGCGTAGGCCGGAGCTGGCGTTCTCGACAACACTGAAAAGCAATGGCGCAGAAGCTAGAGATGATCGCGGAGAAATTCTGCAGCTTGGTGAACCCCAAGCTTGCGCCCAAGTGACACTGGGCTTAGATGTTGTCATGCACCGCCAACCGGGAATCCTCCGGCGTTCCGCATTTCTCCGCGAAATGTTGGCGGTGCTTTGCCTGGCACTCGCCACCCACGCGGCCACCCCGAGCTTGCCAGACGCCCGTGCCCTGCTGCTCGCGGGCAAATACGAGGAGTGCCTGCGTGCCTGTGAAAAGGGCGACACGGACGATTACCGCGCCGAGGGCTGGCAGCTTATCCGCGCGGAGGCGCTGCTCGCGCAGGGGCTTTATCCGGAGGCGGAAGCCGCCATCAGTCAGGGAATCGCGCGCGCTCCCAACAGCATCCGCTTGCGCGTGCGTGGTTATGATACCGCCAATGCCGCGGGCAATCCCGGGCGTGCCCGGTTGCGCCTCAGGGAGATCAACGACCTCGTCGTGGCCCGGCCCTGGGCGTATCGCGACGCGCCGGACCTCGTGGCGGTGGGCCGCGCCGCGTTGCTGATGGGCGCCGATCCCAAGACCGTGCTCGAACGGTTTTTTGGCGCCGCGCAGAAAGCGGACCCGGCCTTGCGGGACATTCCCCTTGCCACCGGCCAACTGGCGCTGGATAAGAATGATTACGCCCTCGCGGCCAGGACCTTCACTGAGGCGTTGAAGAAGTTCCCCAACGATCCAGAGTTTCTGCATGGGCTGGCGCGGGCTTATGAACCGAGCGCGCGCGTCCGGATGCTGGAGCTTTCGGAAACGGCATTGAAGCACAATGAAAACCACGTCCCCAGCATGTTGCTGCTCGCGGATCATCTGGTGGCCGCCGAGGCCTACGCGGAGGCGGACAAGATGTTGAACCGCGCGTTGCGGGTGAACCCGTGGCATCCGGAAGCGTGGGCGTATCGGGCGGTGCTGGCGCATTTGCGCAACGATGCCCCCGGCGAACAAGAAGCGCGCCGGAAGGCGTTGCGGTATTGGCCCACCAATCCGCGCGTGGATCATCTGATCGGTTTGAAGCTTTCGCAAAAATACCGCTTTGCTGAAGGGTCGGCTTTTCAGCGACAGGCGCTGGCCTTCGATCCGGATTTTCTGGCGGCGCAAAGACAGCTTGCCGAGGACCTGCTGCGCCTCGGTGATGCGGTTGAAGGCTGGAAGTTGGTGGACACGGTGCATCGTCAGGACGCTTACGACGTGACAGCCTACAATCTCGTCACGCTCCAAGGCACGATGCGGAAGTTCGCCACCCTCACGAACGACCACTTCATCTTGCGAATGAGCGCGCGGGAGGCGGAGCTTTACGGTGACCGTGCGCTGGCCTTGCTGCAACGCGCGCGCGACCAGTTGACGGAGAAATACGGCGTTGCGCTTGAGCGGCCAACCACGGTCGAAATCTTCCCTGAACAAAAGGACTTCGCCGTGCGCACGTTCGGCATGCCGCACAATCCCGGCTTCCTCGGAGTGTGCTTCGGCCACGTCGTCACGGCCAACAGCCCGGCGTCGCAGGGCGGCAATCCTTCAAATTGGGAAGCGGTGCTGTGGCACGAATTCTGTCATGTGATCACCCTGCAAATGACGAAAAACAAAATGCCACGCTGGTTGAGCGAGGGCATTTCCGTGTATGAGGAACTTCAGGCAAATCCGGCGTGGGGCCAGAGGATGAATCCGCGTTACCGTGAAATGGTTTTGGAGGGCGACCTCACGCCCGTGAGCGAACTGAGCAGCGTCTTTATGACAGCCAAGAGCGATCTGCATGTGCAGTTCGCCTATTATCAATCCGCGCTGGTGGTGGAGTATTTGGTCGGCAAATTTGGTTTCGAGCAGCTCAAAGCCATCTTGCGCGACTTGGGCGAGGGCGCGGATATCAACGATGCGATTCAAAAACACACCGCGCCGATGAAGCAGATTGAGAAGGAATTTGCCGCGTTCGCGAAAGCGAAAGCCGAGGCCCTGGGACCGGGACTGGATTGGGAGAAACGGAATTCGGAAAGAGGCTTGTTGAGTCGCCTGGGCTTGCGGCGGGCAACACCTTCAATCAGCGATACGGAGCGTGAGCGGAATCCACAACCTTCATTTCCGGTGGCCGAAGCTCCGACCAATAATCTCCACGAAGCCTCGCCTCCGTCGCCTCTGCTGCCCGTCGCCTCGGCGCCACCCGCGCCTTCCGCGGGTTCCTCCTCCAAGCCGAATTACTGGACGCTCCTCGAACAAGCCGCCAAGGCTATGTCGGAGCAAAACTGGGCTGCCGCCAAGGCGCCTCTGCAAACCCTCGTTGCTCATTACCCCGACCAATCCGGCCCGAACAACGCCTACGTCCTGCTGGCGAACGTGCATCGGGGCTTGAAGGAAACCGCCGAGGAACGCGCCGCCTTGGAGCAATGGGCCGCGCGCGAAGCTGACGCGCTGGAAGCCTATCTCCGCCTCATGGAACTCGCCGAAGCGGCTCAAGATTGGCCGGCCGTTTCCCGAAATGCGGAGAGATTCCTGGCTGTCAATCCGCTGCTGCCTCAGCCGTACCGGTTTCTAAGCCGCGCCAGCGAGGAACTCGGGCAAACCCAGCCGGCCATTGTCGCCTTTCAAAAACTCCTGCTGCTGGACCCCGCTGATCCCGCCGAGGTGCATTACCGACTGGCCCGGCTGTTGCACGCGACAGACGCTCCAGCCGCCAAGCGTCAAGTCCTGCAGGCCCTGGAAGAAGCGCCGCGTTTTCGGGAAGCCCATCGCCTGTTGCTGGAATTGGCGCAGGCCGATTCATCATCCTCCAACGCTCCTGCGAACCCATGAGCAAGCACAGTAAATGGATACTGACTCTGGCGTTGATTGCCGCCACGGCCGTCATCGTCCTTGCACAACGCGGCTGGAGGAATTTTGGCTCGGGCGACCGGGGTAACACGCCAATGTGGTCGAATGAGCCGGGCTTCGAGAATGATGTGTTCACCTTCGTACGCGTGATTTATTCCTCGGGCTGGGGACGCGGGCGGGGTGGGGGCGGCTGGCGCACGGACTATCCGGATGCGGATTTGAATTTCTCTTATCGGCTCCAGCAGTTGACCGCGCTCAAGGTGGACCCGAATGGCCGGACGCTGGAACTCACCGACCCCGAATTGTTCAACTATCCGTTCATCTACATGGTGGAGCCGGGCCGGCTGCGATTCGACGACGAGGAGGTGAAGTCGCTACGGCGGTATCTGTTGAATGGCGGCTTTATGATGGTGGATGACTTTTGGGGCGAGGCGGAATACGCCAATTTCTACCTGGAAATCAAACGCGTCTTTCCGGAACGGGAACCGGTGGACCTGCCGTTGGAGCACCCGATTTTTCAGTGCGTGTTTCCTCTGACCGAAAAACCGCAACTGCCCAGCATGCATCATGTGCAGCGGTATCGCGGCACGCCCTACGAGAGCTACGAGCGCCCGGACGCTCAAGGCGCCAACTATCGCGCCATCTTTGACGACAAAGGCCGCATGATGGTGATCATTTGTCACAACACCGATCTCGGCGACGGCTGGGAACGCGAAGGCGAAGACGAATACTACTTCCGCGAATACGCTGAAAAGAAAGCCTACCCGATGGGCATCAACATTATTTTTTACGCGCTGACGCATTGAAAAGCATGGAGTTTGCCCGCCATCACCAAAGTCTCGTAGCCGCCGACGTGAGGAGGCGGATTTTCGTGCCTATGAACCCGTCCGCCTCCTTACGTCGGCGGCTACAATTTAACTAAGGAATCCCTTGTCATCATCCACCACTCCCCAAATCACCGAAGAACAAACCGTCGAGCAAATCAAAGCCGGCCGCACGCGCATCCAAAATGAGTTGTCCAAAGTCATCGTCGGCCAGAAAGATGTCATTGAGCAATTGCTGATCGCGCTGTTCGCGGGCGGACATTGTTTGATTACCGGCGCGCCCGGTCTCGCCAAGACGCTGCTCGTGAAATCCATCGCGCAGATTTTTCATCTCAAGTTTCAGCGCGTCCAGTTCACGCCCGATCTCATGCCTGCCGACATCACCGGAACGGAAATTTTGCAAGACACCGGCGGCGAACGGAAACTGGCCTTCGTCCCCGGCCCAGTGTTCGCCAATATGATTCTCGCCGACGAAATCAATCGCACGCCGCCCAAGACCCAGGCCGCGCTGCTCGAAGCGATGCAGGAACATCAAGTCACCGCTGCCGGCGTGCGTCACGCGCTGCCCGAACCGTTCTTCGTCCTCGCCACGCAAAATCCCATCGAGATGGAAGGCACGTATCCGCTGCCCGAAGCGCAACTGGATCGTTTCATGTTCAACGTGGTGATTGATTACCTGCCCGAGGACGACGAAGTCGAAGTGGTGAAACAAACCACCGGCGGCAAACCCGCTGCCATCGAACCGCTGTTCACCGGCGAAGACGTGCTGCGCTTTCATGACATCGTGCGCAAAGTGCCCATCGCGCAGGATTTGATTCGCTACGCGGTGCGACTGGCCGCCGCTTCGCGCCCCAAGCAACCGAACGCGCCGGATTTCGTCAACGAATGGATCAGTTGGGGGGCCGGCCTGCGCGCGGGACAATTCCTCGTGCTTGGCGCGAAAGTCCGTGCGCTGCTGCAGGGGCGTGTGCATGTGGTGATCGAGGACATTCAAACGCTTGCCTACCCGGTGTTGCGCCATCGCATTCTCTTGAATTACCGCGCCGAGGCGGAAGGTGTGACGGTGGATGGCGTCATCGGAAAACTCGTGGAGGCGGTCAAGGGTGTCGCGGTGAAGTAACGACTAAAAGAAGATGGTTAAACACTCGCCCTCACCCCGGCCCTCTCCCCCAGGAGAGGGAGAATCGTTGGCCGTTCTCGGGCGATTTGAACGGATTGCAGTTTTGCGAGTACGCTGGTGCAAAGAAAAGAGCAGCGGCAAATGCGAAGAGGCTTATGGAATAGTCAGAGCGCGTAGGAATGCCCTCCCTCTCCCCGGGGGAGAGGGCCGGGGTGAGGGCGAGCGTCAAACAAACTTCATTCGGTTCGCGAACTCATGAGTGCTCTGGCCACACAAAGTTTCGCACAGCAGAACCCGAGCGTGACCGCCAGCGGCCACTCGTCCAAACTGATTGCGCCGCAGACTTTGATGGCCATCAAAAATCTCGAACTCCGCGCCCGCATCGTGGTCGAGGGATTTTGGCACGGCATTCATCGCAGTCCGTATCACGGATTTTCCGTCGAGTTTACCGAGTATCGCCAGTATTCGCCCGGCGACGATCCGCGTTATCTCGACTGGCGGCTCTTCGCCCGCAGCGACCGCTATTACATCAAGAAATTCGAGGACGAAACGAATCTCCGCTGCTACCTGCTCGTGGATCACAGTCGCTCGATGGATTTTGGCTCAACCGGCTATACGAAGTCGCAATACGCCAACACCCTTGCCGCCACGCTTGCCTACTTTTTACATCAACAAGGCGACGCCGTCGGGCTGCTCACCTTCGACGAGCAAATTCGCGACTACCTCCCCGCGCGCAATCGCATCGGCCATTTGCGCCGGCTGATGCTGCAACTCGAACAAGCCACGGCCGGCACCGCCACCGATCTCGTGGCGCCGCTGAAGCGTATTGTCGAAATCGTTCGCAAACGCTCGCTCATGGTTCTGATTTCAGACTTCCTCGCGCCGATTGAAGCGCTGGAGAAAAATCTTACTACGCTCACAGCTTCGGGCCACGAGGTGATGTTGTTTCAAGTGCTCGACCCGGCGGAACTCACGTTTCAATTCGATCGCGCCGTCATGTTTCACGACGTGGAATCCGGTCGCGACCTGTTCATTGACCCGGCCACCGCGCGTAAGGAATACCTTCAGCGCCTGAACACCCACAACGAAGCGGTGCGCGCCACCTGTCAGCGACTCGGCGCGGGTTGCCGCTCGTTCAGCACGGACCGCGCGCTGGAACTGGCGATGTTTGATTTCCTGCGCGAACGCCATCAACGCAGCAAAACCGGTAATCGGTTTTCTCGATCAAGGAAAGGGGCATGAGAACGTCGCGCCAATCCTGTAGCCGCCGACGTAAGGAGGCGGATTGCTTCGTAGCCGCCGAGGTAACGAGGTGGATTTCTCAATCCCACCGAGTTAACGAAGCGATGGTAGCCACCGGCGTGAGAAGGTGGATTGGGCCGGAATTGATTTGGTCCGCCTCCTTACGTCGTCGGCTACGTTCTCAGCGGAGGTATTGGCGGCGGAGGCGGTTCGGTCTCGCGTTCGGCAACATACAGTTTCCAAAACAACTCCCAATATCCTTCCTCCATCGGATGCACATCTGGGTAGCCGGGAATGATAGCACCGCTGAAAGGCCAATCTCGCTCTTTGCCAACCAGATCGTCGCGCACCGGATTGGCCAGCGTGTAAAAGCAGAAACTCGCAAACGCATTCCGTTTTCTTTCCTCCTCGCGCAAGACGTGGTCGTGTGGCTGATGCTGCCACTCACGACCGTTGCCCAAGGCTGGCTCAAGGTGGGTGCGGAGAAACTTCATGGCGTTAAGTTGATCGCTCTCCCGGCGTATGCCCATCCAGACGAAATGAAGATGGTCGGGCATCAGGCAGTAGGCTGGGCAGAAAAGTTGTTCGCGGGCGGCGGCGTGAAGCATCAGTTCACGAAACCTGGCGTGCAACGCGGGGGTCAACCACCCACGGGCGCGCTGCTCCAGCGTATTCGTCCAGAACACGACGGCGTGTCCTTGGTATTTGTGCCGTTCCAGCCGAGGCAGCTTGCCTTTGCGTGGGGGAGTCATGCTGTGGATATGGAATTCACTCCCGGAAATGTCAAGACTGTGGCGCAATCGCCGGCCTCTGTAGCCGCCGACGTGAGGAGGCGGACAACGCATGGAGAATCCACCTCCTCACGTCGGTGGCTACAGAATCCGCCTCCTTACGTCGGCGGCTACGACGTAATATGAGCTTCCTCGCGCCATTATTTTTGCTGGGTGGACTCGCGGTGGCGGTGCCGGTGGTCTTCCATCTGGTCCGCCGTTCGTCGCGGGAGAAGCAGGTGTTCAGTTCGTTGATGTTTCTCAAGCCCACGCCGCCGCGCATGACGCGACGCAACCGGCTCGAAAACATTTTCCTCCTGCTGCTGCGTTGCCTCGCGATTTGTATTCTCGCGTTCGCTTTTGCCCGCCCGTTTCTTCAAAAACCCATGGCCGCCACGCCCACGAGCGGCGCGGGCGCGCAAATCGTGTTGCTCCTGGATACGAGCGCGAGCATGAAGCGCGACGGGCTTTGGGCCGACGCGCTGGCCAGGGCCAAAGCCACTTTGGAAAAAGCCACTCCTGCCGATCAGGTCGCGATTCTCACGTTCGACGATCAAGTTCGTTCGCTCGTGAGTTTTGAGCAATGGGCGGCGATGAATCTTTCCGACCGCAGCGCGCTCGCCACGCAACAGCTCGCCGAAAAGACCCCAAGCTGGCACTCAACGCATCTCGGCAACGCCCTCATCACTGCCGCTGAAATCATTGAGGACGCCGAGAAGCGGGAACCACACACCGGCCCGCGCCGCATTGTGCTGATCACGGACCTGCAGGAGGGGAGTCGGCTGGATGGGGTGCAGGGACACGAATGGCCGCGCGGGTTGGAAGTGGTGGTTGAATCGGTGAAATCCAAACGACCGACCAACGCCGGTTTGCAGTGGGTGATGGACACGGATGATTCCGCTCCGGCGGGCACGGATGCGCCGGTGCGCATTCGCGTGACCAACTCGACCGACGCCCAGCGCGAACAGTTTCAGATCCGTTGGGCTGGTGTTGCTGGCAGTGATTCGCTTGATGCCTACGTTCCGCCCGGGCAGAGCCGCATCGTTCCCGCGCCCAAACTTCCCACCAACGCAGTCGCCACGCGCATTACTCTCACCGGCGACGATGATGATTTCGATAACACCGTTTACGTCGTGTCGCCCAAAGCCGAGGAAGTGAGCGTGCTTTATCTGGGCAATGAAGCGGAGACGGATGCGGCGCAATCGCTGTATTATCTGACGCGCGCATTTCAAGACACGCGCCGCCAAGCGGTGCGACTCGTAGCCGCCGAGGTAACGAGGCGGACTCCGCTCGCAACCACCAATCCGCCTCCTCACGTCGGCGGCTACCGCCTCGCCATCATCACCAGCACTTTGTCCGAAGAGCGCAGCAACGAGATGCGTCAATACCTTACCAACGGCGGCACGGCTTTACTCGTGATGAATGATCCGCAAATTGCCCAAACCATCGGCCAGTTGACCGGGATTGCCGCTGTCAGTGCCAGCGAGGCGGCCGTGGGCAATTACGCCATGTTCGGCACGATGGATTTTACGCATCCGCTGCTCGCACCGTTTGCCGATCCACGCTTTGGCGACTTCACCAAGATTCGTATTTGGAAACATCGCCAGCTTTCGCCGGACCAACTACCCGGGGCGCGCGTCATCGCGAGTTATGACAACAACGATCCGGCGATTCTCGAAGTTCCGGTCGGGCGCGGGCGGGTTTTTGTTTTCACCTTTTCATGGCGACCGGCGGACAGTCAATTCGCGCTCTCCTCGAAGTTCGTGCCCATGCTTTACTCGCTGCTGGATCAGGCAGGCGGTGTCACCGCGCAACTCGCGCAGTTTCGCGTGGGCGATGCGGTGGATCTGTCGGCGGTCGCTGGTAGCCGCCGACGTGAGGAGGCGGACAGCTCGATCAGTCGTCCCAATCCGCCTCCTCACGTCGGCGGCTACATTACGATTCGCAAACCGGATGGCGTGCAAGTTCCGCTGGTCGCCGGGGAAACGCGCTTCACCCAAACCGATCAGCCTGGGGTCTATGAAGTGCAAGGCATTGCCGCACCCGTAAAGTTCGCCGTGAATCTGGATGCCGCCGAAAGCCGGACTGCGCCGCTGCCGGCGGATGAACTGGAACGACTTGGAGTGCCGATGAAGTCCGACATTGTGACGCCTGCTTTCCAAGCGGCGCAATTGCAGACCCAGCACAACACGGAACTGGAGGCCCGCCAAAAACTGTGGCGGTGGTTGATTGTCGCGGCACTGGCAGTATTGTTGGTCGAAACCTGGCTGGCCGGCTGGATTACCCGCCGTTCCGCCGCACCCGTAGAGGCAACCGCATGAAAACCCCGGCGCGTCAGTCAGACGTGATTTTAGTTGAACGCCCGCCCTCACCCCGGCCCTCTCCCCCGGGGAGAGGGAGAACGTTGTGGCGCGCTTTGAAATTTCCATCACTGCGGTTGCAGTCTCTGTGCATTGAACCCGTGAATCGCACGGTAGGGCAGGCTTTCCAGCCTGCCGGTTCACCGGACTTTCCAGTCCGGTGTTGCTGGGAAACGGGCGACTGGAAAGTCGCCCCCACCGGCAGACAAGAATGTCTGCCCTACGTCCCCAAGGGTTCATGCAGCGGCTGGCAACAAACCAACTTCAATTATCTCTCGCGCACTTTTGATTCACCCTTCCGCCTCCTTACGTCGGCGGCTACGAGGGCAATGCCATGATTGATCGCCTGCTGCAAATTCATCTCGAACCCGTTGCCCGGGCGGAGCGGCGCGCGCGGTTGCTCAAATCCCTTGCCGTCGGCTGGCTGGCGGTGGCGGGGGCGGGTTTGTTTTTCATTTTGCGGCATCGGGCGACCGGTTCGATTTCTCCGTGGCCGTTTGTGTTGCTGGGCTTGGTCGCATTGATTTGGACAATTATCGCGTGGCGACGGAGTCAGCGCGGCGGGGTGGATTTTCAAGCCATCGCGCGCAACATCGAGGCGGAGAATCCGAAACTGCACACGCTTTTGCTCACGGCGGTTGAACAGCAGCCCGACGCATCCACACAGAAATTGAATTACCTCCAGGATCGCGTGATTCGCGAGGCGTTGGCCGAAGATCGCAACAGTCTGTGGCGCCAACGCGCGGCGAAACAACTCCGCTTCGCCCAACTCAGTAGCGTCGCAGCGCTGGTGTTGTTGTCGGCGGCGCTGGCCAATTTGTATCACGCCGCCCCGCCGCGCGTGGCGATGTTGACCGATATTTTGAGTCGCGACGTTTCCGTGACGCCGGGGGACACGAGCATTGAGAAAGGCGCGAGTCTGGTTGTGCTGGCGAAATTCACGGGGGAAGTTCCCGCGGAAGCGGTGCTCGTGGTGCGGCCGGCCAATGAGCCGGAACGTCGCATTCCGCTGCGCAAGAATCTTGATGATCCCATCTTTGGCACGAGCGTGCCGGACATCAAAGACGCGTTGACCTATCGCATCGAATACGGCGGCGAAACAACCCGCGATTTCAAAGTCACCACATTTGAATTTCCCCGCCTCGAACGCGCTGATGCAAAAGTGACGTATCCCGAATATACCGGTTTGGCGGAGAAAACCATTGAGGATACGCGTCGCGTCAGCGCCGTCGAGGGCAGTGCGCTCGGTTATACATTTCATCTCAACAAGCCGGTGAAATCTGCCACCCTCGTTCCCGTTCGTAGCCGCCGAGGTAACGAGGCGGACGGGACAGCCAACCTACCCAATCCGCCTCCTCACGTCGGCGGCTACACGCTGATGGCGGACACGAATCGGCCCAATGTTTACGTCTCCAATTTCCAACTTGAAAAGAGCGGACGGTATGAACTCATTCTGGTTGATGACGCGGGTCGCACCAACAAAGTCCCGCCCCTGTTCGTGCTGGATGCGCTCACCAATCGCGCGCCGGAGTTGAAGTTCGCCTTTCCGCGCGGAGATCAGCGTGTGTCGGCGCTGGAGGAAATCGCGTTTCAAGCAGAAGCGTCCGATGATTTCGGCCTCAAGGCTTATGGGTTCGCCTACAATCTCGCGGGACAGGAAACCAAGTTCGTCGAACTGGGCCGCGATGCCGGGCCGCACGAGAAGCGGACCTTTAATCATCTCGTGCCGCTCGAAGACCTCGGCGCGCAGGTGGATCAATTGTTGAGTTATTACTTGTGGGCCGACGACATCGGTCCCGACGGCAATGTGCGGCGCACGGCGAGCGACATGTTTTTCGCGGAAGTGCGACCGTTCGAGGAAATTTTCCGCGAAGGCCAGGCGCAAGATCCGAATCAGCAGCAACAGCAACAACAGCAGCAGGGCCAGCAAGGTCAGAATCAGGCCGAACGGCTGGCGGAATTGCAAAAGCAAATCATCACGGCGACGTGGAACATTCAACGGCGTGAAAACGCGCCGTCGCCCTCGACGAATTTCAAGAAGGATGCTCAGACCGTGAAGGAATCGCAGGAGAACGCGTTGGAACAAGTGCGCAGTCGTTTGGGCGAAGCCGAGGATCCGCGGGCAAAGGCGTTGCTTGAAACGGTGGAAAAGGAAATGGTGAAAGCGGTCGAGCAACTCACCAAGGCGGTGGCTGACAATTCAACTTCAGCTCTGACGCCGGCGCTATCCTCCGAACAGTCGGCGTATCAGGCTTTGCTTCGGCTCGCCTCCCGCGAAACTCAAGTCGCCCAAGGTCAGCCCGGTCAGCCCGGCCAGAGCAGTCGCGGGCAACGGGCGCAGCGGCAATTGGATCAACTCAACCTCCGCCAGTCCGAGAATCGTTATCAGACCGAGCGTCAGGCCGCCCCGCCGCAGAATCCGGAGCAACGCGAGCAGTTGCAGGCGTTCAATCGCTTGAAGGAACTGGCGCAACGCCAGCAGGACGTGAACGAGCGGTTGCGCGAGTTGCAGGCCGCGTTGCAGGCGGCGCGCAACGAACAGGAGCGCGAGGAATTGCGCCAGCAACTCAAGCGGTTGCAGGAAGAACAGCGGCAAATGCTCGCGGACGTGGATGAATTGCGCCAGCGCATGGAGCGGCCCGAAAATCAGTCGCAGATGGCCGAGGCGCGGCAACAACTGGACCAGACGCGCGAGCAGGTGCAGCAAGCCGCCGACGCAATGCAACGCGGCGAAGTTTCCGAGGCGTTGTCCTCCGGCACGCGCGCCCAACGCGACTTGCAGGAAATGCGCGATGATTTTCGCCGGCAGAATTCCAGTGAGTTTGCCGAGGACATGCGCAACCTGCGCAACCAGGCCCGCGAACTTTCGCAGCAGCAGGAGGAGATTGGCCGGCAACTCGACGCGCTCAATCAACCGGGGCAGCGTCGCACTTTGACCGACTCCGAGGAACGCAAAGATCTCGCGACGCAACTTGACGAGCAAAAGCAGCGCATGGAGGAACTGGTGCGTCAGGCCACCGAAGTCACGCAACGAGCCGAGCCGGTCGAGCCGTTGTTGTCGCGCCAGCTCTACGACACACTGCGGCGGGCCACGCAGGATGAGGCGCGTAATTTGCAGGAGGCGACCGAGGACTTGTTGAGCGAGGGCCGCATGTTCCGCAATGTTTACGACCGCCTGCAAACGGGTCGGCGCGAGGGCCGCACGGCGGTGGAGGTCACGGCGGATTTGTTGCGCGAGGGCTACGCCGCCGAGGCAAACAATCTCGAACAACGCGCCCGGCGCAGCATCAATGAATTACGCACCGGCGTGGAACGCGCCGCCGAGAGCGTGCTGGGTGATGACACGGAAGCGTTGCGGCTGGCGCGGGGTGAATTAGATGAATTAAGCCGGCAGTTGGAACGCGAACTGGCGGAAGCGCAACGTAGCCGCCGACGTGAGGAGGCGGAGCGACTGGCGTCGAATAATTCCACGAACCCGCCTCCTTACGTCGGCGGCGACCAGGAGCGGGAGGGCCAGTCGCAGGCGCGGAATCAATCTCAACCCGGATCAGGACAACCAGACGAGTCGCAGCAAGATGGCCCAGGACAGCGCGGTGGTCAGCCGGGAGAACAAGCTCAGTCCGGGCAACGCGGGCAAGGTGGCGAACCGCAGGAAGGTTCGCAGCCCGGACAGCGCGGGCAAGGTCAGGGTGGGCAGCAGGATTTGGCTTCGGCAAATCAGCAGCGCGGCGAAAATCCCGGCCAGCGGACTGGACAACCAGGACAAGATCAGCCGGGACGGAACGGCGGTGAACGTCAAGCGGGCGGGCAGCGGGGCGGCGCGAGTTTCCTGGATCAATTTGGCGGCGATGAAGGCGGCAGTTTTGCCGGCGGCCCGATCACGGGCGCGGAGTTCAATCAATGGTCGGATCGCTTGCGCGACGTGGAGGAAATGCTCGATGTGCCCGAGTTGCGCGCCGAGGCCGCGCGGATTCGGGATCGCGCCCGGACGGTGCGGCAGGACCTGCGCCGACACTCGGTCGAGCCGCAGTGGGATTTGGTGCGGATGCAAATTGCCGGGCCGTTGATGGAATTGCGCACGCGCGTGGCCGAGGAACTGGCGCGGCGCGAATCCAAGGAGGCGCTGGTGCCAATTGACCGCGATCCGGTGCCGACGCGTTACTCGGAACTCGTGCGGCGGTATTACGAACAATTGGGGCGCAGCGAAGCGGCCCCCGCTGACGCAACCAAGCCGGGGAGTTTTGAGTGATGTGCGTTTTGAATTGCCCGGCAAATTTAGTGTTACGCTCGCCCTCACCCCAGCCCTCTCCCCCGGGGAGAGGGAGGGCGAGGCGGTGCGCTCGGTTATTTCGGAAGTCTCAATTGCAATCGCCGCTTTTTTCCGGTTCTTGCCGAGGGCTGCACGGTGAATTGAGTCTTCCATATCGTCAGAAGCCGGCGCACGTTCCTCCCTCTCCTGGGGGAGAGGGCCGGGGTGAGGGCGGACGTGCTACAAATTTTCCATTTCGTAGGAGCCGCCGTCGGGAGGCTCTGAATGAATTCGCAAATGGCCAATGGCCGATTAGTTTGAGCCTCCTCACGTCGGCTGCTACGGCAGAAAAGAAATGATGATTGCCGCCATTGTCATTTCGGATCGGGATTGGCTGCTGCCGGCGGCGGGGCTTCTGGTGGTTGCGATTTTGGTGCTGGTCTGGACTTATCGCCGGGCGCATGTGGACAAAAAACTCCGGACGGCCTGCGCGTTTTTGAAACTGCTCGGCGTGGCCGCGTTGCTGGCATGTTTGCTTAATCCGCTCTGGACATCGCAACGGGCGCGGCCCGGGGCGAATTTCCTCGCCATCGTCGCGGACAACAGTCAGGGGATGAACATCAAGGATCGCGGCGACACCCGGACGCGCGGTGAATCGCTGACCAACCTCCTCGCGCCGCAGCCGGGCGACTGGCAGGCGAAATTGGAAAACACGTTTCAGGTGCGTCGTTACGTTTTCGATTCGCGCCTGCAAAGCTCAAAGGATTTCTCGGAACTGGTCTTTGACGGTCGCGCTTCGGCGATCGGAGGCGCGTTGCGCACGATCAGCGAACGCTTTCGCGGCCAGCCCCTCGCGGGGGTGTTGTTGCTCACGGACGGCAACGCCACGGACCTGCCGGACGGCAAACTCGATGTGGCCGGGCTGCCGCCGATTTATCCGGTCGTCATCGGGCGCGATGATCCGATCAACGACATTTCAATTCAAAAGGTCGCGGTCAGCCAGACGGCATTCGAGGATCAGCCCGTGACGGTGCAGGCGGACATTTTCGCGGGCGGTTACGCCGGCCGGATGATCACGGCGCAATTACTGGATCAGAGCGGCCACCCGGTGCAGGAGTTACACCAACGGGCGACGCGGGAGACGGACACGTTTCGCTTTCAACTTCGTCCCGAGAAACCCGGCCTTTCCTTCTACCGCCTGCGCGTCTCGGCGCGGGATGAACTGGGCCAGTTCACGCAACCGGAAACTTCCGTCGAAGCCACCCTCGCGAACAACACGCGCATCGTCACGGTGGATCGTGGCAAGGGGCCGTATCGGATTCTTTACGTGAGCGGGCGGCCGAACTGGGAGTTCAAGTTTCTGAATCGCGCGCTGGCGGAGGATGAGCAGGTGGAACTGGTGGGATTGATTCGCCTGGCGAAGCGGGAGCGCGGGTTCGGCAGCATCGAGTTTCGCAGTCGCCCGGGCGAGTCGGTGAATCCGCTCTTTCGCGGGTTTGATCGCACGACGGAGGACACGGAGGGTTATGATCAACCGGTGTTGATCCGGCTGAACACGAAAGACGCGACGGAACTGGCGGGCGGTTTTCCGAAAACGGCGGATGTGTTGAACGGGTATCACGCGGTAATTCTCGACGACCTCGAGGCGGAGTTTTTCACGCGTGATCAGATGTCGCTGCTGCAAAAATTTGTGTCCGAGCGTGGTGGCGGTTTATTGATGCTGGGCGGCGCGGAGTCGTTTCACGAGGGCAAGTATCAACACACGGCCATCGGCGAAATGTTGCCGGTGTATCTGGACAGATCGCTCGCGAGTCCGCCTCCTCCCGTCGGCGGCTACCGCCTGAATCTGACGCGCGAAGGTTGGCTGCAACCGTGGGCCCGGTTGCGCGACAACGAAGCCGCCGAACGCAAACGGCTCACCGAACTGCCCGCGTTGCAGGTGCTGAATCGCGTGCGCGATGTGAAGCCGGGCGCCAGTGTGGTTGCGGAGGCGGTGGATGAGCGCGGCACGAAGCATCCCGCGCTGGTGGCGCAACGTTTTGGGAATGGTCGGGTGGGCGCGCTGTTGATTGGCGATTTCTGGCGGACCGGGTTGCGCGATGAAGCCACGCGCAGCGATCAGGACAAGGCGTGGCGGCAGATGATGCGGTGGTTGATCGCGGACGTGCCGGAGCGCATCCAGTTCACGGCGGAGCCGAAACGGGATGATCCGAATCAGGCGCTGGCGTTGCAGGTGCGGGTGCGCGACAAGGAGTTCAAACCGCTGGATAATGCAACGGTGCGGATCACGGTTCGGGATGGGGCGGATACGACTGATGGGACGAATAACAGTGTTCGGCTTAATGCGGAACCGGCCCTGACGGAGGCGGGACTTTATGAAGCGCAGTATGTGCCGCGAGTGACGGGTGGTTATCTCGCCGAAGCGGCGGTGACGGATGCAGATGGCGTGGAAGTGGGGCGGGCGCAGGTGGGTTGGTCGGCGGACCCGGCGGCGGAGGAATTTCGGTCGCTCAAGCCGAATCGCGCGTTGCTGGAACAACTCGCGCGGCAGACGGGTGGCGAAGTGATTGCGATGAACAATCTGGCGGCGTTTGTGGACAAATTGCCAAGCCGCAACGCGCCGATCACGGAAAACGTGACCACGCCGCTGTGGCATCAACCGACGGTGTTCCTGCTGGCGCTGGCGTGCTTTGCGGCGGAGTGGGGATTGCGCCGGTGGAAAGGAATGGCGTGAGGCGAGGACTGCTGACAATAACTTTGGCCTGGCTGATGGGCATGGAGGCACACGCCAATGGGACCTATGCGACGCAGGCGACTGATACCCAGCCGACTGTCGTTGTGGCGGTGGGGGCGGCGGGGGAGGAGGAATTCGGGAAGGAATTCGAGCAGTGGGCGGAGCAATGGCGCGCGGCCACCAAACAAGCCGGAGCACAACATCGAGTCGTCGGGCTGGCGCCGACGAGTGAACTGACGGATTTGCTGCAACTGAAGGAAATTCTGAGCGGCGAACCCACGAATACCACCGCGGAACTTTGGCTCGTGCTGATCGGCCACGGCACGTTTGATGGCCGGGAGGCAAAGTTCAATCTGCGCGGGCCGGATTTATCCGCGACCGAACTGGCGGAGTGGTTGAAACCGTTTCGCCGTCCGGTCATCGTCATCAATTGCGCCTCTTCGAGCAGTCCGTTCCTGAACAAACTGTCCGGGCCGGAACGCATCATCGTGACGGCGACCAAAAGTGGCTACGAGGAGAACTTCGCGCGGTTCGGAAAATTCATGGCAACAGCCATCACAGATGCGAAGGCCGATCTCGATAAGGACGGGCAGACTTCGCTGTTGGAAGCGTTCGTCATGGCGTCACGGCAAACGGCGGAGTTTTACGAAACCGAGGGACGGCTCGCCACCGAGACCGCGTTGCTGGATGACAACGGCGACGGCCTGGGCACGCCGGCAGACTTCTTTCGCGGGGTGCGCGCGGTGAAGAAACCGGCGGGCGGCGGCACGGTGGATGGATTGCGCGCCCACCAGATTCATCTGGTGCGCAGCGAAGCGGAACAGCACATGCCGCCGGAGTTACGGGCGCGGCGGGACGAATTGGAACTGGCCGTGGCCCGGCTGCGCGAGGCGAAGCCGACCTACCCCGAGGACGATTATTATCGCCGGCTGGAGAACTTGATGCTCGAACTGGCGAAGATTTATTCCGCCATGCCGCAGGATTCCACTCCGAGCGTTCAGCGATAAATATCAACAAGGAAAACTGAAGCCTCGGTGCGGCCGACGTTCACGATGGCATGGGGCACATCGGCGCGGTAGCTGACGGAATCACCGCGATGGAGGGTTTCGGCGTCGCTCCCGGATTCCACCCGCACCTGGCCGGCTTCGACTGTGAGGAATTCCCGCGTGCCCTCGAAGTGCGGCGCGCTACGCAACGCCCCACCCGGCTGCAATTGCACTTCGTAGAACTCCACGTCCTTTTCGAGATTGAGGGGTGAGAGCGTGCGGATGCGGCAGTTTTTGTCGGAACGATAGTGATACGCGCGGTCCTCGGCGCGGATCACGGTAATGGAGGAGGTGGCGCCGGGACTTTCCAGCAGATCGCCCAGGCTCATGCTGAATGATTGGGCGATGCGCTGCGTGACCGCCAGGGTGGGATTGGCCTGTTCGCGTTCGATCTGGCTGAGCATGGAACGGCTCACGCCGCTGGCGCCGGCCAGGTCTTCCAGCGACCAGCCCCGCTCGGTGCGCAGTTGTTTGACGCGCGCCCCCAGATGGCGGTTGATGGCGTCGGCGCTCTCTCCTGAAGCAGGGGCTTTGGCGGTTGCCGCGCTCTGTTTTGGTTTCATGGTTCTGTACAGTATATCGGAAATAGTTCTTGCATAGTGGAATCATGCCTCTAAGATACCGGAGGCAATTTCCAATATGCTGGAAAAGGATGCCGCCGCGCCGGCCACCTGGCAATCCTTTTGATAGTGCGGAGCGTTCAGGGGAAGGCGCGCGTTGGAAGACAACTTGAAGCATGAAACGACAATGAAAGCACTGGTGAAAAAAGAAGCCCGGCCCGGTTTGTGGCTGGAGGACGTCCCCGAACCTACCATCGGCATCAACGACGTGCTGATTCGCGTGGACCGCACGGGAATCTGCGGCACGGACCTGCACATTTACAAATGGGACGCGTGGGCGCAGAAGACGATTCCCGTGCCCATGGTCGTGGGCCACGAATTCGTTGGGCGAATCGTGGCGGTGGGTGCCAATGTTTATGACTTCAAGCCGGGAGATATTGTTAGTGGCGAGGGTCATGTGGTGTGCGGGCGTTGCCGGAACTGCATGGCCGGGCGACGGCATCTGTGCGCGGACACCAAGGGCGTGGGCGTGAATCGGCCCGGCGCGTTCGCGGAGTTGTTGTCCCTGCCCATGACCAATGTCTGGCATCACGCGCCGGGGATTGATCTCGATGTGGCTTCGATTTTTGATCCCTTCGGCAATGCGGTGCATACGGCGCTGTCGTTTCCGACGCTGGGCGAGGACGTATTGGTCACCGGCGCTGGGCCGATTGGCATCATGGCGGTGGCCATCGCGAAGCACGCCGGTGCGCGCTATGTGGTGGTGACGGACGTGAATGATTACCGGCTCGACCTGGCCCGGAAGATGGGCGCGACGCTGGCGGTGAACGTCGCCAGGAACGGCGACCTCAAGCAGATTCAGAAACAACTTGGCATGGCGGAAGGCTTCGATGTGGGCTTGGAGATGTCCGGCAACGCGCGGGCCTTCAGTGACATGATCGTGAACATGGCGCACGGCGGCAAAATCGCGATGTTGGGCATCCCGCCGGAGGCGATGACCATTGACTGGAACCAGGTCATTTTCAACATGCTTACGATCAAAGGGATTTACGGCCGGGAAATGTACGACACCTGGTACAAGATGACGGTGATGTTGCAGAGCGGCCTCGACATCAAACCGGTGATCACCCATCGTTTTCATCACACGGAGTTTGAAAAAGGCTTTGAAGTAATGAAGACCGGCATGTCGGGCAAAGTCATTCTTGACTGGAAGAATTGATCAACATGAAGCGCATTGGATGTTTTATTTCCGGGGCATTGATTGGTGCCGCGGCCCTGACCGCAACCGCCGCAGCGGCCGAACTCCGCGTGCCGGCTTACACCGCGTATCTGGAGCCAAATGCGGATGGCGCCCGGGTTTCGCAGCGCGGTGGCGTGACGCGGTGGACCGACCCGGACTTAAAGGTGGTGTGGTTTGGCGAGTTCAAGCAAACCGGAGAAGTGACGGCGCGGCTGACGTTGAAGCTCCCCGCGGACGCCGAATCGAAACTCAAGTTGACGGTTGCCGGACAGTCACGGGAAACCAGCGTGAAAGGCGCGGGTAGTGATACGTCCGTGACGGCGGACTTCGGTGCGTTCACCCTTCAGCAGCCCGGCTACCAGCGGTTCGTGCTTGAATCATTGAACAAACGCGGAAAGCCGTTCGGCGACCTTGAAGCATTGTTGCTCGACGGAGCGGCTTTGGCGGACGCGCATTTTAATCTCAAGGAACGCCGCAACGCGGCCTCCGTGCATCTGGCTTATCCAGTGCCGGCGGGGATGGACGTCGCTGCTTTTTATTGCGAAGTGACCGCCGTCGAAGAACCGGTCACCACCTTCTACATGGCGTGTGGCTGGCATCGCGGCTATTTCGGAATGCAGGTCAACAGCCTGACCGAGCGGCGGATCATCTTCAGCGTGTGGGACAGTGGTGGCGAAGCGGTGGATCGGAAGAAAGTCGCCGATGACAACCGCGTCAAACTCATAGGCAAGGGCGAGGATGTTTACACGGGTGATTTTGGCAACGAAGGCACGGGCGGCCACAGTCACTTGAAGTATTTGTGGAAGACCGGCGAGAAACAGCGTTTCATCGTCACGGCCCAGCCGACGAATGAGACTTTCACGATTTTCTCGGGCTACTATTTCCATCCCGACAAACAGGAGTGGATGCTGATCTCGTCCTGGAAAGCGCCGAAAGAGGGAGGCTGGTTACGGCGTCCGCACAGCTTCAGCGAGAATTTCTGGGGCAGCACCGGTCACGTGCGGCGCAAGGCGCTTTATGGCAACCAATGGATTCGCACGCCGGCGGATGAATGGATTGAACTCACAACCGCCACTTTCAGTCACGACCCCACCGGGCGGCAGGATCGCCTGGATCGCTTCATGGGCGTTGAGGATAGCCAGTTCTTTCTGAGTCACGGAGGATTCGTGGCCGGCTTCACGCAGTTTGGTGAAAAGTTCACGCGACCTGCGCTCGGTAAACCGCCGGTCATAAAGTTGCCCGCGACACCGGGCTTGGCCGGAGCGGAATGAACACGCCGTTGGTCCAGACCGTAGTCGAACACGCGGCCATTTCGGTTTCGGCGATGGGCGGCGTGCTGGCGGCGCGGGGCAAACGCATAGACCTCTTTGGCGTGGTCGTGCTGGCGCTGGCGACTTCGTTTGGTGGCGGCACCGTGCGCGATGTTCTGGTGGGCGATTTGCCGGTCGTCTGGTTGCGGGTGCCCGATTACCTGATCAATGGAACAGTCACGGCGCTGTTCACTTTTGGGGTCGTGCGATTGTGGTCGCTGCCGAAGCGCGCGTTGCTGGTGGCGGACGCGTTTGCGCTGGCATTGTTCACTGTCATCGGCACTGCCAAGGGACATTCGCTGGGGCTTTCGGCACCAGTGTGCGTGTTGCTGGGCGTAATTACGGGCGTGGCGGGCGGAATCGTGCGGGACATCTTGCTGGGGGAAGTGCCGCTGGTCTTCCAGCCGCAAATTCATCTCTACGCCACCGCGGCGCTGGCGGGCGCAAGTGTTTTTGTGGCGCTGAAGTACGCAGGCATCCGGGGCGTCGCGGTCACGGGAGCAGGGATTGGCGTGGTGCTGCTGCTGCGGTTGCTCGGCATCCGCTGGAAGATTTCCCTGCCGATCTTCGAGGCGGGGAGGAATTGAAACGGGACACAACGACTGCTTATTTCATGAGAAATCAACTCCGCTGCCTCGGCCTGCTGACGGGCGTGTTTCTGTCTGGCATTGCTTCTCTCGCATCGGCGACTGCGGACAGCGGACGATATGCCGTGGTCGTTTCGCGGGAAACCCAGGCTGATTCTGCCTGGGCCAACGTGGTGGACGCCTTGCGCGATAAGCATGGAGCGACCGTTTTCACTTTTCGGGAGGGGCCGGAGGAAACTTTGCCCGCCTTGCGGGAACAGTTTCCGCGGTTTGTTTGCTTTGTGGCGCAACCCGGGGAAGCCACCCGCGAGTTCGGCGTGCGGGTTCATCAATTGACGCGGCGCTTCGACGATGATCCCTACGCCGACTGTTTCTGGGGAATCCTGACGGGTTACGATGCCGCCAACGCCTTGAAGATCGCGCAGCATCGCGAACCACTGACGGTGCGCAGGGTGGCCTCGGGAACGGAACTGGCGATGGACATGGTCGAGGAGGGCGTTTGGTACTGTGAACTCAAACAAGGCCGGATGGTGCGCAAAGAACCGGGCGGCGTAGCGGTGGAACTGAAAGGCCCGGATGACACCACGAAGGCGTTGGTGGACACGCTAAACGATTATCGCGCGGATTTGTTTGTCACTTCTGGTCACGCCACTGAACGTGATTGGATGATCGGCTTCCGGTACAAGAACGGGTTCTTCAAGCACGCGGATGGTCGTCTATATGGACTCGACACGCAGGAGAAACGGTTTCCGATTCAATCGCCGAATCCCAAGGTTTATCTCCCCATTGGCAATTGTCTCATGGGACACATTGACCAGCCGGACTGCATGGCGCTCTCGTGGTTCAACAGCGCGGGAGTTTATCAAATGCCCGGTTACACCGTGCCTACCTGGTACGGCTACATGGGCTGGGGACTGCTGGATTACTTTGTCGAGCAACCGGGCCGCTACACGCTCACCGAGGCGTTCTTCGCCAATCAGCACGCACTCATTCACCGACTGGCCACCTTCTTTCCGGAATTGATTGAGGCGAAAACCGACGCGAACGGCCGGCTGACTGCGCGTCCCACGCCCGGCGCTGCCGCCAAAGCTGCCCGGCTTACGGCCAACGACGCGCGCGGACTGGTGTTCGACCGCGACTTTGTGGTCTTCTACGGCGATCCCGCCTGGCAGGCGCGCATGGCCGACCGGTCAAAGGCTTTTGAGCAGACGCTGACCGAAGCTGATGGCGTGTTCACCTTCTCGATCAAGCCCAATCGCGGCGCCGCGAGTTTCCAGCCGATTAACACCAACGGTTCGCAGCGCGGGGGCCGGCCTTTCGTGGCGTTTTTGCCGCAACGCATCCGCAACTTCAAGGTGATCGAAGGCGCGGACCTCCAACCGGTCATCACGGATGATTTCGTCCTGGTGCCAAATCCGGGCACGTGTGAACCAGACCGAACCTATCGCGTCGTGTTTACGGCGGAGCGAATTCCCTGATCTTCATCTCAACCCAATCAAAATCATGTTTGGACCACTGCAACAACACCTTGGCCGCCAGCTTGAGGAAATTCGCGGCGCGGGCCTTTACAAATCCGAACGCGTCATCAGCACGCCGCAAGGCACGCGCGTGCGCGTGGCCGGGGGCGAACCAGTGTTGATCTTGTGCGCCAATAATTATCTTGGTCTTGCCCAACATCCCGAAGTGCGCGACGCCGCCAAAGCCGGTCTGGATGATTGGGGTTACGGCATGGCCAGCGTGCGCTTCATCTGCGGCACGCAATCGCCGCACAAACAGCTTGAGGCAAAGCTCAACGAGTTTCTGGGTGTGGACGACACGATTCTCTATTCGTCCTGCTTTGATGCCAACGGCGGCTTGTTCGAGACGTTGCTTGGCCCGGAGGACGCGGTGATCTCGGATGAATTGAACCACGCCTCGATCATTGACGGCATCCGTCTCTGCAAGGCCCAACGCTACCGCTACAAGAACAACGACATGGCCGACCTCGAGGCGAAGCTCCAGGAGGCCGACGCCAAGCAGGCGCGATACAAAATGATCGCCACCGACGGCGTGTTCTCGATGGACGGTTACATTTCGAACCTGCCGGCGATCTGTGACCTCGCCGAGAAATATAACGCCCTGGTGATGGTGGACGATTCGCACTCAGTCGGCTTCATGGGCAAACATGGCCGTGGCACGCATGAACATTGCGGCGTGATGGGGCGGGTGGACATCATCACCGGCACGATGGGCAAGGCGCTGGGCGGCGCCAGCGGCGGTTACACCAGTGGCCGCAGGGAGATCATCGAGTACCTGCGTCAGCGCTCGCGGCCTTATCTGTTCTCGAACACGCTCGCGCCAAGCATTGTCGCCGGCACGCTCAAGGTGCTGGAGTTGTTGAATCGTTCCACCGAACTGCGCGACCGGTTGGAGGCGAACACACAGTTCTTCCGCGATGGCATGACGAAGGCCGGGTTTAACCTTCTTCCGGGCGAACATCCGATCGTTCCGGTGATGTTCGGTGACGCGCCGCTGGCCGCCAAGTTCGCCGAACGGATGTTGGCCCGCGGCGTGTATGTGATCGCGTTTAGCTATCCCGTGGTCCCGCAAGGCAAGGCGCGCATCCGCACCCAGATGTCCGCCGCGCACACGCGGGAAGAACTCACTTTCACCATTGAACAGTTCATCGCGGTGCGACAGGAACTGGGATTGTGAACTGTTGGCGGCGGTGATGGGAATTGGGCGCGGAAGGGACCGGTCAACGGACTGATTCTGAAGTTTGTCCGCCAATACGACCAAGCCATTGAAACGGCTCACGGCGCTTGCCGCCATCAGCACCACACACCGGGATTTTCTTCCTGCGCACGGACGGCCAACGCGATGGAGGCCGGGCGGGAATCTGGTGTTTCCCGGTTGTTTGTCAACACCCCGGATCCAGCGACGCGGCGGGTGGCGGTTCGTGGAGGTTCAAAAAGTGCAAAGGAATTGCCGCCGCACGGTACCAATATCCAGTGCGTTTTTGCCAAAATGCGGTTGGCAGGAGGGTGAGTCCGGGCGTTGAGTCAGGGCGGGAGCATGGAGAACACGGTGCGGTTTGAAGTTTTCCCGCTTCGGGTGGGGTGCGTGTGAGAATTACGATTTTGCACAGAGGCAGGCACGGGCTTGTGGGCCGGGACGCAAACCTACCCCCTACACACACACACACACACACACACAGCGCGTCGGCGTGCGTTCCAAGGTGCGCCTGTTTCTTCACCAAGTCCACTGAGGTTTTTCCGTTGTTTGCGCCGACCTTTTCCCAGGTTGGCGGATTTTTGCTTCAACTGCTTCCGCCGCAATCCTTCGGTGCGGTCATTCCTGTGAGGTCACTATGAACAGCTACCTGCATCTCCTCCGCCATGTTTGCCTGACCATTCTGCTCACAACGGCCACGTGCGTGGGGTTGCGCGCTCAGGAGACCAATGAAGTCGGCGCCGCCGTCGCGGAATTACAGGCGCAACTGGCCGAACGGGGGCCGGATGTTGCGCGCGTCTTTGTCAACGCCACCGATGGGGCGGCGCGGCGGGCGGCGGCGGAAGCCCGACGGCAGGCGGTGTGGACAGCCCGGCAAAGCGTGAAGGAGGAAATCGAATTGCTGGCGGAAGGGGCCATCGGGCGGTTCGGACCACATCAAGTCATCTTTCCACCAGCCCTGCCGGCCGCGCTCCAACTGCGCACCCCGGATGGACTGATTTTACAGGGCAGTGTGCTGGGACTGGCGTACGTGTCGGACTCCGGCAAGAGCGTCCTGCTGGCGGAGTTGAAGGCAAGCACCGGCGAAGTAATGGCTCCCAATCAGGTGATTTATCGCAATGCGTTTGACGACGTGGCGGCGGACCTGGTTTACGAATACACCCGCACCTCGTTTGAGCAACTGGTGGTGTTACGCCGGCAACTGCCGCCGCCGGAGGAGTTTGGTTTCGCGGCCGAGGAGAACGTGCGGCTGGCCGTATTGACGGAGTGGTTGAATCCGCCGACACCGCGAAGGAGCGCCAAGGCGCTCGACTTGCGGGAAGCGTATCAGGCGCTGGGCATTGTGCGCGAGGAAACGCTGGTGGACGAAACCTTGAGCTTCGGGGCGATGCGCATGGTGGAGGGGAAAAGTTTCGCGCTGGGGGAACCGGATTTGTGCGTTCCAACCGGGAAGACCTGGGAAACCTTGCGGGGCGCAGAGGGGGAAGCGCGGCAGTTTCTCATCGAAGCCACTCCATATCGGTTGCTCAAACCGCTGCTGGACGCGTTGCCGGTCAGGACGGCCTCGCTTTCACCGCGCCAGCCGCAAAGTCTGCACGCCGCTTTGCGGGGGCTGCGAGGACCGGGAGCGCCGGCATCGTTGCCGGTGGACAACCAGCCGCAACGTGCCGACACGGATGTCGGCGCTCCCAAGGCCACGCGATTGGTGGCCCGCGCCGAGACCGCGATTGATGCCGCCCCCGGGGTGGTCCTCGATTATTTGATCGTCAACACGCCAATGTTGAACGTGGAATTTGTCTATGGGGGGAAGTTCGGCCCTGCCGCCGCCGGTTACGATCCTTACGACTATTGGAACCCCTGCGATTTCGCGGGCTACAACGTAGGTTGGCTTGGCAACCTGTATTGGTCGGACTGGAATCAATCCTCCGTGGGCCTGGTGGTGACCAACGCGCCGGGCGTGGGGCTGAACCCCTTTTGCCTGGACCCGATGTATCAGTATTTCATTCACCCCACCAACGGCGGCCAGATCACTGTCACCATCACCAATCTCCCGACGGACGTCTATGACGTGTTCGTGTATGCCACGCGGGCGTCGGAGGCCGGCACGCCGGTGGTTGAGTTGTTGCGCCAGGGCACGAGTCTCTGGAAGAAAGCCACGACCTATTGGGGCCGGAACTGGTTTGCCAGCCCGTGGGACGAGCACGAGCAATACGTGCGCTTCCGGAACATCGCCGTCACCAACCAGACGTTGACCCTGGTCTCCTTTGCGGATGCCTCGGGTTACGCCTCGTTGAGCGGACTGCAAATCGTGCCGGCGGATGCACTGCCCGCGGAAGCGCCGGAAATTGTGAAGCTGCTCAACATCAATTTCCCGGGCAACACGCCGGACAAGGTCGGTTACGCCGCCGTGGGCCAGACGACGAATGATTTTTGGAACGAGCGCCCCAATGCCACGTCGGGCGCGACCACCGGCCTCAAGCTCGCCAATGCCACCACCACCGGTGCCGGCGTCATCGTGCGCAACGCTTCGGGTAATTGGGGTTTCATCTCCGTGCCGGACCTGATGTATCAGAACTACATCTACAGCGGGAGCGGCGGCAACACGACCATCACGCTCACCAACCTGCCGTCCGGCACCTGTGACATTTACCTTTACGGCCACACCCCCACTTACGCGGACAATGCCATCTTCGAATTGTGGAGCGATCAGGTGAACTGGGGCATCAAAGGCACAAGCATCCACGGCCCCGGCCCGACCACGACCAACTGGCAGGTGGGCCAGCAATTCGTGTTGTTCAAAGGCGTGGCCGTGTCCTCCAACCAACCGGTGATCATTCACGCCAAACACAGCACCTATGGCTATCAAAACGTCAACGGCCTGCAAATCGCCTACACCGGCGATTACGATGCCGACAGCGACGGATTGCCCGACGGCTGGGAATTGAAATGGTTCGGCCATCTGGATTACGGCGGCAACGATGACCCCGATGCCGACGGCCTGACCAACTTCCGCGAGTATCAACTGGGCTTGGACCCGTTGCGCTACGACTCGGACGCGGACGGGATCGTGGACTGGCAGGACAACGAGTTCCCGTGGCTGGAGGATGCCAGTCCGCAGGGTTGCTACCAGTATGTGGTGGGCGGCGACAATTGGAACTGGGTGAGTTCCTGGAGCGACGGGATCGGTTGGAATGGTAGCACGGTGTATCCGCAGTCCGGCCAGAAGATGCGCGTTTCGGCCAACACCACCAACACCATCCACCAGCATTACTTCGAGCGGGCCGTATCGGTGATCCGGCCCGGCACGGGCGACGTGTTGTATGCGTATGTGAATCTCGATCCGACCAAACCACCCACCGAAGTGATGCTCCAATTTCAAACGCTGGGGAACAACGGGTCGTATGGGCGGGAACACCGGGCCTACTGGGGCGCCAACAACATTGCTTACGGCACCGACGGCACGGTGAGCCGGACGAATCTGGGCGCGCTGCCGACGGCGGGCCAATGGGTGCGTCTGGAAGTGCCGGCCAGCACGCTGGGGTTGGAAGGCAAGATCATCGAAGGCATCAACTTCACCCTCTACAGCGGTCGCGCCGCCTGGGACAGCGCGGGGATATTCAATCCTGATATGGACGGTGACGGGTGGCTGGACAGTGAGGAATTGGCGATCTTTGGCAGCCTGAACGAACCTGGGGACGGCGATTATGATGGAGACGGATTGCCTAATCGCGTGGACGCCAACCCGGCGGAATACGATAACACGCCGCCGACATTTGAAATTCTCTCACCGAATGAGGGTGCAGTTTTATGAGCCTTTTCCACCCGCCATGGCAAAAAGAAACGAGGGTCAAAATGAGAACAGCAACGTTGATCATCTGTGCATTGGGAACGGGAGTAGTCCTATGGGCTGCGCCGGATGTGGGAGTGCGGGTCGTACCGCCATCGCAACGCGGTTACACTGTGGAGGCGATCCGCGAATCGGGCGAGCGTGGCGGCATGTTGTTGGCCGTGGGCACCAACTTCAACGCTTCGTACGACCGCGAGATGGGCGACGCGATGGAACTGTGGAACGCGCACCGTTGGGCCGAGGCGGTGGGAGCGTTCCGCCAGATATACCTGGCCACACCAGAGAGCCCGTGGGCGGCAGAAGCCGAGCTGCATGAGGCCTGCTATCTGAAATTCAACGGCGGTTACGATGAGGCCGAAGCCCGGTTCCTCTCGGTGCTGGAGAAACATCCTGACGCGACCGAGGTTCAAACCAAGGTCCTCCGTTATCTGCCGCATTTGTACGCGCAGACGGGACGTTATCAGACGGGCCTGGATTTGTTGGCGGCGATGGCCAAGCTGCCACTTACCTGGCAGGAAAGGCAGTACGTGGAGAACTACCAACGCATCTTCCATCGAGCGTGGGTCAAAGAGCAGGCTGACCGGCGCTGCGGGCCGCGGGCCCTGGCGTTGGCGTTGGCGGCGCAAAACGCCGCAGGTGAAACCTTGCGCAACGTGGCGATTGACGCCGTGGCGGCCCGGTATCCCTGGGCAGGACAGAAGGCGGAACACGCGGAGGGTTTCTCGGTGAGTGATTTGGCAGGATTCAGCGGCGCACAGGCGGTGGAAATGGACTGGGCCACCTTGCGATCAGCCGTCCGCCCGGGGCAACCGGTGCTGGTGCATTTGAAAGCCCCGAACCCGCCGGCCTGCTTCACCTTCTTCACGCCCCCCACGCGAGTGGATGCAGAGCCGTTGACCGGCCACTTCCTCGTGGTCGAGCAGTTCAATGAATCCTCGGTGGATGTGCTGGATCCTGACGAGGGACGGACCCGTTGGGCGTTGGCGGATTTCAAATACCGTTGGTCCGGTGTGGCGCTGCGGTTGCCGGGCCAATCGGGGGTGACGGGGAGAGCGTTGAATCGGGAGCGCGCCGAAGCGTTGCGCGGCGGTTGTTGTGGCAGCCCGCCGCCCGATCCCTCAGACGAAGGATGTGATAGCGGCGGCGGTGGTGGTGGTGGTGGAGGGGGAGGCGCCGGGGGCGGTCCTGATGGCCGGAGTGGCGGCGGGGAGTACCATGCGCTTGGCGGCGGCACTGAGGGCGGTTGCCCGGGTTGTGGCGGCGGTGGTGGCGAGTGTTGCGATGAGGAGACGGAGGGACAAGGCGCACCGATCTATCGCTTTGGCCTGAGTTCTGCCAACCTGCAACTCAAGGACATCCCCATCTGGTATGAGAAGGCCGCAGGCCCGCGGCTGCTGGCGCAATTGGTTTACAGTCGCGTGGCAACGCAACGCATGGCCACCAACGCCTCGGCCAACTATTATGCCTTTGGCAACAAATGGCATTTCAACTATTTCAGCCATCTCACCGAGCGGCCGGATGACGGCGTGGACATTGTGTTGCCGGGGGGACGCGTGCAGAAATTCGACGCCAGCCTTGACCCGGTGGACGTCTGGAACCGGAACACCTTGGTGAAGACCAACGGTTTTTTCGTGCTTGAATTCCACGCCAGCGGCAACAAATGGTTTTTCAACACCAACACCGCGCTGGAGCAACGCCTGGAGAAGATCGAGGACAGATACGGCAAGACCATCACCCTCCAGTATGAGACTCCCTCGGGCCGCTTGACCAATGTGGTGGATGCCATCGGGCGCTCTTTGCGGCTGGCCTACAATCCCGGAGGGTATGTCACAAATATCACCGATTCCTTCGGGCGCGCTGCCACCTTTGCTTATCAAGGTGGCAATCTGGTTTCCCTGACTGACATGGGGGGCCTGGATACAACGATTCAATACGACGAGAATCATTGGCCAACGAACATCGTGTATCCCAGCGGATCTGCCTGGCGCTTCAGCTATGAAACCGGATGGGAACTGGGTGGCGTCTATGACAACTACCCAAATGAAGGCAATCCAGCCTTTCGCATCCGGGCCGTTGACTCCCTTGGGCAAACCAACGAATACTTTTACCATGCCTTTGATAGCATGGGACCGATCACGGTACGGGACGCTGCGGGAAACCACTGGCTTCACGCGGCCCGACTGGTCGGCGGTGCGCCTGCGGAGGGAAAAGCCCAACGCACCTATTACAGTGGCGTCAATGCTTCCGTAATAGCCAATGATTTCCTTGGGACCGCCCACCAGTGGACCCATCGAACATTTGACGCGGACGGTAATCCGCTCGAGGTCGCCACAGCCAACCAACAGTCTCCAACGTACATCGGGTATGGCATGGAGGGCGGACGGACGGCGGACGTACTGATCACAAATCTGTTTGATGCCAACCACAACGTGTTAAGCAGTACGGTGCTCACAAACGATACCGACCAATGGACTGGCCTCTGTCCTGTCGGCACCTGGACCAACTGGTATGACGGTCGCGACAATCTGCTCGGGACCAAAAATCCGCTCAACCAAATCACCCGCTACGCATACAGCGCCAAGGACGAGTTGACGGCCGTCACCAATGCGCTCAACCAGTTCACGCTGATGAGTTACGATGCCAACGGCAACCTGACCAATCAGGTGGATGCCCTCCGGCGCACCAACCGCTGGACCTACGACGCCAATGGCCGTGAATTCGAGGCCATCTATGCCGGCGGCCTGCGGATCAGCAAGGGCTACGATGCCGTTGGCCGCCTCAACGCCGTGACCAATCACGGCTCCGGCCTCTATCTGAGCTATTTCTACGACAACCTCGACCGGCTGCGCGACCTGGTGTTCCCCGACGGCACGAGCAATCATTGGGAGTATTCCTGTTGCGGGCTGGATTGGACCCGCGACCGGTTGAATCGCTGGACGTTCTTCGCACGGGATGAACTGGGACGGACCACGCAAGTCACCGACCCGCAGAACCACGTTACCCAGTTCCATTACAACGGTGCGGACCAGATCACCAATCTTATCACCCATGTCGGCGGACAGGCGCGGCAGAAACGGTTTGGGTACACCGCCACCAACGGCTTCGGCCGGCTGACGCAGGTGGCCACGCCGATGGGCAAACTGACGCGTTATGATTACACGTTCCGTGGCGGCCTGGCTTGGCGCGAGGATGGCAATGGGCGGGTGACGAAGTATCAGTACGATCCCCTGGGCCGGCTCGTGAGTGTGACGGATGATGCCGATAACGCGCTCGTGGAAATGGCTTACGATGTCCTGGGCAACGTGACGCGCGTGGCCTCCACGAACTCGGTGTTTGATTACACCTATGACCCGCTCAACCGCGCCACCCAGGCGGTGTGCCTGGTGACGAACCTTCCGGGGTTTGCGACGGTGAAATATCGGATTGACTACACGCATGATCCGGTGGGAAATGTGACCAACCGGGTGATCACCGGGTTGCAGGGGATGAACGGAACGATCACCACGCGGTATGCTTATGATGTCATGAACCGGCTGACCAGCGTGCTGCAGTTGACCAACGGCGCGACCAGCGCCACGGCGGGCTACAGCTACGACGCGGCGGGGCGGCTGTTCGTGAAAGGGTATGGCAACGGAGACATGGCCTCGCACGCGTATGACTCGGAGGGCCGCTTGTTGCGCGTGGGTATCACCAACTTCCTCACCCCGGTCTGGTGGTCCACCTACGGTTGGGACGCGGGTGGGAGCCTCCTGACCAGCACCAATTACGGCACCAACGTGAACCTCTACACCTATGACCGGGTGAGCCAGTTGACGAATGAAGTGGCGTTCACGCTGGGGCAGGCGGGGACGAACACCACCGCCTGGGTGTATGATGAAGCGGGCAACTGGCTCAATCCGCCGTGGGAGGACACGCGCTGGGTGTACAACCCGGACAACGAGTTGGTGGGGCGCACGGAAAC
>JAANMV010000623.1_pt1 | contig 43707 bp, 38 predicted proteins | sample 7279661 | NCBI WGS metagenome assembly JAANMV01 (sample SAMN14094540, study PRJNA606508) | bioreactor metagenome | isolation source: A lab-scale SPAN reactor treating ammonium-rich wastewater day 121 | place: Ireland: Galway | collected 2017-05-16
ATCGAGGACATCCGCAACCTGCTGCACGCCGGGGCGGACAAGGTCTCGATCAACACCACCGCGGTCAACGACCCCGACTTCGTCCGCCGGGCCGCCGACAAGTTCGGCAGCCAGTGCATCGTGGTGGCGGTCGACGCCAAGCGCTCCCTGGACGGCTGGGAGGTCTACACCCACGGCGGCCGCACCCCGACGGGCCTCGAGGCCCCCGAGTGGTGCCGCAAGATGGAGGGCTTCGGCGCCGGCGAGATCCTGCTGACCAGCATGGACCGCGACGGCACGAAGGCCGGCTACGATATCGAGCTGTTGCAGGCCGTGGCGGAGTTGGTCACGGTCCCGGTGATCGCCTCCGGCGGGGTGGGCAACGCCGAGCACATCTACCAGGGCCTGACCGAGGGCCGCGCCGACGCGGCCCTGGCGGCCTCGATCTTCCACTTCCGCGAGCTGAGCATCGCCCAGGTGAAAAGCTACTTGAGCGAACGCGGCGTCTTGGTTAGGACTGTGGCATGAACTACGACAAGATCCTCGACCAGCTGAAATTCGACGACAAGGGCCTCATCCCGGTCATCCTGCAAGACCACGAGAACGGCGAGATCCTGATGTTCGCCTTCATGAACCGCGAATCCCTGAAGATGACGCTGGAAAGCAAGCTCGCCACCTACTGGAGCCGCTCCCGAAAAAAGCTCTGGGTCAAGGGCGAGAGCAGCGGCCACACGCAGGAGGTGAAAGAGGTCTACTTCGACTGCGACAACGACGCCCTGCTGATCAAGATCCGGCAGAACGTCGCCGCCTGCCACACGGGCTACCGCAGCTGCTTCTTCAACAAGATCGAGGGCGATCAGGTGAAGACGGTCGGGGAAAAGCTCTTCGACGAAGAAAAAGTTTATAAGTGACGTAGGGGCGAACCTCGCAAGGTGAATCCATGAATTCCTGTATCTTCTGCAAAATCGCCGCGAAGCAAATTCCCTCGAATCTTCTGTACGAAAGCGACCGCGTCCTCGCCTTCCCCGACATCGGACCCCAGGCCCCGGTACACCTCCTGATCATCCCCAAGGCGCATTACGCCCACCTCGGGGAAATCCCCGACGAACAGCTGGGGGTGGTCGAGGAGATGTTCACCGTCGCCCGCAAGCTCGCCGCCGACAAGGGCGTCCAAGACCGGGGCTACCGCCTGGTGATGAACGTCAACCCGGAGGGCGGACAGACGGTCTTCCACGTCCACCTGCACCTGCTGGCCGGCCGTCCAATGGGCCCCTCCCTCATCGGCTAAGCCCCCCATTTTTCAAGCCCCCGCGCCCGCCCGTTTATGGCTTGACAGGCCCTCCCGAAGCTCCTATATCCTCCCGCTCTTCGGCGCTTTCCCCGGATGGACAAGCCGCGGAAATCGGTGTATAAGAGCTTGATAATTAACATAAATTGAGGTTGCAATGCCCGGCATCCAAATTCGAGACGGCGAGTCCTTCGAGGCCGCCATGCGGCGATTCAAAAAGCAGTGCGAGAAGGCGGGGATCCTCTCCGAGGTCCGCAAACGCGAGCACTACGAAAAGCCCAGCATCAAAAAGAAGCGCAAGACCGTCGCCGCCCGCAAGCGCGCCATAAAAAAGCAGTACCGCGACTAATTTTCGTCACAAGCGATTCCGAAGCGAGAGGCCTTGGGGCCTTCGCTTCGTATTTGTATTTTAGGTGCCCAATTCATGTCCCTTTACCAAGACATCGAGACCCAGCTCAAAGACGCGATGCGCGCCCAGGACAAGGACCGCCTGATGGCCCTGCGCAACATCAAGTCGGTGCTGAAGAACAAGGCCATCGACGCCAAGCGCGACTTAAACGACGCCGAGGTCGTCCAAGCCCTCTCGACCCTGGCCAAGCAGCGCAAAGAGTCGATCGAGGCCTTCCAGTCCGGCGGCCGCCAGGACCTGGTCGAAAAAGAGGCCGCCGAATTAAAGGTGATCGAAGGATTTTTGCCGCAGCAGCTCTCCGCGGAGGAGCTCGAAAAGACGATCCGCGAAGCCATCGCCGAGACCCAGGCCCAGGGCGCGAAGGACATGGGCAAGGTGATGAAGGCCGTGCAGCCCAAGGTCATGGGGCGCGCGGACGGTAAGGTCGTCAGCGAACTCGTGAAAAAGCTGCTCGGTTAATACGGCCCACTCGGCCGATAAAATTTTTCATTTCCTGCGGGCGTTTCGGCCCTCGGACCGGGGCCGCTTCTCAATATTGGAGTGTGGATGTTTTCGGAAGAACAACTGTCGGAAATCCGAGAACGAGTTTCGATCGTCGAATACATCGGCGAATTCGTCCAACTCAAGAAGGCCGGCAAAAACTACAAGGGCCTCTGCCCCTTCCACCAGGAAAAATCGCCCTCCTTCATCGTCAGCCCCGACCGCGACACCTTCCACTGCTTCGGTTGCGGCAGCGGCGGCAACCTCTTCCACTTCTTGATGAAGCTCGACAGCCTCTCCTTCCCCGAGGCCGTCCAGCGCCTGGCCGAGCGGGCGGGCGTGCAGGTAGCCTCCTCCGGGCCGGCCGACCCCAAGGCCCGCGAGCGGCGCGACGAGGCCTTCGAGGTCCACCGCCAGGCCGCCTGGTACTACCACTGCCTGCTCAAGAACACCCCCAAGGACCACCCCGTCTGGGCCTACCTGGCCAAGCGCCAGATCCCCGAATCCGCCGTGGAGGCCTTCCACCTGGGCTACTGCCCCGGGCAGGAGAGCGGTCTGGCCTCCCGCCTGCAGCAGAAAGGCCTCGCCCGCGAGGTGCTCGAGAAGTTTTCGCTCTACCGCGGCCGCCGCGAGTTCTTCCGCGGCCGCCTGACCTTCCCCATCTTCCGCCACGACAAAAAGGTCGTCGGCCTGGGCGGGAGGCTCTTCCAAGAGAAGGACGAGGGGCCCAAGTACCTGAATTCCCCCGAGTCCGAGATCTTCAAGAAGGGCGAGCTCTTTTATGGATTCCACCTGGCCAAGGCGGAAATCCGCAAGAGAAACCAGGTCTTGCTGGTCGAGGGCTACCTGGACGTCATCACCCTCCACGGCCAGGGCTTCACCCATGCCGTGGCCCCCCTGGGCACCGCCCTCACCTCAAATCACGCCAAGACCTTGCAAAGGCTCGAGGCCGAAATCATCTTGCTATTTGACGGCGACTCGGCCGGCGAAGAGGCGGGTTTAAGGGCCTTGGAGGTGCTTTTGGTCCAAGGGGTGATTCCTCAGATCGTGCGCTTGGAGGGCGGAGAAGACCCCGATTCCTATCTCCGGCGTTTCGGCCGTTTGGCCTTCGAAAAAAAGCTCCAGGAGCGGCGAAACCTTTTAGAGGAACTCATCGATAAGTGGTCGGCCTCGCTGCCCCGCGGCCCGCAGGCCCTCGAACAGAAAGGCCGGGCGGCGAGGCGGCTGTTGGCCTTGATCGAGAAGCTCCCCGACTCCATCGTGCAAAATCTCTATCGCCGCCGGCTCGCCGAGGGCTTCGACATCCCGGAGGATTGGCTGCGGGGCAAACGCCCCCTCCCGGAGAGGCGCCCCGCCCAGGCCGCCCGGCCGAACGAGCGGCGCCGGACCTGGCTCCCCGAGGAAGAGACGATCCTCGAGGTCTGGCTGCGCTTCCCGTCGCTTCGGCCCGAGATCCTGGCCCGGGTGGAGCCCGAGGATTTTTATACGGAGGAATTGGCCGACACCGTGCGGGCCTTTTGGGAGTTGGCAAAGACCGAACCTTATGGAAAAACGGGGAAATACCTCGAAATGGTGCCCGAGTCCCTGCTGGAGATGTTCACCGAATTGACCCTTCGGCCCGACGGCCTCGACGAGGTAGGGGCCGCCCAATTCAGCCTGGAACAGGCTGTCATCCGTTTGAGAGAGCGGCGCCTGAAAGAGGACCTTCAGGCCCTGCGCGGGAGCGAAGACCCGGAAAAATTGCACGTCGTCCACGAGAAGATACAGGCCCTGTCCCTGGTGCTGAAAAACAAAGCGAGGATCTATGGCGAAAGAAAAAACTAACCAAATCCAAGGCCTGATCGAGTTGGGCAAGGAACGGGGCTTTCTCACCTACGAGGACATCAACGAGGCCCTCCCCGACGACATCACCTCGGCCGACCAGATCGACGACGTCCTGAGCGTCTTCGACGAGCTGGACATCGAGATCGTCGAGAAGGAAGAAGACGGCAAGGGCCTGGCCGCCAAGGGCGGGGCCAACAAGAAGAAGGCGGCGCCCGCCGCCGCCCAGTCCGCGCGCCGTGCCGAGGCCCCCAAGGCCGAGGGCGAAGCCGAGGAAGACGACGAAAGCGAAGACGACGATGACGGCGAGGAGGTCGAGGTCGAAGTCGAGGCGGCCGCGGCGGCCACCGCGGAGTCCTTCGGCAAGTCCAGCGACCCCGTCCGCATGTACCTGCGCAAGATGGGCTCGGTCGCCCTGCTCACCCGCGAGGGCGAGGTCGAGATCGCCAAGCGCATCGAGCAGCACGAGGACGACGTCCTCGTCACGCTGATCACCAGCCCCTTCGGCATGAACGAGATCCTCAACCTGGGCGAAAACGTCAAGAAGGCGAAGGTCCGCCTCTCCGACGTCGTCAAGGACGTCGACGACCTGACGCAGGACGAAAACTTCGACGAAGAGGCCTTCCGCGGCCAAGTCGTGAAGCACTTCGTCAAGTTCAAGACCCTGGCCAAGGAGTACGAGCGCACCGCCAAGAAGACCAAGCAGGCCAGCCTCTCCAAGAAGGCCCGCGAGAACGCGCTCAAGGCCCTCGAAGAGTCCAAGCAGAAGCTTTTGGCCAACGTGAAGGAGATCCGCTTCAACCGCAAGGCGATCAACAAGATCATCGACAAGATCAAGGAGATGATCGACCAGATCAACGCGCAGGAGGCGATCGTCGCGACCATCGGCCACAAGATCGAGTCCGAAAATTCCGCCGAGGGCCTCGACAAGCTCCGCAAGGCCAAGAAGAGCAGCTACATGCTGCGCAAGCTCGCCAAGGACCTCGAGGTCTCGAAGGACGAGATCGAGAACATGTCGAAGACCGTCCAGGCCGCCGGCCGCAAGATCAAGGCGCTGGAAGAGGAGTACGGCTACACCAGCAAGACGCTCCACGAGATCTTCCACGACATCAAGCGCAACCAGTTCATGGCCGACCGCGCGAAGAGCGAGCTGATCGAGGCCAACCTCCGCCTGGTCGTCAGCATCGCCAAGAAGTACACCAACCGCGGCCTGCAGTTCCTCGACCTGATCCAAGAGGGCAACATCGGCCTGATGAAGGCGGTCGACAAATTCGAGTACCGCCGCGGCTACAAATTCTCGACCTACGCGACTTGGTGGATCCGCCAGGCCATCACGCGCGCGATCGCCGACCAAGCGCGCACCATCCGCATCCCGGTGCACATGATCGAGACGATCAACAAGCTGGTCCGCACCTCGCGCTACCTGGTGCAAGAGCTGGGCCGCGAGCCCACGCCCGAGGAAATCGCCGAAAAAATGGAACTGCCGCTCGAGAAGGTCCGCAAGGTCCTCAAGATCGCGAAGGAGCCCATCTCGCTGGAGACCCCGATCGGCGAGGAAGAGGACAGCCATTTGGGCGACTTCATCGAGGACAAGAGCGTGATCAACCCCTCGGAGGCGGTGGTCAACATGAACCTCTCCGAGACGACGACGCGGGTGTTGTCGACGCTCACCCCGCGCGAAGAGAAGGTCCTGCGCATGCGTTTCGGCATCGGCGAAAAGTCGGACCACACCCTCGAGGAGGTCGGCCGCGACTTTTCGGTCACCCGCGAGCGCATCCGGCAGATTGAGGCCAAGGCCCTGCGCAAGCTGCGCCACCCCTCGCGCGCCAAAAAACTCCGCAGTTTCGTCGACTGGTAAATTATGGTAGGGGCCGATAGCTCAGTTGGTTAGAGCTCCCGGCTCATAACCGGGCGGTCGAAGGTTCGACTCCTTCTCGGCCCATAATTTCTGGCACTTTGAACGAAGGAACCCCATGAAAGACCACATGTCTCGCCTGGCACAGACCGTCCACCTCTCGCTTGAGGTTCAAAACCTCAAGGACGATCTCGAGGAGATCCCCGCCAAGGTGAGGCAGCTCGAGGCCGAACTGGCCGAACTCGAGGGCCAATACGGTCAGAAGCGCGTCGGCCTGGACAAGGCCGAGGGCGACGCGAAGAAGCTCAAGTCCGAGATCGAGGACGAGTCGAGCCAACTCAAGCAAAAGGAAGAGCGCCTCCACTCGATCAAGACCAACAAGGAATACCAGGCCGTTCTCAAGGAGATCTCCACCGGAAAGACCGGGGTCAAGGACCGCGAGACCGCGGTCGCCAAGCTGCTGGCCGAGTCCGAGACCCTCAAGGCCGACCTGGCGCCGCTGGAACAGAAGGTCCAAGAGCTGCGCGCCACCCTCGAGCAAGAGCGCGGCTCGATCCAAGGCCAGATGGACGAGCTCAAGGCGAAGCTCCAGGCCCTCGAGGCCCAACTCAACGAGCAACTTTCCTCCCTGCCCGAAGATATTAGGCACAAATACCTGCGCATCCAAGGCAAGCGGCAGCCGCCCGCTGCCAAGCTGGTCGACGGCACCTGCCAAGAGTGCTTCATGAGCGTGCCGCCGCAGCTCAACATCGAGATCCGCAAGACGAAGGAGATCCACTCCTGCCCGAATTGCCACCGCCTACTTTACATCGACATGTAGGGGCCGTTCGCGAACGGCCCCTGCGGACAGCGCGCTGAAAGGAACCCCATGTACGGACAGATCCCCGCCGAAACCCTCGCCGAACTGCTGCTCTACCTCAACGAGCGCGAATCCTTCGCCTCGCTGAAAAGCCTGGGCACCGTCTCCCGCCAGTCGCTGAGCGTCGCGATCGAGGCCCTCGCCCAAGAGCTCAAGGCCCAGTCGCAAGCCCAAGCCGAAGTCCCCGATTTCCGCGAATGGAAGGAATTGGCCGCGCCCTACCGCGAGATCCTCGCCAAGCTCTCGCCTCGCGAGGCGCAGCTGCTGCTCAAGGGATTGGGGAATTGAAGCGGCTGATCGTCTACGCCGACGGCGGGGCGCGCGGCAACCCGGGGCCGGCCGGCTCCGGCGCCTACCTCGAGGACGAAGCAGGCAATCCCGTCGCCCGCGTCTACAAATACCTCGGCGAAACCACCAACAACGTCGCGGAGTACTCCGCCCTGATCTTCGGCCTTAAAGAGGCCCAACGACGCGGCGCGGAGGCTGTCTGGATCCGCATGGATTCGCAGCTGGCGGTGAAGCAGATCCTGGGCGAATACCGCGTCAAGGAGCCCACCCTGCAGAAGCTGCACGCCCAGGCGAAGGCCCTGCTCGAAGGCTTCCGCGATTTCCGCATCGAGCACATCCCGAGGGAAAAGAACCACGAGGCCGACAAGCTGGCCAACCTGGCCATCGACTCCCACTTCGCGAAAAAATCCGGAGGCGCCTGATGCCCCGCCGCCCCCGCCTCCAACGGGGGATCCATTGACTTGCGGTCGAAAAGGATTATGTAATGGATTTCGGCAGGGCGCGCGGTCGCTGCCCCGCTTCGGCGGGGGAGAGGAAAGTCCGGGCACCGCAGGGCGCCGTAGCGGATAACGTCCGTCGTTCACCGCCGAGTGCTGTTCGAGCAGGCAGACCCATCGATCCCCACCTTAAACGCTGGGGGTTGAAGGGGGATCAAGCAGGCAAACCGGCCACGTTGTGGCCGGGCAAACTGCGCGATAGTGGTAGAGCGAAGCTACCGAGCTTTGCTCGTAAGCCGCCCCCTGGGCTTTAGCCCGCTCGAACTCGCTTCGAGCGGGCGAATAGGAACAGTGCAACAGAAAGCAAGTACGGTGGGGTTCCTCGGAATTCCACGCAGTAGTGAAATCCGGCAAACTCTACGGGGTGCAAGGCCAAATAGGCCCTAGGGGCTCGCAAGAGCCGTCCGTCGGCCCGGCGGATTCGCAAGGCCTGGGGCGGGTAGGCTGCTCCGATCCCGAGCGCGAGCTCGGGGCTAGAGAAATGACCGCATAGACCAGAACCCGGCTTAGGGCCCTGCCCTTCACAAAGGCCGATCCGATCCCGGATCGGCCTTTTCCTTTTCTACTCGTCGGTGACGCAGCCCTCGGAAGCCGACTTCACGTTTCGGATGAACTTGGCCAGCGTCCCGCGGGAGGCCTTGTAAGGCGGGGCCTTCCACTTCTTCAATCGCTCGGCGAGGACCGCCTCGGGGACGTTGAGATTGAGCATTTTCTTCTCCGCATCGATGGTGATCTGGTCGCCCTCCTCCACCACCGCGAGGAGGCCGCCCTCCTGGGCCTCGGGGGTGATGTGGCCCACGACGAAGCCGTGCGTCCCGCCCGAGAAGCGCCCGTCGGTGATCAAGGCGACATCCTTTCCGAGTCCCTCGCCCATCACCAGCGCGGTTACCTTGAGCATCTCCGGCATGCCCGGACCGCCCTTCGGGCCCTCGTAGCGGATGACGATCACGTCGCCTTTCTTGATTTTTTTGCCTTCGAGGGCGGCGTTGGCGTCTTCCTCGCAGTCGAAGACCCGCGCCTTGCCGGTGAAGGTCATGCCTTCCTTGCCGGTGATCTTGGCGACCGAGCCCTGCGGTGCCAGGTTGCCGTAGAGGATTTGGATGTGGCCGGTCTTCTTGATGGGCTGGGACAAGGGCACGATCACCTTCTGGCCCTCGGCCAAGCCCGGCAGGGACTCGAGGTTTTCGGCCAGCGTCTTGCCCGTGCAGGTCATGACGCCCCCGTCGAGGAAGCCTTCCTTCAACAGCAGCTTCTCCACCGCCGGCACGCCGCCTACCCGGCAGAGGTCCTCCATCACATATTTGCCGCTGGGCTTTAAGTCCGCGAGGAAGGGCACCTTGTCGCTGATCTTTTGGAAGTCGTCGATGCCCAGCGGCACGCCGACCGCCTTGGCCATCGCGATGAGGTGCAGCACCGCGTTGGTCGAACCGCCCAGCGCCATCACCACCGTGATCGCGTTGTCGAAGGCCGCGCGCGTCATGATGTCGCGGGGCTTCAAGTCCAGCTCGAGGAGCTTACGGATGGCGGGGCCGACCCGGCGGCACTCCTCGACCTTCGCCGCGTCGACCGCCGGCTGCGAGGAGCTGTAGGGCAGGCTCATCCCGAGGGTCTCGATCGCCGAGGCCATGGTGTTGGCGGTGTACATGCCACCGCAGGCCCCCGCTCCGGGGCAGGCGTTTTGCAGGATGCCCTTCAAGTCCGATTCGGTGATCTTCCCGGCCACCCAGGCCCCCAGGCCCTCGAAGGCCGAGACGATGTCGAGGGTTTGGTCCTTGTAATGCCCGGGCTTGATCGTCCCGCCGTAGACCATGATGCTGGGCCGGTTGAGCCGCCCCATCGCGATCACCGAGCCCGGCATGTTCTTGTCGCAGCCCATCACCGAGACGTTGGCGTCGTACCAGTGCGCCGCCATGGTGGTCTCGATGGAGTCGGCGATGATCTCGCGCGACTGCAGCGAGTAGTTCATCCCCTCGGTCCCCATCGAGATGCCGTCGCTGACGCCGATGGTGTTGAACATCATCCCGACCATCCCCGCCTCGACGCAGCTCTGCTTGATGACCTTGCCCAGGTCGTTGAGGTGCATGTTGCAGGTGTTGCCCTCGTACCAGGTGGTGGCGATCCCGACGAAGGGCTTGGGCATGTCGGCCTCCTTAAGGCCGGTGCCGTAGAGCATGGCCTGCGAGGCGGGCTGGTCGCGGGCCTGGGTGAGTCGGGAACTGTATTTGTTGAGCTTTTTTTCCATGGTCCCTTCCGTCGTTGCTGGGTTGTGGCGCGGGCGCCGGGCCCGCGGAATTTCACCCTTAAACCCGCCGCGGCCCGCCTGACAAGGGTAGAAAACGCCAGGATTTGTGCCTTGACACCAACGCCCGAGCGGGGCTAGGAGTGGAATGAATAGCCATTCATTTTTAGGAGGATTTATGCCTGCCACCCGTGATGCCGTCATTGTCAGCGCCGTCCGTAGCCCGATGGGCCGGGCGCTCAAAGGCCAATTCGTCAATCTGCGCATCGACGACCTGGGCGCCGCCGTCGTCAAAGAGGCCGTCGCCCGCGCGAAGGGCCTGGACCCGGCCGAGATCGAAGACGTCATCATAGGCTGCGCGATGCCGGAGGGCGAGCAGGGCATGAACGTCGCCCGCAACATCAGCTTCCTGGCGGGCATCCCCAACACCGCGGCCGCCGTCACCACCAACCGCTTCTGCGCCTCCGGCCTCCAGTCCATCATGGACGCGGCCCGGGCCATCATGGTCGGCGACGGCGAGGTCTTCGTCGCCGGCGGTATCGAGACCATGTCGCACGTGCCGATGGGCGGCTTCAATCCCTCGCTCAACCCCAAGCTGATGAAGGCCGGCATGCCCGATGCCTACATCAGCATGGGCCTCACCGCCGAAAACGTCGCCGAGAAGTACAAGGTCTCGCGCGCCGACATGGACCAATTCGCCTACGAGAGCCACCAAAAGGCCGTGAAGGCGATCAAGGACGGGAAGTTCAAAAACGAGATCGTCGCGATCGAGGTCCCCCAGGCCGACGGCAGCGTCAAGAAGATCGACATCGACGAGGGCCCCCGCGGCGACACCACGGTCGAGAAACTGGCCACCTTAAAGCCGGTGTTCCGCGAGAACGGCTCGGTCACCGCCGGCAACTCCTCCCCCCTCACCGACGGCGCCGCCGCGGTGATCGTGATGAGCGCCGAGAAGGCCAAGGCCCTGGGGCTGAAGCCCCTGGCCCGCATCCACGCGATGGCGGTGGCCGGCTGCGACCCCGAGATCATGGGCATCGGCCCCATCCCCGCGGTGCGCAAGGTGCTGAAGCGCGCCGGCAAGACGATCAACGACATCGACATCGTCGAGATGAACGAGGCCTTCGCCTCGCAGTCGCTGGCCAGCGCCCGCGAGCTGGGCATCGACCTCAAGAAGCTCAATCCCCACGGCGGCGCGATCGCCCTGGGCCACCCCCTCGGCTGCTCCGGCGCCCGCATCATGGCCACGCTGATCAACGACCTCTTCACCTACGACAAGAAGTGGGGCCTCGAGACCATGTGCATCGGCGGCGGACAGGGCGCGGCCTGCATCATCGAACGCTTATAACAAATTCGTCGGGATGGACCCGGCGTCCATCCTCCATGCGCAACAGGCGGACTCAGGTTCGCCCCACGGAGAGGTTACGACCATGAGACAAATCAAAAAAGTTGGCGTATTAGGCGCGGGCGTCATGGGCCACGGCATCGCGGCCCACTTGGCCGGCGCGGGCGTCCCGGTCCTGCTCCTCGACATCGTCCCGCCCAAGTTCACCGAGGCGGACCAAAAGGCCGGCCTGACCGAAAAGAGCCCCGCCTTCCGCAACAAGTTCGCCTTAAGCGGCATCGAGGCCATCAAGAAGTCCAAGCCCTCGGTCATCTACTCCCAGCGCGACCTCAAGCTGATCGCGCCGGGCAACTTCGAGGACGATTGGGACAAGCTGAAGGACTGCGACTGGATCGTCGAGGTCGTCGTCGAGCGCCTCGACATCAAGCAACAGGTCTTCGCCAAGATCGAGAAGGTAATGCAGCCGCACACGATCGTCAGCTCCAACACCTCGGGCCTGCCGCTGCATTCCATGAGCGAGGGCCGCAGCGAGGCCTTCAAGAAGAATTTCATCGTCACCCACTTCTTCAACCCGGTGCGCTACCTCAAGCTGGTCGAGATCGTCTCCTCGCCGGCCACCGACCCCGCGGTGGTCAAGGACATGGCCAATTTCCTCGAGGACCGGCTGGGCAAGGGCGTCGTCTACGCCAAGGACACCCCCAACTTCATCGCCAACCGCATCGGGACCTTCGCCTTCATGGCCGCGCTCAAGCGCGTCATCGACGAGGATTACAAGGTCGAGGAGGTCGACAAGATCCTCGGTCCCGCGATGGGCAAGCCGAAGTCGGCGATGTTCCGCACCGCCGACATCGCGGGCATCGACACCCTGGCCCACGTCGTGAAAAACACCTATGACAACTGCCCGAAGGACGAGCAGCGCGCGATCTTCGTGATGCCCGACATCGTCAACAAGATGATCGCCAACGGCTGGACCGGCGACAAGGCCGGCCAGGGCTTCTACAAGAAGGTCAAGGGCGAGGGCAAAAAAGAGATCCTCTCGATCAACCTCAAGACCGGCGAGTACGGCCCGCAGGGCGAGGTGAAGTTCGCCTCGTTGAAGGCCGCCAAGGGCATCGAGGAGGTCGGGGCGCGCGTCAAGGCGGTGCTCGCCGGCGACGACCGCGCCGCGGACTTCGCCTGGAAGGTCACCCGCGACACCCTGATCTACACCGCCAACCGCATCCCCGAGATCGCCGACGACGTGGTCAACGTCGACCGCGCCATGCGCTGGGGCTTCAATTGGGACCTGGGGCCCTTCGAGGTCCTGGACGCGATCGGCGTCAAAGAGACCGTCGCGCGCATCCAAAAGGACGGCCTGGCGGTCCCGGCCCTCTTCACCGAGGTGCTCGAGAAGGGCGAAGGCACCTTCTACAAGCGCAAGGACGGCAAGGCCTACTACTTCGACATCAAGACGAGCGGCTACGTCCCCGTGCCGATGAACCCCAATGTCCTACTGCTGAAGAACCTCAAAGAGCAGAACAAGGTGATCAAAAGCAACGGCTCGGCCAGCCTGATCGACCTGGGCGACGGCGTGCTCTGCCTCGAGTTCCACTCCAAGATGAACGCCATCGACGCCGACATCGCGCTCTTGGGCTTCGAGGCCCTCGACAAGATCGAGGCCGAGAAGCTGAACGGCCTGGTTATCGCCAACGAGGGCGAAAACTTCTCGGTCGGCGCCAACCTCATGCTGCTCTGGCTCGAGTCCCAGCAGGGCAACTGGAAGAACATCGAAGAGATGGTCCGCCAGTTCCAAAATTTCTGCATGCGCCTGAAGTACTCGCCCAAGCCCGTCGTGGCGGCGCCCTTCGGCCTCACCCTGGGCGGCGGCTGCGAGATCGCGATGGGCGCCGACGCGGTGCGCGCCGCGGCCGAGACCTACGTCGGTTTGGTCGAGGTCGGCGTCGGCCTGATCCCGGGCGGCGGCGGCTGCAAGAACATGCTGCTCCACTGCGAGGCGGCGCTCCGCGCCAAGGGCCAGAAGGTCTGGGCCTCGCAGGGCGACGGCGGCCCCTTCCCCAAGGTGCAGCGCGCCTTCGAGAAGATCGGCTTCGCCAAGGTGGCGACCAGCGCCAAGGAGGGCATCGAGTTCGACTACTTCAAGCCCAGCGACAAGGTCTCCTTCAACCGCGAAACCCTGATCCACGACGCCAAGCAGGACGTCCTGGCCCTGGCCAAGGACTACAAGCAAGCGACGCCCCGCGAGGACATCCTCGTCCCCGGCGTCGGCGGCAAGATGGCGATGGTCTCGGCGATCCGCGGCTTCCGTTCCCTGGGCCAGATCAGCGAGCACGACGCCTTCATCGCGGAGCAGCTCGCCCACGTCCTCTGCGGCGGCGACATCCCGACGCAGCGCCTGGTCTCGGAGCAGTACATCCTCGACCTCGAGCGCGAGGTCTTCCTCAAGCTCGCCGGCACCGAGAAGAGCCAGGCGCGGATGCAGTTCATGTTGATGAATAATAAGCCGCTGCGGAATTAGGCTGGATCACGATTTCCGCACCAGATCGAGCGCCGTAGCTTTAGCCGGCTCGAATTTACTTCGAGCCGGCGAATCGACCGGATGCAGTTCATGTTGATGAACAATAAGCCGCTGCGGAATTAGACAAGACCACCATTTCCGCACCTTAAAACCTCCAAGCCCTCTTCCGAATAGGAATTGCCTTGCCCCGCGGCCCGGGCTAGACTGCGCCCTACCCTAAAGCGAGGAATCTTATGAAGAAACTCTCCGTCTTGCTCACCGCCCTATTCCTGACCGGCTGCTGCCAAGGGCAGAGCGGCCCGGCCCCGGCCGCGCCCGGCGCCCCCGCCGCGGCGGCGGATCCCAAGGCGGTAGTCGCCGAAATCGACGGCGAGAAGATCACCGAGGCGGACTTAAGCCAGGCCGTCGCCGGGCAACTCTCCCGCGTGCAGGCGGAGATCTTCGAGATCAAGCAGCAGGGCCTGGACGCGATGATCGAACAGAAGTTGGTCGCCAAGGAGGCCAAGAAGCGCGGCGTCTCCGCCGAAGAACTGATCAAGGTCGAGGTCCTCGAAAAGATCGGCGAAATCCCGGACCGCGAGGTCGAGGACTTCTTCAACCAGAATAAGGGCCGCCTCGGAGGCCGTACCCTCGAGGAGGTGAAGGGACCTATCAAGCAGCAGATGTTCGCCCGCAAGGCCTCCATCTACCGCAACAACCTGATCGACCGCCTGAAGAGCGAGGCCAAGGTCGTCGTCCTGTTGGAGGCGCCCAAGGTCGAGGTGAGCGTCGACGACGACCCCTCCATGGGCGACAAGAAGGCGCCCGTCGTCATCGTCGAATTCACCGACTACCAATGCCCCTTTTGCGCCAAGGCGCGTCCCGCCATCAAGCAGCTGCTGGCCGAGTACGGCGACAAGATCCACTACGTCCTGCGCGACTACCCCCTCGACTTCCACCCGCTGGCCAAGAAGGCCGCGGAGGCCGCGCAGTGCGCCGGGGATCAAGGCAAGTATTGGGAATACAGCGACCTGCTCTGGGCCAACCAAGGCGCCCTGGACGCGGCCAGTCTGAAAAAATACGCCGGCGATCTCAAACTTGACGCCAAGAAATTCGACTCTTGCCTCGATGAAGGCAAGTACGCCGCGGAAGTCGACAAAGATTTCGCCGACGGCGCCAAGGCCGGCGTCAGCGGAACGCCCAGCTTCTTCATCAACGGCACGCCTCTCTTCGGCGCACAACCCCTTGAAAAGTTCAAGGAGATCGTCGACCGGGCCCTGGCGAAGGGAAATAAGTCTTAAATAAGCGTTTTTTTCGGGCCTTAAAAAAGGTGGCTAAACTCGGCCGCCTTTTTTATTGTAATCCGGCAAGCCAAGGAAGCCCTATGCTCGACCCCAAATTCGTCCAACAGAACCTCGAAAAGGTCCGCCGGTCCCTCGCCCAGCGCGGCAAGGCCGTCGAGGGCCTCGACCAGGTCGCCCAACTCCTGCAGCGCAAAAACGCCCTCCAGGTCGAGCACGACCAGCTCCGCGCCCGGCAAAACGCCGCCTCCGAGGAGATTCAAAAACTCAAGAAGGCGGGGCAGGACGCCTCCGCCACCTTGGCCGAGATGAAGGGCGTCGCCGAGCGCCTGAAGACCATCGCCCCGGAGAGCGAGGCCCTCGAGAAGGAATTAGACGAGCTGCTGATGCAGATCCCCAACCTGCCGCACGCCTCGGTCCCGGTCGGAACCGGCGAGCAGGACAACCAAGTCGTCCGCAGCTGGGGTGAGAAGCCGAAATTTCCCTTCGCGCCGAAGCCGCATTGGGAGCTAGGCGAAGGCCTGGGCGTCCTCGACTTCGAGCGCGGCGCGAAGATCGCCGGCGCCCGCTTCACGCTGTACCGCAACCAGGCCGCGCGCCTCGAGCGCGCGCTGATCAACTTCATGCTCGAGACCCACACCCGCGAGCACGGTTACGAAGAGGTGCTGCCGCCCTTCCTGGTCAACGCCGAGAGCCTGCGCGGCACCGGCCAGCTGCCCAAGTTCGAGGCCGACCTCTTCAAGACCACCGAGGGGCACTACCTGGTGCCCACCGCCGAGGTGCCCGTCACCAACATCTACCGCGACGAGGTGCTCAAGGGCGAGCTGTTGCCGATCTCGCTCACCGCCTACACGCCCTGCTTCCGCAGCGAGGCGGGGAGCTACGGCAAGGACGTGCGCGGGCTGATCCGCCAGCACCAGTTCAACAAGGTCGAGCTGGTTAAGTTCGCGCGGCCGGAGAGCTCCTACGACGAGCTCGAGAAGCTCACCCGCGACGCCGAGGCTATCCTACAGAAGTTGGGGCTGCACTACCGGGTGGTTGCGCTCTGCACCGGCGACATGGGCTTCTCGGCGGCCAAGACCTACGACCTCGAGGTCTGGCTCCCGGGCCAGGAGGCCTACCGCGAGATCTCAAGCTGCTCGAACTTCGAGGACTTCCAGGCACGCCGGGCGAAGATCCGCTACAAGGACGAGAAGGGGAAGAACCACCTCGTGCACACCCTCAACGGCAGCGGCCTGGCGGTGGGCCGCACCTTGGTCGCCATCCTCGAAAACGGCCAACAGGCGGACGGGAACGTCGTCATCCCCGAGGCCCTGCGCCCCTATTACGGCGGCGACAAGATTTCGAAGTAATACTGGAAGGGTGTCCGAGCGGTTTAAGGAACCGGTCTTGAAAACCGGCGTGCGGGCAACCGCACCGTGGGTTCGAATCCCACCCCTTCCGCATCCTTTAAGGCATTGTCCATCATAAACGAAAAGCCCGGTGCGATTTCCAATCGGGCCAGGGAGGCGAGCGTATGACCGAAAAGAAAAAAACCACCCTCACCACCGCCGCCGGCATCCCGGTGGCCAACAACCAAAACAGCCTGAGCGCCGGCCCGCGCGGGCCCCTGCTGACCCAGGACTGGCCCCTCTTCGAAAAGCATGCCCACTTCAACCGCGAACGGATCCCCGAGCGGGTCGTCCATGCCAAGGGCTCGGCCGCCTACGGCACCTTCACCGTCACCCACGACATCACGCGTTTTTCCAAGGCCAAGCTCTTCGCCGAGGTGGGCAAGAAAACCGAGTGCTTCCTGAGATTTTCCACCGTCGCCGGGGAGCGCGGAGCGGCGGACGCCGAGCGCGACGTCCGCGGCTTCGCCCTGAAGTTCTACACCGAGGAGGGCAATTGGGACCTGGTCGGCAACAACACGCCGGTCTTCTTCGTCCGCGACCCCTACAAGTTTCCCGACTTTATCCGCACCCAGAAGCGCGACCCCAAGACCAACCTGCGCAATCCGACCGCCATGTGGGATTTTTGGTCGCTCTCCCCCGAGAGCCTGCATCAGGTGACGATCCTCTTCTCCGACCGGGGCATCCCCAAGAGCTACCGGCATATGCACGGCTTCGGCTCGCATACCTACAGCTTCCTCAACGCCTCGAACGAGCGCTTTTGGGTGAAATTCCACTTCAAGTCGATGCAGGGCATCGAGAACTACAGCAACGATGAGGCCGAGCGCCTGATCGGCAGGGATCGCGAGAGCCACCAGAAGGACCTCTTCGAGGCGATCGAGCGCCAGGAATTCCCAAAATGGCGCTTCTGCGTGCAGGTGATGCCGGAGGCGGACGCGGAGAAAACGCGCTACAACCCCTTCGACCTGACGAAGGTCTGGCCGCACGGCGACTATCCCTTGATCGACGTCGGCGTCCTCGAGCTGAACCGCAATCCGGAAAATTATTTCGCCGAGGTCGAGCAGGCGAGCTTCTCGCCGGCGAACGTAGTGCCCGGCATCGGACACAGCCCCGACAAGATGCTCCAATTCCGCATCTTCTCCTATGCCGACGCCCACCGCCACCGTCTGGGCGTCAACTACGAGAGCCTGCCGGTCAACCGCCCGCGCTGCCCCGTGCACTCCTACCACCGCGACGGGGCGATGCGCTTCGACGGCAACGAAGGCGGGAAGGTGAACTACGAGCCCAACTCCTTCGGCGGTCCGGTCGAGGACCCGCGCTTCAAGGAGCCGCCGCTCAAGATTTCGGGGGACGCCGACCGCTACGACCATCGGGAGGGCAACGACGACTACTCCCAGGCCGGGGACCTCTTTCGCCTGATGAGCCCGGCGCAGCGCGAGCTGTTGATGGACAACATCGCCGCCGCCATGCAGGGCGTGCCCGCGGAGTTCCTCCGCCGTCAGATCGAACACTTCCGCAAGGCCGATCCGGCCTACGGCGAGGGCGTGGCTAAAAGGGTCCGACTGTAGCTTTTCTGTAGAGCTATTCGGTGCAGACGGTATCGCCGTTTAGATCCGCCTGACAGGTGAGCGGAGACTGACAATCGTTGTCGGTCTCGCAGGCATCGCCGGCCTGGCCGGTGCCGTCCCCGCCTCCGCCGTCGCCGTCGGGCACGCAGGTGGGATTGCCGTCCTCGATGAGGCAGGAGAAACCCGTATCGCAGGAAAAGCCGTCGCAGGCGTCGTTGCCGGAACCGCAGGATCCGGCCGTCACGGCGACCGCGAGGACCGCCAGAATCCATTTCGTGACTCGGAGCATGATTCCCCCTTCCAAAGGATGGTTTGGCGAATATTAAATTCCCCCGGCCCGGGCACCAAGCCTTTTTTGCGAAACCTCAGTGCCCTTCCGAGGCCGCGGCGGGTACCCAGACCGGCAAGGGGATTTTCAGGCGTTCGGAGACCGCCAAGGCGAAGGGCTCGTAGAGGTGCCGCAGCTCGGTCAGGCTCTTCTCCGCCTCCGGTCCCGCCGGAAAGAAGAGCCCGACTTTCTCGAGAGCGCCGCGGATCTTTTCGAAACCCTCCGAACCAAGCCGATCCTGGGCCGTCCGGTCGGGCCGCACCTTGAGGACCCGCGCCATCTCGACCAAGGCGTAAAGAGACATGCGGAAGCTGGTCTTCACCTGCGAGCGCAGCGGGTGATCGACCGGCAGCTGCAGCAGGGCGCAGGTGTCCAGAAATGCCGTCAGCGCGCTCAACCAGGATTGCCCGAAGTGCTGTGAGCGGTAATAGGCCAAGACGGGATGCGAGATGTGGTTTTGCAAAAACTCCGCGATCCACTGCTCGGAGTCGTGGAGAATGGCCTCGAGCTTCCCGCGCTCTTCAGCCTTGCCGTAGGCCTCCAAGAGGCGCACCGCGGATTGCGGGGTGCCGGTGCGCAGGCCAAACAGGGTGATCCGCGCCTCGCGCTGCGAAAAGACCTGGTCGAGGAGCGGGACGTAGCCGACGATGATAGCCAGCGAGACGAAGCCGGTCGCGGCCTCCAGGACGATGAAGAGGCGTCCGAGGGAATTCACCGCGGTGAAGTCGCCGAGCCCCAGGGTGAAGAAGGTGGTGCCGCTCAGGTAGAGCATCGTCCCGAAACCCCAGCGCCCGGTCTCTTCGGTGAAGATCCTGGTGTCGAAGCCCCAATGCATCATCGCGAAGCCGAAGACGAGCCCCAGGGCCCAAAAGGCGAGCAGCAGCGGCACGGAGAGCGGCCCGAAGATCGCGTAGAAGTTCTGCCGCCGCTGGATGTCGCGCACCAAGGCGGCGAACGCGGTCCAGAGGCGCCAGGAGCCGTGATAAAAATAGGTGGAGGGCCGGAAGAAGGAAACCGTGCGCGGCATGACGATGGTCGCGAAGGCGTCCCAGAGTATGACCCAGATCAGCAAGGCCCCGGCGATCCCGACCGCGGTGTGCATGCGCGTCCCTTCCAAAGCGGGTGAAACGAGTCCCGATTGTAAGGAGGCCCCGCCGGCTTGACCATGAAATTTTCGACCGCCCCTTTAGGGGCGGTCCGCGAAGGGCAGCCGCAATTCCTTCAGCGAAAAGCTCCCGCGCGAACCGTCGTCGAATTCCACCTCGTACTTCCACCCGGACTCGGCGATCACCTTCGCCTGGCGATAGGTGTCGGGCCCGCCGGGGGCCAGGACGGCCATGCCGGGGTCGAGGGTGGCGCGGGTTGGCGTGATGTCCTTGGCCAGCTCGGCGGGCGAGCTGCACTTTTCATCCTGGGCGTCGAAGCGGATCTTGAAGCCGCGCTCGCAGGGCGCCTCGATGCGGCCGCGGTACCAAAGCTGTGGCGTCCACTGGGCCCAGACCGCGTCGCCGACCTTCAGCGGCTCGATCCGCCCGCAGGCCGAGATGGAGCACATTGTTAAGTATATGAAAAGTAAGTAGATTATTCGTCGCATCGCGATCTTTCATCCTCGCAAATTTTTATTGTGCCGAGACCGGACGATTTGCTAGGGCTAGCGGTCCGTTTTCGGTAGGATTACCTGAAAATCGCGGGGATCGGAATCGTCAATTCATCGATCCGATGTCACAGGGAGAGGTGGCCGAGTGGCTGAAGGCAACGGTTTGCTAAACCGTCATAGGGCCTTTAAAGCTCTATCGAGGGTTCGAATCCCTCCCTCTCCGCAGGAAAATTTTTTTGCACCCATAGCTCAGCTGGATAGAGCGTCGGTCTACGAAACCGAAGGTCGCATGTTCGAATCATGCTGGGTGCGCTTTGCAGAACCCTGCGGAGAAATCCGCAGGGTTTTTTATTTCGTTTTATAATCCACCCAGCAACTTCAATTTCTCAATCACTTCCTCAAAAATTGGCTTTGGCAATTCCCCGAAATATTTTTTGAAACGTCCATTATCAATGGCCCTGGATTGGTCGATCATCACATCGCACTCCCGATCGACCCCTCCGCAACCTTGAGTAATTCGCACGCGGAGTATGTTAGGTGGAGTTATCTTCGTGGTACATGGAAGAACCCATGTCGAGGGATGCGCGATTTCATTGAGAAGATCGCTTTGAATGACCAGGACGGGTCTTTGTTTTCCAGGTTCGGTTCCCTGACGAGGACTTAAATCGGCTACATAAAGGTGCCCCCGTTTTAAATTCACTTGAGACCCTCGCCGGCTAAGCCATCTAACTCTTGATAATCCTCTCGATTAACCTGGCGGGTCAGTGAAGAGGCCTCCTGAAACTGTTTGCGGAGCTGATTCCGATCCATGGAATTTTCCAGGTCCGTAAGAGCGCGCCGGACTACATCGGTATTTGAGCGAAGGCCCAACTTCCTCCTTAAGCGATTCACTCGGGATACCTCCGCGGCAGGCAGGGTAAATGAGGATTTTTTTTGGACAGATGATTTCATGCATACTTCATACTATTATCATACCTAGCAATCAAGAGCGCTGCCACATGGATGAGCGCCACACCCCTAACTTATTGTTATTATTAATTGATAAACTTACTCTATTTTCTTAAAAAAAATCTCTGAAATATCGCCAAAAAGTAAACCCCCAAACGGGCGTTCTTTATGAACCCACTATAAGAGCCGCATTAGGCGACGGTCCTTACATTTCTGATATAGATGCTTTCGATAAAGCAGATCCTAAAAAGGTGATTGAGACCCTTCGAGATCCAATGCTAAAAAAACTAAATGAAGGAATGGAAAATATTAGGGAGGCCGTTCAGCGCAGAAAGCGCTAATTGATTTTGATTTTCCCCATACACCTTCATTTTTTTAATTATTCATGATCTGTGAGCGCAATTGAAGATCGGCCTTAATAGTGACTTAAAAAATATTCTGGAACAGGTTCGGAAAATAACCCACGAGTGGATGATTGAATACAACGAACAGCGGCCGTATGACTCCCTGGGAGGATTGCCCCAAGCCTTTACAAACTGAAACTTGAAACAAAAAACTCTACTTTTGAATTGTCTGGTTGACGGGGAAGCTTACGCATGCACTCGAGCTGTCGTGAAAAGGGACGGTGAAAATTCCCTATTCATTTACCCGTCCGACCACTACCATGACAAAAATGCGCATCCCCAGACAAGGAGGCCATCGATGAAAAAAGGACTTCTGATTCTCGCGATCTTGTTATTCGCGGCCAGCGGCGTTGCCTTTGTCTACGCCTTCGACCGGTTTTCCGCGGCCGCAGGTTATCAAAAAAAGGCGGAAGAAACCTTGCAGAAGATGCAGAACACCCAGGACATGGCTAAGCTCGAAAGCCTCAAGGACGAGATGGATATTTTTTGGCTGCCCCCGCTGGCCGAGGCCAAACAATCGGGCATGATCGGCCTCGGAGGCGGCGCGGTTCTCTTGGTCGGCAGCGTCATTCTTCTTCTCAAGAGCCGACGCCCCAAGACGGCCGGGTAAATTCCGATCGCGGGCCGTATCGTAAAATTCCGAATGGTTCTCGGTGTCCGATTTCCTTTAAATAATCGTCGGATCGCCGAATGAAAAACTTGCTCCGTCCCGAAAAAATTCTCCTGGTCTTCGGTCTCGTCTTCGGCCTGACCTTCTTGTTCCTGACGCCGCCCTTCCAGGTCGCCGACGAGGGCGTGCATTTCTTCCGCTCCTACCAAACCGCGCAGGGCGAGTTGGTCGACCCGACGATTCCCTCCAGCGCGGTGGCGACGGCCGCCAAATTCAACCACCTCCCCTTTCATCCGGAAAAAAAGACGAGTTTTACGGAGATCGTCTCGCTACTGAGCCTTCCCCTGGAACCGCAAAACACCCAAAAGATTCCTTCCATCGCCTACCCTCCCTTGGCCTATCTCCCGCAGGCGCTCGGCATCCGGATCGGGATTTTATTCGAGCTCTCTCCGCTCTCGCTCATGTACCTGGGACGGCTCTTCAACCTCATGGTCTGGCTGACTTTGGCCGGCCTCGCCGTCCGGCGAACCCCGATTTTCAAATGGCTCTTTTGCCTGCTGGCCCTAAGCCCGATGTCCCTTTTCGAGGCCGCCTCGCTCTCGAAGGACCCGCTGATCAACGGGGCCTCCTTCCTGCTGATCGCGTCCTATTTCGACGCCGCGTTCGGGGCGAGGCAGCGGCTGCGCAACCGCGATCTCTTGGGACTGTTCCTCCTGCTGCTCCTGGCCTCGCTTCCCAAATCGGTCTACGCCGTCCTCGGGCTGCTGTTTCTCGCAGTTCCCGTCGCCAAAGTGGGTTCCCGGAAAAAATATTTCGGCTACTTTTTTCTGACCATGGCCTTGCTGTTCGCGATCCTGCTGCTCGGCAATTATTTTTTCTTCCACGCCAGGCCCCCAAGCCAGGATTTCGTCGAATGGCGCGGCCGGCTCCACTTTATCCTCGGCCATCCCCTGGGTTTCCTCGAGATGCTGGCCCGCACCCTCTTGAAAAACGGCGGGGAATACCTGGAGATGTTCGTCGGGGTCCTGGGTTGGCTGGACACGGTATTGCCGGAACCCGTTTGGATGCTCTACGGCGTCGTGCTGCTCCTCGTGGCCCTGTTGGAAAAAGACCCCGATATCCCGGTGCCTCGCCGCGCCAAACTCGTCTCCTTCGCCGCCCTCACGCTGGGCGTCCTGGCGATCATGACCGCGATGTACCTGGCCCTGCCTCCGCAAAACGGCGTCGTCGCTGGGGTGCAGGGCCGGTATTTCATTCCCCTGGCCCCTTTGTTTTTTCTGTCGCCCTACAACCAAAGAATCCGTGTGGACTCCGACTTTGGCGGGACCCTGGGCAAGCTCGTCGTCCTGACGGCGTCGATCGCGCTAATCGCGGCTTCCCTTGCCGTTTACTCCAGGTATTATCTTTAAGGACGCCATGGCCTCCTGCGGCGTGGCAAGCGCGAAGTCCTTGGCTCGCGGTCGGGACAGGAGGTAGCTCAAGTTTTTTTTGATGTTGCGCCGGAAGTAAGGCCGGAGCACGGCCTGGGAATGGCTCAGCAAGACGAGGCACGAAAGCTCCGCCGAGTTCAAGAGTCGGTCCACGACTTGGCGAAACAGGAGGGGCTCTTGAAAGAGATACAAAGTGATCCACGTCCGCTCCAAGCGAACACCGTGGATCAAGAGGCGGTAAAGCCGAAAGGCCAAGCCGGGCAAGCCGACGGCCTCTCCCCGGCTTACCGGGATCATCCACATCCCTTCCCGGCGAGCCGGATCCGGCGCCTTGAAATTGGCCCGGCTCGGCAGGTAGGCCCTTTGGGGAATGCCGCGCAAATCCGGTATCCAACCCGAATGCCGCTCCCATCGCCTCAGCCCGCGATAACCCTCCTGCCCCGGCTCCAAGGTTAAGTCGAAGCGCACCCCGGAGGCCTCCAACTGGGCGGCCGCCTCCTGGCTCATCCAGGCGTCGCCGCCGCGGAAGGATTCGCAAGGCCGGCCCAAGGCCTGTCGGAAGGCCGCCAGGGAGCTCGCCAAACAATGCTCCACCCAGCGCGTATTGCCGTGGTCGACCACCCAATGGCAGCGCTCCGGGTCCCAGCGGTAGAAATGGACGTGCAGCCCGATCTCGTCCCCGCGGCGGCGAAAATCCTCGACCATCTCGGGGTAGCGGTCGACGGCCCAAGTCGCCGAACCGTAGACCCGCTCGACCTGAGGGTCCATGCGGAAATACCAGGAAAAATGCGCCGGCCTCCCGGTCGCTTGCTCCCATTGCTCGCGCCAGAGGCGGGACATGTCGTAGGTCCGCTCGCAGCCCCGCCAGGCCAAAGGTCTTTGCGGATTCAACCGGCGCCGGTCCGGCTCCATATCGATGCATTGCACCACGGGAATTTTTCCGCCCATGACGGAAGGCTTTAATCAAAAGAAGCTGGATCCTCAAGGCAAGAAAAGGGTAAAGAAAGGAAGGTGCCGGCCTCCATGAGGGAAAACAAACAAGCCTGCGACATCGTCATCGTCAACTACAACGCCAGGGCCAAGGTGCTGGAATGCCTGGCCTCGGTCTTCGCGTCCCTACCCGAGGGCTGCGCCGTGTGGGTCGTGGACAACGACTCTTCCGACGGCAGCAGTGAGGCCATCGCCAAAGAATTTCCCCAAGCGCGGCTCATTCGGCCCGGGAACAACCGCGGTTTCGGCGCCGGTTGCAACTTGGGGGCTCATTACGGGAAGAAAGATTTTATCGTCTTCCTCAATCCCGACACCCGTGTGGAAAAGGGCTGGCTGGAAGGGCTGCTGGCCCCCTTGCGGGCCGACGCCAAGGTCGGCCTTTCCACCCCCAAAATTCTTTTGACCCACCGCCCCGACCGCATCAACGCCTGCGGCAACTCGGTCCACTTCACCGGCATCACCCTTTGTCGAGGCCTGGGCGACAGGAAGGAATCCTTGGACCTCCCGGAAGAGGTCGGCGCCGTCTCCGGCGCGGCGCTGGCGGTGCGCCGGGAGCTGTTCGAGAGCCTGGGCGGCTTCGACGAGGACATGTTTCTTTACATGGAAGACACCGATCTCTCCTGGAGGACGAGGCTTTCGGGGCACACCTGCGTGTTCGCTCCGACCAGCATCGTGTATCACGATTATCAACTCCGGATCTTTCCCCACAAAATCTTCCTGCAAGAGCGAAACCGCTACCTGATGCTGCTAAAAAATTTGAAGTGGCCGACGCTGCTCCTGCTGCTGCCCTCGCAATTGCTGGCGGAACTGATCGGTTGGGGATTCGTGATTTGCAAGCACCGCGATTCCTTTCGAGACAAATGGAGGGCATATCTTTGGATCGGCTCTCATTGGAGCTCCATCATGGAAAAGCGAAAAATCAACCTAAACCGCCGCACAGTCCGGGACCGTGAGATACTGAAAAATACCGATCATAAAATCCCGTTCCGGCAACTCAAACACGGAAACCTGACCTCCCTCGCCCGGCTCGTCTTTAATCCGCTGTTTTTTTTATATTATCGATTCTCCCTGGCGCTGACGTGGTGGTAGAAAAATCGGCGACCTTCCCTGACCACCGGGCCTCGCATATCAAGATCGTGCAGGCGCTCGGCTACGCCTAAGACTTGGCTATGAAAAAGCTTGGTCCCACGCAAACGAAACGTTAGATTACCGCGGTGACTTCCCCGGAACAAATCCTGCTCGCCGTCGGATCCTTGCTTGCCCTAAGCATCCTCGCCAGCAAGGCCACGGGACGCTTCGGGGTGCCGGCCCTGCTGATCTTTCTCGTCATCGGAATGCTGGCCGGCTCCGACGGCCCGGGGGGCATCTACTTCGACAACGACTACGCCGCGCAATCGCTGGGCGTCCTCGCCCTCGCCTACATCTTGTTCTCGGGCGGCCTCGAGACTCAATGGAAAGAAATACGACCCGTCATCGCCCCGGGCCTGACCCTCGCCACCTTCGGCGTGGTGCTGACGGCCGTGGCCCTCGCCCTTTGCGTAAAGCATTTTTTGAATTTTTCCTGGCTCGAGGCCTTCCTGCTGGGGGCCATCGTCTCCTCCACCGACGCGGCCGCCGTTTTCGCGGTGCTGCGCTCGCGCAACGTCGGCTTGAAGGGCAACCTCAAGCCGCTGCTCGAGCTCGAATCCGGCAGCAACGACCCTATGGCGGTCTTTCTCAGCCTGGGCTTGATCGAACTGATCAAGAATCCCCACTTCTCGATGTGGCAGCTGTTTCCGTCTTTCCTGAAGCAAATGGCCTTGGGCGTCGTCTTCGGCTACGCCCTGGGCCGCGGAACCGCTTGGGCGATCAACCGTCTCCGGCTGAACTACGAGGGGCTCTATCCCGTCCTGACGCTCTCCCTGGTGCTCGTCGCCTACGGGCTCACCACCGTCGCCGGCGGCAACGGGTTTCTCGCCGTCTATTTGGCGGGAATGGTCCTGGGAAACCAAAAGCTGTTGCACAAAAAGAGCCTCACCCACTTCCACGACGGCCTCGCCTGGCTGATGCAGATCGCCATGTTTCTCACCTTGGGCCTCTTGGTCTTTCCCTCGCAGCTGCCGACGGTGGTCTGGGCCGGCCTGCTGGCCTCGCTCGCCCTGATCTTCGTCGCCCGTCCCCTCGCGGTCTTTCTCTGCCTGAGCGTGTTTCGCTTCGACCTCCGCGAAAAAGCCCTGCTCTCCTGGGTGGGCCTGAAAGGGGCGGTTCCGGTCATCTTGGCCATCTTCCCGCGGCTGGCCGACGTCCCTCAAGCCGACAACATTTTCAACTTGGTCTTCTTCATCGTCCTGACCTCGGTGCTGCTGCAGGGAACGACCATCCCCTTGGTCGCGCGCTGGCTAGGCGTGCAAAAGCCGATGGAGCAGGCGCGCGTCCGGCCGCTGGAGTTCGAGCCGATCGCCGGGCAGGAGACCGACCTGACCGAATTGATGGTGCCCTACCAATCGCCCGTGGTCGGCAAGACGCTCGTCGAGCTCGGGTGGCCGCCGGACTCGCGCATCACCCTGATCGGGCGCGGAGAGGAATTCCTGGTGCCCAACGGCGCCACGGCGATCGATGCCGGAGACGTCCTGCTCTTTCTGGCTCATCCCAAGGACCTGCCGCGGATCCGCGAGATCCTCGAGGGATAAAAAAAGCCCCCCGTCCTGATGGGACGGAGGGCTTTTGAACAACTTATCGTTTGCAAGGTTTCGTCTTCGACTCAGGGCGCCGAAGGCGCCGTCTCGGGCGTGCCGGGGACCGCCGGCGCCGGGGCGCCCATCCCTTCGTCCATGCCCATCGGCATGGCGCCCTGCTTCTGCTTGGCCTTGTTGGCCAGATCCTCGACCGTCGCCTGATCCAGCTTCAAGGCGAGGACGACTTTGTTCTCCTTCGCGTCGATGGAGAGACCTCCCAGGATCTTGCCCAACTCGGGGCTCTTGCTCGCCACCGATCCGCCGAACAAGGTCTTGTAGGAATTGGCCATCGTCATCATCTGCTGCGCATCTTCCTTGCTGCCGGTGATGACGCCCAGGTCGAGGGTCAGGTTTTGGTTGTAGTCGAGGGCCAGGTCGAGGGCCTTCACCGACTCGAGCGAGCTAAGCGGATTGCCCATACCGCCACCGCCGCCCGCGGGGATCGAGCCCGGAGGGATGGTCGCCACGGCCCAGACCATCTTGCCCTTGTCCAGGCCGTTGATCAGGTCCATCACCTCTTTGTTTTTCTCGACGGAATCGCCCTTCTTTTTGGCCAGGTCGAGTGCCCGCTTCACCGAATCTTTGCTGCCGAAGACCGCCTGGCTATCCAGCATCGCCACCGCGATGTCCGGATCCTTGGAGGTGCTGTAGATCTTCACGCCCTCATAGTCCTCGTCGGTCATGGTGGCGCCGCTCTTCTGCGCCTGGTCGCCCATCTGCTTGACCATGGCGGCGGTGTCGAGCTTGCCGCTGACAACGCCGACGAAATCCTTGGGAGAGCCGCCCATCGGGGTCGCCTTCACGCCCAGGACGAGATTGTCGACGTCCTTGAGAAAGGGTTGGGCCTCGGGGGGAACGCCCTCCAGCAGCTTGGCGCCCATCGGCGATTCTTGGACCTTCTTCCAGTTGACCCCGACGACGACGTTGCTATCGGAGGGGATCAGGGTCAAACCCTCTTGCTTGCCGACGCCGGCCTTGCCGCAACCCTTGCCGCAGCCGGCGAGGCCGAGGCCCGCGACCAGGGCGAGGGCGAAAAAGCGAAATTTTCTGGAACGTAAGTTCATATCAGGAGGCTCCTATGATTGGTTTTGAGCCCCACCCAATCCGAAAAAGTGACCCAGGAACCGGGTGAGACCGTCACGCGCCCGGGCCGCCTTGCGGCCGAGATCGGGCAACTCTTGGAACAGCTTGGGACGACGCAGTAATTCGCGGGCCAGGCGCAAGGGCTTCACCCCGGCGTTGTCGTCGAGGAAGGACCCCGTGTCTGCCAGTTCGTCTTGGAGGGCATCTACGATAAATCGAACGGTGACAGAAGCGATTTTTTTCGGGGCGGAGGCGGCCTCAAGGAGGATCGCCGCGCTCTCCATATCGACCGCCGCCGCACCCGTCTTGGCCCCCAACAGCTCCTTGTCCGCGCCTTTCAACACGGGCTTGGGGGAGGTCAGCAGGACCCCCAGCCGCGCGGGGATGTCGGCCAGCTTCAGGGCCTCTTCGGCGCGACGCAGCAGGGGCAGGTCGCAGAGCCAGCCGCCCCGGGGCTCGCCCACGAAGGCGCAACGTTCGGCCAGCACCGCGTCGCCGCAGGCCAATCCGGGCTGAAGGCCCCCGCAATACCCGGTCGAGACGAGATGGGTCACGGGATATTGGGCGAAAAGGAAGCGTGCCGCCTCGCCCGCGCGCTCCGGCCCCATGCCGGTCACCGCCAAGAGGGCTTCCCGCTCGCCCAGGCGACCCTCTGTCACGGTGAGATGGCGGTAACGGGTTTGGGCGCCGCCGCGAAAATGCGCGCGCAAGGCTGCCGCCTCATGCGGCAGCGCGACGGTGACGGCCCAAAGCTCGCGGGAATCGGACAAGGGCTAGAAACTCTGCGTGGGCGGAGGCACCACGGGGCAGGCGCCGGAGAGAACGGCCGTGGCTTGGCCTTCCTTCTGGTCGTCTTCCTTGCTGGTGGCGACGACGGTGACCTGAACCGCGGGCGGAGGATTGGTGTCGGGGGCGGTGTAGAGGCCGTTGGCGTCGACGACGCCGTTGACATCCCCGCCCAGGACCGACCAATTGACCGCGGCGTTGTCGATGCCCTGGTCGACGTCGTCGATGAAGATGCGGGCGTTGAATTGCTGAGTGGTCCCGGGGGCGACGGCCGCGCAGAGCGGATCGACCTGGATCCCGATCTTGGCGAAGTCGGAGCCGCTGCAAGCGGCGGCGCCGAACAGCGCCGAAAGCGTCAAAAGGAAAAGACGGAACTTGGAAAGTTTGCGCGCCACGCGGGGCCTCCTTCGAAGTGTGCGAATTTCGGGCGATCCTAATGAGGCCCCCGGGGCCTGTCAATTTAAAAGCTCCGGTTTGACAAGTCGCGAAGCGGGGGGTTAGGAATCTAGACCCATGGCCCTCAAGCAATCGGAAAAACTCTTCGCCGCGGCGAAGAAACTATTCCCCGGCGGCGTGAACAGCCCGGTCCGCGCCTTCCAAAGCGTCGGGGGACACCCCCTCTTCATCGCCCGGGCCTCGGGCGCCTATTTGACCGACGTCGACGGCAACAACTACATCGATTACGTCGGCTCCTGGGGCCCGATGATCGCGGGCCACGCCCACCCCAAGGTCGTCGAGGCGATCCAGGCCGCCGCCGCGCAGGGCACCAGCTACGGCGCGCCCTCCCCGCTGGAGATGCAGATGGCCAAGCAGCTGATGCGCCAACTGCCCAGCTTGCAACGCCTGCGCATGGTCAATTCGGGCACCGAGGCCGTGATGGGCGCGCTGCGCGCCGCACGCGGCTTCACCGGGCGTTCCAAGGTCCTCAAGTTCGCCGGCTGCTACCACGGACACGCCGACTACCTCCTGGTCAAGGCGGGCTCGGGCGCCCTCACCCACGGGCGTCCCGACAGCCTGGGCGTCCCCGAGTCCTTCGTCGAGCACACCCTGGTCGCGCCCTACAACGACCTGGCCGCGGCGGAAAAACTGGCGCGGCGGCACCGCAAGGACCTCGCGGCCATCATCGTCGAGCCGGTCGTCGGCAACATGGGCTGCGTGCTCCCCAAACCGGGATTCCTCGAGGGATTGAGAAAGCTCTGCGACGCGACCGGCGCCCTGCTGGTCTTCGACGAGGTCATGACCGGCTTCCGGGTGCACCCGGGCGGAGCGCAGGGCCTCTTCGGCATTCGCCCCGACCTGACGACCTTGGGCAAGGTCATCGGCGGCGGCCTCCCGGTGGGCGCCTACGGCGGGCGCGCCGACGCGATGAAGTGCGTCAGTCCCGAGGGCGGCGTCTACCAGGCGGGCACCCTGTCGGGAAACCCCGTCGCGATGGCGGCGGGCCTGGCCACGCTCAAGCTCATCTCCACCCCCAAGGCCCACGCCAAGCTGCTGCGCAAGACCGAGCGGCTCGCCAAGGGCATCGCCGAGGTGGCGCAGCGGGCGCGCTGCCGGGTGCAGGTGCCCTACGCTTGCGGGATGCTGAGCCTCTTTTTCTCCGGGAATCCCGTCGAAAATTTGGACGACGCCATGGCGAGCCAAGGGGCCCTGTTCCGCCGCTTCTTCCACGAGATGCTCGCCCGGGGCGTCTACCTGCCGCCCTCGCCCTACGAGGCCTGGTTCGTCTCGCTGGCGCACGGCGAAAACGAAATCGCCAAGACCTTGCGCGCCGCCAAGGACAGCTTTCTCACCCTCGCTCAGGAAAACGGATAAACCATGGGAAAGCTCGCCATCGTCCTTTCGGCGGGCGGCGCCCGCGGCGCCTACGAAGCGGGTGTGTTGTATTACGTGCGCAAGGGGCTGCCGCCCAAGACGGCGCGCAAGAACTTCAGCATCAAGGTCGGAACCAGCGTCGGCGCGATCAACACGGCCGCGATGGCGGCCCTGGCCGACGACACCGACAAACAGGCCGAGAAGATCAAGGACATCTGGTTCTCGATCCGCCAGGAAGACGTCTACCTGCGGGACTTCGGGGCCGCGACGCATTTCCTGGGCTCGACGGTCGGCGGCATCCTGAGAAATTTATTGACCTTCAACCCCTTCCAGCTGACCCGCCGCAAAGGGCCGCACTTCAATTCCTTCCTCGACACCAGCCCCTTGCGCGAATTTTTGAAAAAAATCGTCCCCTGGGACGCCGTCAACCGGAACGTCGCAGCAGGGCCCATCGACGCGGTGGCCTTGAACGCCACCAACCTGCGCAACGGCCGCCACGAGCTCTTCGTCAAACGCAAGCCGGGCGTCGTCTATCAGGGGCATTATCCCTTCCACGACGTCGACCTGAACGTCGATCACGCAATGGCCTCGGCGGCGATCCCGATCGTCTTCCCGGCCGTCAAGGTCGACGGCACCTATTACGCCGATGGCGGACTTCGGCTCTTCACCCCGATGTCGCCGGCGATCCAGCTGGGCGCAAGCTCGATGCTGGTGGTGGGCCTGCGCTACCGCTCGCCGATCATGGAGAAGCTGAAGTTCAAGAAGGACATGAAAGAACCCACCATCGCCCTGCAGCTGGGCCGCCTGCTCAACGGCGTCTTCCTCGACCGCATCGAGTACGACATGGAGCAGCTGGAACGGATCAACTCGATCGTCGAGACCAGCGAGAAGGTCTACGGCGCGGATTACCTCGAAAAACTCAACAAGCGGATGGCGAAGGACGGCCTGAAGGTCGACATCGCCAGCCGCGGCCTGCGCAAGATCCGCGCCCTCGAAATCAAGCCCTCGCAGTCGATCAGCGGGCTCTTCCTGCGCTGGACGCACAAGGCGCGCAAGCAGTTCAAGTTCACCGCCCTCGAAAAGCTCCTGTTCCGCCTGCTCGACATCGACCCGGCCACCGGCAGCGACCTCTTGAGCTACCTCACCTTCGCCCCCGCCTACCTCCAAACCCTCTTCGACCTGGGTTACGAGGACGCCAAGCAGCATCGGGAACAAATCATCGACATCATGAACGGCGAGTAAAATGCTCACACATACCCAAGCGCCTGCACGATCCGAAACCGCGTGGCGCGGAAGGCCGGCCAAAGCGCGGAGAGCGCCGTGGCGGCGAGGGAAATCGCCGCGGTCTCCCGGATCAAGGGCCAGGTCACGCTGATCATCGCGAAATAACCGCTCGAGCTTTGGGGAGGCGGAGGCATCTCGATCCCGATCGCCGAGACGACCTGGGCCAGCCCCAACCCCGCGGCGATGCCGCCCGCCGAGCCCAGGATTCCCAGGATGAGAGACTCCGCGAAAATCGTCAGGAAAACCGTGCCCCGCCCGTTGCCCATCGCCATCATGGTGCCGAATTCTCGGATCCTCTCGAATAGAGCCATGTTGACGGTGTTGGCGATGCTGAACAGGAAGATCACCCCGATGATGAGCTGGATGACCGCATAGATCCTCGCCAAGATATCCTTGCTTTGCCGATAGAACAGTCCCTGCTCTTCCCAGGTCAGGGTTTCCAATCCGCGGCCGGCGGCCTGAAATCCGCCTTGGAGACGGTCGCGCACCGGAACGGTCCGCGAGGTCTCGTCGAGCAGGACCAGGAGGGAATGGACCTGGTCGGGGGCGCCCAAGAGCTGTTGGGCCGCCTCCAGGTTCATCTTCACGGCGTGATCGTCGAAGTCCTTGGCGATGGTCTCGAAAATCCCCCGCACCCGCATTTGCCCTCCCTCGATCGCGCCCGCCCGGCGGGTGGTCAGGAAGGTAAAGCCGTCCCCGACTCCCACGCCCAGGGCCTCGGCGAGGCCCTTGCCGAGCAGGACGCCGAGGCCGTCCGAGGGATCGAGATCGCGCCCCGCCACGATGCGCGTCGAGCCGTGGTCGACGTTCGCGGCCTTGACGGCGCCCATCCGGCGCTCCGCCCGGGCCTCCGTGCCCACGACCAACACCGCGATCGACGTCTCCTCGGTGCTGGCCATGCCGCCGAATTTCAGCCGCGGGACGGTGAATTTCACGCCGGGCTCGGCCTCGATCTCGCTCCGCAATCGACCCACGTCCGCCAGCAGGTAATCGAGGGGGGCGGAGGCGCCTTTTTGGAAGTAGCCAGCGCGGTTCACCTGCAAATGCCCCGTTTGGCTGTGGATGAACTGCTCGCGGTGCCCTTCGAGGAGGTTTTCGAAAAATCCCCCCACCAGGATCAAGCCCGAACTCCCCAGCACCAGGATCAACAGCGTGAGCAGGCTCCGCCGTTTATTTCGAAAGACGTTTCTCCAGGATATTTCGAACAGTCGCTGCAGCGCCTTCATAGGGGATCACTCCATCGCTTATTTCCACGACCCGCGTGGCGTGGTGAACGACACGCGGGTCGTGGGTGGAAAAGATAAATGTGGTTCGGTGCTCCAAATTGAGCCGGCGCATGGCCGCCATGACGGTTTCGGCCGACTCGGCGTCGAGGTTGGCGGTGGGCTCGTCCGCCAGTATCAACAGGGGCCGCGTCACCAGCGCCCGGGCGATCGCGACCCTCTGCCGCTGTCCGCCGGAGAGCTCGTCCGGCCGTTGCGAAGCCGCATCGAGCAGGCCGACGGCCTCCAGGGCCCGCCACACCCGCTCCCGCCGCTCGCGCGAGGGAAGCGGGTGGAACAATAGCGGGTATTCCACGTTCTCAAAGGCGCTCAACACCGGGAACAAGTTGAAAGACTGGAAAATGAAGGCCAAAAACCGGCTGCGCAGGCGCGCGGCCTCGCGATAGGAAAGGTTTTGGGTCGGGCGATTTTGCAGCCAAACTGCCCCGGAGGTCGGGGTGTCCAGCAGCCCCAGCAGGTTCAGCAGCGTGGTCTTTCCGCTCCCCGACGCGCCCATGACGCACACCATCTCGCCGGAATGAATGTCAAGATCGAGGCCGCGCAGGGCGCGAACCCGGCACTTTCCCAGCAGGTATTCTTTGCGTAATTTTTCGGCGCGCAGGATTTTCATCGTGGCCTCCTATCGACGCTTCGTTTCTTGGGCCGCGGCCTTGGCGGGCAGGGTCCCGAAGACCCAGTCCCAGAACGGACTGGTGACCCCGAAACAGCGGCGCGGATCCTTATAGTGGTGTTGAAAGTGATGCCGTTGGAGACGGCGCAGTAGGGATCCGGGACTCCGGAAACGGTGCACCCCGAAATGGAGCCACTCGTAGGCCAGGTATCCCAATAGAGCCCCGGCCTCCATCAAAGCGGCCCTCGCGAAACTCCAGGTCGCGGCCGCGAGAAGCCCGTAGATGAGGAGGCCGAAACCCAGGCTGATGGCCGGGGGCGCGAGGATGAGATGTGCGATCTCCGCGGAGCGGTGGTGGGCGATATGAAGTCCCGAGGCCAAGGACCGATAGGGCTCCCGCACCTCGACCCAATGAAATACGTATCGGTGCAGCAAGTATTCCACCAAGGTCCAGGCGACGACTCCCAAAGCCGCCCACAAGAGGGAAGTCGGCCAAGGCATGTCGCCCCTGCTCCGAATGAGGAAAAACAGGAGCGACGCCAGCGGCAAAAATAAGGCCGTCGGCATCCACGGATGATCGAAGCCCTTGATGAAAAAATCCCGAACGACGCCCTGCGGCCCCGCCCCGGTACGGTAGCTAGATATTTCCATAGATCCTCCATTGAGCCGCAGAGAGGGAAGCCGACCCTTCCCATTCGCGGCATACCTGCAAAATCGTCGTGCGCAGCGGGCGGTCGCATGCGGCGAAGTCGGAAAGCACCGCCTGCATCCCAGCCGTCGAACGCATGCGGCCGAAGCAACGCACGATGGCCCGCTTGAGCCGGCGGCGCCGGGAGCGGCGGTACAAAGCGACCAGGAAGGGCTCGGCGCGCGCCTTGCCGCGTTCGCTCAGTCCGAAAACCGCGTTGAGGACGACGCGGCTATCCTTCGCGCGAAGCGCCTCCAGCAGATGTTTCAGGTAGACGAAGCGAAAGACGGCGGGGAAGGCGAGGAAGGCCAAGGCGCCCAGGAAGACGATGCGCCCCAAGTCCGAAAATTCCGGGCGAAAAGAAAAGCAGCCGGCGACGCCGAACAGCAAGATAAATCCGCAGGCCCGACCGAAACCCTCGGTGAAGGCCTTCACCCGGCCCCGGGCGGACCTGGAAAAGACCGTCAGCGGGATATGCAGGTGCGCGATCGCGAAATAATCCAGGAAAAAATACACCAGACCCTGGGCCAGGGAGAGCGTCGCGAGCGAAGGACGGGCGTAGGCCAGCGTCCAGGACGCCGCAATCAGGACCGGGATCAGGGCCGCGGTCAAATCGACGCCGAAGCGCTTGAGGACGCGCTTCGAAAGCAGGAGGTGATAACCCAAAATCCCGGCGTTGGCGAACAAGGCAACCTTCCCGAAGTAGGCGGCCAACGCGTCCTCGTCCGTCCAGCGGTCCGAAGCCGCGGCGTTGAAGAGGTAGTCCGTCGCGTCGGAAAAAAACGAGTAGATCAGCCAAAAGGCGAAAAGCACCAGGGACAAGGGCTTAAAGACCCCGGTCGCGCCCGGGGACGGCCGCGAGGCTGCGGCGGGCGCGGGATCGGCCGGCGCGGGATTTCCCCGAAATATTCCGCGAAACGCGAGCGGCGACGCGGCCAGGAGCAGGCCCCAGAGCAGGATAAAATCGGCGCCGGAGACGACCCCGGCCGTCCGTTCGAGGAGCAGGCCGCCGGCCATGTCGCCCAGGATGTAGGCCGCCATCAAGCCCGAATAACGCGCCTTCGCGCCCCGCGGCGAGAATCGGTCGCCGACCATCAACCAGAAACCCAAGGACGAGGCGATCGCCACGGCGTCGAACAGCGAGCGCACGCCCAGGACGACGCCGGCCCGGTCCGGCCCCCATTGCAACAAGGCCCAGGAGCCCAACACCAGGGCCCCCAACAGGGAAAACCAGACGGAAGGAAAGACGTCTTTGCGGAGACGGTCGGCCAGAAAGTAAAAAATCGCGCTGAGCAGGACGGTCAGGACGCCCTGGCACAAATAGGCATGGAACAGCAGCGAAGGGCCGAAGCTCCCGATCAGCAGGGAGTTGGCGGAAAAAAATCCCGCGACGGCGCCGAGGCCCAGGAAAAAATGAAACAGGAAAAAGGGACGAAGTCGTGCCCTGCGGAGCGTCCTACGATCGCTTCGATCCATAACGATCCCCCATGCGAGCCGTGTATTTTTCTTATACCGGAAGGCGGAGCAAGGCCGATGCCAGGCGGGACCCACCGCGATTTTCCCCGAGAAAACCTTCCGTCGGTGGCCAAGGCCCCGGAAAATCGCCTGTCCACTCAGTGAGAAAACCCGACAAGGACGGGTCCGTTTTGACCCCTTGGAAAGAAAACATTGTCGCCGCCCCGGCGGGGGAGCAAAATTTCCTCCGTGGGCAAGGAGGCTCTTATTGCGGGGCGCTATCGGATCAAAACCGCCTTGGGGCAGGGCGGCGGCGGGCGGGTCCTTTTGGTGCGCGACACCCTGCAAGGCGGGCGCCCGGTGGCGCTCAAAATGGTCCGCATCCCCCGACGGGGCCCCTCGCCCCTGCTCGCCGACCTGAAAAACGAATTCGCCACCTTGAGTCTGCTGCGGCACCGCAATCTGGCGCGGGTCCTCGATTTCGGCATCACCCGCAAGGAAATGTACTTCACTTCGGAGTGGGTGGACGGGAAAGACCTGCTCGCGGCGACCCGGCACGCGGATTTCAACACGATCTTCGACCTGATCGCGCAAGTCCTTCGGGCGGTGGACTACATTCACAAACGCGGGGTCCTGCATCTCGACCTGAAGCCGGCCAATATTTTAGTGGCCGGGCGCAAGGCGAGCGGCGAGCTCACGGCCCACGTCATCGATTTCGGCATCGCCGAATGGAAGCGCCGCGGCCAAATCCACGAGACCGATTTCTTGGGGACCCCGCCCTTCGCCGCCCCGGAAATCCTCTTGCGCAGGCCCCCGACCGCGGCGAGCGACATTTATTCCCTGGGAATGCTCTTTCACCTGATCTTCGCCAAACGCTTTCCCTTTCCCTCGCAAAAGCCCTTCGAGATCCTGCGCTGGCAAGCGACCCGGGATCCCGACTTCCTTCCCTGCCTCCACCCGGCCCTGCCGGAGGAATTCTCCAAATGGCTCCACTCCATGGTGGCCCGGCACCTCGCCGCGCGTCCGCAATCGGCCGGCGAGGTCCTGGAGGCCCTCAGCCGGTGCCTGGGCGAATCCTTTCCCCTGCGGGACGCCAACGCGCCGGCCCACTTCTTGGGAGAATCGGATTTCTTCTTCCACGCGGAACTCATCGCCTCCCTGGCGGGGCGCTTGAAAAGAAAGCGAAAAAAGATCCTCGCGCTCGTCGCGCCGGCCGGATCGGGAAAGAGCCGGCTGCTCCGGCGCGTCAAGTCCGACTTGCAGCTGCAGGGAATTCCCTCCTGCTATTTCCGAGGCGCCGCGGAACTGCGGGAAATACTGTCCCGAAGTGACGTCGAAAAATGCCCCCTGCTCCTCGACCTGGAGGGAGAGCTTCCCGCCTCCGCCCGGAAAAAATTGGCGGCGACGGCCTGGGCCTCACCGCTGCTCATCGCCTTGGAAGACGAGGACCAGGCCCGCGCGCTGGGCGCCGAGCTCGTCCGCCTGCCCCCTCCGGACCCCGCCGCCTTGAGCCGGTTTCTCGAGGCCGAAATCCGGGACATCCCCAAGGAGCTCGGCGAAACTCTGCTGGCGCAGCTGCGAGGGATCCGCCCCGCCCGGCTGGAAGAATGCCTCCAGGCGCTCCGTGAAGCGGGCCATCTCGTTTGGCACTCGGAGGGTTGGCGATGGAAGGGCGAAGCGCTTCCCGATCTGCGGGCGATCTTGGAGCGCCACGCCGAACTTTGGGAGGAACGCAAGCGCTCCATCCGAGGCGTCCTGGAAAGTTCGCGCCTCAGCCTGCCCACCTCCGCCCTCGAGGGACTGGTCGGCTTGGCCGCCGGCGCCCTGGAACGACCCTTGGAACGATGGTTGGAGGAAGGGTGGATGACCGACCGTTGGAAAGGCGACCTGCGATGCTTTCAATCGACCCGGCCGGCGAGACGGGACGACGCGGTGAAGTGCCGGGAGGCCGAGACAGCGACGCTTGTCGAACGGTTGAAGGACTTATACGACGCAGGCCGTTACTCCGCGGGGGCCGCCTTGGCCGACTTTCTGGAACGGCGGCCGCGCGGCAAGCTGCATCCCCGCGTCCGCCTTTACGCGGCACGCCACCTCGTCGCCGAGGGCCACGTCCAAAGGGCCTTGGACTGGTTGCCGTCCAGGCCGCCGCCGGATCCCGCCGAGCGCGGCCTGTTTTGGGAGATCCGGGCGCGCGCCTATCAGCGCCTGGGCCGCGTCCCCGACGCGAAAGACGCCTTGGACCGAGCCGAAGCGGCCTACGCCTCCGGGCGGGACGCCCGGGGGGCGGCGCGGGTCTTCAACCTGCGCGGCGCCCTCGCGAAGGACGCCGCGCGATTCGAGGAGGCCGAGGCCTGCTACCTGGAGGCGGCGAACTCGGCCCTCCGCGCCGGCGACGAATATTTGGCAGGCACCGCGCAAACCAACCTCGCCTTGGCTTACCAAGAGCGCGGAGAAATCCAGCGCGCGCTCCTGGCCTACGAGGCCGCGTGGGACCTGTGCCGGAAGTCCTACCACCCCAAGCTCGCGAACGTGTTATTTCACAATTGGATCAACCTCGAGCACCACATGGGCCGTTCCTCGGAGGCGGAAAAATCCTGTTACGAATGGTTGAACCTCGCCGTTCAACACCGTTACCCGGAACAGGAGGCCTCGGCCTTGAACTACCTCGCGCTGTTCGCGGGACAGAAACACCTGCTGGATCTGCAGGCCTCCTTTCTCAACCAGGCCATCTCCCTGGTGAATCCCGCCCAAAACCCGCGGCTCTTCGCGCAGCTCAGCGCGAACCGGGCCCTGCTGCACTGGAGCCGGAAAAATTATCCGGCGGCGCAACGCGACGGGGAAAGGGCCTTGAAACTCTGCCGGCCGCGTCCGGAGGACCCCCTCTTGGCCTGGATTTACCTGGTGCTGGGCAAGGTGGCCCGCGACCGCCCGGATCCGGATTTTTCCGAGGCCTCGCGACTCTTCGAGGCCGCGGAAACCAACGTCCTCAAGAACCGCACCCGGCAGCTGTTGTGGGAGGTGGAATACAATCGCGGAAAATTGGAAAAGCTCCTCGGCCGTCCCGCCCGGGCGCGGCATTTCTTCCGATCCGCGCAATCCGCGCTGGAGACGCTGGAAAAGCAGCTCCCTCCCGCCTTCAAGGAGAGCTACCTGCGCGATCGAAAATCGGATCGGATTCGTTGGGAATTGGAAAATCTCGAAGTCTCCGGGACACCGGGCGAGTTCCCCGAGACCCTAACCTTGAGGCCGGAGGCGACGTAAATATTCCTTGCCTCACCCGAAAGGCCTCTTTAGAATTTGTACAGGAACTTTGTCGGGAAGGGAGGGGACGTGTTCGGAAAACTCTTCCGGCGGGGATTTACCTTCAGTTCCATCTTGTTCGCGGCGGGTTTGACCTCCTGCTTGGGCCAACCCTTCGCGCCTTCCGAAACTTCGATCATCGACGCGGACTCGACCGAGGTTGGGGACTCCAACGACAGTTCGAGGCCCGAAAATTCGGGACCCGGCTTGCCCGGCCCCTTCGATTCCCAAGAAGGGCCCATCCCACCGTTCCAACCTCCCCTCGCGGACGCCGAGCCGTCGGTCTTCTCCACGCAAATCGGCGAAGGCCATACCCCGGAACGACCCGAGTACCTCTGCCTGGTATCGATTTATCTACCTTTGGCGGAAATCGCCCAAGACCACGACTACCGATGCCGGCCCTCCAAGTCTCATGCCGGCGATATCCCGCCGCGCGTCCTGCTGGCCTCGCGGGATCTCGGCTTCGAATTCCAGGAAATATATTCCGCCGTCTGCGACCTCAAGGGCTGGGAATTTTACTTCGAGCTCGAGCAGATCTTCGTCTACAGCTATAAATTGCTCGCCCAACTGCCGCGAAGCTTCGAATTAAGCGTGGAAATCTTGCGGGATGGCGTTTGGGAAAAGGCTCGAAGCTCCTCCCTGTCGTTTACTTGCCCCTGGCCTCCGCCGGAGACCTGCCTCAGCGATTGCGAGCCCGAGGCGCCGCCCGAGCCGGTCCCCTCGGAGGTGCCGACGGAACCCAAGGGCGAGGACGACGACGTCTAAGCCTCCAACTCCGCCCCGCCACCCCGCACCGGCCTGAGCCGAATTCTGTGCGACGCCCTAAGGCCGCGGAAAAAAACACAGCCGGACCGGAGAGAGGTCCGGCCCGGCTGCTCAGGGTTTAGGGCAGGTAGAAGATACGCCTTTTAAGCCTTGAGTCCTCGGCGGCGCGCGGCGCCGACCGATAAAAGGGCGGCGGCTGCCAGCCAAGCGACAGCGTCGCCGGCTTCCGCGCCGAGACCCGGGCTCAACGCACAGCCGCCGCCCACATCGGGTAAGGCTCCGACCCGCGCGCCTGGATTCCCGTCGTCCGGCCCGTCACCGCCGACGCCACCGTCCCCTCCGCCGACGCTGCCGGTATCGCCGCCGCTGTTCCCGACTTGCGTCGGCTCGTCGCGGAGATTCAAGAGCTTCAAATTTCCGTCCTCGTCGATCAAGAGGGAGGTCAAGTCTCCGAATCCCTCCGGCAACTCGATGCTGTCGACCACGCCCGTCAGCGTATCCACCAACTCCAGCTGATTTCCCGCGAACATCTCGACGCAATCCTCGGGATCGAGCTGGACATCGGCGTCGATGCCGACCAATTCCTCGAAGGAAGTCGTCGCGGCCAACACCTCGTCCGCGCTGTCGAGGTCCAGCTCCAGCAGCGAGGCCAAGGTGGCCAGCACGTTTCCTTCCAAAGTGAGCTTGTCGGTCGGCAGGATGTCCAAGAGAGAGCCCGACGGGACGATGGTAACGGCGCAATTCCCCTCGTCGATCCGGGTGACCGAGCTGATGTGGGCCCCGGGCACGAGGGCCCCGGCCGGGGCGGCGAAGGCAAAGCCGAAGATCGCGGCCAATATGGTGATAAAAGTCTTCATAATCCCCTCCTTGTGGCGCGACCTCCCCTTCGGGAAGGTCCTGGTTTGTGACGCTTCCCTTACCCACCCGTAGCAAAAGCAAAGGCCGTGCCCATCCTGGGATTATGAAAATATCTTATTGAATTTATTAAATATTTAAGAAAACGCCAAAATAAGGCTCATCCATCCGGTAACAATCAGTTACCGCTGATCGATGGACAAGAGCTCGACCTCGAAGCGCAGGTCCATCCCGGCATAGGGGTGGTTGGTGTCGACGATGTAGAAAGCCCCGGTGACGTCGATCACGGTGGCCGGCGGCGCGGCGGGATCGCCGCTCACGCGAAACTGCTGGCCGATCTGCAGGTCGGGCCTGGACAGTTGCTCGCGGCTGAGTTTCATCACGCGGCCCTCCTCGCGGGAGCCGAAGACGTGATCGGAGGGAACGGAGATCTCGGCCTTGTCGCCGGGCTTCAGCTTCAAGATGCCCTCCTCGAGCTCCGCCAGGATCTGCCCGGACCCTTCGACGAAACTCAAGGGCTGGCGGTCGCGGGTGGAGTCCATGACCGTCCCGGCGGGGTCGTAGAGGGTGTAGTGGACGGTGAAGACGCGCGGACTCATGGAACCTCCTTCGAAATAAACCGGCCGCTCAGGGGATGACCGCCAATTTCAGCGGATTCGACTTCTCTCCCTTGCGAAACACCTCGTGGATCCGGTCGAGCCGGTATTCGCCGACGACCAACCCCTCGGGACGGATCTTGCCCGAGCTCAAGTACTCCACCGCCTTTTGAAAATAGGCGGGCGTGTGATGGAAGACGCCGAAGAGCTGAAGCTCTTCGTAATGGACGCGGTAGGTGTCCAGCTTCACCTCCGTGCCCTTGGCGCAGCCCCCGTAGAAGCAGACCCGGCCGCCCGGACGGGCGAAGTCGCAGGCCAGCTCCCACATCTCGGGGAGGCCGACGGCCTCGATCACCAGGTCGGCGCCCCGCCCCTCGTTCAGCAGCGAACGAGTCTTGGCGAGGGCATCCGCGTCGTGGGTCAGGCTGACGACTTCCGCAGCGCCCAAGGCCTTGAGGTTTTGCAATTTCTCCGGGTCGCGCGCGACCGCGACGAGGCGCAGCCCGTGCAGCTTGGCAAGCTGGACGAAGAGCACGCCCATCGGCCCCGCGCCGAGCAAAAGCATCGTCTCGCCGGGCTTGGGCGAAACCTTCTCGAAGGCATTGAGGACGCAGGCCAGGGGCTCTCCGAGCGAGGCGGTCGTGAAGGGCAGCGCGTCGGGAATCTTATAGAGGTTCACCTCGGCGATGCGGCGCGGCACCAGGATGTAATCCGCGTAAGCTCCGTTGAGGAACTGCAGGTCCTCGCAGAGGCTGTAGGCCTGCCGCTGGCAGTAAAAGCACTGGAAACAGGGCGCAGAATTGCCGACCACCACGCGGTCGCCTTCGCGGAAGCGGGCGACGCCCGCGCCCGGCGCGGCGACGGTGCCCGACATCTCGTGGCCGAAGGGCCCGGGAATTTCCTTGATGAGCCGCGGATGCCCGCGCTTGAAGGTCTTGAAGTCCGTGCCGCAGGTCAGGGCCGCGCCGATCTTCACCAGGACCTCGCCGGGGCCCGGCGCGGGCACCTCGACTAAGTCGAGCCGGATCTCTTCGGGTGCGTACCAGCGCGCCATGCGCATTTGCCGGGGGATCGCCATCCGGGCCCAGGCTTAACCAGGGCCCGGGGAATGTCAAGGTTGGCGCCTCGAGACCGAAATTCCCTGGGATTTTCGGTCGGGCTCAAGGGTGCGCGGACGGCGGCTTGCGGTGGGGCGTCCCGGTCGCATATAAAGGAGGCATGGGACGAGAGGAAAAACACGACCGCGAGGGCCGCACCGCCACCAAGACCCGAAGCCAAGTCAAGCGGCCGGCCATGTTCAAGGTGTTCCTGCTCAACGACGACTACACGACCATGGAGTTCGTCGTCGAAGTCCTGCAGAAATTCTTCCAAAAGTCCGTCGAGGAGGCGACGCGCATCATGCTGCACGTGCACTACAAGGGAACGGGCGTCTGCGGGATCTATCCGCGGGAGATCGCCGAGACCAAGGTATCCCAAGTAATCGACTATTCCCGAAAGCACGAATATCCCTTACAATGCACCATGGAAGAGGCTTAAGGTTTAACGGAAAGGCTGTCCAAGGCCCATGATCAGCAAAGAACTGCAAAACTCCCTCAATCTCGCCTACACCGAGGCCAAGAAGCGCCGGCACGATTATCTGACGCTCGAGCACGTGCTCTACGCCCTGCTCCAGGACGGCGGCATCATCAAGATCGTCCACGCCTGCGGCGGCAGCGTGCAAAAGCTGCTCAAGGACCTCGAGCGCTTCTTCGACGACCAATTGATCGCCTCCGGCGGCGAGGGCGAGACCGAGATCCACACCTCGCTGGCGGTGCAACGGGTCCTGCAGCGCGCCTTCTTCCACGTCCAGGCCTCCGGCAAAAGCGAAGTCACCGGCGCCAACGTGCTGGTCGCGCTGTTCAGCGAAAAAGACAGCCACGCCGTGTATTTCCTAGGGAAGCAGGGCATCCACCGCCTCGACGTGGTCAGCTACATCTCGCACGGCATCAGCAAGCTGCCCGGGGAGACCGAAGAGCCCGAGTTCGGCGCCTCGATCGGCGAGGAGGGCGAGGAGGAGTCCGCGCCCAGCGGCGACGTCCTCGAGCGCTTCGCCGTCAACCTCAACCAGAAGGCCCGGGAGGGGAAGATCGACCCGCTGATCGGCCGCGAGCAGGAGCTCGAGCGCACCATCCACGTCCTCTGCCGCCGCCGCAAGAACAACCCGCTCTACGTGGGCGAGGCGGGCGTGGGCAAGACCGCGATCGCGGAGGGCCTGGCCCTCAAGATCCACAACAAGGACGTCCCCGAGCTGCTGGCCAACGCGACCATCTACGCCCTCGACCTGGGCGCCCTGCTCGCCGGCACCAAGTTCCGCGGCGA